>OFSF01000841.1_pt1 | contig 11426 bp, 5 predicted proteins | sample 1543271 | NCBI WGS metagenome assembly OFSF01 (sample SAMN07774227, study PRJEB24372) | wastewater metagenome | isolation source: Exp Tend VB 100WW | collected 2016-02
TCAAACTCAGCGATTACGCTTCCAGTAGCAGTTTCACGAATCTGAAGTAGGTAGTTGCCAAGGGTGAAACAATCGCCCAAGAAGTCAAATCCACCGGAGTTATATGGAATTACGGTTGAAGTCCCTGGAACATAAAGTTCGGTTTCTGACTCGGTCATTGACACGGAGTTGAACAGAGTGTAGTAGCTCACGTTGAGATCAAGGGGTGCTTCCCCAGCGCCGCGTCCAGTAAATAGTGTGCCGGTTGGGGGATTGACGATGTTGTTAATTTCATCGACAGAGGTGGCAGTAGAAACCGCGTCAAGCTTTCCAGCAGAGTTTTCTGTTATAACATTGGCAGCGTCAAGAACGGTTTGGTAGACCGCCGGTCTATCAATCACTGCTTGACTAGCAACTGCTGCTAAAATACCGGCGGTAGTGCCAGTAGTGAAATACAAGCGTTCCAACTCGCCCTGTGCTTGTTCGCCTATCAAGGTTTTTGCGTTTTCTTTAGCTATAGGCAGAGATCGGGGTACCGGAACCCAAACCTGTATTGCATTGGTTCCTGAGATAGTGTACTCAAGATCAGATGAGTACAAAAAGGACGGGGTTTCATCGACTGTTACCGTTACAGGATAAAAACCGTTATCGTTTAGTATTTCCACCGACATTACTGTGGTGTCAATACCGAATAGGCTCAACATCTGCTCGGATGTGAATGCAGTTGACGCTTGACGTGAGTAGAAAGTGTTCATGACGATAATGGGAAGGGCTGATTACGCAGTGGCATACCGCCGTATAGGGTTGTAGATACTGTCAAATGTGCCAGGTGGCACTGCTGCAGTTCCCCCCCCATAGCCCCCCCTAAAAGGATCAATAGTGACAGGCTGCCCCGGGACGCTGTTCTGGTTACTGCCCAACCTTCCTACAAAGTTGGCTGCGGACGTGTCACCGTTAGTTATGGTGCTCGTGGCATTCAGGTTAAGGTACTCGCTCCCTGTTGTGGCTATCCAAGGTGCAAGGGTGGTTTGGTAAGGAGGGCCAGGGTCGGAATAATTAGGTAGGGGAGGAACTGCGGCGGTAACTTCACCCTGAGTAGGGGTTGTTGAGTTATTGGGAACAAGAGTGTATCCCTTAAGGTTTTGGTACAGAATTACCGCTTCTTGGATAGAGTAAATATACCAATCGGTGTAACCCCCTATGCTGAGACTGCGAACCCATTGAAACTGCGGATAAGACGCACTATTCATAGCGTCGGAGCCAGGCTTACCGTACAGTGAATTGGCAGTGGCGGCGTTCACCGGGTACCCGTCAACCGGACCTAATTTGAACGCTGAGTCGGCCTTAGGAGCAATGATTAAATTATATTTCGTGCCCGAATCCATAAGCTGCCCATAAAAGTACCCCCCACACATCGCCGTACCAATCGCAGGTACAAAATTGTTTGTGGTTTGCCAGTTGTATGCGGTTGAACTATACGCAGAGGTTGTTACAACGCCACCCCCAGCTGTTCCAGAGGTGTATCTAACTCGGCAGTAGTACGTAGTTGAAACGGCTAAATTTGCAATTGGTACCAGAATTGAGGTTTTATTAACAGTGTCTGCTGTTGCACTGAAAACGATAGTTGTAAAACTGGGGTTTGAGGCCACTTCCCAGTCACTGCTAGCATGGTCCGTACCTGCACCGTTGCTAGAAGAGAAGGCGGAAGAGGACAGAGTGATCCCCGGAGTGCAGTTCAGTCCCGGGTTGAGACCGGTTGATCCGTTAACCGGAGAGGTGATGATTGGTGTTGCAACCGTCGGAACTGCCGTCGCAGTTGTCACACTCCAGGCGTCACTCGTTGTTCCAATGTTGATGGTTAGTGTGTAAGCAACTCCAATACCTGAACCTGTAGTTCCCTTAATTTGCAGCGTCTGGCCAGGGTCAATTGTTAGTGACGTGCCAGAGGTTGGAATGGACACATATGCACCGCCGCCCACCGACGCCTGAACAGAGGTTAGAGGGGTGGCACCAGCGGTGTAAGTGATGTACCCTGGGGCGTTGGTTCCGGAAATCGTTACGGAGTTGGAAGTAATCGCGGTGCTTCCTGATTGACCTGTCAGGTTTGTGAAGTCGAAAGAGTTCGGGTTACGATCCAGCAGCAGTGAGTAACTGTTCAGGTACGTGCCGTCAGTGAGGGTACCCGTGATGGTAGTACCAGAAGGAGCATCCCCGCAAGTTGGTCCCGTCGGATTCCACTTCATGTACAGAGTGTTCCCGTTTGATACAGGAGTAGGACCTTGGTTGAAGGTTACGTTGTCCGTAGAGATAAGGATGCAACCGCCAGCAGTGAGGTTCGTTGTTCCATCTGCCCAGGTACCCGAAACAGTTTGAGGAATCTGGGTGGGAGCAGCAACTGTCCAGTTCGGAAATAGGCTCTGGGTTACAGTGGCCGTCTGAGAAGTGTTTGCTGTAATCGTGGTGGGAGTGGCATCAACTGCGGAGAAGGCAACATACACCTTCTTACCGATCACCGTGCCCGGTAGAACATAGGTGAAGCCCCCAGTTTGAAGAGTAGTACCTGTGTCGTCTTTCCACACCCAGCTCGTAGTGATTGGTGCTGTTCCCCCAGCGGTGGTGCCAGAAATGTAAGTTAGTGTTTGACCGGCTGCAGGAGTTCCGGAGATGGATCCGGGACTCGTGATAGAAAAAGAGGTAAGGACATTAACAAGAGACTGAATGTAACCTGTGGCATAGCCGACTCGGATATTGGCAGTGTAGTTAGTGCCGGAAGTAGAGTTAGGGGCATCTATAAATATGATATTGAATACCAGAGTGCCCGACGAGTCAGCGAAATTATTTGTAAAGTGATACCTACCACCATTTGTTACGGCATTTTGGTCAACAATTGAGACATACTGATTTGGAGCTAGGCCAGTAACTGTGACAGTATTTGGTATTAAAACAGAAGCTCCAGGCACTACGGTGGAGGTTGTAACAACGTAAGGACTTGCTGAACTACCGGAACCGCTTGAAAAAGCCGGAGACGCCGACATGTTGGCGGTAAGAATTGGCAAACCGGGCTCAGCAACCTTGGTCCAGCCATTAGGTGCCACACAGGATTGATAAACTTTGAGGTATCCTACGTTACAGTCGTACCACAACATCCCGTCCGATGCTGGAGTTGGGGCAGTCGTTCCTACAAAAGCTGGGTTTTTCCAAGATAAGTTGCCGGCAGCATCTGTTTGAAGGAATGCTCCGTACGCACCGTCAGCGTTAGGCCATACATAGGCATTGTACCCTGTAAGATTGTTTAGCATGACAAGTTGCTTCCAGGCAACGCCGTCACTAAACTCAATTGTATCTAAATCGCTATTAAACCTGAACCCACCTGCGTAAGTACTTGCAACCGGACGTTGAGCACTTGTGCCAGCAGGTATGAGAGCAATACCCGTATCACTTGTTTTCTCTACAAAGTCATTTGAGATAGAGGAAGCTACGATTTCCCAGGATGCCCCGTTATAAAACTCAAGGTTAGTGCTCGTAGAGTTGTACCTAAAGGCTCCTGCGGGAGGTGTTAATGGACGTGCACCGGCATTGCCTGCAGGTAAAATTGCAGCAGAAGTAGGACCTGTAGTCGCTACAAAGTTTGCAGTGTAATTTAAACCACTTGTAGTACTACTGTCTGCAATTAGTATGGAGCCGTTGGACCCTACGTTTAAGAGTGTAGAGGTTGCTAGACCTGTTCCAACAACCAGCTGCCCTTTGGCAGTCCAAGGTATGCCGCCCGGATCTTCCCAAGATAATGCACCACCAGCGCCAAGCTGTAGTTGTTGCCCAGCCGCACCAATTGTTGTTGGCCACACGTAGGTGTTATAGGCAGTAGGGTTGTTTGTTTTCAACACTCCTGTAGCAGAAGTGGAGTCGAAGGATATAGCCCCGTTCGCAGCGATACTTACCCCAGTACCTTGGGTTACACCTTGTATTTGTCCCGGTAAAACAACTCCTTGGCTGCTGTTACCCATAACGAGTTGAGCACGATTTAAAGCCATAGTATTATTCTGAAGATTTGTCGTTAAATGGTTTTACCCTCTATCCTCTTAGTTGAGAACAGTGGTGGCGTAGAAGGTGGTTCCTGTAGGAGGAGCAGTCACAAAGCTTATGTTTGAACCGGCAATGGTGTAAGCATTACCTGCCCCTGGAGTCTGTGCAATACCTCCGAGAAACACCATGATGTTGCTAGCTGGGCTTGGGGTATACGCAACACTTGCAATCGCCAATCCAAAACTGGTGGTAACGCCATTAAAACCGGCTGAAATGTCGTCAAGTGTTTCAAAATAGGGGGCTCCAGGAGCGGCCTGAACTTGCCATTTCAACCCAGTCGGAGTAGCGGAATCAGCTACTAAAACTGCACCATCCACCCCAACTGAGAGAATCAACGGAGTGTCGTTTGCGGACGCAGATAGAACATCGCCCTTTGCATTAAAGTCAGACTTGTAAACCGTTGACGTCCGCATTTTTAGCGGTGTCACTGCTCTTACATCATCTGTACCTGTATTCGCCTCAGCTTGAGTGGCTATTTCAATCAGACCTGTAAGCGTTTCTGTAGCCTGCCTACTCTCAAGGCTGGCTGGTGTGACTGCGATTGTGGCGTTAAGGCCAGCTTGTGTCTCCGCATTTGTGGAAAGGCGAACGATTCCTGGAATGGCAGTCGTAGCATTCGGAGCATTGTAACCTACATCAAGCAACTGATAACCGGTACCAGTTGATAAGAACCAGTCTCCCTGAGTAACCACTGTGGCAACACCGCCTGGAGGGGTGATTGTGCCAGCCTGTTCGCAAATTACGTAGTACTCTGCGTTTAAGGCAGAAGAGACCGGTAAAGTTGCACCAAGTACAAATCCAGCGGCTATACCTTCTGTTGTTACAAATACCAGAACCCCGAGCGAATTAATCGTACCTGCCAGAGTTAGGTTGTTTGAAATAACCAAGGCATCAATTTGCTGCTGGAGGGCATACCCCATGTTTGCAGACAGGGCGCTATCACGGGAACCCACAGAAGTTAAGTTATCTGTGATTGTGGTTAAACCAAGGTTGCTAACGAATCCTGCAACGCCAGTTGTATTTGGAATTGAGTACCACTTGAGTCCCGTGGCAGCAAGGGGATCAACAACTAAATACTGACCTGTTGTGCCAACTGGTAAAATTAGAGGAGAGTCATTTGACGCTGCAGATAAAATGTCACCTTTAGCGTTGAAGTCTGACTTGTAGACAGCAGCTGTACGTAACTTAAGGGGGGTTACGATTAGTGTATCTAAGAGGCCAGTCTCGGTTTCAACCTGAGTGGCGACTTGGGCACCACCAAGTTGTATTTCGGTTGCTTGTATAACCGTAGCATCAACTTGACCCGTTAGAGTTTGTGAAAGAACAATACTGTTGTCGGAGGAAGCAATATTATAAACAGCGTCGTTCAATACTGTTAGTAAGTTTGAGTTCCCATTAATTGAGGGAGTTACGAGAATGTTGCTAGCACTTAGTGTCTGCCACTCCAGTCCAGACGTTTGAAGGGAGTTTGCTACTAGAATTTGACCGTCTATGCCGATCGGAAGAATTACAGGTATGTCATTACCCGAAGCTGAAAGTAAGTCGCCTTTAGCATTAAAGTCGGATTTGAATACTGCCGCAGACCGCAAAGTATCCGGAGTAATTATATTTGTAGTGTTAAGACCTGCAAGTGCTTCAGCCGTGGTAGCTAATTCTGCTCCACCCAATAGGGTAGTGGTAGCTTGATTTATGGTAACATCAACTTGACCCACTGCCGTTTCAACTACAGCAACACTACTGTTTGAAGAGGCAACGTTGTAAATTGCATTGGTTAGTGCTGTTTGGACGTTGGTGTTACCGTTGATTGCAGGGTTAACAACGACTTCAGAGGCTTCAATTTGACCGCTGGCTATATAACCAGCTAGTTTTTGAGGTGTTATTAAAACGCTATCAGATAAACCTGCATCAGTCTCTGCTTGAGTAGCAATTTCTGCTCCACCAAGTTGAGTCTCTGTGGCTTGAGTTACAGTAATTGCCGCTTGGCCAACTGCGGTTATGGCTATTGTTATACTGTTGTCTGTCGAAGTTACATTGTAAATAGCATCGAGGAGCGCCTGTTCTACTGTTGTGGTGCCGTTGATTGTTGGGTTTAGGAGTATGTCTGCAGCGTCTACCGAACCAGACGAAAACACAGCCCCGAGTTTTAGAGGAGTGATGATTGTCAGATCATTTGTGAGAGCATTGGCTTCAGCCTGCGTGGCTATTTGTGCTCCACCTAACTGAGCTTCCGTGGCTTGAGTAATAGATAAGTCAACCTGCCCGATAGCAGATTCTGATATTGTTACACTACCATTACTTGAAGCCACGTTGTAAACTGCATCAAGTAGGACTTGGTTTACTGTCGTACCACCGTTAATTGGCGGACTTACTACGATCTCAGTAGCGTTAATTTGCCCACCTGCAACATATTGATCTAGCTTCAAAGGTGTGAGCATCTTTGTATCGCTGGTGCCGGCGTCTGTCTCAATTTGAGAGGCAACTTCCGCCATACCTATCTGACCCTCTGTCGCCTGGACAGCGGTTAAGACTACCAATCCCGTGGCATTAATCGTAACACCAAGAGATAAGTCTCCACTTGAGACATTGTAGATTGCGTCATTCAACGCACTTTGTGTATTTGCGTTCCCGTTAATTACAGGGTTAAGCAATATGTCATTAGCGTCGATCGCACCACTCGAGAACACATTGTGTAGCTTTAAGGGGCTTACAATAGTTGTGTCATCGAGTCCTGCATCTGCCTCAGCCTGTGAGGATATTTCAGCAATACCTGTTCTAATCTCTGTTGCAGTGCGGCTTGACAGACTGAAAGGTGTTACAGCTACCGTGTTATCTGTACCGGTCTGAGTCTCCAACGTAGTGGAAAGACGCACAATACCGGGGGAGGTCGTAGTAGCATAAGGGGGATCGTACCCAACGTTTAGGAAAATCCAAGATGCACCATTCGAGAGCAACCAGTCTCCCTGTGTAGTGACCGTGTAAGACCCTCCAGGAGGAGTGAACCCTCCAGCCTGTTCACATATTACGAAGTATTCGTTGTTTGCAGGGTTTGGGAAGGGCAGAGGGTTACCCACTGTGAATCCTACACCACTACCTTCTGGAGAGACGTAGGTTAGAATACCTGAGCCGTTTACCAAACCAGCAAAGGTTAAATTATTTGATATAACAAGAGCATTAATTTGTTGCTGCAACTGGTATCCCATGTTTGCAGACAGGGCACTATCAATGGAACCTGATGAGGAGGTATTGTCAGTGATTGTTGTTACACCTAAGTTACTCACAGCGCCGGGAACGCCGGTGGTGGTTAAAATACTAATTGTGCCATCAACCGCAACTTGAACGTTTGCGCCTATAATAACTCTACCAGGAATTAACGTGGTTGCTAAAGGTGTAGTTGGAATCCAAGTTACACCTGTCCACACCTTGGCTTGATTTGTGTTTGTATCCAGCCAAATATCTCCGGGAGCATTCGGAGTGGGCGCAGCAGAACTTACAAACGAAAAAACACCGCCAGTTGCAGGGCTAACGGGTAAGTAATTTGTACCGTTATTAAACTCAAGTCTTAAAAAGTCTGTGTTGTAACGAAGCAAACCAGGGAGAGAAGCTGGGCGATTTGCTGTCGTACCTGCCGGAATACCTGCAGCCCCTGTGTGTGGGAAAGGGTCTCCAACAGGAAATGTTGTTACGTAATTTGTGGTCCAATATACATTACCAGTTCCATCATTTGTTAAAATAGAATTTACACCACCAGCTATCGTTGACCAATTATAGACTGGCGCCGGAGCGGAACTACTTACTAGAAAACCTAAAGTTGCTGCCCCAGTGGTATCTAAAGAGATAGTACCATCTGGAGCAATTGATACGCCTATACCTTCTATAACACCTTGAGCGTACCCTGAAAGAACCTGTCCGGAGTTAAGTGGGGCTAAATACTGGCCTGCATTCAAGGTCATCGCGTCTAAGAATCAACTCTATAAGAGGTTTTACCCTCCTACTAGCAGTTCAGATTGCTAATTGCCACAAACGCTGCTCCAGGAGCTGGTGCGAGTGCGAAGGTAATTTGTGGGCCAGTGATCGTGTAGGATACGCCTGGAGTCTGTACGATACCACCGAGAACGATGATAATGTTTGTAAGTGGGTCTGGGGTGTATGGTGCTCCTCCTTGTGTAAGAGTGAAAAGGTTTTGCACTCCGTTGAACTGTGTGGAAATATCGTCGAGGTAGATAAAAGGTCCTCCAGGGATTTCCCAAGAAAGTACGCCGTCAGCAAGATTGTCAGTAATCTGGAAACCAGGTGTAGGAGATTTGTTATCAGGCCAAACGTATCCGTTATAGGCGTCTTGGTTATTCGTGCGTACAAAGGGAGGAATAACATTCCACTTAGCTCCGTCCCATCCCCATTGACTAACTCCGGAGATACCGGGGCTTGGTGGGAAAAGTTGCCCAATTATTGGGGATGGTGGAAAGACTAACGCAGCCATAGTTATTCTTTGAAATTACTCTTGAACAGTTTTACCCTACCCAAACCCTTTGCTTGGTTCGTTCTTCTGAGACTCCAGAGAGGCGATGATTTGATCAATGTTGTAGAGGTCCTTCTCGTCGCCTTCTTCGTAGGGGTACTCTCCCTCATTACCGTCAAACTGATAGTCAAACAGGTAGGAGTTCGGCAAAGACTTCCTTGGTTTGTCTTTAGCTTGAATGTTATCGTGAAGTTTGTGTCCGAAGATAACAGACGAGGTTGCGTTCCAGAGAACTGTGCTTGGCAACTTGAAAGCCGCTGCTGCATGTTGCAGGCTTGAGTCAATAAGTAGGCGCTTGTTGGTGAGTTCAAGAAGGCCAACTAATTCTGTGTTACTGAGGGCTTCATGACGCACAAAGCACTCCGGTAACTGAGGAGACTTTGGACGTGTAAGTTGCATTACAAAGTGGGACTTTTTGAAGTGTTGAGCAACTTTGAAAGCAATATCATAAGGCATGTCCCTTGACCAACAGTATGGTTTTTCGTTAGTAAAGAGACCGCCGTTGGTGTGAATGATTAGAAACGGTTTATCCTTGATTAAGGGTTCGTAAAAGTTTTTGATTGCTCGCTTTTGTTCAGGGTTTACGCGAACCATAGGTTGTTCGCCATTGTATTTGATGCCATAAAGATTGCACCAAGACTCAACCAGAGGAAGAGTTTTATTTACGTGAGTTGTAGTGAAATACGGTTCGTTTGCGCAGATAATGGTGTCGCGTCCGTCAATGAACTCCTCGTAGAAGTACGGAGCGTTCCCCAAGGGATACACTCGGTGAACGAAGGGTAGGGGAGACCATAACTCTGGCCAGGCGCATACAACAACCAGTTCTCTGTCCGGGTAGTTATTCTTGATGGCTTGGGCCACTGCTGTTGCTGCAATGTGCTTTCCAAGTCCTCCGTTTATTTGAAAGACGACGTACTTTTTGTCAGACATTAGTTAGAGTTGGTTGGTACCAAAGTGAGTATAGCAAATAAATTAAAAAGTAAACTACCCAATATTTTCCACAATGTTTGTAACTACAATATAGTTAGACGCCACTACCGTAAACTGCACCATATCCACTGCAGCCAGTGTAGTGTTGCCAGCATAGGGAGTGAAGTTGGCAAACTTCCAGCTTGTGCCCCAGGTTAGGCCGTACGTTACTAGGGCGTTTTGTGAGATCAACAAATGACCTGTTTGCCCAGGAACAGCATTCAGTGGGTTTTCAATCGTTGTATTACCCTGAAGAACCCACTGCCAATTTGTACTGTTAGTGGTGAAGTTTAGCACCAAGACAAATGGCGCAGTTATAGTTGGAGTTTGGAAAGGAGTAAAGGGATTGGCGAGCCCTGTGGAAGTGATTTGACCATAAGCATTAATTGCCAAAGTTGGTATCAAAGCTGTTCCACCCACGTTACCAGGAGCGATCGAAGGAACAGGTGTCAATGACACTGTTGCTGTCGTTGGTGTGGAAACTACTGTGATACCAGTGCCCGCAGCAACAGATTGCAGAGTGCCGGCACTTGTCCACCCAATTGTGCCAGCAACACTATTCAGTACTGTGAGAACCTGACCATTAACGCCAGGGAATGGCAGGGAGGGTGAAGCTAGGGGAGCAGGCCAAATGTAACCATTGAAAGCAGAAGGGTTATTGGATGCGATAAAGTTGCTGCCGGGAACGCTGATGGTTCCGTCAGAGGCAATATTAATGTTGGCGCCTGCCTTCACACCACCTAAACTTGTACCTGAAGGGGGCAAGAGTTGTAAAGTGCCGGTGGTTGATATTGTTCCACCTGTTGCGGGGTTGCCAAGACCTGGGCCAGCCCTTACTGCAGTAACTGTGCCCACATTACTTGTAGAGAGCACCCCGCTTGAGTTTACCGACAGGCCGGGTCCAACCGAAACCACACCGAGAGAGTTGGTGGTTGCAACTGGAAAGGATACACCGGGGAAAGTTTGTGAGGGGCTAAAAGTAATGACCCCAGTCATTGTACCGCCAGTCTTTGGCAACGCAGCACTTGCTGTGGCCTGAGCGGCTTGCGCCGCTGTGAAAACTGTAGTTACTGCAGTTGGCGTGGCAGCTGTTGTGCTGTCAGTGAGACCAACCGCATTACTTAGTTGTACCAAACCAGCTGCGGTAGTTGAAGCAACTTTGGCCGCAAGGGTTTGAGGAGTGACCGCCTTGAGTGCATCCGTGCCAGTGATAACTTCCGAAGCAGTTGCTAGACGCACACCACCAATGGCGGTTGTGCTAGCCTGAGCCACCGAAATGGCGCCGCTGGAGTTGTCCAGGCCAGGGCCAGTAATAACACCACCCAGGGCCAGGTTTGTGGCAGGCTGGAGGCTGAGAGTAACCGCACCGGCAACACCGCCACCGGAAAGACCAGCGCCAGCAATAACAGCACTGATGGTGCCGGCGCCGGGAGGGGCAACGCTCAGAGTACCGTCGGGAGCAATTGTGACGTTGGCACCGGCTTTGACACCGCCGAGGCTAGAGGCTGTTGCGGGCAGAAGATTTACAGTGCCCGTCGTTGTGATTGTGGTCGGCGGATCAAAGAAACCAGTGCCAAATGTAATGGCTGTAACAGTACCACCCGCAGAAGATGACGCCAAGATGTTCCCATACTGGTCAACTGCAAGGCCAGCCCCCACAACCAACGGACCCGAACCCGAATTAATCGTGTAGGTCGTAGGGGAGTAAAAAGGCGAGTTAGGAATAGGGTTGTTAAAAGAAGCCATTACTCTTGTTCGTGCTCAGTCGATAACTGGTTTTACCCGTTGGCTTCGAGTTTTGATTCGAGGGCTTCCACCTTGGCGGAAAGTTCCTGGATGGCCTTGACAAGAACAGGAATCAAGTTTGTTTGTGTCAGAG
>OFSF01000842.1_pt1 | contig 11421 bp, 10 predicted proteins | sample 1543271 | NCBI WGS metagenome assembly OFSF01 (sample SAMN07774227, study PRJEB24372) | wastewater metagenome | isolation source: Exp Tend VB 100WW | collected 2016-02
CAGATTGTTCAGGCTTTAGATCCATGATGAATGCACCCATCGCAGATTCGCTACCCGCTAAATACTTTAACTTTCCAGGTGCGCGGCGCACGCTAGTGATCTGCCAATGCAGGCGCAGTAAATCGCGACCTTCGCGCACCGGTGCTTGATGCCAGGTTGCGATGTAGGCCATATCAATTCCGAAGACGCCATCTAAGCGGCGCATAACTTCTAGCGAAATTTCTGGAAAGGCATCAGATTGGTCGGGGGAGAGTTCGGCAAGATCGGCAACTGGTTGTAATGGAGCAAGGTGAATTTCAAATGGATAGCGCGCAGCGTATGGAACAAAGGCGATCCAATGTGCATTTTTAGCAATGATGCGATCGCCATCTTTTGATTCGCGAGCAACAACATCATCGAACAGGACGCGGCCAGTGTTTTCAAAGTGCAATTGTGCAACCGCCAGCATCTTCTGTACCCGCGGTGGCAGGTACGAGTATGCATAAATTTGACTATGTGGATGAGAAAGCGTTACTCCAACTTCTTCGCCGCGATTTTCAAAAGGCGCGATGTGATGGATATATGGTTCTTGCTATAGTTCGTAGACACGATCTTTCCAGGCCTCCAGCAGTACACGAACTCGCTGCGGCGTCAGTTCTGCGAATGAAGCCCCGTGGCTATCGGTGAAAGTGATTACTTCACACTTACCAGCCGCCAAGCCAGGATCTGTTTCGGTTCCGACAATATCGGGAATCGCCCAATCACCTTTGGGGCGGCGCATTGAAGGTGAACGATTATCAAAGACAACAACTTCAAAGTTATCTTCAGGAACTTCTGTCAGATTCTCACCAGTTGATGGACACAGCGGACACAACTCTTTTGGTGGCAAGAAGACTCGACCTTGACGATGCGCGGCCATCGCAACCCACTCATTAACCAGTGGATCTAAACGAAGTTCGCCAATACCTGGTTGCTCGCCCTTTTCGCGCTTGTCAGCCGTTGCACGCACTTGTCCGGCCGTATCGTAATAACGAATAGTGCGAGCATCAGAGAGCAGGCGATCGGTGCGCGTAACACCTGCGCCGAGTTTCGAGCTCATAGTGTGTCTACTCTATCCAATTAAGCGTGCGTTCTACTGCTTTCTTCCATAGTAGGTATTTTTCCTCGCGTAAAACAGGACTCTGTGTTGCACTCCATCTTTGATCTTCATGCCAATTATTTCGTAAATCTTGTGGTGACTTCCACGCGCCAATTGCAAGTCCGGCAGCATAAGCCGCACCAAGTGCGGTGGTTTCAATAACCTTTGGTCTAATTACTTCGATCCCCATAACATCGGCTTGAATTTGCATCAATAAATTATTTGCAGTGGCGCCCCCGTCAACTCGCATCTGGGTAAGGGCTACCTTGCTATCAGCTGCCATTGCATCCATAACATCGCGGGTTTGATATGCAATTGCTTCAAGAGCGGCCCGAGCAATATGAGCTTTAGTTGTTGCCCTAGTTAAGCCAACTATTACGCCACGGGCATCACTTCGCCAATATGGCGCAAATAGACCAGAAAATGCCGGTACAAAATAAACTCCGCCACTATCTGCCACGCTAGCTGCTAACGCTTCAACCTCACTAGCTTTAGAGATAATTCCAATTTGATCACGAAGCCATTGAATTGCTGAACCAGTTACTGCAACTGAACCCTCGAGGGCATATATAGCTGGGGCATCTCCTAATTTGTAACAAAGAGTTGTTAGTAAACCATTGGAGGAGCGAACAATTGATGTGCCGGTATTAACAAGTGCAAAGTTACCGGTGCCGTATGTGGTCTTTGAATCTGCAATACCAAAGCAAGCTTGACCAATCATTGCCCCTTGTTGATCTCCCACAATTGATGCAATTGCAACCTTTGCTCCAACTGGGCCAGTTTCAACTGTGTTTGCATAAACCTCTGAGGTGGATCGGATATCAGCAAGTGTTGATCTGGGTATACCAAAAAGATTAAGTAGATCTTCATCCCAATCTAATGTTTCTAAATTCATTAACGCTGTCCGACTGGCATTTGTTACATCAGTTGCAAATGTTCCACCAGATAAATTCCAAAGAAGCCAACTGTCGATTGTGCCAATTCGAGCATTTCCGGCTTGAACTGCCACCTTCACGGCATGGACATTATTAATCAGCCAATTCATTTTGCTGGCAGAAAAATAGGGCGCAATCGCAAGCCCAGTTTTGTGGATTAAAGCTTTCTTATTCGCTTCACTTAACTCCTGCATATATTCAGCAGTTCGGGTGTCCTGCCAGACCAAGGCATTATGAAGGGGTGCACCAGTAATGCAATCCCAAGCAATAGTGGTCTCGCGTTGATTAGTTATGCCAATTGCCGCTAAATCCCCGCCCTTTAATCCAGCCTTTTCCAGTGCTACTTTGATAACAGTTTGAGTGTTTTGCCAAATCTCAGCCGCGTCATGTTCAACCCAACCAGCCTTAGGCAAAATCTGCTTATGCTCTACTTGATGTGATGCAACTAATTCAGCATCAGTGTCAAAGATCATAAACCGAGTACTAGTAGTGCCTTGATCTAGTGAACCTATATAAATCATGTAGTCCTCTGGTTTAAATTTGTAATACCCTTAGCCTACCTAAACAATACTTTCATAGACAAGGACGCTTGGATGTTTTCATCCCAACTTAACCCAAAGCAACGCAGTCATGCGATTAAATCCTTATCTACTGAAAAATTTGATGTTTTGGTGATCGGTGGCGGTGTTACTGGCGTTGGTGCTGCATTAGATGCTGCATCTCGTGGCTTAAAGGTTGCACTAGTTGAAGGATCTGATTTAGCATCTGGCACATCTAGTCGTTCTAGTAAATTAATTCATGGCGGACTTAGATATCTTGAACAATATGATTTTAGATTAGTACGCGAATCTCTTCATGAGCGCGAGTTAATGGTCTCATCTTTAGCACCACACCTTGTTAAACCACTTGCATTTCTCTACCCACTGCATAATAAGTTTTTTGAGCGCACATATGTTGGCGCGGGTTTAACGCTTTATGATGTGCTGCGCGGTTTTCAGCGCACACTTCCTGGGCATCGACATATTAATCAGAAAAATACTGCTGAAATTGCGCCATCACTTAGGCCAGATTTAGTTAAGGGCGCAGTTAAGTATTTTGATGCACAAGTAGATGATGCCAGGCATACCATGATGATTGCTCGCACAGCTGCTCGCCATGGCGCAGTTATCGCAAGTGGTGTGCGGGTTGAGTCATTAATGCGCGAAGGTAAGCGAGTGGTTGGTGTGAAGGCTCGCGATGTTGAAAGTGGAAAGTTGATCACAATTAAAGCAACTACAACAGTTATGTGTGCAGGTATTTGGAGTGATCAGTTACATAAGTCCTTTGGACTTAAGGCTGGTTATAACGTAACAATGAGTAAAGGTGTGCATATTGTTCTGCCAAAGCGAGCGATTAACTCTAAGGAGGGCGTAATCCTTAAAACCTCAGTATCTGTACTGTTTTTAATACCATGGGCAGATAAGTGGATCGTAGGTACAACAGATACTCCATACACTGGTGATTGCGCTAAGCCACTAGCTGAAAGATCAGATGTTGATTACATACTTAATGAAGCAAATAAGATCTTAAAACCAAAACTTAAGGCTGCTGATATTATTGGCGTATACGCTGGTCTTCGCCCGCTGGTTGCAAATAAAACTGATTCAGCTACAACTCAATTATCAAGAGAGCACACTGTAGATCTAAGTGCTCCTGGCTTTGTCAGTATCGCTGGTGGTAAATACACAACCTACCGAGTTATGGGTAAGGATGTAATTGATCTTGCGGTAGCTAAATCAAGTGCTAAAGTCCCAGAAAGTGTCACAGAAAAATTACCTATTATTGGCGCGGATGGTTATTTTGCTTTAATGCAACAAGTTGATCGAATTTCTGATGCTAATGGATTAGGTGCAGATGTTATTACCCACCTACTTAATCGTTATGGATCACTGATAAGTGACTTACTTGAGCTAATTGATAAGTACCCTCAGCTTGCTAAGCCACTTACCAAAGATTTGCCATACCTTAAAGCTGAAATTTACTACGCGGCTAGCCATGAGGGCGCTCGAAGTGTTGATGATGTCATCTCTCGTCGTACCCGGTTAGCTTTTGAAGCACCTAATAGCGCAATTGATCTTGCCAGTGATGTTGCCACAATTATTGCGCCAGTACTTGGTTGGAATTTAAAACAAAAGAAAGAATCTGTAAATGAGTATATTGAGATAGCAGAAAATGAAATTAAATCAATCCAAGATGTACTAGCTAGCGCTTAATTCTTTAGCCCTTTTTTAACAAGTCTTTACCTACTGTTCACACTTCGGTGGCAAAAATTTATCCACAGCCCCCAACTGGGCCACCTGCCAGCCCCGTAATCAAATCGTTATCTTCGTAACCTCAATTACCCCTATCCAAATTACCTCGCTGGCCTATAGATTTCACACCTGCTGTTGGTTAGTGAGAGGAATGCTACCTGTGGCTTTAGAAGCTAAAAATCTTACCCTTATTCGTAATGGTGAAGTTTTTCTAGAGGATATCTCTTTCACAGCAAAGCCAGGAATTACAGTTTTAGTTGGCCCAACTTTAAGTGGCAAGACAACTTTAATGCGCGCCTTAGCTGGGTTAATTAAGCCAGATTCAGGAAGTATCACAATTAATAATGTAGATGTTGGACCAATATCTGTTAAAGACCGATCCGTATCATTTGTTTATCAACAATTTATTAATTACCCATCACTAACTGTGTTCGACAATATTGCTTCACCTCTAAGGGTATTAAAACCAAAAATTTCCAAAGAACAAATTACTGAGCGTGTGCATGAAGTTGCAAAGATGCTTCGAATTACTGAGCTATTAGATCGCAAACCATCTGCTTTATCTGGTGGACAGCAACAGCGAGTTGCAATTGCCCGCTCTCTTTCTCGCAGCAGTGATCTGATCCTGCTTGATGAGCCACTTGCTAACCTTGACTTTAAACTACGCGAACAACTTCGTGATGAGCTACAGCGGATTTTTTCTGATGCCAACATGATGGTTATCTATTCAACTGCTGAGCCACTTGAAGCACTTGATATGGCATCTCACACAATTGTTATGAACCAAGGACGTGTTCAACAAGATGGTCCGGCGCTAGATATGTATTCAAAACCAAAAAATATTCCAGTAGCACAAGCAATGAGTGATCCGCCACTAAATCTTATTAGCTCAACTACTTCAAGTGTTGGCGCTGAGTCATTAGGTAATGCTTTAAAGGATAAGCACGCTGGCGCCTTTACTCTCGGAGTGCGCCCACACAATATTGCTCTGAAATCAAAAGGGGCATCTGATATTGCAGTTAGTGGCAAGGTGCGGATTGCTGAAAACACTGGCAGCTCCACATATTTGCATCTAGACCTTAGTGATTCCCAAAAACTAGTTCTTGAAGTTGAAGGTTCACAACACTTTGATGTTGGTAGCAATATGACTGTCTATCTAGATCGCGATGCTTTATTTGGCTTTGACACATCAAGTGGTAACACATTGTTTACGCCAGTGGGGGTGAAGTAATGGCTGAGATTCGCTTAGAAAATGTTGGCCACTCCTATGATGAAGGCGCCACTTTTGCCCTTAATCCAATCTCATTGACTTGGAAAGATGGCGATGCGATCGCACTCCTTGGACCAAGTGGTTGTGGCAAAACAACCCTACTTAATATTATTTCCGGCTTACTAACACCATCTGTTGGGCGTGTGTACTTTGATGGTGTTGATGTGACTGATCTTGATACCGCAAAGCGCAACGTTGCCCAAGTTTTCCAATTTCCAGTTTTATACGACACGATGACAGTTCGTGAAAACCTTGCATTCCCACTAAAAAACCGTGGGGTTAGTAAAGATGTGGCGTCAAAGCGGGTTGAAGAGGTTGCTGAGTTATTGGATATAACAAAGTATCTTGATACTCGCCCACTTAAACTGCGATCTGATTTACAGCAACTTGTCAGCCTTGGCCGCGGCTTAGTAAGGCGCGATGTACCTGCGATTCTCTTTGATGAACCCTTAACAGTTATTGACCAAAACTTTAAGTGGACTCTGCGTGGGCGCCTAAAGGAATTACATAATTTAACTCGCTACTCCCTCGTATACGTAACACATGATCAAACTGAGGCGCTCACATTTGCAGATAAGGTGGTTGTGCTAAATCAAGGAAATGTTGTGCAGACTGGTAGCGCCTCAGATCTATTTTTAGCTCCAGAGGATGAGTTTGTTGGCTTCTTCATCGGCTCCCCTGGTATGAATTTTATTGATGGTTCAGTTAATAATGGCTCAGTTAATATTGGCTCAACAGTTATAGGTAGCACATCTGGTGATAAGCCAGTAGCAAATGGAAATGTTCGAATTGGTATTCGCCCAGAGTTTTTAGCAGTCACATCTAGTGGTACTGGCGTAAATGTAAAAATCAATCGAGTTGAGCACCGTGGTGGTTATAAATTAGTTCATGCTGACGGGCCAAATGGGGATGTAATTGCAAAAGTGGATAGTAATTCCGCTCTTGATGCTGGTAAGACCGCACAACTCAGCTTTCATCCCGAGCGCACCTATATTTACCGTGATTCCAAACTCTGCGGCAGCGTTAGTGTGAAGGGGGCATAACGGTGAAGACCCGTAATAATAAAGCCTGGTTCCTAGTCCTTCCGGTCATTCTTGTTGTTTCATTTACTGCGCTTCTACCTCTTATGACAGTTGCTAACTATGCGATTCAGGATATTTTTAGTCCAGATAATCGTTTATTTGTTGGTATGAAATGGTTCTATGACATAACTAATGATCCACTTATTATTGATGCATTCCAACGCAGTTTTCAATTCTCAATTCAAGCCTTACTAATTCAAATTCCACTTGGTATTGCAATTGCTCGAATTATGCCAAAATCTGGCTGGAAGGCATCTGCTGCATTAGTTGCAGTTTCAATACCTTTAATTATTCCCTTTAACGTAATTGGTTCAACCTGGTTAATTTTCTCCCGTAAAGATATTGGGCTAGGTGGATTCTTATTAAATAAATTATTTGACTTTGACTTTACCTCTGATCCAAAAGATGGTTGGGGTTTAATTTTGGCAGTAGATGTTTGGCACTGGACCCCACTTGTGACATTACTTGTCTATGCCGGCCTGCGTTCAATTCCACCTGCTTACTACCAAGCAGCTGCAATTGATGGCGCCTCACCACTTGCAGTATTTAGATTTGTTGAGCTTCCAAAACTTCGCAGGGTTTTACTAATTGCACTTCTACTTCGCTTTATGGATAGTTTTATGATCTACACCGAGCCATTTGTTATTACCGGTGGCGGTCCGGGCGACGCCACAACCTTTGCCAGTATCTTGCTTACAAATATTGCCGTGGGTCAGTTTGATGTTGGTCGAGCAGGTGCTTACTCATTAATTTTCTTTATTGTAATTCAGATCATGTCCTTCTTGTTCTATACCGTTCTTACTCTGCAAGATCGAGAAGAGGTGACTAAAACTAAATGAGTAAAACAGAGAATTTAGTTAAAGGTTCCTTCTCACCTAGAAAAAAGAAACGGTCTCTTCCTTGGTCAGGTTTTGTATTTTGGACAGTTATTGCAATTTGGATGGTGCCAGTTGCCTGGTTAATTCTGATGTCAGTTCGACCATCAGCTGATATTTTAGGTACTTTTGAAATTATTCCATCCCGTTTTACCTTTGATGGTTACCGAGATTTTATTTTAAAAGAGATGTGGTACAAGGCTTATTTAAACTCTCTAACATATGCAACTCTTAACACAATCTTCTCAGTTACTTTAGCCTTACCAGCTGCCTACGCCTTCTCAAGATTTAGCTTTGCTGGTGATAAGCACCTGTTCTTCTGGTTGCTCACCAACCGTATGGCACCCGCTGCTGTGTTCTTACTTCCTTTCTATAACATGTACAACGCAGTCGGATTATTTGATAAGACACTTGGTGTGGCAATAGCTCATATGCTCTTTAACGTTCCACTTGCAGTCTGGATTTTAGAAGGCTTTATTTCTGGTATTCCGCGGCAGGTAGATGAAACTGCTGCTATTGATGGTTACTCACTGCCTAGATTTTTCATCAAGATCTTTTTGCCAATGATCCGCTCTGGTATTGGTGTTACTGCATTCTTCTGCTTCATGTTTAGTTGGGTAGAGCTTCTAATTGCTCGCACAATTACTAGTACAGATGCAAAGCCGATCAGTGCTGCGATGACACGAACAGTCTCCTCCGCCGGAACCGACTGGACGCTGCTATCAACAGCTGGAGTTATGACAATTATTCCTGGTGTGTTAGCTATCTGGTTCGTTCGCAAGTACATCGCCAAAGGCTTTGCGTTAGGTCGTGTGTAATTATGTTTAAGTGGATGGTTTGGACGCTACCAGTTGCGATTGTCTTCATTGGTGTCGTACTTCTTATTATCGGTATGACAATCTGGGGACATTATCGTCCACCAAAGGTGCATAAAGGATTTTTAAGAATTACCACTGATCGTGGGGATCGGGTGTATATCGCCTATATCTCTTTCGCATTTTTTATGATCGTCTGGATATCACTAGTTGAAGGCATGCTCTATACCGGAACTGGCATAGGTGTTGCTTTAGCTGCAATCATTTTAAAATGGGGATAGAAAGAAAGAAAAAATAGAATTACTACAAGAATACTTGTGGTGATAGTTAAATCCACCCACTTGGGTGGCTTTAGAGGAAAGGAAATATAGTGCTAGGAAAAAGAGCAAAGTTTGCCCTTATACCTGTACTAGCAGGCACTCTCGTGCTTTCAGCATGTAGTAGCAGTTCAGATTCCGCCGGAGATGCGGCAGAATTTGAAGCAGCGGCTGCAAAATGGATAAACGAAGAGTTCCAGCCAAGTGCAATCTCAAAGGATGAGCAAACTGAAGAAATGAAGTGGCTTGTAAATGCATCGGCCCCATATCGTGGCCTTTCCATTAAAGTTGCCTCAGAAGGTTTAACAACTCATAAGTATGAGTCAGAAACCCTAACCAAGGCTTTCAAGGACATTACTGGAATTACAGTAACCCATGACATCATTGGTGAAGGTGACGTAGTTCAGAACATCCAGACTGAATACCAGACTGGAAAGCCAATCTACGACGCATACATCAATGACTCAGATCTAATTGGAACTCACTCACGTTCACAAGCAATTATTCCGCTTAGTGATTACATCGAGGGTGAAGGCAAGGATGTAACATCCCCATTCCTAGATCTTGATGACTTCATTGGTTTAAAATTCACAACTGGTCCTGATAAGAAGCTTTATCAGTTGCCTGATCAACAGTTCGCAAACCTTTACTGGTTCCGCTACGACTGGTTCACTGATCCAGCAATTAAGTCACAGTTTAAGAAGATTTATGGATATGACCTAGGTGTTCCAGTTAACTGGTCTGCTTATGAAGATATCGCTAAGTTCTTCTCAACACAGGTAAATGGCAACGGAAAGATTGATGGAACCAAGGTCTATGGTCACATGGATTACGGCAAGAAAGATCCATCACTTGGCTGGCGCTTTACTGATGCATGGCTTTCAATGGCCGGTAACGGTGACGTAGGTCTTCCAAATGGTCTGCCTGTAGATGAGTGGGGTATTCGTGTTGAAGGCTGTAATCCAGCTGGATCATCAGTAACCCGCGGTGGCGATACCAATGCACCTGCCTCTGTTTATGCAATCCAGAAGTACATTGACTGGTTCAAGTACACACCACCTACCGCTCGCGGTATGGACTTCTCAGAGTCCGGTCCAGTTCCTGGACAAGGCTCAGTTGCACAACAGATGTTCTGGTACACAGCATTCACCGCAGATCTTTCTAATCCAGAGATCTCACCAAAGGTTGTAAATGCTGATGGAACTCCTAAGTGGAAGATGGCACCATCTCCACACGGTTCATACTGGCAAGAAGGCATGAAACTCGGCTACCAAGACGTAGGTTCATGGACATTCTTTAAGTCTGTATCCGAGGAAAATCGTGCTGCTGCATGGTTGTATGCACAGTTCATCACAAGCAAGACAGTTGACCTTAAGAAGTCAATTACTGGTTTGACATTCATTCGTGAATCCACAATCCAGGCTCAATACTTCACTGACAACGCAGCTAAGTACGGCGGTTTGATTGAGTTCTACCGTTCACCAGCACGCGTTCAGTGGTCTCCAACTGGAACTAACGTTCCAGATTATCCAAAGCTTGCACAACTATGGTGGCAGAACATTGCACCAGCAGCTGTCGGTGAAAAGACCGCACAACAGGCAATGGATGCTCTCGCAAAAGCACAAGATGATGTTCTTACACGTCTTGAAGCAGGCGGCGGACAAGGTGACTGCGGTGTGAAGATGAATCCAGAGAAGGACGCTAAGTACTGGTTAGACCAGCCGGGCGCTCCTTATCCTAAATTAGCTAACGAGAAACCAAAGGCAGAGACTATCGATTATGACACTCTTGTAGCCTCATGGAATAACTAGTTAACTAAGTAAAACTAAATGATTGGCCGACTTAATAAAAGTCGGCCAATCATTTTTTATTAAAGGTAATTAAGTTAATATCTTAAACAATACCCTGGGACATAGAAATCATCTGCCATAACGTAGTTCGCATACGCCTCGGTTGTTCAAGCACAGTTTCCACAGCAAAAGCAATATCTGTCGCCTTCATATAATCAGTGCGCGCAGCATCATCTAAGGCTCTGCCATCACCTACTGCAAAGTTGGTCTCAGTAGCAGCAGGAGCAATCAATGTGACACGTATTTTATCTTCACGAAGCTCATCATCTAAACCAATTGCTAAGCCAACTTGGGCATGCTTTGTTGCAGCATAAACTGCTTGATTCTTCTTAGATCGATAACCAGAGATAGAACAGATAATCACAATGTCGCCACCATTATTTTTCTTAAGGTGTGGCACCGCTGCCCTTACCGTCCAAACTGTTCCTTGAAGATTTGTCTGCATCATTTCATTTAATCGCTCATCGGTGTAATCCATAATTCCACCATATAAACCAATACCTGCATTAACAATAACTGAATCGATTTGACCAAAGGATTTAACTGCTAACTCCATCAACTTCTGGCAATCTTGCGGCTTTCTGATATCACAGGTGATACCAACTGCTTCACCAACATTTGATGCTATGAGGGCGTCAATCTCTGTGGTGGTTCTAGCACCTAATACAACTCGAGCACCTTTAGCTAACAACGCCTTTGCTGTTGCTAAACCCATTCCTGAGCTGGCACCAGTAATTACAATCACTGAACCTTTAATATCTCGCTTCTCACTCACTGCATAAGTATAAGTTGTAGTTGCTATGACCACCTTTTACATAAAAAGAAGAGTCGCCCTATAAGCCGGAAAAGTTCAGATTAGCTCACAATTT
>OFSF01000843.1_pt1 | contig 11419 bp, 14 predicted proteins | sample 1543271 | NCBI WGS metagenome assembly OFSF01 (sample SAMN07774227, study PRJEB24372) | wastewater metagenome | isolation source: Exp Tend VB 100WW | collected 2016-02
TGCGCATTAACAGGAAAGAATATATCGTTTTATTGCGACTCCAAGAATGGAAAAACGAATGCCTCTCTTGATAGAATAGACAACGATAAAGGATATATAGAGGGAAATCTCCAATGGGTTGACACTAATATAAACATGTTGAAATTATCATGGGGCGTTGACGAGTTCAAACGAATGTGTGACGAAGTTTCAAAATTTAACAGTGTCAAGGGTACTAGCAGCAAAAAGGGTGTAAAAAAACAAAATACAAAAATAAAAAGTGATGATAATATGTTTTTCCAATTTTAAAGTTGGGTTTTCTATGTAATTTTTATATATATTACATATGCCTATTCTACTTAAAGATCTGTTAAATGAAACATTAAGTTTGGAGAACAAGCAACAACAAAGCACACCCCAATTCAAAAATTGGTTTAAACATAGCAAAGTTGTTGATAAAAGTGGAAATCCATTGCGTGTATATCATGGTAGTCCGAAATTTTCAGGAGATTCTTTTAATAAAAGTGCGGATAAACTAAATCGCACTGGAAATGTTGCTGGATTTTATTTTTCAGCCAACAACGACGAGGCTTCAAACTATGCTGGAAACAGAGACGATGATGGTGATATTTATCACAAAGAAGGTAGCAGTGTCATTCCTGTTTATTTATCAATTCAAAATCCATATGATTTGGGGTTTCATGGATATGACACAACCAGCGTTACCGATAAGATGCTGGATGTATATACAAAAGAATTGCAAGCTAGTAATTCTCATATGGACCCAAACAATAGTTGGTTTTCTGGAAAGATTAAACAATTCAAGACTACTGGAAAAATTAATAGCACCGCATTAAATTACGACGGAGATGCTGTTCAACGAGTTATTATAGCCGGTGAATATGATGGTGTTATAGACGGTGAGCATTATGTAGCATTTGATCCTACTCAAATAAAGTCTGCTATAGGCAACAATGGTGATTTTAATCCGAATGATCCTAATATACACAAATAGTTTGTATTTACCAATCAAATAGTAAAGGTTTTTTGTTATACCATCCAATATTACCAAGATGTATATCTGGATATATTCCTCGTTTGATATAAGGTTTTAAATCTTTGTGCAATTTGTTAAAAGCAAGTTTAAGCATTTTCTTTTCTAGTATAGGTTGACATACCCACCCGTCGCCCAAGTCTATTGTAGGAGCGCGTAGCACTAGCGGAGTGCGATGTTCTAAAATAAATGCTGGCTTCTTTAATACCAATCCTATTTCTTTGTTGTAAAAGCATAGCATCTTGCGGCGTTTGCTGATATATCTATACCATTTTGGTAATTGCATATTATCCGATAAATCACGAGCGCAAAGCCGTAGATGTTTTCGTTCTAAACTAGATAGCTTAAATGGCTTCACAAAATTACGTGGTTCTTGGACCATGATGATCAACCGGCTCATACTTTTTTGTTTTCATCTTGGCTCGAAGCTGGTCCATAGATACAGGAAAGTAATTCCAACAGTCAACTCCTACGTCGCAACTTAAAGACGTATGATCTTCTGGTAGACTACCATGAGAATGTCCATAAAGTTGCCAAGTGCCTTTATGACTGCCGTTCCATACCCTCATAGCATAGTGACATAGGATAATCTTTTGTTTGTCAACGCTTACTTCTCGGAGATATGGTATCCCAGACTCAACCCCGTTGTTTAAATAGCTCTGAAGCTCTAATTCAACGTCGAGATATGTTTTGGTAAGACGTTTATCGTGATTGCCTAGGCAGAAATGAATTGTGCCATTTAAACGACGCAGATAAGGCGCAGCAGGACCGCCACCCACGGCAAAGTCGCCGAGATGATACACAATATCTTCTGGACGAACAATAGCGTTCCAGTTGTGGATAAGTGTATTGTCCATTTCTTCCACATCAGCAAACGGACGTTTGCTGTATTTAATTATATTAGCGTGTCCGAAATGCGAATCACTTGTAAAAAATGTGTTCATATGCTATAGTCGTTTGAATCTGGCTTGTTTGGTTCTTTATTTATTTCTCTATTTCTTTCGGTCTTTTCTTCGCGGGAGAATTTATCCATATCATATGTGATATATGCCACAATAACACATAATAAATTAAATAGAATAAATAAAATAAAGCCTAGCATAAAATAGTTGTGCTAAAGTCTGTATACGCACTTCGTGTTGCGCGAAACGATTCTTATTCGCATGGGCACCGATCCACGATCATGCATCGGCGCGTCAATCTCGTTGCATATATGTTTTAAAGAATCAATCGACTGTTTGAGTTCGCTTTGCAAACGATTTCTGTCTTCTTGCAGTGCGTTGTAATTTAAAACTAGATGCTGCAAAAGAAGTTCGGCTGAATAGCCGCCTTCGTTGATTTGAGATGCTATTTCGTCAATCGACAAACGTTCTTTGATCGCTGGATTGGTTTCTGGAAGTTTCATTATATATAAATAATAGAAGGATGATGTTTGCGTTTTAATTTAAAGTCAATCTTTTTTATGAGAATTTTGAAAAAGAATCTTTAAATTATAAAAAGTCAAATTGCCAGAGTGAAACTATAACTCGTGGAGGTCAATCTGGCTCAAATGCTGGTATAGAAGTGATTTACAGATGATTTGAATATTATACATCATATTTCATCCGAATATATACGCTATCCTATAGTTATTTACATATGAAACCAAACTTACCCGAAATCGGAAAGATCGTTAGAGACATGCAAGCTGCTAATAAATCTGCTCCAAATTACAACGCGGCGGCGGCTGAGATTGTACAACAAGGTGTTATTGACAAGAATAATGCACGCTTGAATTACGTACCGCAACTATCGGGTCGTCAACCCAGCCAACCAACACCGAAGCAAGGGCTTCTTTAATAAAATATGGCGGGGGAATTACCAGCGCATAAAAATCCAGAAGGTGAGGTATTTGGACTCATCGGATCGATCATGCCGTCCGACAGCGGCAATTTATTTGTGAAAAGAACCGGTGATAGTCTAGACACTGGGTGGGAGTTTGCCGCAGCAACGGAAACAACGCCACCGCCTTCACCATAATGATTGTTATAAATGTTATATGAAAAAATGTTTTTTGGTACTTGACAGATAATAGAATCTGTGTACAGTTTTGCGCATGGATAAAACATCTAGACTAAAACTCATTAAAAAACTCGTCGCCAAACGCGCCGCCGAAAACATGAAACTCGATTCAGCATTCATTACTGCCGACGAACTATACTTGTCTCAAGTTGAGACAACCGAAAAGGACATGTTCGATGAACTGAATAGACTGGAGAGTTTTGCGTATGCTTCGAATATTCCGGTGGTGGAAGACGAAGAATAAAATTTGTTAGAGTAAACTAAAACATAAACAAATAAAAACATAATATATGTCAGACAATGATACCGATCAGAAGAAGCTCTATGCCGTTTTTCGTAATGGATTTAGAGTCTCAAACTCAGAATATGAAGCCGAGTCGTTCGCTCAAACAGAGCTTGACTATTGGAAAAACATCATCCGCCAATTTCCAGACGGATCTAAGTTAGAAGTACGTTCTGTGTACATTAGAAATAGAGATTGATACTATCGGGGAGGGAAACCTCCCCTATTTTTTATGGCCAAGATTTCAGACAAACAATATAACACGATATACGAGGATTTAAAATCCATCGATCCGTTGTTTGCTGAGATGTGGAAATCTCAAGAACGCATGACAATTGACGAGGACGAAGAGGGTGCGTTCTTAGAGATATTTAACAACAATTTTAGAATAGTTGCAAATCCATCATTTTGGAAAAAATGTAATAAGCATAAAAAGCTTTTTATAATTTGCCACGAGCTATGCCATGTAGCATTCGGTCACTGGTTGATAAATCCAAAATCTGATAGAGAATGGATGAACATCGCTCAAGATATACAAGTGAACGAATTTTTATTCAACAACTATTATTTTACAAAAGATAAAATAACAGACGATGATTGCGTTTCGATAGAATTTGTATTCAAGGATAAAGCGAAGTTCGTAGAAAAAAATAAAGACTCTTTATATTATTATAAGTTACTGATGAAGTGCTTAAAATAATATATCCACATATTTATAATATGTGAAACTAATTATATCCGAACAAGAACTTGTCACGCGGACCAATATAGGTAGGCCGTCTTTATGTCGGATATGTTACGATGTTAAAAAAAAGATCGTGCTGATAGATTATGACACCGTCCGAAAAAAAGAAATATTGTGGAGTATGTGCGATGACTGCCAGAAGATTATGACGCAGTGTGGTTCATGTAAGAAGAACCAGAGGTAGATATATCAAGTCTGTCCCATCTTGGTGGATTGTCTGGACATCTAGCACTTGGGATATATAATTTCCCAACAGAGCAGCCGCACTTTTTACATTGCCCCATACCGGCAAATCCGTCTTTATTCCAGTGTTCACACGTTTCACATATAGACTTTCTTATATTAAATGTTTCTGGTGAAACCTTTGAGAATTTGTCGTCCGTGGCCCATTTTGCCATTGAAGATATAAAATTCTTTGCTTGGTCAGTAATTTGAGTTTTTTCGTTTTCCATGATACTTATATGTAGTGTCAAACGACCCAAAAAATTTCAAAATACCGAAAGAATTTACCTTATTTGGTCATCGGTACACCGTTGAAGTTCAGGAAGATTTATTTGAAAAAAGTCAGTGTTATGGAATGGCGGACGAAGACTTGAAAAAAATAATAGTCCAAAGTAAAAAAATTGTTGAAAAATTAACAAAGGACGGTAAGAAGGAAATACGCCAGCTAATGGAAATCACAGACGAAACATTTCTGGAAACATATTATCACGAGATGGTTCATATTATATTCGATTCCATCGGTCAAGAAAAGTTGTCCCATAACGAAGCGCTGGTTAACATGATTGGAAAAGCTTTACTAGAAATATATTTATCATCAATCTATGAACAAAATTCTAAAAAACAAAAAGACGGGAAGAGACGTAGTAGTTTTAGAATTACCAAAAAATAATACAGACATGGAAGAATTTGTTTTGAAAAATAAACAAATTATGTACAAGTCCATTGTCACGAATATAGAGGCTGCAATCAATAACCGCTGGGGAGCGGTTGAAGTTTTCTCATTCGAAGAATCCAATTTCGTCGTGGTTATTAATCGAGCAGATTTCAAAGAAAATTTACAAAATGCCTTTGATTACAGTTTGGAAAATGAACATTTCGAAATATGCGCAAAGGCTAAAAAAGTTATAGATAAACTTGACAAAATTAGCTTTGTTGCAAACTACAAAATAAACCATAAAAAATACAATGTCAAAAAAGAAACGCCTATTAAGAAAGTTACAAAACAACGCAACAGTCGTAAACCAAAAAAAGGAACCAACGATTGACACAAGTCCGGTTGTATATCAAAAAAGTAAAATAAAAAATCCGTTAAATATAGTATTAAGAAAATTAACGGAGAACCAACAAAAATTTATTGACTTGGCGTTAGATAAATCCACAAAGATGATGTTGGTGTCTGGTCCATCTGGAACAACCAAAACATATCTGTCAGTACTAGCATCGCTCATGTTGATGAATCAACAAAAAGTGAGTGACATCATTTATGTAAGAAGTATAGTCGAAAGTGCGGATGTCAAGATGGGATCTTTGCCGGGCGAAAAAGACGACAAACTTTCTCCGTATAAACAACCGCTTCTAGACAAATTGGACGAGTTATTGCCAAAACAAGACATTGCATTTTTGACAAAAGAATGCCGTATAGACGGTCTTCCGGTTAATTATCTTAGAGGATTGAATTGGAATGCCAAGGCAATCATTGGTGACGAAATGCAAAACTTTACCAGAAAGGAAATTATAACAATGATGACCAGAACTGGCGAATTCAGTAAAGTATTTTTGCTAGGAGATCCTATGCAAGCTGATATAAAGTTTGGTTCCGGCTTTAAAGAGGTGTTTAACCTATTTAATGACGATGAAAGCAGATCGCAAGGAATATACACCTTCGAGTTCACCGAAGACGATATTCTGCGAAGTGCGCTCGTAAAATTCATAGTTCGAAAAATTCAACAACTTGGTTGATATATATCTTTTAACGAAGATACATATTATAACATCAAAAAACCGATGATTTTTCGTGTATTTTGATATTTATAACCATAATAAGACATGTCGAACCAAAAAATAACTCAATTACGTACTATCTCCATAGGGGAAGTTAACCCAGGCGATGTTATTCCAATTGTAGATAAATCGGAATTAACAAGCCCAACTGGCGAAACAAAACATGTATTGATTAACCAATTGGTTGATTATGTTGCTTCGGCAAGTCTTAATATAGGAATACCTCATCAAGCATTTCACTCTCCAAACGCACTATTTTTCGACGAATCTTATATTCCAAATGGTGACATAAACGGATATTGTTATGGAAAAGCACCAACGATGGGTGAGAATTTTACGTTGGCGGTTAGAGGATTTGTACCATCTACAAGTACAATGTCTGCATATGAAAGAGTTGTATTCGGTGTCAGTAATTCCGCAACACAAGCAGCTGGACAAGCAAATTCTGCATATATCGCAATAGTAAATAACGACCTTCTTGGGCTGGTCAACGACGGTGTAAATTCCAAGATGGTGTCGTTCCCAAGCTTTTCTTTATACTACCCAGACCAACCCTTCTTTGCCGCATTTACCAAAGACTCCAATGGAGTTTGTCAATTGTATGTAAACGGTACACTTTATGCAACCGCGTCTTCCGGCCCTACGTCTATTACAGCATCGTATGTTAATATGGGTTGCGGTCAAACATCTCCGTCTATATCTAATTTGAGTTTGGGAGTATACGAGGCGCATATCTTTTCGTCTTCCTTGAGCGCAAGTGAAATTAAGACTTTATATTATGGTGGCATAACAAAGAAGACCGTTGTTGCGTCGTACAAACCTAAAAATTTAAATCCGGGTCCATCGCAATGGCTCGATGATGTAGGTAACAACCATTTATTGATACCTGTTTCGGGTGCTCTCGCCACCAACCCAGGAAAAGAATTTCATTTAAGATTTATTGCCACGGGATCATCTTATTTGGGAAATGGAACAAAGCGCGACGTGTTACCGGAAAATTATGTATTGACCGACGCATTTGTTTATTCACAAGGTTCTCCATTATTGTCAATTGGATCATCGGCATCAATGTCTTCGCCCGGCGATAGCGGCGTGGATTCTTATAACAACAATAGAGTTCCGATGGTAAGTGCATCTTATAGTAGAAACAATTTACCGTTGCTAGAATTGGGCGTGGCGCACAAAGATAGAAGTTTATATGTATTCTTCAGTTCAAGCGCAGTTCCTTGCACGTTTAGCTTTGAAGGATATGTTTCTGAGTATGGGCCTATGTTGTATTCTCCACCAACATTAACTCCAACTCCTACACCTACTAAAACACCAACACAGACTCCTACAAGAACACCAACTCCAACTACAACGTCCACGCCTACACTAACTTCAACGCGCACTCCGACGCTAACGCAGACTTTGACGGCTACATCCGGAGCAACTTCAACCCCAACGCCAACGGTGAGTTTGACTTCGACGATCACGCCGACCGCGACTCCAACGTTAACACAAACTATCGGGGCACCTGCGCCAACCGCAACTTCGACGCCAACACTCACACCAACACTCACACCAACTCCAACACTCACACCAACTCCAACACTCACACTGACTCCAACACTCACGTCAACGCCAACGCTAAGTGCTACCAACGGATATGTTGCCCCAACACCGACTCTAACAGCAACAACAACACTCACTTCAACACCGGCTCCGTTTGAATTTACAAACTTGACTGCAATCGGAGCAACAAAATGTTCTGACAATAACGGGCTAACGGCTGGATGGATATCAACCGACAACATAACAGTTGATGTTGGTATAAGTTGGACCCGCGACGCGACAGTCGAAGATCCTGTTAGAATCAATTTGAGCTGGTTTGGTGATATTAATGTGACAAGCGGCACGTCCGTAACATACAACGCTCAAGGCGTCGGTATTGGTAACAGAACGGTAAGATTTGCCAGAACAACCGATGTACCCGATGTGGGTACAATCACCGTGGCTCGCTCGTCCGGTGCCAAGATGATCGGCGGATCCACTAGATCTTGGGCAAACGCTTCATATGCGGTTGATTTGAATCTATCGGGTATAACGGGTAACTATAAATTTAGAATACGCGACTGTACCACTCCGTCGAATAGTGAATCCGGAACCTTGTCAACATCTACTCGCAATATTTCAACTGGGGCAGTTGGTCCTACAAGAATCGCGTTCATCGAAGTAGTTCCAGATGCGGCTGGATTCTCATCACCGACACTATCTCCAGACTCGTGTGAACCGACTCCAACGCCGACGACAACCGGTCCGATATTAGGTGAAACACCGACACCAACGCCAGAGCCAACATCAGAGCCAACGCCAACGCCAACGCCAACGCCAACATTGACACCAACTATAACAACACCACCATGCTATGATGTTTCACTGTATGTTGACCCATACGGAGCTGGGTCAATTGGATGGCAATCTGAATATGAACCGACATGCGGCGCAAACGGGTTCCACCCAAGCGAGCCTGTCGTAGTGCGTCTGGTATCTACCGAGGAGGGATATGTATTTGATTCTTGGACAGTTTCAGGCGCAAGCGGGAACACTAGTGTGCCGGGCGAAGTCAGTTTCTATATGCCGTCGAATGCTGTGACGGTTACAGCTAATTTCTCGGCTGTGACAACGACCACAACAACGACCACAACAACAACGACGACGACGACCACTACAACCGAAGCTCCGATATGTTTCTACTACAGAAATGACAGTATGTTGAATTTCGGTGGAAGCGTCAACCTCTGCGGAGGCAGCGTTGGTTACGACGAAATAGCGACGGGTGAAACTTCAAATTACTGCTTGTCTAGTCCGCCAGCTGACGGATTTACTGAAAATGGATCTTGCTGAGTTTTTAAGAATATATGAAAACAATATTAAACCACACAGCACCGGCTATTTTAGAAATATTAAAAACCAATAACATTGTTTATATCGACAAAGGCGGCACAATCACCGAATGCAATGCGATTCTTTACAACAACGAGGTTATAAAAATGTTGCCGTGTGTACGTGGCAGTAACATCGTACTGTCACCAGAAGACGAGCTTTATTACAACTCGGGTTCATAAAAATGCCGATGGGTATTTAATATCGTTCTAAATAAATTAAAACGGTTATATGAGAAAACTTACAATAGGAATGGCCACATATGATGATTATGATGGTCTATATTTTACAATACAATCCATAAGAATGTATCATCCTGAGGTATTAGAGGATATAGAATTTGTAATTATTGACAATAATCCCGATGGTACACATTCGAAATCTATAAAAAATTTTACAAGTCATGTAAAACAGCCAATTCAGTATATTCCTTTTAATGAATATAAAAGCGCGTTCGTCAAAGGACAGATATTTGAGTATGCAAAAACTCCATATGTACTGGGAGTAGACAGTCATGTTTTATTGGAACCGAATAGTATAAAAAAACTTATCGATTTTTATGATTCCGGTAAAGACGAGGGTAATTTTTTACAGGGTCCGCTGGTGTATGATAATCTTAACAATGTTTCCACCCACTTTGATTTAAATTGGAGGGGTCATATGTGGGGAACATGGGGAACGGATCCAAGAGGACAAGATAAAAACAGCCCGCCGTTTGAAATACCGGCACAAGGTATGGGACTGTATTCATGTAGAAAAGATTGTTGGCTAGGATTTAACCCATTATTTAGAGGCTTTGGTGGGGAAGAAGGGTATATACACGAAAAATATCGAAAAGTTGGAAAGAAAACGTTGTGTTTGCCGTTTTTAAGATGGGGACATAGGTTCAGTAGACCAAATGGTGTACCGTTTCCATTAACTGTTGAAAATAAAATCAAAAACTATTTCATAGGATTCGAGGAATTGAAACTTGATACTTCTCCTATATACGAACATTTCCTGAAAGAATCAAAACAGACACACGAAACGTTGAAAAAATGGCATGACGATATTAAAAAAAGTATGTGTATAGCCGAATGATATAAAAAGATATATATACTGATATTTATGTCACAGTGAGCAAACATATACCAATTCATAGTTTTGATGCCCGTGACAACCCCGAAAGAATGGCATTCGGTGTTGTGGGCGAGATGTTGGGTGCTGACAATGGATATGCATATGTAAAAAAAGAATATGAGTCTAAAAACGTCGGTTGGATTTGTATAGGCCCATCACCTTCACAAACACCGACCCCAACGTTAACTCCGACGTTAACTTCGACGTTAACTTCGACACCAACACCCACGTTGACCGCTACGGCAGCGCCGACGTTAACACCGACACCTACGCCGACGGTAAGTTTAACTTCGACGCTTACTCCAACCGCAACTCCAACGCCAACGCAAACCGTCGCGGTACCTACTCCGAGCGCAACTTCGACTCCAACACTCACGCCAACTCCAACACTCACGTCAACGCCAACGCTCACTGCTACCTCCGGATATGTTGCCCCAACACCGACGTTGACGCCAACACTTACGTCAACAGCATCTCCGACATTAACACCCACACTTCCCGCAGGTACAACCACGACCACGGAAGAACCAACGACTACCACCGAAGAAGCTACGACAACCACGGCGTGCCCTCCTGTCGATACGTTGCTTAATACTTATTGCGTCGGGACTGCGAAATGGGGAACGTTTGCAGATGTTAATTGTGGCACATACACTTCGGAAATTGAAACTTATTCAGCCGAATGTGGATATATAGCGCCTACCACGACTACCACGGAAGAACCCACGACTACGACCGAAGAACCTACCACGACTACGGAAGAACCCACGACTACCACCTCTGGGGGTGGTGGTGGCGGAGAGAATACAACGCAAAATGTAAATGAAAGTTAAATTTCGTAGATACATAAGTAATTTAAAATTACGCGGCGATAATATTAACATTTTATACACTTTATAATTTTATGCCAAGAGGATTACCAATCAATAAATCGCCAGAAGAAAAAGTATTCGGGATCATCGGAGAAATTGTGTCCACCGACGAGGGTGAGGTATACACGAAAGAAACTAACGACACTAGAAACATAGGCTGGGATCAAGCTTTAGCATACTTACGAAGCCCAACCCCAACGGCAACCCCAACGGTGACCCCCACTTCATCTAGACCGTTCGTAGTAGGACAGACGAATACTCCAACTCCAACGCCAACGTCAACAACGGCCGCTCCACGATCGGCGGCGACGGCTTGCTCAGCATTTCCACCCGGCGCACCGCGCAAAATACGGTCCCGGTGATCAACAATGGTGGCG
>OFSF01000844.1_pt1 | contig 11410 bp, 12 predicted proteins | sample 1543271 | NCBI WGS metagenome assembly OFSF01 (sample SAMN07774227, study PRJEB24372) | wastewater metagenome | isolation source: Exp Tend VB 100WW | collected 2016-02
GAAGCAGCTGGTTATGGACGATATGTAGATTTTGTAACGAAATTATATAAATATGAAATGAATGACTTTATTGATAGAAATATTGATTCACCTTTGAATTTGTTAACTCCAAATTTGGCCAGACTTATCGCCTTAGGTGGCTTTAGACGTTTGGCTCCAAAAGTAAATCAATTCTTAAAGGACCCAAGAACTCAAAAAGTTTATTCTTTCCAAGCGATGTACGCCGGCGTTAGCCCACAACAAGCATTAGCAATTTATGCAGTTATTGCCTACATGGATTCAGTCAATGGAGTTTTTTTCCCTAAGGGTGGAATGCATGCAGTTCCAAGAGCATTAGCCGGAGCCGCCGAAAAGCACGGAGTTGTTTTTAAATACAACACAACAGTGACTTCACTAGAGCGAAGCAATGGCAGGGCGACTGCCGTTATAACCGATGATGGGCAACGCATACCTTGTGATGTAGTTGTGTTAAATCCAGATTTACCAGTTGCTTGGCAGGATCTCTTAGGCGGGCAACCAAGGTCGGTCAAGCGCCTGAAATACTCTCCATCTTGTGCAACTTTGTTAGTTGGATCAAATAAGAGTTATGACCACCTTGCTCATCACAATATTCATTTTGGAAAATCTTGGGATGGTGTCTTTGATGAATTAATTAAGAAGAAAACACTTATGAGCGACCCAAGTATTTTAGTTACAGTTCCATCAAAAGATGATCCTGATCTAGCACCTGCTGGTAAATCTTCTTATTATGTTTTATTCCCAACTCCAAATTTAAGTGCCAACATTGATTGGAAAGTAACTGCGCCTAAATACCGAGATGAAATGATTCGAGCTTTAGAAGCTCGTGGCTACGAAGGATTTGGAGCAGGAATTGAAGTTGAACAACTGACAACTCCCCTGGATTGGCAGAAACAAGGAATGGAGCAAGGTGCACCATTTGCTAGCGCCCATACCTTTTTCCAAACTGGACCGTTTCGTCCGAGAAATCTTGCTAAGGGATATGAAAATATTGTGTTTGCAGGTTCTGGCACTCAACCGGGAGTTGGAGTTCCAATGGTGTTGATCTCAGGCAGATTAGCTGCTGAGAGAATTGTTGGGCCAGTTAAGTAATCGATGGATGAATTAACCGCAGCTGGGATAACAGATCCTAGGCTTCGAGCTTCATATACTGAATGTAAAAGGCTGAATTCACTCCACGGAAAAACGTATTATCTTGCCACTTTGTTGCTGCCAAAAGAAAAGCGACCATTTGTTCACGCACTTTATGGTTTTGCCAGATATGCAGATGAAATAGTTGATGATCTGAACTCAACACTGACGGATGAAGAAAAAGCGACTGCGCTAATTTCGTGGGGCGATCAAGTACTGCGCGATCTTCGAGCAGGCAGCAGTCAGGATCCAATTGCGGCTGCACTAGTTGATACTGCTATGAAATTTGATATTCCGATTGCCTATTTTGAAGCTTTTTTACACTCAATGAAAATGGATCTAACTGTTACTGAGTATCAAACATATCAAGATCTTTATGAGTATGTTTATGGATCTGCAGCCGTAATTGGCTTACAAATGGTTCATGTATTAGGTACGGTTTCCCCTTCCGATTTAAACGAAGCCAAAATTGCAGCAGAAAAATTAGGTGTTGCTTTTCAACTTGCAAATTTTATTAGAGATGTTGGTGAAGACTTAGACAGAGGAAGAGTTTACCTACCAGTTTCTGAATTAGTGGCCCATGGCGTTACACGATCTATGTTGGAGGACAAAGTGCTTACACCTGCAATAAGGAATGCACTTAAGGAGCAAATTCTCAGAGTTAGGAAGCTGCAAGAGGAGTCTGACTCTGGAATAAAGTTGCTAACCCCAGGAAGCCGTGAATGTATTTTGGCAGCGAGTGAGCTCTACTGTGGAATTGTTGATGAGGTAGAAAAAATTGATTATGAAGTGTTTAACAAGCGGGCAAAAACTTCTAGTTGGCGTAGATTAAAGGTCGCAGGGCCTGCGTACATTCGAGCGAAATTTAAGAAATAACTATTTTTTCTGCATACCTTTTCTGCCCCAGAATATCCACATATTCATAACACATAGAATTAGGGCAAATCCAAAAAGTAGATCTTCAGCCGGAGCAGATGCAATACGAGTTCCAATAATTGCATCTGGGCTATACATAACTATTTTTCTTGATGTAAGCCACCAATTAGTTATTAGCTGAAATGGCAAAATGATTGCATAGCTCGTCCAAAACACAGCGCGCCGTATTAACCTCGCCTTAATGATAAACAGATCAAAAACTATCGAGAACAAAAATGCCAGAACGGCAATATCGGTATAAACCATTACTCATCCCCCACAGGCCAGTGCTTTTTCACAGTTCGAACAGCTTCAATTGTCATAACAGCTGCAATCGGAATAAATGTAAAAAACAAAAACTCTTCTAAAGGGATATCAAATGGTCCAAAAATTCCTAGTATTTGCTCCTTATCAAAATACCAATGTCCTTGGGCAATTGCATATGCATCCCAGGCCAGGAAAAATACTGAAACAGGCAAAATGCTCAACACTAATCTTTTGAAGCGCCTTAATACGCCTATCTTTAAGACAACCTCAAGCCAAAAGGAACCAATGATTGTGAATAGGATCATTGCCATGTAACCGAATTTCAACACTTGCTAACTATAGACAACTTTCTTTTAGGCTAAGATAAATAACACGGGAGCTAAGAAATTTAGCTGAGAGGGCTTGAAATTCAGGCCGACCGGTTGACCAGTTCGGTAATGCGAATTGGAAAGGGGTTCATTATGTCTATTTTAGAATTTTTCGCTTTTATCACTTCGCTTACAGGTGTAATTCTTGGTGTACTAGGTCCACGCATAACATGGCCTTGGTGGGGAGTTAGTTCTCTTCTCTACGCAATCTTGTTTTTTCAATCTCAATACTATGCAAGTGCCGCGCTTCAATTCATTTTTATAGCTGGCGGAATTTGGGGTTGGTTTGGCTGGGGACCAAAAGGAGTCAAACCTAGAAAATCTCACACAAAAGAGCGAATCTCATTAGTGGCAATTTTGATTGTGTCATCCCTTGCTATCTGGCCATTATTGATAAATATCGGAGCAACTTCTTCTGCCATTGAATCCTTTGGATTTGTCGGCAGTGTTATTGCCCAATTGCTAATGATTTGGCAACGATATGAGGCTTGGCCATTGTGGGTAATTGTCGATCTTGCCTATACCTATCAATACTTTAAAGGTGAATTGTATTTAACTGGCTTTTTGTATTTAATCTTCACAGGTATTGCAATTTGGGGCTGGGTGCGATGGCGTCAAGAGTCTGAAAAATTCAAAATTGATTAACTATCAAAGGTTACTTGATAACCTAGCGAAAATTGAAACCACTTCCCCACGAGTATTTGCCATCGATGGCGTTGCAGGTTCAGGCAAAACTACTTTAGCTTTGCAGTTGCAGTCAGACATACCCGATTGCCAAGTAGTTCATATGGATGATTTATACAGTGGCTGGAAGGATCCATTATCACAGGATTTAACTAGGCGAGTTTGTGATGAAATCCTTAATCCTTTTCTAAAGGGCCATGAAGTTATTTATAAAAAATTTAATTGGCATCAAAACGTTTTTGATGAAGCCATAAAAGTTGCCCCCACTCAAACTTTATTACTGGAGGGTGTTGGGGCAGGGCAAAGTGCTTTTCGTAAAATACTTTCGAGAATCATTTGGGTGGAATTTGATGCCGAGTCTGGTTTTGAACGGGTGATTGCTCGAGATGGCGAGAAGGTTAAAACAGAAATGCTAAATTTCTTAAAAGACCAAAATAAACATTTCTCTGCTGAATTAACCGATAAAGTTGCGGATTACACGATATCTGGCGTGCCTTAAACTATAAATTTCAAACTTTCTCTCTAAACTTTCGTTGTGTCTGATCTAACCGGTGAGCTGATTGATAATCGCTATCTGCTTCAACGGCGTCTGGCAGCTGGTGGAATGGCAACAATTTATGCCGGCATTGATACTCGGCTTGATCGGCCAGTAGCGGTAAAAATCATGCATGCCCATCTAGCTAATGATGAGGCATTTGTTTCAAGATTCATTAAAGAGGCAAAGGCGACTGCTGCGCTATCTCATCCAAATATAGTTTCGATTCAAGATCAAGGTTGGAATGAAGGTGGTCCACCCGCAGTATTTCTCGTAATGGAATTAGTTGAGGGCACAACCCTTAGAGATTTCCTAAACGAAAATGGCGTGCTTAATACTGAGCAAACTATTCAAATAATAAATCCAGTCCTTAGCGCCCTAGCAGCAGCACATAAAATTGGAATCATTCATCGAGATATTAAGCCTGAGAACATTTTGATTTCAAAGGATGGTCGAATAAAAGTTGCTGACTTTGGTTTGGCTAGAAACACCTCCATGGCTCAAACCATGACTGCCGAATCAAGCGTTGTGCTTGGTAGCGTCTCTTATTTATCGCCAGAGCAGGTGCAACGAGGTGTTGCTGATGCCCGTAGTGATATTTACGCAATTGGCATTGTTTTGTTTGAGATGTTAATCGGTAAGAAACCATACGATGGTGAAACACCAATTCAAATTGCATATCGCCATGTCAATGACCGAATTCCAAGAATTAATCAGATAAACAGCAATATTCCAGAGGTAATTGCAGATCTAGTATTTGACGCAACCGCACCAAATCCTGATCAGAGACCAAAAAATGCTGAGGAGTTACTTAATAAGGTGCGTGATATTCAAGCAAAACTAGATCCAAAACGCAGACAATTAAGTTTGGAACTTGATTTGCCACCAGTAGTGCCTAAAATTAGTAAGCGAAAGAAAGTTTCCGTGGGTTCTGCCTTTGGAGGCTTGAAAGAAAAAACTTCTCAATTAATCTCTACTAAGCCTATTAATGTTTCTAAGCCAGAGGATTCAGTGAGAACTAAAAAACGCAAGGTTTCTAGAAGAGTAAGGCGTAATCGAATAATCGCTCTCTTACTTCTATCTGGATTGATTTTTGGTGGGTATACATTCTTAGGTGTAGGAAAAATCTCTGTACCTTCATTAGTTGGGCTGACTCAATCTGAAGCTAAATCAACACTTTCAAAATTAGGGCTTGAAACTGAAGTTGCCGAAGAGGTGTTCAGCGAAGATATTGAAAAAGGTAAAGTGATTTCATCAAAACCTGGTGGCGGTGGAAAGGTTTCTCCCGCTGGCACAGTTGGCTTAGTGATTTCCAAAGGTCAAGAGCGGATTCAAATTCCAGATCTTAAAGGATTAACACCTGATATTGCTTCTCAAAAACTTTCCGAACTTGGATTAACAGTTGGTGATATCAATGAAGTATTTGATATGCAACTAGCTTCAGGATTTGTGGTCAGGTCTGACCCAAAAAGTGGCGAAGCAGTTAAACGTAAGTCAATTGTGAATATTGAAGTAAGTAAGGGAATCGAAAAAATCTCCCTCATATCTTTTGTAGGTAAAGGTGGCGACGAGGCATTATCAGAGTTAACTGATCAAGGTTTCGATGTGGACGTTACATATAAATTTAGCGATAGCATTTTCAAAGGTCAGGTAATCTCTCAAACTCCTGACAAATCTGATTCAATTGAATTGGGTAGCAAAATATCAGTCGTTGTTTCTAAGGGACCAGAGTTTGTTTTTGTGCCAAACGTTTTAGGTAAAAATAAAAACGACGCTAGCTTAGATATTGAGAATTTAGGACTTAAAGTTGTAATCAAGGGTGCAGGAAAAGTAAATAACATTTCACCAGCAATTGGTACAAGAGTTAAACAAGGCGCTGTAATTACGCTCACTTTAAGATAGATGAAATTAGCCACCTCTCAGGTAGGCTCCCCTGATGGCTAAAGCTAAATCACTTCCAAAAATCGGAGCACATGTTCCGACCTCTGGAGGCATGGCCACACGATCAATCGAGTATGCATTAACGATTAAGGCTGAAGCTATTCAAGTTTTTGCATCAAGTCCTAGAACATGGGCCACATCAGCGCCTAATCCAGTGATGGATGAGGCTTTTAAAGCCAAGACTGCTGAGCACAATATTGAAGCTTATGTGCATGCTTCGTTCTTAATTAATTTAGGTTCGCCCACAGTTTCAACTTATGAAAATTCATTAGCGGCAACTGCATATTCTCTCAAGCGAGGAAAAGAAATCGGTGCCAAAGGTGTAGTTGTCCATACCGGCTCTGCTGTTGATGAATCTCATGTTGATAAGGCTTGGCAGCAAATTCATGAAGGTGTTATGCCAATCCTAAATAACTTAAAAGATGATGACCCATGGCTGCTACTTGAGCCAACTGCAGGCCAAGGCCAATCTTTAGTGAAGAAGTTAGATGATCTAACTAAGTATTTTGAAGCCCTGGAGTGGCACCCAAAAGTTGGCGTATGCCTTGACACCTGCCACGTTTTTGCAGCTGGTCATGACATCAAAAAACCTGGAGGCATGACTGAAACTTTGGATTTATTGGTAAAGATTGCAGGCTTAGAGCGAATTCAATTAATTCACGCAAATGATTCAATGGATATCTGCGGTAATCTAAAAGATCGTCATCAAAATATTGGTAAGGGTGAAATTGGCAGCAAACCATTTATAGAGTTAATAGCCCATCCAGCAGTTTTAAACGCACCATTAATATTAGAAACGCCAGGGGCTGAACCAGAGCATGGCAGTGAAGTTGCCATGTTAAAAAAGATGCGAGATAAATAAATGAAAGTTAAAGTCTTTCTCTACTTAGGACTACTCGCCACCACTGCAGTCTGGGGTGGTGCTTTCTTAGTTATGAAGGATTCCCTAGTGCGTCAGGATGTTTACTCCTTTTTGGCAAGTAGATTTATTCTGGCAGCTGCTTTTATGTTCATCTACAAACCAAAGTCTTTAACTGGGTTAGACCGTAAATTTGTTAAACGGGCAGTACTGATTGGATTACTCCTTTGCAGTGGATTCATATTCCAAACATTTGGACTAACCCAGACAACAGTTTCTAATACCGGTTTTATAACAGGCCTTTACTTAGTCTTTACTCCCCTTATTTCTTGGATACTTCTAAAGCGAGAAATTTTCAAGGTTCAATGGCTAGCAGTGCTTGTGGCAACAATTGGTCTTTACTTTATTTCATTTAATGGCATCTCTTTTGGTATCGGAGAAATCTTAGTTTTGATCTCTGCCTTACTCTTTGCTGGACAAATTGTTGCCTTAGGTGAATGGAGTGATGGAGAAAACACCTACGCATTAACATTGATACAAATTTTAGTTTCAGCAGTAATTTTCTTTGCTCTGTCGTTAAAAGATGGTTTTCAGCTGCCACCAGATAACGGAGTTTGGTCGGCAGTTTTCTATACCGCGTTCTTTGCAACATTTTTGGGATTTCTTATTCAAGTCAAGGCCCAATCAATTATGAGCGCTACCGTTGCCGGAGTATTACTAGCTATGGAAACTCCTTTTGCACTATTTTTTGGACTCTACTTTGATAATGATCCACTAACTTTGCGGATAATTTCTGGTGGAACCCTAGTATTAATCGCCATGGCACTGGTAATTTGGTCGGATTCAAAACACACAAACTCAGGAGTAAATAACAGTGGCAAATAAAGTAGTTGATCTTAGGTCGGACACCTTAACTAAGCCCTCAGATGAAATGCGAAAGTTCATGGTTTCTGCTGAGGTGGGCGATGATGTTTATGGTGAAGATCCAACTGTTAATTCCCTTGAAGAACGAGTTGCAGATTTATTTGGTCATGAAGCCGCTCTTTTTTGCCCAACTGGTTCTTTAGCAAATCAATTAGCAATCCGGATGTTAGTAGCACCCGGTGAAGAGTTATTAACTGAGACAAATTCACACATTGTTAGAGCAGAGCTAGGAGCAGGTGCTGTTTTTAGCGGAATTACTACTAGGACATGGTTGGCAGAACGTGGCCTATTAAAGGCAGAAGATGTATTAAACATTGCAAGACCCGACTCTGGACCTTATTTAGTATCAACTACCGCAATTGCTATTGAGAATACTCATAATTTTGGTGGTGGAACTGTGCAACCAATTGAAGAAATAAAAAAACTTCGCCAAGAAACACAAAAACTTGGAATTTCAATGCATCTAGATGGTGCACGAATCTGGAACGCACATGTTGCAACTGGAGTAAGTTTAAAAGAGTATGGAAAGTACTTTGATACCTTAAGTGTGTGCCTATCAAAAGGTCTTGGAGCTCCAATTGGCTCACTAATGATCTCTTCAAAGGAAAGAATTAGTAAGGCAAGACAGTGGCGCAAACGCTACGGTGGCGGAATGCGACAGGTAGGACTTATTGCTGCTGCTGGCCACTATGCCTTAGAGAACAATATTAAGTACCTAAAAAATGATCATCTGCGGGCGAAATCAATTGCCGAGCAAGTATCAAAAATTGCACCGGCCGTAATCACACCCGAGCTAGTAGATACAAATATTGTGGGCTTAGATCTATCTAGTTTAAATATCACAGCCCAGGAATTAGCCGCTCAACTTAAAGAAAAAGGCGTACTAACTGGTCCGTTAGGTCCGAAGTATTTAAGACTTGTAACTCATCTTGATTTGGATGATTCAGATATCAACTTAGTAAATCAAGTCCTACCAGAGATACTAAAAAGCGCCCTCGTGCGTAAGTAACCATTCTTTAACCTTTATACCGTAACCATAATTTCCCAACGCGCCACCACTTTTGATTATTCGATGGCATGGGATTATTGGTGCAATTAAATTGTTGCCACAAGCAGTACCAGCAGCCCTAATTGCATCAGCAGATCCTGCTCGCTTAGCTAGTTCAGCATAAGAAAGAGTTTTTCCAGCTGGAATTTTCCTCATAGCTTTCCAAACTTCTTGCGAAAATTTTGCTCCTGGTTGCCTTACTTTAATTGGATTAAATGCGTTTAAATCCCCGTCAAAGTAATCTGAAATCAATTCGGATATAACTGGGATCTTGCCAATATGTTTGATCTCTTTATCAGCGTCAATTGGTGATAACCGATCTATCAAATTCTCTAAAGATTCAAAGCCTGCTGCAAGCAAAATATGTTCTTCAACGATGATACTCAAATCTCCAATTGGAGTTTTATGGGTGGCACTGTGAAGCATCCTCAGACTTTAACTGAGAATTACAGATTAGAAAAGAGTTACTTTCTGCGATCTCGAAGCATCTCTGCAACCAAAAAGGCTAGTTCAAGAGATTGGGTGTGATTTAGTCTTGGATCACAAGCACTTTCATATCTTGAAGATAAATCTTCGTGACTAATTGCTTCCCCACCACCAACACACTCAGTTACATCATCTCCAGTTAACTCAATATGTATTCCACCAGGATGAGTTCCTAATTTCTTGTGTACCTCAAAGAAGCCCTTAACTTCATCAATAACATCATCAAATTTTCTAGTTTTATACCCGCTTGGCGCTTCATATGTATTGCCGTGCATTGGGTCGCACGCCCAAGTGACCGGCAAACCCGCAGTAGCGCGCAGCAAGGGGGGAAGAGTCTTAGACACTTCGTTGGCCCCCATGCGGCTGCACAGCATTATCCGCCCCGGCTGGCGGGCGGGGTTAAGCCGTTCACAAAGGGCAGATACTTCTTCGGGCGTAGTCGTTGGTCCCAGCTTGATCCCTATGGGGTTTTTTACACCACTCAAGAAATTAACGTGGGCGCCATTTAGGTGGCGCGTTCGTTCTCCGATCCACAGAAGATGGGCCGAACAGTCGTACCAGTCACCACTGATTGAGTCGCGCCGAGTTAGCGCCTCTTCGTAATCGAGTAACAAAGATTCGTGGGCTGTCCATACATCAACTTCCCTTAAAGCCAGTTCTAAGTCAGGATCGATCCCACATGCACTCATAAAGCGCAAAGCTCTCTCTATCTCGTTGGCCAGCGCGTCGTAGCGTCTACCTTCCGCACTGGCCGCGATCGATTCTTGGGTCCAAGCATGCACTCGCCCTAAGGCGGCAAAGCCTCCTTTGCTGAGCGCGCGCATGAGATTAAGAGTGGCGGCCGACTGATTGTAGGCCTTGATCATTCGCTGAGGGTCGGCGACGCGAGCATCGGCGGTAAAAGCGAAGTCGTTCACGGCATCGCCTCGGAAACTAGGAAGTACCACTTTGTCGCGCTCTTCGGTATCAGAACTGCGAGGTTTCGCAAATTGTCCAGCCATGCGGGCAATTTTCACTGTGGGGACACCACCACCGTAAGCAAGGACAACTGACATTTGAAGGATCACTCGTAATTTGTCACGAATCGAATCGGCTGAAAACGCAGCAAATGACTCTGCGCAATCACCTGCGATCAAAACGAAAGCTTTTCCATCTTGAGCTAGTGCGAGTTGCTCGGTGAGCGTGCGGGCTTCTCCGGCGAACACTAACGGCGGTAAGCCAGACAGTTCGTTTATTGCCCGTGATAAGTCATCTTCACTTGACCAAGTCGGCTGCTAGCCGGCGTTGTGCTCTTTCCACGAACTAGGAGTCCAAGCATCATCAAATAACGCGTCCGCGCTCATAAGTAGCCACTCGGTGGGCTATCTAGACCGTGTCCTTCAGCGGCCGCTTCTAATTCGTGATGGTTTCGCATTTCTTGCAACTGGCTAGATGCGTTCTGCTGTTGAGTGAATAGCGTGGCCTGAATACCATGAAATAATCCTTCCAACCAACCCACTAATTGGGCTTGGGCTAAGCGAAGTTCAGACTCAGTTGGAGTATCGCTGGTGATAGGCAAGATAACTTCGCTTAACTCGCGTTGTAAATCGGGGGAAAGAACTGACTCGAGTTCGTGAATGGAGCGCTCATGAATTTCTCGCAAGCGGCGTCGTCCCGCATCATCAAGTGGTGCGCGCCGTACTTCGTCCAGCATGGTCCGCACCATCGAAGCAATGCGAATGAGTTTGGTCGGTCGACTTACGTGCTCCTCTAGGCTCGTGTCCCCACTAGCCATTAATGCCGCACTAGTCGCTTCCGCTCCATGATTGGCTGAGTCGGAGTCAACGATCTCGGGCTGCACTGGTTTTTGGTTGTCGACCATGGGTTCCTTAGAAGCAAATGTACGGACTATCAAGGATAGAGATTTATTGGGCTGGTGCGGAATTGATTATTTTATGAGGGATCCATATTGGGTGGCCGGCGACCCCGCCCCGCCTCAGTCCGAGGCCCGGGAACGTCACGAAATTGATAAGCCACCGGCTCAATTCCTGGCTGGCAGACAAAGCACTGGCCAGTTTCTCCGCTAGTCAGGGCGTGTATCACCGCTTCAGCAATTTGTCCGGCATCCATAATCGGGAAATCTGCTTCCGCGAGCATTTTTTTGGCTTCGGGCGAGAGGATGTTGGTGTCGGTCATTCCGGGGTTGATGCAATTGGCGGTGATGCCGCGCGTTATCAGAGTAGGCGCTACTGACC
>OFSF01000848.1_pt1 | contig 11363 bp, 19 predicted proteins | sample 1543271 | NCBI WGS metagenome assembly OFSF01 (sample SAMN07774227, study PRJEB24372) | wastewater metagenome | isolation source: Exp Tend VB 100WW | collected 2016-02
AAGTTTGCTCTCTTAGCAACTCTAACTTTGTTTACAACTGGCGTAAATGCAGCCGAAATCACCAGTCGAATCACCGATAGCGTCTCTTTGAAAGTAAACCCACAAATAACAGTCACCGAGCCCACAAGCGCCATATATAGCGTTTCTGGTTCAAACATTACAGCAGGTACTCTGGGTAGCGTAGGTACTGCCGGTTCTTATACTGTAACCACTCCTCAGCAAGCGTTTACTTTCTCTGAATCAATCACAGCCGCAGGTACTGCAACAACCGTACAAACAGCAGGTACCGCAGGTACACTCGCAGGCGAACTCAAAGCACACACAGTGCCCACAATTACTGCAGGTGGTGCAAACACAGAAGGCGTGATTCAACGTACAATCGAACTTAGCGTATTCAAGTGAAATCGTCACTAGCAACTTTAACAGTCATTGCGCTGCTATTTAGTTGTCATTCGGCAATCGCTGAGTCCGTAGTGCCAAACTTTACACGAGGGACTGTAGACAGTACAACAACAACAAAGACAAAAGTAACAGAAACTATACATCAGATTGATTACTCTACAGCCACTTCCTACACAGTTACAGGCACAAATATAAATATTCCTGCCAACCCATTTCCAGGCGCTAATTACACAATCCAAGTGCAGGGTGCTCCTTTTCAATTTAGTGAGACTATTCTTGGTCCCGGAAAAGCTAAAGAAACATGGGTAAACAGAACGACCGAACAAGATTCGTTTACGCGCTCGCTTTCTGTCTTTACGCAATAACTCCTGCATATTCTCAACAAACTCAACAGGCGCCCGTAACAAATATCGCCGGACCTTCTGCATCAAGCACAGGTTCGGTCACAAATCAAGCTGTTCAAGTTATGAACGGCATGTACATGAGCAACACTTATGGTGGCGGAGTCTCTTGCCAGGGACCTTCCTTAAACCTCTCGCCATTTGTGTATGGTGGTACAGTGTTTAGTGACGACCCAGCGACATACCGTAATCACAATGTTAGTCCCGGTATTTCAGCTACATTTTCTTTACCGTTGGATAACTCTTTGCAACAACTTTGTAAAGACCGAGCACAAATAGAAATTGATCGGCAAAAAGCAGAAACTGCTAAAGCCAGATTAGATTTTGAGTTGGTCCGACTACTTAAATGTGGTGATGCCAAGAAGCAAGGAATTGAGTTTCATCCTGAATCACCCTACGCTGCAATCTGCTCCGATATTGTAGTCAGAAAGTAAACCGAGCTGTAAGTTTCTTAGCAAACTTTTTCGGTGATAAGAAGTAGTTGAAACGTTTAGCGCCTTCTTTTGTAAAACGATCTTTCGCAGGTTCATCAATTACAATTTTATGATCCGCTTCGTAGAGTGGGTCTGTCTCTACCAGATCACGCAAATACTGTTCAGGGTTCTCCACGCTACTGTTTAGAATTTTCACACCTTCATCACTGTATTCAATAGCTAACACTTTGCCGTCTTCTTCAACCAAATGTAAAACCGGTTTTGATTTTTTCAGTTTAATTTTAAACTTATCTCTAGCGAGTTTTTGTATCACAGGTGTTGCCGCTTGACGCACTTGATTAAACACTAAAGCCGTAACTAGGGTGGCTGAAGTTCCAATAACTGCTGTTGCTCCAGCTTGAATGGCAGTTTTAGGGGCAGGTAGATCTATATCATATCCAGCTACTTCTACTGTTATCTTAGTTTCATCCGCTGTAGTTTCTGGTTTCGGCGGTGCAACAGGTATTTTTTGAACAGGTGGTATAGGGGGTTGAGGTAAAGGTAATTTTGGTAAACTAGGTTTTACGTAGTCCGAAAGTTGGCGTGTGGGTTCAGATGTAGTTTCTTTTTGTTCTGTACTCGCAGATGTTGACGGTGGTTTTACAGTGGGTTCACGCGGAGGTAGCTCTATCTTAGGATAGTCTATTCTGGGTATCGGTACATCTATGACGGGAACTTCTAATCTTTGTACAACAGGAGGAATAGGTGCAGGAGCATACACAACAGGAGGTGGAATCCTGTCGATTATAGTATTCTCAGGTTTTATCGGTTTAATGACTTCCATGTGAAAATTTACCCTGATAGGATGAGGGTAAAATGAAATGTAGATAACTAAGAACATGAAAGGGTATTTTTCTGAAGAGACTTTAAACAAGTACGTATCACTCCTGTCAGAACAGTCAGGTGTGGACTTCTCTGAATCGGACGTCTATGACTTTCGTCGTTGTGTGATGCCTGGTGGCGAAGTATACGGAACAAAGGGTCAGTGCAAAGTCGGGAAGCAAATTGCTGATAAACCCGTGGCAAAACCCGGGAAGAAAGGAGATAAAGTAAATACCGACAGTATGATGTCTAAGTTGAAGAAAAAGTTTTTAGAAAAAATAGGACGCGAAATGACCCCCCGCGAAATATCCCAGGCAGCAAATGTACCAGGTTGGCCCATTCCCAAAGGTCAAACAGCAGAGGATGTTCTCAAGAAACTGTTACCAAAAGGAAGTAAGGTGGGTGTTCCAGTTAAGACTGCTTGAACATACTGGATTCACACCGAGAAAGACAGGTATAAATACCCACTAAATTGGTGTTTACAAAACTTAACACAGGGTATACTTACAGTGTAAGTGTGGAAACCCACACCGAATCATACTCCCACCCTGTTCTCTTATGTCTAATGTCCGCTTCAGTTCTTTCACGTCGCCAAACTAATGTTTGGGGCAATTTTTGTGAGTGGGTAACTTCCACTGACAACCGCCTTTATGTAGGTTGGTTCGGTGTTCTGATGATCCCAACCCTCCTCGCTGCTACTACTTGCTTTATTATTGCTTTTATTGGTGCTCCACCCGTTGACATTAGCCTCTAATCGGTGTCCCTCACCCGTAAGGGTGTTGACAAAACTGGGTGAATTGCTGGAAACCGAAAGGCAATCAGCAGCCAAGCCGAGAGTACACTCTCGGAAGGTTCAGAGACTACCTGAGGGGTTAAGCCCCCTTAATAACAGGATAAGCGCCCAGCCCCTTCTTTGAAGGGTGAAGATATAGTCCACAGTTAAAGTTGTTTACTTTTGCTACCCCTGGGTATAATACACAGGTGAAGCAAAAAATCATGTTAGACCTGACCGAACCCCAAATAGCCTGGATAGCAGGTTTGCTAGAAGGTGAAGGTTCCTTTGGAATAGACCAACGCTCGTCTAAGCGTTACGCCAATTCTAAAGCTCCTGCCTCCCCCTTCATTAAAATAGCAATGACAGACGAAGATGTTATCGCTCGTCTCTCAAGCTATCTGGATAAGCCTTACTACCTGCCTAAACGGCTTACCGTAGCAGGTAAGCAAGTATATCAACTCCACATTGGAGAGAAGCAAAAAGTCTTCTGGTTGCTACAACTCATTCGCCCTTATATGGGGGAACGACGAAGAGCCAAGATTGATGAGTGCCTTTCTCTTCTCCGTGAATGGGTAGACTGGGTAGACCAAGGCGGTCGGTCTGAACAAGCATCTTATGCAAATAAGATAGGACAACTAAAACGATCTAAACCGGAAGGCATGATCGTTTGATTAACTCCGCGACGGTATTCGCGAACCAGTTGCTGGTTCTTTACTTTATGGAAACAACATCATCTCGGGAGCCGTTGTACCCTCCAGCAACGCAATCGGATTACATTTCTATCCAATTTGGGAAGCTGCTTCCCTTGATGAATGGCTCAACCTGTAGGGCCATGTAAAATCGGGTGAATTGCTGGAAACCTGAAAATGAAACATAACCACCACTTACTTCCTAGGCATCTCGGCGGAACTGATGACCCTTCCAACATTGTTGAAGGTATTAGTATAACCCGCCACGCCATGTTCCATTATGCCAACTGGCAATTATGGAGAAGCGAAGGAGACCGAATTGCTTATCTTGCTCTAGCAGGAACAATAGGCAAAGAGGAAATCGTTGAAATGGTTCTCTCCTTAGCCGGAAAGAAAGGTGGTCAATCCGCTAAAGAAAGCGGACAACTCCGGGAAGCTGCTCTCAAGCAACCCCGCCACATACGTCAATTCATTGGTCGGAAACTCTCCGCCTGGAACGACACCAACCGTGGTGAAAATAAGAGAAACTCACGACAAGCTGTATATGACAGTCGTCAATGTGAGCGCCACTTCCACGTCCACGAAAAAATTACCGAACGGAAACTCGGTAAGAAACTCGGGACTGTCATTGCTAAACCAGGCATTGACTATAGTCAAGTGGCTGAATTGATTGGGGAAACATTCCACATTCGGGTGTCCTCGGCACATCTAGCTAAATTAGCTATTGGTGACCGTCTCAATCATAATGGAGTTACTTGTTCCATAAGTATGGCAATCAGCAGCCAAGCCTCTCACGCTTGAGAGGAAGGTTCAGAGACTAGTCGGTGAGCCAAGCGTGGCTCGTAATACGACATTAGCGCCCGACACTCGCAAGAGTGATGATATAGTCCACCCCCTAAGGAAACTTAGGGACACCCCCGTGCTACAATGGGGGTCCGTTCCAACTCGTCGTGTTCCACTTTCTTATTGGCATCTATGCTTACATGGGACGAGAATGGGAACTTAGCTATCGATTAGGTATGCGCCCTTGGATCTGCATTGCTTACAGTGCACCAGTTGCCGCCGCTTCAGCTGTTTTCCTTGTGTATCCCTTCGGTCAGGGTTCCTTCTCCGATGCAATGCCTTTAGGTATCTCTGGTACTTTCAACTACATGTTGGTATTCCAAGCAGAGCACAACATCCTTATGCACCCCTTCCACATGTTGGGTGTTGCTGGTGTGTTTGGTGGTTCTTTATTCAGTGCAATGCACGGTTCACTCGTAACCAGTTCACTGGTGCGTGAAACAACCGAGCAAGAGTCACAAAATTACGGGTACAAATTTGGCCAAGAAGAAGAGACCTACAACATCGTGGCTGCCCATGGTTACTTCGGTCGTTTGATCTTCCAATATGCGAGCTTCAACAACTCAAGAAGTCTTCACTTCTTTCTGGCTGCTTGGCCAGTTATTGGTATCTGGTTTACTGCACTCGGCGTTTCAACTATGGCGTTCAATCTTAACGGATTTAACTTCAACCAGTCCATCGTTGACAGCCAGAACCGTGTACTCCCAACTTGGGCAGACATCCTCAACCGTGCCGGTCTTGGAATGGAAGTCATGCACGAGCGCAATGCACATAACTTCCCCCTTGATTTGGCTGCGGCTTCAACCACACCGGTTGCCCTGACAGCACCTTCCATCGGTTGATTGTTTACTAACTCACTTAACCCCCAGGGGAGCTTCGGCTCCCCTATTCTTTTATTAATCAAATGACAGCTTCTACAATTTCACTACCACAAAGGGGTTGGTTCGATGTCCTGGATGACTGGCTTAAACGCGACCGCTTTGTCTTTGTGGGTTGGTCTGGATTACTACTTTTTCCCACTGCTTATTTGGCAATTGGTGGCTGGCTTACTGGTACAACTTTTGTTACGAGCTGGTACACCCACGGACTGGCGTCTTCTTACCTTGAGGGTGCTAATTTCCTCACAGCGGCTGTGTCAACGCCTGCTGATGCTATGGGTCATTCTCTTCTTTTACTTTGGGGTCCTGAAGCTCAGGGAGATTTCGTTAGGTGGTGCCAACTTGGCGGGCTTTGGGCCTTTGTTGCTCTCCACGGTGCCTTCGCTCTGATTGGGTTTATGCTAAGACAATTTGAGATTGCAAGACTTGTAGGCATTCGTCCCTATAATGCCATTGCATTCTCTGGCCCGATTGCTGTCTTTGTGTCGGTCTTTCTGATCTACCCACTCGGTCAATCTAGCTGGTTTTTCGCACCTTCATTCGGTGTGGCTGCAATCTTCCGCTTCCTACTCTTCCTACAAGGTTTCCACAACTGGACACTCAACCCCTTTCACATGATGGGAGTTGCCGGTATTCTTGGCGGTGCTTTACTCTCAGCAATTCACGGTGTCACCGTAGAAAACACACTTTATGAGGATGGCGAAGGTGCTAACACTTTCAAGGGTTTTGATTCAACTCAAGAAGAAGAAACGTACTCTATGGTCACTGCTAACCGATTCTGGAGTCAGATCTTCGGCATTGCTTTTTCTAATAAGCGCTGGCTGCACTTTTTTATGCTTTTCGTACCGGTTATGGGTCTCTGGGTGTCTTCTATTGGCATCATCGGTCTTGCACTTAATCTGCGTGCGTACGACTTTGTATCGCAGGAGATTAGAGCGGCAGAGGACCCTGAGTTTGAGACGTTCTACACGAAGAATATCCTTCTTAACGAAGGTCTTAGAACATGGTTAGCCACAGCCGATCAACCTCACGAAAACTTCACATTCCCTGAGGAAGTATTGCCAAGGGGTAATGCCCTCTGATGGAACACCCTGGAGCTACTCTCCTTGTTCTTCTGTTGATTGCGGTCATCTTTTGGCCGCATGACACAGACGACGACCAAGGACCTGGTGGCGGTTTAATGACTCCAATTTTAGCCCACAAACAATGACAACATTTCTTGTTTACAACAAAAGAACTGGGGAGAGAATCTGCGAAGCAGCTGATCTCAAAGATGCACAAATGATGGTTGACTTTGATCCAAATCAAAGAGAAATTCGAAAGAGTAAAAAAGTACTTCCAGATCAAGTTGTTGAGGTAAGTTACACTCAATTACCAAATGACAAACAACTTAAAGGGCAAAAGATACTTCCAGACCGAGAGGGAATACCTTTCAATCCATGAAACAGGGTAAAACCATAACATATGGGACTTACTGAGTGACCATTGAGGAAGCAAACTATTCACTCAAACTAGAGTGTGCTCTCCGCGAACTAAGCTTTGTTGAAATTGGTTGGCAAGCTATTGCCTTGGCAGGGGTGTTTTACGTGATACCTGTGTCCCACCTTGTTGTTTGCCACAAAAATGATGATCTTCTGGGGTTCCAATTATCAAATAGCAATGACCTTGACCCTACTCATTTGGGTCTCCGTCTGGGTTGTCGGATTGTCCAAACCGCCAAAACAGCTTTAAACCTCGCTATTTCTTTGTCTTAACATTTTGACCGACTCCTACGACAGTATCTGGCCCTCTGTGCAGGGCTTCTTCATTTCTTCTCTAATGCCGATAGCAATATTGATAATGATTCTTTGAGTTTACAACAAGGCTCTTTCGGGTATAATTGATACACTGGAGGAGTTGACCATGGTTCTTGATCGTAATCCAAAGTTTGCAGAAAACTCTTACTTCGAGACCAGTGCTCGTAAAGTAACTGATTTACTCTGGGAAACAACTGGTGGAGACCCTTCAAAATTCCCAGTCTCTTACCTTGAGACCCTGCGCCACGACTACTCAGATGGAAAAGTTTCCATGCTGGAGTTAATGGATCGTGTTGACCTTGGTGAGAATGCAACATATGAAGATTATTGTGAGGTTGTAGATAAACTTATTTGCGTAGATAGTAGATCTTGGCCGGACCCTTCAAGTATAACCGAAGTTCAAACTTCCAAACTTCTTTACGAAATTGAACCAGAGTTTGACTTTTCTGAGTTTGACTTTGCCGACGAGGTTATTGAGGAGGAAGTCGCAGTTGAAGAAGTACCAGGTCAAGCAGTTGATGCAATGAGTGACAAAATGGAAACTTTCTTAAAGAAAGTAATTTCATCTGTTTACCTTGACGGTGTTACAGAGGTAACCGATGCTGAGGGAAATCCTCCAAATGCTCAAAACAACTATCTACTCTCAGAAGACGGAAAAACCTTTCAAGGAATCTTCTACGACTCTCCCCCGAATGAGTCTGCAAAGAAATTTCCATTTCAAATAACAGAAGGAGCAGATAATAAGTGGTCAATCAAGTACTAACATGAGTGACTCAGACGTAAACTACAACATTAACACCTCGTGTGAGGGTAATGAAGATCTCAATGGTAAAGATGCGTCAACACGTAATGCCTCGATGATTTCTGCTTCCAAACTCATTCAGAAGCGCAGAATTAGGGGAGCTCTTGTCCCAATGCCTAGACAAATATGAGACACTTGTACGAAAGTTTTCAATCTCACCAGGGATTGCGAGGGGTTCACTTTTACCACGAAGAGAAATGTAATTTCTTGGACTGGAGAGAAGTTTTTAGTTTTCTAGACTCTTTGCCCAACGAAGACTCAAATTCTTTTTCTGAGAGTTTGATAAATATGCTTTCCAACTATAATCCTGACACAGAATTTCTAGCAGTGCAACAAAATAAAGGTTCCATTTCAGTTGAACTGTACTCTCTGCAATCTCTTAGCCGACTAGGGTAAAACCTGTTGGGTGTGAGTGTACTAAATGAAAACAGATAGTTTTAGTGAAGCTGCTCTTCGGTTTGCCTATGAGCAAGCAGCAGAGACAGTAAATAAAACCTTGGAAGAATTTGTCGAGGAAAGTAAATTCTTCAGCTTCTCGGTAACAAACCTAGGAGGTGGTCTTTCGATTGACGTTGAGTGCGATACTTCTCTTCCTGTCTCAACACCTGCAGAAAAAAGAGAGCAGTTATTTCAAAAAAGATTGAGAGACTCGCAACTCAAAGCCAATAGAATCGCAGACAAGACAAGAAAAATCCAAGAGAAAAACGCAAAGAAACTTGAGCGTCAAATGCGTAAAACCCAGAGGAACTAAAGATGAACGAAGAACTTGCAGTTTTTTCAAACAAAATCGTAAAGTCATTGAATGACGCCACGATTGTTTCCCGACTCTCACATTGGAACACTCGCGGTAGCAACTTTTACGAATGTCACTTAATGTTCGGTAGAATCTACGACGATTTGTCAGACTTGATGGACCCGCTAGTTGAGCAACTTCGTGCCTGCGGGTTTTCACCAGACTTCGACCTTTTCAAGGGACCTGGGATAGAAATGGAATTCTATGACTGTCACTCTCTTGTTGAGTTAACTCTCGATTACACAATGTCCTTACTCGGAACAACTGGAATGTTTTATCAGTTTGCCGAGGAAAACAGCCATGACCCTCGTCTTGTAGCTGTCGGTAATCAGATGCAGGCGATGTCGTCTGTGATCCTCAACGATCAATTCCTCCTTCAGGCTTACTTAGGTCATTGAGTTTACAGCACTGACCCTCGGGCTATACTAGATCACTTACACAGGTGATCAACTCGTGGTTATCGTTATCGACTCTTCCGGAAAATTTTGGGACGGATTCGGTTGGAACGTCCAAGGAAAAGAGTTCTTCTCAGTTCCTGCAGCCACTCGCTCTCTTCACGAACAAGGTGAAGATGCCGAAGACAAATTGTTCCTGGTTTCAGACACTTTTTTGGAGAATCATGAATCCGCCGCGTAGTTTCCCTGAGGGTGTTCTTCAACTTTACAGAGTGGAGGACGACAAAAAATACTTAATTCAAGAACTGAGAACCTCATCAAAGAACCGAGAACGCATTCAGCAAATGCGTAACGACATGTTGATTCTTGACTCTACCCTGAAACTTGAAGTTTCAGAGAACAACTGCGTAAAATTCACTCCCCAAAACAATGATTGATCAACCCCAGTTTATTACACAATGCGAGACAGATGATGAAGGCAACCTCATTCTTTCCTTTCCTGAAGAACTTCTTGAAGCCATGGGATGGAAAGAAGGTACAACCCTTGACATCGGCGTCTTGCCAGGAACAATCGTGTTGCGCGAAGTCAAAGAAGAAGGAGTTAGAGACTCTTAAAGAAGAGTTACGGCTCTTAAAAGAGTACATGAATTCTACGCACGATTTATGACAACCGTCTTGGCATTCTTTGTTACTCCACTAATCTTTGGCGAGCCCCCTGACAAAGCGTTTTGCAACAAATTGCTCGGAACCATGGAAACAGTTAGAGTGGATAAAGACCTCCCAGAACCCATGAAGATTGACATTATTCTGGAGTTACGTAAGTATTACGTTTCTCAATCTTGCGCCAAACCGATTTTTTAACTATGTGCTACGCTCTCGCACTCTACCTGTTAATTCTCACTGGAAAAGCCAGGGAATGCCCTGCCCCTAACATTGTTGGAAAGGCAGAAGTTTCACCAGGTATCTGCGAGGTGCAAGAACTTAGAAATGACACTATTTACACATACGATGAACCGTGTGTGTAGTCAACCGAATATCGCCTAACTTGGTCATGGCACCTGTTTTGGGAACAGGAATAATCTTGGTTCAAATCCAAGTATTCGGATTGCCACTTTGCGCCGGAGTTGATAATCCGGAATGCCGGTGGCACCCTGGAAACATAGCTTAGTTGGTAAAGCATTCGACTGATAATCGAAAGACCACTGGTTCAAATCCAGTTGTTTCCATTGCCCTTTGGGGCAACAATCTAGTTCGGACGCGGGTTCGAATCCCGCCGGTTCCATTCATGGGGCCGCAAGGCTTTCGACGGGCTAGAGGGTAACTGGTTAAACGCCAACAAAATAGTAAAGTTCGAGCGCGTGACTGTAGCCGCCTAGGCTCTCACCCGTGACGAATACCAGGGGAGTTTACCTCCCCTCTTCTTTACCTATACTTAAAGTGTCTTACTCACGGTATGAACAATTTTTACACTTACGCATATCTTCGACTTGAAGACAGCGAAACCGCAAAAGCAGGGACCCCTTACTATATCGGTAAAGGGAGACTAGGTAGGGCATACAAAAGTAAAAGAAGTGGAGTCAAACCGCCCAAAGATATATCACGTATTTTAATTTTGAAGAAAAATCTTTCAGAGGAAGAAGCTTTCAAACATGAGATTTATATGATTAATGTATTGGGTCGGAAAGACTTAGGAAGTGGAATTCTTCACAATCGAACCAACGGTGGAGAAGGATTAACAGGACATAGAAAATCCGCAAAGAGTAAACTAAAATTGATTGAGACAATTGAAAACTACTCTTTGGAAAAAAGATCGTCAATCTCTGCAAAACACTCAGCAAGTTGTAAAAATCGATCGATCAGTGAGAGACAAAAAGTCTCAGCTAACCGTCGTGAGGCAGCTTTAATCCGTGAAAAGAATTTAACTCCCGAACAAAAAGCCATCAAAGCGGCTAAAATCGCAGCAGCCAATATTGGAAAGAAAAGATTTGTTAACTCAGAGGGAGTAATTGTCCTTCGCCGGGATTGTCCTGGCCCTGATTGGCAACGTGGGACCAAATGGAAACCAGAAGTAAGTCAGATATAATAAAAGCTGGCACTACCTCGGTAGGTAAGTCCAGTTTCCCTTTGAGTCACATACTCCCCCGTTATGAGAGGGTGCCACGGAACCAATCTGTGGAGGGGATCGGATGCTGATATTGCATCTTAAATCAAATGTGCCGAGACAATTGCCCTTTGAAAATTGGGAACTTCTCCTATTGTCAATCGGATGTTGAATTCTATTCTTTTTAATGCTG
>OFSF01000850.1_pt1 | contig 11354 bp, 11 predicted proteins | sample 1543271 | NCBI WGS metagenome assembly OFSF01 (sample SAMN07774227, study PRJEB24372) | wastewater metagenome | isolation source: Exp Tend VB 100WW | collected 2016-02
TCGGGAATCAAGGGGATTGTTTTGTTAAATGACTAACCGGTCAGTAATGTAGTCCTGCATCAGGAGCCGGTCAATCAGGGACGCGCTGAATAGAATGGCCCGCATGACCGGACCGAGGAGTGTGTTCATGACTGTCGTCGATCGTCGGCGGATGCTGCGCGGGGCCATGGCCCTGTCGTCGCTTGGGCTGCCGGGCCTGTGGGTCGGGTGTGCCTCGCCGGTTCCGAGCGAGTTCACCTTGAGCGAGCGGCAGATCCTGGCCGCGCTGTCCGAGCGGTTCCCGGCCAACCGGCGGGTGCTGGAGATTTTCGATGTGCGGCTGGCGTCGCCGAAGCTGAAGCTGCTGCCGGCGGAGGACCGGCTGATGCTCGGTTTCGACCTGGGGATCCAGGAGCGGCTGCTGGCGTCGCGTGCATTCAAGGGCCACCTGATGTTCAGCAGCGGTCTGCGCTTCGAGGCCGGCGACGCGACCATCCGGCTCGCCCGGGTGCGGCGCGAGAACATCGCCCTTGACGGGTTGCCAAGCCTGCTGGCGTCCAGTGTCAACCGCTGGGGCGGGCTGCTGGCGGAGGAGTTGCTCGACGGCGCGGTGGTCCACACGATCGACCGCGCCGCCATCGACCGGGCGGCCCGGCTTGGGGTGCGGCCGGGTGCGCTCAAGGTGACCGACGGCGGCGTGACGATGACGCTGGAGCCGATTCGCGGCGCGGGGGCCTGACGGGTGGCGGCCCGTCGGGTGCGCACGTCGTCCTGGATGGCCTCGACGCGGCGGCTGATCGCGGCGGCGGGCAAGGTGATGAATCAGTCCGTGAAGCCGTCCGTGAAGCGAGCGGTCAAGGCGGCGGCGCATGCACCACCCCGCACGGGCGGCTGGTCCGCCGGGCTGGTGTTCGGTCCTGCCGGGGCTCGGCGTTACAGGCTCTACCTGCCACCCGAACTGCGCAAGGACCAGCGGGTGCCGCTGCTGCTGATGCTGCATGGCTGCCAGCAGGACGCCGACGGGTTTGCCGCCCTGACGCGGATGAACCGGCTGGCGGCGAAGCAGGGGTTCGCCGTGCTCTACCCGGAGCAGGACCGGCTCTCGAACCCGCAGGGCTGCTGGAACTGGTACGGCACGCGCAGCCACCAGGCCGATGCCGAAGCGGCCACGCTGCTGCTGGCGCTGGACCAGGTGCTGCGGCTGCACCCGGTGGACGCCGCACGGGTGGCCGTCGCGGGCTTGTCGGCCGGGGCGGGCATGGCGGCGCTGCTGGTGGGGCGGGCGCCGGAGCGGTTCGTGGCGGTGGCGATGCATTCGGGGGTGCCGCCAGGGTCGGCCGATTCGCCGTGGTCGGCCTTGCGGGCGATGTCCGGCCGCACGACGCCGGATGAACCCGGTGCGGCGTCGGCGCACTGGCCACCTTTGCTGGTGCTGCACGGCACGCTCGACGGCGTGGTGTCGCCGCACAACGGAATCGCGGCGGCGGCGCTGTGGGCCGAGGCGCTCGGGGCGCGGGCGACGCCGCCTCGGGTGGTGCAGCGCGGGCAGCGCCGGGCGATGGCAGTGACCGACTACAAGGTGGGTCGGCGGGCGGTCGTGCGCCTGGCGCTGGTGAGCGGGATGGGGCATGCCTGGAGTGGCGGTGCGCAGGGTCGGCCGTTCAGCGACCCGACCGGGCCGGATGCCTCGGCGCTGATCTGGGCCTTCGTGCGGCAGCAGTTGGACGCCTGAGGCGGCCGAGGCGTCAGCCCGGGACCGTGCTGGTGCGTTGAACAGGTCTGTTTGACGACTTCCGGCGCTGACTGCGCCGTGACTGCCATGACGACGATGAAGCAGATGTTTCCGATGCGCCGCGGGCTGGCCGTGACCTTGCTGGTGCTGGGTGCCGGCCTGTCGGGGTGTGTGGTGGCGCCGTATCCGCGTCATGGCAGCGAGGGCGGGCCGGTCGTGATGGTCGAGCCACCGCCCGTGCGCATCGAGCATCCGGGGCCGCCGCCGACGGTCGGTTATCTCTGGATCGACGGTTTCTGGAACTGGTCGGGCGGGCGGCATGTCTGGATGCCCGGTCACTGGACACCGCGCCGTGCTGGCGAGCGCTGGGAGCCGCATCGCTGGGAGCGTGGGCATCGAGGCTGGGAGCCTCGTGGTGGGCGGTGGTCACGGCATTGAGCAAAAAAAACCGGCCTGATGGCCGGTTCTGGATGTCGCGGGGAGGTTGCTGAGGCTTCAGCGCGGGCCGTTGCTGCGCGGGCGCATGGCCGGACGGCCTGCGCCGAAGCCGCTGCGCGGAGCGCCACGGTCGTTGTCGAAGCGGGGCGCGCTGCGCGGAGCACCACGGTCGTTGTCGAAACGCGGGGCATCGCCACCACGCGGGCCGTCGAAGCGGCTGTCCGGACGCGGACCGTCGTGACGCGGAGCGCCGTAGCCCGGGTTCGCACCGCGGTAGCCACCGCCAGGAGCGCCACGGCCCGGGGCACCGCGGAACGGCGGGCGACCACCTTCACGCACCGGACCACGGTTCGGGAACATTTCCGGTGCCGGGCGGGTCGGCTCCAGGCCTTCGATGATGCCGATCGGGATCGAGCGGGTCGTGAACTGCTGGATGCGGCGGATCATCGACACGTCACGGCGCTCGGCCAGCGTGATGGCGCGACCGGTGCGGCCAGCGCGGCCGGTGCGGCCGATGCGGTGCACGTAGTCCTCGGCCTTCATCGGCAGACCGTAGTTGATGACGTGGCTGATGGTCGGCACGTCGATGCCGCGGGCAGCGACGTCGGTGGCCACCAGGATGCGCAGCTCGCCGCGGCGCAGGGCCATCAGCGTGCGGGTGCGGCGGCCTTGCGGCATGCCGCCGTGCAGCGGCGCGACGGCGTGGCCGAGGTCGTACAGGCGGGCCGCCAGGTCGTCGGCGTCACGCTGCGTGCTGGTGAAGATCACCGCTTGCTGCATGTCCTTGTCGGTCAGGATGTGCTCCAGCAGCGCGGACTTGTGGTCCAGGCTGTCGGCCCACAGGAGCTGCTGCTCGATGCTGGCGTGGTTGTCGGTGTGGTTGGCGACCTCGATGCGCTGGGCGTCGTCCTTGAGGATCTGGTCGGCCAGACGGCCCACCTGACCTGCGAAGGTGGCGCTGACCATGACGGTCTGGCGCTCGGCGGGCAGCGACTCGGCGATGCGCTCGATGTCCTCGATGAAGCCCATGTCCAGCATGCGGTCGGCTTCGTCGAGCACCAGCAGTTCGACCTGGCCGAGGATGGCCTTGCCGCTGTCGAGGTGGTCGATCAGGCGACCCGGGGTGGCGATCAGCAGGTCGAGCTGGCCACGCAGTGCGGCGAGCTGGGCGCCGTAGGGCACGCCGCCGACGACCGTGGCCACACGCAGGCCCTGGACGTGACGACCATAGGTCATCGCAGCCTTGGAGACCTGCAGCGCGAGTTCACGCGTCGGGGTCAGGATCAGGACGCGGGGGCCCTTGTTCGGCTGGAAGCCCTTGACGCCGCGGGCAGCCGCGTCGGCACGGGCGGCGAGCACACGCTCCAGGGCGGGCAGGACGAATGCAGCCGTCTTGCCGCTGCCGGTGTTGGAGCACACGCGCAGGTCGGAGCCGGCGAGGGCGGCGGGAATGGTGCGTGCCTGGACTTCGGTCGGGGTCTCGTAACCGGAATCGGTCAGGGACTTCAGCAGGACTTCGTTCAGGCCAAGGGTATCAAAGCTCATGGGTTCTCATCTGGCACCGTCGATGGGCGCCGTTCAGGCTAGCGCTGTCAGCACAACAGGTGCGACAAACGCAATGGCGGGCCAGCGTCCATGGGGCGTCATCCGTCAACGCGCCACGCTCGCAAGCTTCAAAGGGGTGGAGAAATAGCCCGCCCGGGTCGAACAGCATCGCCGCCGACCGCGCCTGCAGCCCCGCAAACAAGATCCTGAACAACATCAGGATTTGAATGCCGGAGGGATGAGGGGAAAGAGGAAGGTCAGAGGGGATGAACGAAACAGCTGTGCCTGTTGTCGTTGCTGCCATGCGAAGGTCGGTGAAGACGTCGCGGCAGTTGCGTCAGAGACAGCAGCTGCGATTGTAGCGTATTCCCGGAGTTGATGTTGCGCCGCATCATCAAATTGAACACAGAATGAGTCAGGGGTGTAACTGCCGCTGGCTACGATGGGCGCTTGATCTTGAGCAAGGAATACCCTGCGATGCATCCCCATCCCTGCCGTGTTGCGCTGATTGCCCACGATGGCAAGAAAAACGAGATGGTGGCGCTAGCCACGGAATTCCGCAGTCTGCTGAACACCTGTGCCTTGTGTGCCACCGGCACCACGGGCGCGCGTCTGCAGACCGAAGTCGGCTTGGCGGTGGAGCGGCTGCTCAGCGGTCCGCTGGGCGGGGATCTGCAGATCGGCGCACGTCTGGCGGTCGGGGAGATCGACGTGGTGATTTTCCTGCGTGACCCGATGACGCCGCAGCCGCACGAGCCGGACATCAACGCCCTGGTGCGGGCGAGCGATGTGCACGACGTGCCGTGTGCGACCAATGTGAGCACGGCACGTCTGCTGCTGCGGCAACTGGCGAGCCAGTTGCACGCAGCGCAGGGCGATCAGCCCTGAACCACCTTGTGGTAGGCGGCAGGCACCGGCCAGCCGGCTTCCTGGCACACCTTGACGATGGCTTCGTTGGTGTCGAAGTAGACCTGCCAGTAGTTGTCGGTGTGCGTGTACGGGCGCACGGAGATGACCGGGCCTTCGAGCTTGAAGTCGAGCAGGTGGACTTCCGGCGCCGGGCTGACCGCCACGTTGGGGATCTTGGCGACGGCGACCTTCAGGCGGGCGATGGCGTCCAGCGCATCAACGCCTTGGGCCAGCTGGGCGGTGCGCTCGACGCGGCGAGCCGGCAGCGCGGAGAAGTTCTGCACCGTGTCGCCAAACACCTTGCCGTTGCCGACCAGGGTCATGACGTTGTCCGGCGTGATGATCGTGGTGGCGAACAGGCCGAGTTCGTGGATCGTGCCGGTCATGCCGCCGATGCTCACGAAGTCACCGACCTTGAACGGGCGCAGCACCAGCATGAACGCGCCAGCGGCGAAGTTGCCGAGCATGCCGCTCCAGGCCGCGCCGATGGCCACACCGGCGCCGGCCAGCATCGCGGCAAACGAGGTGGTCTGGATGCCGAAGTACCCGAGGATGCCGAGCACCAGGGTGATGTTCAGGGCGATCGTGATGATCGAGCCGAGGTACTTGGTCAGCGTCGGGTCGATCGAATTGCGGTTCATGCCCGCCTGGATCAGACCCACCACCTTGCCGATCAGCCACCGGCCCACGATCCAGAAGGCAATCGCTGCCAGGATCTTGATGCCCAGGTCCAGAGCGGTCGTGCTCAGGAAGTTCTGGATCGATGTCATGTCCATCGCGGAAGTCCTCAGTCGCTAAGTGCAAAATTGCACGCCGCAACTGTGAAGGAATTCCGGAATTAAATCTACCTCCTTTGGTCGAGGTTATTGCCCATCAGCTCCAGAAGGCGCGTGCGGTCGATCGTTCGGGCCGCGCCAAAACCGGCCACGTGTCGCGCCTGTAACGGGCGCAGGCGCACCCATCGAAAGTCGGGCAACTCGGTGAGCATCTGCGCCGCAGCGTGACGGGCGAGGTAGGCCTTGGCCGCGCTGTCCGCTTCCGCCGAGCCCGGGGCTGGCCAGGAAGCGTCGACCTGCAGGCTGACCCGGGAGAGCGCGTGCACGTGGTCCGAGCGGTCCTCGCTGTCGCAGATGAGCAGGCTGGCGCGTGGCTGGACCTGCAACTGCTGCGTGTGTGCCGCAAGGCCGCTGACCAGTGCCACGAAGGCGCCGCTGGCAGGCTCGATCGCATACGGAACCATCGACAGCGACACCTCGCCGTCGTCCGCCAAGGTGCCCAGCGCGGCCGTGCGGCGACCCCGCAGCAGCGTCAGCAAGGCGAGATCCAGCCGTGAGGCGGGCCAGGCAGGCCCGGAATCCGTGATGTCGGTTGGCGCAGGAGCGGACATGGGGGTGAATTTTCCGGTTCGAGGTGGTGGATACTGCAGACGCAGCAGAAGGCAGCAGGTGATCGCGGGGCGGGGGGCAACGCGGCACGACTGTCCTGTTGCCTCTGCAGTATGAACATCGATCCGCTGACCGTCCTGATCGCTTTGCTGGTGGTCTACGCCATCCTGGTGGTGGACTTGTTTCTCGCCCGGCGTTCGTTCGTGGCGCGCTCTCCCGAGCTGCGTTCCTGGGCCTTGGGGAGCGCCATCCTTCTCCTGGGATTTCTCAGCTTCGGGCTTCGGCGCTGGCTGCCGCTGGGGGTGTCGATCGTCCTGTCCAACGGCCTGATCGCGGCTGGAATGTTGTACTACACCGATTCGGTGCGCCGGTTCGTGCTCGGGAAGCGCTTGCCGCTGGGCTGCTGGGTGCTGTTCGGTGGCGGACTGGGGCTGCTGACGGTCATGGCCGTGCTGTCCGTACCCTATGTGCACCACCTGATCGTGGTCAGCTTCTGGATGGCGCTGCTGCTCATCCCGATGCTCCAGGTGCTGCTCAAGGAAGGCTGGCATGCCGAAACCTCCCTGCGCACGATGGCCATCAGCATGCTGGTGTGCTGCACGGCACTTGTGGTGCGGGGTGTGCATGCCATGATCGATCCAGCGTCCTATGGCGAATTGCTGCAGCTCGGCTGGATGCAGGGCCTGACCATGCTGGCCATGGTGCTGACGGCGATCGGCAGCGGATTCGGGTTCATGCTGGCCAATCTGGAGCGGGCTGTGGGTCAGCTGGAATTCCTGGCGTCGCGCGACGACCTGACCGGCTGCTACAACCGTGCCACGGCCAGGACGATGCTGGAGCATCTGTTGGAACGCTGCCGGCGCGAACGCACGCCGCTGGCGCTGCTGCTGCTGGATCTGGACCACTTCAAGCAGGTGAACGACCAGCATGGACACCAGGTCGGCGATCAGGTGCTGCGCCGGTTCGCGGAGGCGGTGCACCGGCGGCTGCGCGCGTCGGATGTGTTCGGGCGGATGGGCGGGGAGGAGTTCTGCATCGCGCTGCCCATGACCGACCGGGTAGGCGCCCTGGAACTGGCCGAGCAGCTTCGCCTCACCGTGGCGGGCCTGGACTGGCTGGGCCGGGACGACGCGCCGTTTCGGGTGACGGTGTCGGTCGGACTCGTCGTCGTGGGCGGGCAGCCGATCGATGACGTTCCGGCCATGAACCTGGAGCAGGTCTACCGGGCGGCTGACGATCTGCTCTACCGCGCCAAGCACCTGGGGCGCAACCGGGTCATGGTGGCCTGAACCGGCGCATGCCGTTTCCGACCACCGACCCGGTCGTGGTTCAGCCCGCTTGCTGAATCCCGGCGATGGCCCAGTTGCGGCTGCGGTCGCTCGGCTGGACCAGGTGCCAGACCTCATCGAACGGTGCCGCCTCGGCCCCCGCTTCTTCGCGGATCAGGCCGGTGTAGCGCACGCTGACCACATCGCGCTGGGCTTCGCGGTCGAAGTCGATGATCTCGGCACGCACGTCGACCACGTCGGTTTCCTGCGTCTTGCCGCCGCGGTCCTGCAGGTCGGTGCGGATGGACGCAAACAGCTCGGGCGTCGTGAACTCGCGCAGGTCGTTCAGGTCACCGCGGTCATTCGCCGCCTGCATGCGGATGAAGATCATGCGGGCGATGCGCTCGAAGCCTGCGCGGTCGAAATCGGCCGGGAGACCGAGGGCGGCCGGCGTGGCGCCCGCCTGCCCGAAGCTGGCGGCTGCACTGCCCTGGGTACCCGCACTGTTCGCAGCGGGCCAGCTCACGCTGTGCGCGGAACGCTGCATGGCGTTGTCTTGTTGCGAAGCCGACGTGCCGAAGCCGCCACCGGCGCCAGCGCCGGCTGCTGCACCGGCAAGCGCCGGACGCTGGCCTGCGCCGTTCGAGCGGCGCTTGAACCAGGCGAAGGCGGCCAGGGCGGCCATGACCAGCAGGGCGATCATCAGGAAGTTGCCGAAGGCTTCTCCCAGACCCAGGTGGCTCATCAGCGCGGCGATGCCGAGACCGGCTGCGAGGCCTGCGATCGGACCCATCCACGAGCGTTTGCCCGCGGCGGCTGCGCCAGTCGCGGCGGCCCCGGCCATCGGGGCTGCGGCAGCGGCGCCCTGTTGCGGCGTCTGCGGGGTTTGAGCGGGCGTGTTCTGGGCGGGGGTGCTCTTGGAGGGAGCGCTCCGTTGCATGCCGGAAGAGCTTCCGCCGCCCAGGCGCTTGGCCTCGGAGAGTGCGGGAGCCAAGGCGGTGCTCAGCGCGAGCACGCAGACCGCGGTACGCCAGAAGTGGTTCATCGTTTCCTCAATGGTGGGGGTTGGGTGGAGCGTGCAGCGTGAGACTGCGGGATTGCCGAAAAGTTCCAGCTGCCCGCAGGGCTTCTCAGAGTGCCGGTCCGTGGATCCGGATGCGTGTGTGCGCGGCGGCGACGGTGACCACCTGTCCCGCCCGGATCTTGCGGGTCTTGCGGGATTCCGGCTGGCCGTCCACCTGCACCGCCCCGTCGGCCACCAGGGTCTTGGCAGCCCCGCCGCTGTGGGCCACCGCAGTGGCCTTCAGCAGGGCATCCAGCGGAATGTATTCGCCACGCAGTTCGAAGTCGATCAGGTTCATGGACCCGATCGTACGTCAGTCGACCACCCGCACGACCGTCGGCCGCCCCGCCTTGTCCACCGACTCGCCACGCGCGCGCCGCTCGGCATAGTCGCGGATCGACGCGGGCAGACGCCGCAGCAGCCAGCGCATGGCCAGCGGAATCAGCACCATGTCATCGACCACGCCCAGCATCGGCAGCATGTCCGGGATCAGGTCGATCGGCGACAGCAGGTAGGCGACCATGCCGACCGCCCCCAGCTTCAGCCAGCGCGGCGACTGGGGATGCTGCAGCGCGTACCAGAGCACCCGTGCATCGACCTTGACCAGTGCCCACACCACCGCGATACGTTTCCACATGTTCCATCTCCGGAAAGAACGACGAGCGTCGGAATTCTGCGTCAGAAATCCGCCCGGTGCCTGAACGGAAGTCCAGTGTCCGAGGCACCCGGCGGTCAGCCCGTAACGTCGGGCGGGCGGTCGGGGATGACCGCCCGCGCAACATCGCCGTTCGGCCCGGTGGCCGGCGCTCAGCGATCAGCCGCGATGAACTTCATCGCGGTGCCGCTGCTGGCGGTGACGACCCAGTCGCTGCTGTCGGTGGTGAGCACCGAGCCTCGGCCGCTGACGATGATCGGCAGGGCGTAGCGCGACTTGGGCAGCAGCCAGGTCTGGTCGGCCAGCGAACTCGGGTGCGTGACCGTGAAGGTCGAGAAGCCGAAGGTGCTGCTGGCGCTCCAGGTGGTGGCCAGGCGGCGCTCGTTGAACTGGGCCAGCTGCGTCATCGTGTACCAGCGGAACTTGCCCGCCGCCTGCAGCCGGTCGGCGGCCGTCATCAGCGGGTTGAGCGCGGGCAGGTGGCCGCGGGCGCCGGGCGGGTGGTTGTAGAACATGCGGTTGGTGCGCTTGTTCACGACGAAGTTCTGCAGGTCCAGCAGCCACTGACCCGAGGTGGTGTCGGAGATGCCGAACTCCTCGAACTCCTCGAAGGTGCCGTATTTCTCGAACGGGGACAGCGGGAAGCTCCAGATCTTGTTGCTCAGCCGGTTGCCGGCGCGCCACGACCGCACCGCCGCCGCGCCGGTGTCGCCGACGAAGTACATGCCGACGACGCCGCGGTTGTCCAGCCAGTTGACCGCCCAGGTCGGGTTGTTGCCCTGCGGGGCGGAGTATTCGGTGGTCTTCCTGCCGTACTGGCGCTCGACCGCGGCGAAATTCAGCTCCAGCCAGGGCTGGTAGGTGGCGGCGTTGGTCTCGTCGGCGCCCAGACCGAAGAGGTCGTGGTTCCAGCCGCCGTGCGAGGCCAGCTCATGCTTGACGGAGAGCTGCTTGATGCGCTGGAACTGGGTCTGCGAGGCGGTGTTGGTGTCCAGGCTCATGCCGCGGCGGTCGCCGAGCGTGACGGTGTCCGGGCCGGCCGTGAAGTGGATCGAGAACGGTCCGCGCTTGAGCAGGCTGGTCGAGTCCAGCAGGTACCGGGCGTCCGCGGTCAGGTCGTCGCCGTCGTCGATGTGCCAGTTGTAGACCAGGCCGCCGACGCCCTTGGGCTGCACCGACATGGTCGGCATCTGCACATGCTGGCGGGCGAAGAAGTTCAGGAAGCCGTGCAGCGGCGCGCTGTCCGTGCCGATGGCCTTGAAGTAGCCCAGCGGCAGGTTGACGAACAGCACCTTGCCGCTGCCCACCTGGCGGCTGCCGGCCACCAGGCCGTGGTCCGGGGAGGTCAGGTGCGCGGTGCCGGTGTAGGTGCCTTGCGTGACGAAGCTGAAATAGTCGAGGTAGCCGTAGCCGTAGCTGCTGATGGCCTTCAGCGGCGCGGTTGCCGTGGCCGGTGCGACGGTGGCCAGCCGCGCGGTGGAGGTGGTGCTGTCCGTGGACGAGGTGGACGACGTGGTGCTGCTCACCGGCGTGGCATCGGTGACCTTGGGCGCCAGCATGACGCTCGGCGTGGCGGGCAGGCTGTTCAGGCCTAGCAGATCGCGCACGGCCTGCGTGCCGAGCGTCTGGCCGGTGCGGACGTTGCGCGAGCTTTCGTCGACGCGCTTGAGCGCGCGGGCCTCGATGTAGCTGCGCATGGCCTGGGTGCCCACCGGGTCGGAGGCGCTGGTCTGGACGAACTGGCTGCTCGGGCTGGCGGTGCGGGCCAGCGTGGTGGGGGCGGTCCAGGTCATGTACTTGCCGGGGGGCAGGCGCAGGTTGTCCAGCGTGGCGGCGTCGCTCACCACCGGGCCGAAGCCCACCAGGCGCTCCCGCAGCGTGTCGTAGAGCGTGTAGTCCACGCCGGCCAGCGCCGAGAAGCGCGACTTGCCCGGGGCGTAGAAACCGGTGGGGGTCAGCGCGCCGGCGTCATACACCAGCATCAGCTTGCCGCCGAGGTTGGTGTATTGCGTCACCGCGGCCACCACGGCGTCGCTGGCCTGCAGGTGGGCGCTGTCGGGCAGGATCAGGCCGGCGATCTTCGACGCGGCGGTGTTGCCCAGCGCGAGGAAGGCCGAGTCGGTCATCGTCTGCAGGCGGATGCCTTCCTCGGCAGCCGAATCGGTCCAGACCTTGACCGGCCAGGCGCCGAGGTTGGCGCCGTCTGGCACCAGCATGACCAGCGTGTCGCGGGCGAGTGCAGCGTGTGCGGTGGGGGCGATCAGGCCGAGGCCCAGCACCAGCGAGGTGGCGAGGGCGGTGAGGGTTCGGGGGATGTGCTTCGATGGCATCGGGACTCTCCTGGGGTGTGGTTGGAACGAAGTGGAAAAGGGGAAATGCA
>OFSF01000853.1_pt1 | contig 11348 bp, 2 predicted proteins | sample 1543271 | NCBI WGS metagenome assembly OFSF01 (sample SAMN07774227, study PRJEB24372) | wastewater metagenome | isolation source: Exp Tend VB 100WW | collected 2016-02
ATGGAACCTCCAAAGTCCTGGCGTACTTAGACACAGCCCCAAGAAACCCTTTGTCTCGGTCCGTATGAAAACGAAAAACAATGTTCTTTGTACCTCCTGACAGGCGGCGAAAATAGGCGAGACCACGTTCGATAGACGCCTGAACAGTCGGAGCTTGACGGTTAGGGAGGGCTTCAACATACCCCAAACCATCGGAAGTCACCAAATTAAGCGCGACTGCATTACCTGCCGCACTCTTAGTAGGCATTTCAATGAAATCGGCACTAACACCAAACTCGTTATCACGCATTGTGACCCATTCCGTAGGGGCCTTCGACTTGACGGTAGACACTTTCTGTTGATCGCATGCACCTGTACCCATGTAGGAGCATCTACCCAACGGGGGCTTGGGATGATGACCAGCCAGTTGGTGGTCCACAAACTCCTTCTTCAAGCGATCTCGGACAATCTGAGCACATCCCATTTCTGCAACTGCCACTTCCAAATGCTTCTCTTTGATCGAAGTTCCCGATACCGGTAGGCGATAACCTAGGGTTCCGTCAGGCACACACTCCACCGTATGGGTAGGGTACACTAAAACCATTCCAGAAGGACTATCTAATTTCTGAAATATACCAGTAACCCCATTACGGGCTAGGGTTTGCGGACATACAACCGATTCTTTAGCGCTATCTACGAGTATAGAACCTACAATTGCGATAGGACCGACAGTACGATCACCCTGGAGGGTAGGGGATGCCACAGGGCCGGCAATGCCTTCGATAACTACTGACCCACAAGGGCGAATATTATTTAATAAGTGTTTCTCGTTACGTGCAGTAATATTAATGCTACTACACGTGTCAATAAGGGGGCCTTTAGCGGGGTTTGGATTAAGCCCTAGACTAACCCGTTCCTGAACTAACGCCTTAGCCATGGTTTGCTGGTACGTCGGTGCCCGCTTGATCGGAGCCACTTTCTGCATCAGCAAGCGAGGGTTAGATTTCGAACGAACGACACCGCGTCGAACAGACTCTACAGTACCACACACGGTAGGTAGACAAGATTTAACTACTTGAGCGTACGTTACAGAGGGTGAAACAGGTTGATAAACCACGTTAGGCGATGATACAGGGCTCACACATGCATTAGGACACACACCGCGCGTAGAATTTTCACTAAGAACAGACAGCAGGGAGGATAAAACAGATTTAACATTGACACCGACGTGTCGCACAACAGGCTCAGGTGTATCCGCAAACTCAGAAATACAGGTCCGCACACATGCGTGGGAAACAGGTAAACTAGAGCGAGACGAAAAAGCCTTAGCAGATGTAGCATGATCAATAGCAACAATACCCTTACTAGCAATCGGGGGGATTACGCCTGTCAACTTCTGAACAGCCCGCGTAAGAGCTGCATTCAAGAGCTGGTCAAGCTTCTGGTCGAAAACAGCGGTATCTTGGGGGTCCTGAACACTCACAGATCGAACATTCTGCCCGTCAGGCTTACCATTCTGTCCCTTCGAATCAACATGCTGAAATTTGCACACATCACCAAAACGGCAGTTGCGAGGGTAGTTCGGACATATGCCATTTTGAATGCGCTCTGCCTGTGACAACGGCTTCCTTGGAGGCTGCTGTGACTGCGGCTGTTGAAGAACATCAGGGGCTGAACTACGACGATCGAGACCTTTGTTAGACGGGTTATTTCCCGGCTTCGGATTACCTTGGCCTTGATTCTTGGTCCGATTTCGCCCCTTCTGGACCTGGAATCCATCTTCAGTAGGAGTCACGCCCAACGCTTTCTGGGTCATCATAATAGCGTCAGGTATGGATGCGATCAACGTATCGAACTGCTGCGTAGTCCCATTCGGGGTCCATTTATCACGCAGATGATCTTGTATCATCTTGAAATGTGCGAAATACTTATACGTGGCATTCCATAGCTCCTGGGCAGTAACTTTGTCAAGGTACCGAACCTCGGTCATAGTCAGAAGCCACTCACCGAATTCACTCTGCAATTGTGCAATATTAGCAGCAGGAACTGCCACACTGGCATTGAAAAACGTATAAAGGCGTTCGGAATACAGAATGAACTCAGGATTGATAACCTTTCGAAACACCTCATTGAGCAGCTTGAGACCATCCTTAGAACTGTGCACATCGGCAGGGATAGTATCGAGAATAGCCTTGTCAACCAACGCATGAGTAACTTCCCAAAGTCGGAGTTTTTCATCCGCATTCATCAAAGCTTCGCGTTCTGAATCAGACATACGTAGGTCTTTGAGCCACAGTTTTAATGCCATCGACGTATTACAGTTATGCGGAGAATACTTCATCGCAATATCTTCCACGTACTTGATGAACTTAGTAACCGTAGGTTTAGCACCTTCCAACGGAGCAGGAGTGCCAATGGGTCTTCTCGTGGATCTAGTGATGTCCCGAATACTATCGCACAGAGCCAACCGCATCTCCTCATTCAATTGAGCGTTCTGCATAAGGAGGTCACGCATAGCAGTCGAATCGAACGAACTGGATGGTGCAGGGGCTCCACGAGCCTGAATCACTGGTGTGCAATCGACGATTGGGGTGCGTGCATCACTGACAACGAAATCGTCACGAACGATTGCCTCCCAAAACATTTGGGCATACAGGGGAGGAACCTGCAAGGCATCACGAAAGAAATCTGGAGACTGAATGCGTATCCATTGCCTCCCACTCTTCAACTTTTGTTCATGGAACAACACCCTAGCCCACGCTGCGGCGTTCTGAGAAATATCCTCATCAAATTCCCGTTCACCCAGGAGGCGAATCCACGATTCGAGCTGTGCGCAGGTGTACGGAGGAGAGGAAGAATCAATTGCAGTCCACGACTGTACTAGCAGAGTAGACGCAGTGGTATTTGCGTCGTGCGAACAATTCGCAGGGCCCGTCACCCGGGGATCGGGACCAGCCTCCATCCTACGCGACCACGTATGATGATGAAGCTCAAACCGCCACCCAACGTGGCGAATTTATAATAAAATATTGTAGCTAATTAATTATTCAGCTACATACGTGCCCCCTAAATTCTCCACGGATTTACTCAGCCGGGCTAGAAAGAATCACATTTCTTCACTCACTTGGTTCGCAACCTCACTTGGTTCGCAACCTCACTTGGTGTCAATTCACTTGATTTCGGATCATCATAAACACTGGGGGATTGTTATGATTTCACTTTGGTAATTTGTATTGCTATAGCTTCGATTTCGTCGAATAAACGTCGGCGTACTGTCGCGGCTAAACATTTGGTAAACATATCAGCCAAATTCTTGTCCGTATGGACCTTAACCGCTTTGACTTTAAACTTGTTACGAAGTTCCTGAACCCAAGCTTCGCGCATATCGTATATACCACGTAACTTGGTGTTAGGGTTTGTCGATTGCTGAAATGAGATACCCGAACTGTTATCCACGAAAACTTCCATAGGCCATTTGACAATAATATCCATCTCTTCTGCAATCCAGTATCTGAGATTCGCGTCTCGGACCGTTTCAGCAAGAGCGTATATTTCAGCGGCCGTACTACTAATCGATGAAATCGGCTGCTTGTTCGACCGCCAATGTACTGGCATTCCATTACACATCACCAGCATTCCTGTAACACTACGGGTCTGGTTAACTTGGCGATCACCCGCATGATCACTATCAGAGTATATTTGCCAATCGGTCGTACCAACTCGGGCCACACGCAATACTCTGTCTACTGTGCCAGCCAGGTATGCCAATATACGTTTCAGGGCTTTGATTGTACCGAGCGTAGGGGCCTGCAGGTATTGGGCAACGCGATTAACCTCGTACGAAATGTCAAACCTGGTGGTATTAGCGTAATAACTCAGTGCGCCAACTACTCGCCTTACCCACTTGTGTTGTTTTGGTGTCACAGGTGTAGGATCGGATGTCAGTTCATCCCTGTCGGGCATAGGAGCAGTCACCGGAACGGTACCGGTGACCTCCTCATCAACTAGCAATTGGGCGATATCCTCCGATTGGTCGATACTATACCATCGGATACCATCCGTTTTTGAGCACTGAATACGCATGGATAGAAAAGTTTGGGGCTGTCCTTCTTCAACGAACCCCCATGACTTAACTCCGAATTTCCGATCAACAGATTGCCAGAACTCTTTGGACGCTTGACGTTGTCCCCTTACAATAATATCATCCACATGAACGCCTATGCGTAACTTACTCTTTGGATGGAAGAAAATACACGGATCATTCAACGATTGAACGAAACCCACTGACAGTAGCCATTCCACAAGAGTTTTATACCACCGTAGGCCACAATCCCGTTGGCCATATAGGCCCCCCGTAAGTCGCCATAGCTTGAGTTCTGCAACCCTATCCGCGCGGAAGGCGACCCACCGGGCTCTATCCTCAGGCGAGAAACTATTAGCCTTGAGAAAAGCGATCGATATATCCCCGATTGAAATTTCATCATCATCGAGGAACCCATAGTTATTACCACACGCAACCAATGTTTTAATCGAGGACGGAAGCGCGGTTGGAGAATCTGTGGTATCAAACCATTCTTTCGGTTCCATATCTCCACGGGCAACAAGACGGCATTTGCACCGCCCTCCCGACTTAGGCTCGTAGCGCATCATAAGACGGATAACTGTTTCATGTGCTAGGACCCGCGCCTTTTCCTCTGGGCTAACGTCCGTGAAACGACGTGTACTCACTTCTGTCATCTCAGCCTTATACGCAGCTAACCAGGCGCCAACGGTACCGGGAAGTTTCTTCTTACGCATCGCCTCCATAACCACACTAAGGTCGGGATCAAAAGTAGGAGAAGCCGCACTCATCCGCACGGAGAACGAGACATTTTGTAACAATCTAGCTTCCAACCTCTGGAACTTGCTCGACCCTAGCTTCGGGTTAGGGGTGGTTTGGAGTGAATTGTTAGGGTCAGAAGAAACACCATATCCAGCCTGTTTAATTTTTGTCATATATCTGACGATAGCCTCAGACCCGCCATAGTTCCACACGTCAGTATCCAAAACCCACTGGTCATCACGTTTGCCATAGCCACGCCACCGAATTTTATACTCGATGTCGTCGCCTACGTGCCGATGGTCCACAATCGACTGTATTTCGTACACTTCCCGAGGGATCGCCTGTGGGCTAAACTGATCAACAAACTGCTCTAATGCCAACGTCGAGTCGGCTTGGCTGGCTCGTGTTCGGAGCGGGAAAACGCCATGATGAATGGACACACTGTCAGACTCAAAATAAGCACCAAAACGCCAATCCGCTAAAGCAGGGTCCCAAATAACCGGAAGGAGACCGTGATGCCCGAGCGTACTGCGACCACGGCCTACCCAAATACATTCTTGTGAGGTAATATCAACTTTCCCATTTTTACGAATAACATTTTTATATGCATAAACACGACAGCCGAAAACTTCGATGGCAGTCCTGATATCGAACTTGGCCCCTCCAGCACGGACGACAGGAGATTCGCTGCCCGCCTCTGGAAGATGATTAATCAAGTCGTTAGCGTGGACTAACGCGACATCCCACAATGATTCATACGTGTGACGTGCACCCGTAGCATCGAATAAAATGGTCTTAGCCATTGTAAGCAATTTTCCATTGCGGCTCTCGGCCCGAGCGTTGGCATTAGAATCATAGCCTTTCGTAGTAGTTTGTAGCCATGGAACCTCCAATGTTCTCGCGTATTTAGAAACAGCCCCAAGAAAACCTTTGTCTCGATCCGTATGAAAACGAAAAACGATATTCTTTTTACCCCCTGACAGTCGACGAAAATATGCGAGGCCGCGTTCGATAGACGCCTGAACAGTCGGGGCTTGACGGTTAGGTAGAGCTTCAACGTAACCCAACCCATCAGAAGTCACCAAATTAAGCGCGACTGCATTACCTGCCGCACTTTTAGTGGGCATTTCAATGAAATCACCACTAACACCAAACTCGTTGTCACGCATGGTAATCCATTCCGTAGGAGCCTTCGACTTAACCGTAGACACTTTCTGTTGATCGCACGCGCCTGTGCCCATGTAGGAGCATCTACCCAACGGGGGCTTGGGATGATGACCAGCCAATTGATGATCCACAAACTCCTTCTTCAGGCGGTCCTGGACAATCTGAGCACACCCCATTTCGGCAACTGCCACTTCCAACTGCTTCTCTTTGATCGACTTTGCCGAGACCGGTAGGCGGTATCCTAGGGTACCATCGGGCACACATTCTACTGTATGAGTAGGGTACACTAAAACCATACCAGTAGGGCTATCTAGTTTCTGGAAGATACCGGTAACCCCATTACGGGCTAGGGTCTGCGGACATACCACTGATTCCTTAGCGCTATCTACAAGTATAGACCCTACAATGTCAATAGGACCTACAGTACGATCACCCTGGAGGGTAGGGGATGCAACAGGGCCGGCAATGCCTTCGATAACTACTGACCCACACGGGCGAACATTATTTAATAAGTGTTTCTCGTTACGTGCAGTAATATTAATGCTACTACAAGTATCAATAAGAGGACCTTTAGCGGGTTTGGGATTAAGCCCTAAACTAACCCGTTCCTGAACTAAAGCCTTAATCATGCTCTGCTGATACGTCGGAGCCCGTTTGGTCGGAGCCGCTTTCTGCATCAGCAAGCGATTGTTAGGTTTGGTACGAGCCACACCACGTCGAGCAGACTCAACAAGACCACACACAGGGACACCCACAATAGGTAGACAAGACTTAACTGCTTGAGCGTAAGTGACAGAGGGTGAAACAGGGGTATAAACCACTAGAGGTGATGATACGGTGCTCACACATTCATGAGTACGCACAAATCTCTTGGAATATTCACTGATAACAGATCGCAGGGATAGAATGACAGATCGGATATCATCACGAAAATGTCCCACAACAGACTGGGGTTTACCCGCAGACTCAGAAATACAGGTCCTCACACATGCGTGAGAAAGAGGTAAACTAAGACTAGAAGAAGAAGCCTTAGCATGTGTAAGAGAATCAGTAACAATAATACACTCACGACGACGAGGGGGGTTTACGCCTGTTAACTTCTTGGCCATAAGCGTGAGAGCCGCAGTAATCTGATCCAGCTTCTGCTCGATATCAGAGTTCTGTTGAGAATCTTTAACAACACCGACAGAACGAACATTTTGCTTCTCTGGCTTACCAAGGTTCTCGGTCTTACCCTTGGGCTCAACGTGTTGAAATTTGCAGACGTCTCCGAAGCGACAGTTTCTTGGGTAATTTGGACATACCCCATTCTTAATACGGTCAGCCTGCGACAACGGCTGCCTGGGTGGAAGATTACCCTGATTCGGTTGAAGAATATCTGGAGCTGAGTTACGACGGTCTAAACCATTTGCAGACGGCCCACCTGAGGGGTTTTTCTTACGGTTACGCCCCTGCTGGACTTGAAAACCCTCGTCGACAGGGGTCACTCCCAACGCCTTCTGGGTCATCATAATCGCATCTGGAATCGACGCAATGAGCTTATCGAACTGCTGCGAAGTCCCATTCGGAGTCCAGTGATCCCGGAGATGGTCCTGCAACATTTTGTAATAGGCAAAGAACTGGTACATAGATGTCCATAGTTCTTGAGCTGTAACTTTATCCAGGTACCGAACCTCTGTCATCGCCTTAAGCCAATTAACGAATTCGCTCTGCAAGTTAGCAATATTTGCAGCAGGAACGGCGACTGTCGCATTGAAGAACTTGTAACACCTATCAGTATACACCCTGAACTCGGGACGAATAACCTTCAAAAACACGGCATTGAGCAGCTTGAGTCCGTCTTTAGAACTCTGGACATCAGCAGAGAGGGAATCGGTGACTGCCTTGTCAATACATGCATGAATCACCTCCCACAAACGTAGTTTTTCCTCAGGACTGAGAGAAGACTCGCGCTCGGTATCGGACATTTGAAGGTCTTTGAGCCACAACTCCAAAGCCCTCGATGTCTTGCAGTTTTGCGCCGAATACTTCTGCGAGACACCCTCCACAAACTCAATGAACTGGGTAACAGTAGGCTTCGCTCCGCCCGCTAGTTGAGGAGGAACTCCCACCGGCCTCATCGCAGACTTTGTCAGACCTTTCATATTCTCGAACAGGGCGGTTTGCAGCTGCTGCTGCATATCAGCGTTCTGTTTCAAGATATCACACAGGGCATGCGAAGTTAACGAACTGGATGACATGTCATCAGGATGACCCCGGACAACGGGGTCGCAGTTGACCACAGGGGTACGAAGCGCACTCCCAACATCATCGCGGACGATAGCCGCACGAAACATATGTTCATACACCTCAGGAAACTGCATGGTTTCACGAAAGAAAGAGGGAGACAACCCCATCCAAGAGGCTCCACTTTTGAGCTTCTGTTGGTAGAAGAGCAGCTGGGACCACGCCGCAGCATTCTCGTGAATTTCCTCATCATCGACCTGTGCAGCCAAACCACGAATCCACGATTCGAGCTGGGCACAAGTATACTTGGGAGATGAGGAGTCAATTGCAGTCCACGACTGTAGCAGAGTAGACACAGCGGTATTTGCGTCTGGCGAACAATTCGCAGGACCCGTCACCCGGTGACCAGGATCAGCCTCCATTCTCGAAGCTATCACGTACGCTTTGCTTTGCTTGTAACAGTCCCCAACTGTGGGGAATTTAAATAAAAATAATCGTAACTAGCTTAATTAATTATGCAGTTACATACGTGCCCCCTAAATTCTCCACGGATTTATTCAGGCTGACGTTGAAGAATCACACTTCACTGGTGTCACTTCACTTGACTTCACTTCACTTGACTTCACTTCACTTGACTGCACTTCACGTGCCTCATGCCTTGACTTCATTTTTAGTCATCTGCGTTGCTATTAACTCAATTTCGTCGAATAACCGTCGACGTACTGAAGCTGCTAGACACTTGGTAAACATATCGGCCAAATTCTTTTCCGTATGTATTTTAACCGCTTTGACTTTAAACTTATTACGAAGTTCTTGGACCCATGCTTCTCGCATATCGTAAATACCACGTAATTTAGTATTCGGGTTAGTCGATTGTTGAAAAGAAATACCCGAACTGTTATCAACGAAAACTTCCATGGGCCATTTAACAATGATATCCATCTCTTCCGCGATCCAATATCGAAGATTGGCATCTCTGACGGTTTCGGCAAGGGCGTATATTTCAGCGGCCGTACTACTGATCGATGATATGGGTTGTTTATTCGACCTCCAATGCACTGGCATTCCATTACACATGACCAACATTCCCGTGACACTACGGGTCTGGTTAACCTGTCGGTCCCCTGCATGGTCGCTATCCGAGTATATCTGCCAGTCTGTTGTACCAACTCTTGCCACACGCAAACCCTTGTCCGCCGTGCCCGCAAGATACGCCAGTATACGTTTAATAGCTTTGACAGTGCCCAACGTAGGTGCTTGAAGGTATTGTGCCACCCTATTGACCTCGTACGAAATATCGAACCTAGTTGTAGTTGCGTAATAACTCAACGCACCAACGACCCTCCTCACCCACTTGTGTTGTTTTGGTGTCACTGGCGTAGGGTCGGATGTCAATTCATCCCTATCGGGCATAGGGGCAGTCACCGGAACCGTCCCGGTAACGTCTTCATCTACTAGTAATTGAGCAATATCCTCCGATTGGTCAATACTATACCATCGAATGCCGTCCTTTCGACTGCAACTAATACGCATGGAGAGGAAAGTCTGAGGTTGACCATCTTCAACGAACCCCCATGACTTAACTCCGAATTTCCGATCAACAGATTGCCAGAACTCTTTGGACGCTTTACGTTGTCCCCTGGCAATGATATCATCCACATGAACGCCTATGCGCAGCTTAGTCTGTGGGTGGAAGAAAATGCACGGATCATTCAACGATTGAACGAATCCCACGGACAGGAGCCATTCCACTAGGGTTTTGTACCACCTTAGACCACAATCCCTTTGACCATACAGGCCCCCCGTAAGTCGCCATAGCTTGAGTTCTGCAACCCTATCCGCGCGGTATGCGACCCACCGGGCTCTATCCTCAGGCGAGAAACTATTAGCCTTCAGAAAAGCGATCGATATATCCCCTATTGAAATTTCGTCATCATCGAGGAACCCATAGTTATTACCACACGCAACCAAGGTTTTAATCGAGGACGGAAGCGCGGTTGGAGAATCTGTGGTATCAAACCATTCTTTCGGTTCCATATCTCCACGGGCAACAAGTCGGCATTTGCACCGCCCTCCCGACTTAGGCTCGTACCTCATCATAAGACGGATAACTGTTTCATGTGCTAGGACCCGCGCCTTTTCTTCTGGGCTAACGTCGGCGAATCGACGTGTACTCACCTCTGTCATCTCAGCCTTATATGCCGCTAACCAGGCGCCAACTGTACCGGGAAGTTTCTTCTTACGCATCGCCTCCATAACCACACTGAGGTCGGGGTCGAAACTAGGAGAAGCCGCGCTCATCCGCACTGAGAACGAGACATTTTGTAACAATCTGGCTTCCAACTGCTGGAACTTGCTCGACCCTAGCTTCGGGTTAGGGTTGGGTTTAAGTGAATGGTTGGGGTCAGACGAAGAGGCACCATATCCAGCCTGTTTGAGTTTTGTCATATATCTGACGATAGCCTCAGACCCCCCATAGTCCCACACGTCAGTATCCAAAACCCACTGATCATCACGTTTTCCATAGCCACGCCATCGAACTTTGTACTCTATGTCATCACCGACATGCCGATGATCCACAATCGATTGTATTTCATACACTGCCCGAGGGATCGCCTGTGGGCTAAACTGATCAACAAACTGCTCTAATTCCAACGTCGAGTCGGCTTGGCGTGCGCGTGTTCGGAGAGGAAAAACGCCCTGATGAATAGACACACTGTCAGACTCAAAATACTCACCAAATCGCCAATCCGCTAAAGTAGGGTCCCAAATAACCGGAAGAAGGCCGTGATGCCCTATCGTATTGGATATAAATCATCGTTATTGAAGGTAGTGTGGTTTATACAGATCAACATAGAGGTGTCAATGTAGCAAATGACACAGTATGAGAATAACGCACAAACAACCATTAGAGATGTACAGATCTCCTGCATAGTGTACTTATGCAATGTTGTAAGGTGAGAGTTAACCGTCTCAACTGCCTTTGAGGCAATGCGCTGCTATGAATAGGACGCGGGCTTGCGCTATATAGCTTTACCAACACTGGGCGACCCAAAAGTCGCCAGATCAAAAATTACACGCAGTAAAAAATAATCCTACGGCTACAAATCACTCATAATTTGTAATATTTTCTGCTCATCAATTTTTGCACATT
>OFSF01000858.1_pt1 | contig 11270 bp, 9 predicted proteins | sample 1543271 | NCBI WGS metagenome assembly OFSF01 (sample SAMN07774227, study PRJEB24372) | wastewater metagenome | isolation source: Exp Tend VB 100WW | collected 2016-02
TCGTTGCCGCGCAGGTCCGTCAACAGCGTCTTTGCCCCGCGTTCGGCGTCGTCCCGGAAGCGGTAGAGATATTCCAGCGCGTCTTCTTCGTGGATCGCGATCTCGGCGCTGTCCTCGACCCGCCCGAGCAGGTGGTGCAGGCGCAGCAGGCCCGGCCTCTGCAAGGGCACGTCGATGTTCGGGCCGGCGTCGTTGCGCGGCGAGTAGCTCCCGACGCTGACCGTCACGTCCGGTCTGGCGGACTCGATCGCCCGGCGCAGCAGATCGTCCGGCGTCAGGCTGACGACGAGGCTGAAGCCGTCCAGCACCGCCAAGGCCGCGAGTGTGCCGGTCGGCGTCACCTCCTCGGACAACTGGCGGATCGTTGCGCTGACACTGCGGCGCAGGCGGGCCGCCGACAGGCCCGTGTGGGTCAGGATGGCCGCGCAGGCGCGGTGCAGATCCCAGCTCGGCCCCGGCGTGTCCAGCAGCTCCAGCGGCAGGTCCGGCGAATGCTGCGACGCGAGCAGCCGCTCGGCCACGAGGCGATAGAAGGGCGCTTGCCGGCTTCGGCCATCCGGCTCCTCGATGCTGACGGTCAGCGCTTCCGGCCCGACCACCAGCACCAGCTCTCCCAGGCGCAGGGCTTCGGTCAGACTGTCGATGGCACTGCGCAGGCTCTGCGTACTGGATGCGCTGGGCATGTGCCTCCCCGGCACTCACGGCGTTGTTGGATCTGCCGATTTTGCCGGACATGCCCTGCCGCGGGCGTGGGGATCGACCCTTCCGCCGTCACTTTGCCGGCTGGTACGGCAGAGACGAGTGGTGCAGCACGATGCGCAGCTGTCCCTTCTCGTCCTTCTTGAAGCCCCAGGTCTTGTCGACCACCGTGACCTTGCCCTGCTTGTCGGTGAGGATCACATGGCCCTGGGTCAGCGCCAGATCGCCATTGATGAACACGCCGGCGTTCTTGAACTCGTATTTCTTCCAGCCCTTGAGGGCGAAGCCGCTGTCGTCGGGGTAGGTCTTGTCGTCACCGACGAAGTAGGCCAGCGCACCGGCCCGGGTGGTGCGGAAGGTCTGCTGACCGTGGGTCAGGGTGGGCTTGAACAGCACCACGCCCATGTTGTAGCCATAGGCGGCGTCCAGCACGGCCCCCGCCGTGGCCTTGGCCTTGGTCAGACCGCCGCTGGCGTGGTCTTCGCTGATCTGGATGAGCGCCTTGCCCCAGCCTTCCTGCGCGGACCGGACGTCAGCCTCGGTGATGTTCGTGTTGACGACGGTGGGCGAGAAGGCGGTGGCCGCGCCCGACAGGGCGAGCAGGGCGGCTGCCAGCAGCGTGCGACGCGGGGCAGAGGAGCAGGAGAGCGTGTGGCTAGTGGGCATGGAAGATTCTCTTCAGCGAGTGGACTCAGGGGAGAGTCTGCTGGGCGTGCATGAAACCGCCGCTGCCGTTGCATGAACGGAACCCTTGCGCCAGATGACGGGAAGATGACGGCCCGGCGGTCCCTGCCACGGCGCTGCGCGTGCCGTTCCGCCTAGCCCGGTGCCTCCAGGCGGTAGCCCAGACCCCGCACGGTGTGGATGAGCGACGGCCCCTGTCCCTCGTCGATCTTGCTGCGCAAGCGGCGGATGTAGACGTCGACCACGTTCGTCAGTGGATCTTCGTGCACCCCCCAGACATTGGCCAGGATGCGTTCGCGGCTGTAGAGCCGCCCCGGGGCGCTCATCAGCAGCTCCAGCAGGGCCAGTTCCCGCGCGGTGAGGTCCAGGGCCTGGCCGGCGCGGGTCACGCGCATGGTGTCGAGGTCGAGCACGAGGTCGGCCACCTGCCGCACGGTGGGCGTGGGGGCGGCCAGCTCGCGTCCCCGGCGCGCCAGCGCCTCGATGCGGGCGAGCAGTTCCTCGAAGGCGAAGGGCTTGACGAGATAGTCGTCGGCGCCCAGCCGGAGGCCGCTGACCCTGTCCTCCAGAGTACCCAGGGCGCTGAGCATCAGGATGGGCAGCGCCACGCCACTGGCCCGCAGCGTCTGGCACACCTCCAGCCCGGTCATGCCGGGCAGCATCACGTCCAGCAGCATGACGGTGGTGCTATCGCCCGGCAGCGGGGCGCGGGCGAGATCCGTGGCCATCTGCAGTCCTTCGGGGCCGGTCCGGGCGACCTGCACGCGGTGGCCCTCGGCGCGCAGACCGCGCTCCAGAAAGTCGGCCACGCGCCGGTCGTCTTCAACGATGAGGATGTTCATGGGGAGGAGGAGGGGAGGAGTCCTGCGGCATCAAGGGCCCGCAGCGGCAGGCTCAGGCGCGCCACCGTGCCGCCTTCGGGGTGGGGCTGCAGCTGCAGCTGGCCGCCGTGGGACTTGGTCAGGGTCTGGGCCAGTGGCAAGCCCAGGCCGGACCCGTCGGCCCGGTGCACCCGGGCCCGGGTGCCGCGGAAGTGGCGCTCGAAGAGGTGGGGCAGCTCCTCGGCTTGCAGGCCAATGCCCTGGTCGTGCACCTCCAGCTGCCAGCGGGTGCCGTCGTCGCTGCACCGGGTACGGATGTTCACCGCGCCGCCGCGGTGCGAATAGCGGATCGCGTTGTCGAGCAGCAGCATGATCAGCTGCCGCAGGCGTGCCGCATCGCCCAGCACGCAGAGGTGTTCCGGCAGCGCATCCTCCACGTGCAGCGTCACCTGGCAGGAGGCCGCCAGTGGCTGGGCTTGCTGCAAGGCCTCCTGCAAGGGCGTCCGGATCGACACGGGACGCTGCTGGATGCTCAGCGCCTCGGCGTCGCTGCGGGCCATGGTCAGCAGGTCGTCGATGATCTGGCCGAGCTGGCTGGCGGTGTCGACGATGCGGCGCAGTGCATCCTGGTACTCGGCCAGGGGCTTGTCGCGGCCCCGCAGCGCGATCTCGGCCTCCCCGCGGATCGCGGTGGTGGGGGTGCGCAATTCGTGGCTGATGTCGGCGAACAGCCGGCGCCGTGAGGCATCCACGGACTGCAGCGCCTGCAGGGCCTGCTGCAGTTCGGCCGTGCGGGTCTGCACCTGCTCCTCCAGGTCGTGGCGGACCTGTGCTTCCCGGGCCCGGTGCTGCTGCAGCTCCTGGGCCATGGCGTTCACGGTGCGCGCCAGGATGGCGAACTCGTCGTTCCGCTGGTCCGGGATGCGCTGGTCCAGCTCGCCGCGCTGCAAGGCCTTGGCACCGGCGGCCAGCTCGTCCAGGGGCTGGCGCAGTGCGCGGGCGAAGTACATCGCGAGAACGGCGGCGGCGGCGGCGATCACCAGCGTGGCCCCCAGCGCGCCGGCCGCCAGCAGCGACAAGGACCGGTCCGCCGCGGCCCGCTCGCGGTTCACGGCCTGCTGCTCCCGGGCGATGGTCTGCGCCAGCAGGCTGCGCAGATCCCGGCCTTGCGAGGCATCGAACACCCGTGTCAGCTCGGTCCAGGCGACGGTGGGATCGGCATCGCGGGGCATCGGCCGCGCACTCGCCAGTGCCACCCGCAGCTCCTCCAGGCTGCGCCGCAGGATGTCCAGCGTCTCGCGCCGCTGTGCCAGATCGATGGCGGCGCGGTGGACATCGTTGTCGAGTTCCGCGGCGCGCAGGGCATAGCCTTCCAGCCGCTCCAGTGTCATGAGCATGTCCAGCTGGTAGCGGTCGCGGAGCTGGGGATCGGCACCCGCCTGCAGCAGGACCTGCGAGGTCCAGCTCCGCAGACGCTGCTTGGTGGCCGAGAGTTCCAGATACGCCTTCAGCAGGTCACTGACGACCCGGCCCCGCTGCACATGGCCGGTGGCCACGTCGATCGCCCACCAGGCCACGGCGCCCTGCAGCATGAACGCCAGGGCCAGCACGCCCAGGGCCAGGGACAAGCGTCTGCGGTACATGGGGTTCGGTGCGTCAGGCGTTCAGGAGGTTGCAGGCATGCGGCACATGCGCCGCAGCGGAGCGTTGCACAAGTCTGCCTTCACCACACCCCCACGTTCGGCATCGACGCCCAGGGCTCCGCCACCGCCAGGGCTTCCCCGTGCTGCAGCAGCTCGACCGAGATCCCGTCCGGCGAGCGCACGAACGCCATCCGCCCATCCCGCGGCGGCCGGTTGATCGTCACGCCGTGGTCCATCAGGCGCTGGCAGGTGGCGTAGATGTCGTCGACCGCATAGGCGAGGTGGCCGAAGTTGCGCCCGCCGGTGTAGGCCTCGGGATCCCAGTTGTGGGTGAGTTCGACCTGCGCCGTCTCGTTGCCCGGCGCGGCCAGGAAGATCAGCGTGAAGCGCCCCTGCGGCACGTCGCGGCGCGAGAGCACCTGCAGGCCCAGGGCGTCGCGGTAGAAGTGGAGTGAGGCATCTACATCGGTGATGCGGACCATGGTGTGGAGGTAGTGCATGGCGGGTCGGGGGTGGTGGTCCGGTGGCATGTTGTCCCTGTGCGTCAGGGGGCGATGGCCTGCCAAGTATGCACACCGCTGGCCCCCGTGCTCAAGGTGCGAAAACGCAGTCTGCTCCCGATGGCTGCGTCGGGCGTGTCAAGGTCTGGTCATCCCGTCTTTTCCACCGGATTGCCGGCGGCAGGCCCCATGCATCACCACCCAGACATCCGCTCCATTTTCGTTCGAACCCCTGCTGCGCTGGTCCTGGCGCTGTCGGTGACGCTGCTGCTGCCGTGGTCGTCCGCGCAGGCCCAGGCCGGGGCGTCCTGCCCGGCCAAGCCGCTGGGCTGGAAGAATCCGTTCACGGCCAAGACCTGCGGTGGCGCGCTGGTGTCGACCGCTTCCGGTCAGACCGTCACGGTGTCCAACACGCTGGCCGGCATGGCAGGCTGGGCCAAGCTGAAGTGCCTCAACGGTGTCTGGGGGGTGCCCAGCACCTATGCCTGCACCGGCAACGCCTCCACCGTCAGCCCCATCCCAAGCGTTCCCGCCACCACCGTTCCCCTCTTCACCGCCCCGGCAGTGGACGCAGCCGAGGTCGCCGCGGCACGTCTGCTGGAGCAGGCCACCTTCGGCCCGACCGCGGCCGAGATCGCCCGGGTCCGCTCGCTCGGTGCGTCCACCTGGCTGGCGGGACAGCTCTCCATGCCCGCCACCCCGGTGGCCGACGGCGGCGACAGTCCGGAGCCGGTGCGCGAGGCCTGGTTCGTCGCGATGGGCGCTGCGCCGGACCAGCTGCGCCAGCGCATGGTCTTCGCGCTGTCGCAGATCCTCGTGGTGTCGACCAGCAAGAATGCCTCGGGGCGCGAGCTGTCCCCTTGGCTGCAGACCCTGTCGACACATGCGTTTGGTCAATACGGGACGCTCTTGCGCGAGATGGCGCTCAATCCGGCGATGGGCAAGTACCTGGCGCTCGGCCACAGCCGTGCGCCGACACCGAACGAGGACTTCGCCCGCGAGGTGCTGCAGCTGTTCACCGTCGGGCTGGTGGAGCTGAACCTGGACGGCTCGCCGCGACTGGACGCCAACGGCAAGTCGATTCCCACCTACGACCAGGCCCGCATCGGTGAATTCGCCCGCGCGCTGAGCGGCTGGGGGTTCGCCCATGGCTACGAGGACATGAGCGCTCCGCTGGTGGCCCGCGAGCAGTACCACGACCGCGGCGCCAAGACGCTGCTGAACGGCGTCACCGTGCCGGCCGGGCAGACCGCCGCGCAGGACTTCGACGCGGTCATGGCCAACCTGATGGCGCACCCGAATGTGGCGCCCTTCATCTCGCTGCGCCTGATCCGCCATTTCGTCACCAGCAACCCGAGCCGGGCCTATGTCCAGCGTGTCGCCACAGTCTTCCGGCAGACCCAGGGCGATCTGGCCGCGACGCTGCGCGCGATCCTGCTCGATGCCGAGGCGCGCAATGCGCCAGGCCTGGACGCCGGGCACCTGCGCGATCCGCTGCTGCACACGCTGTCGCTGGTGCGTGTGCTGGGCGGGCAGGTGATCAGCGGCCGCAACCTGTTCTGGGACTACTACCTGATGGGCGAGCGGCTGGCCGATGCCCCCAGCGTGTTCAGCTTCTATTCGCCGATGGCGCCGCTGCCAGGTGGCACCGGGCTGGCGGGACCGGAGTTCCAGCTCTATGCCGGCAGCCACGCGGTGCGGCGCGCGAACTTCGTGCTGGCGCTGCTCGATGGGGGCCTGTCCGGATCCTTGCGCATCGACCTGTCGCCGTTCCTGGCGGTGGCCGGCCATCCGCAGACGCTGATGGCCCTGGTCGAGCGCACGCTGCTGCAGGGGCGCCTGTCCCCGGGCGCGCGGCAGGCCATCGGCGAGGCCGTGTTCAAGACCACGGACCCGAAACAGCGCGTCCTGACCGCGCTCTACCTGACCGCCATGTCCGGCGACTACGTGGTGCAGAAATGAGCGCCGACATGAACATGCACATGCACATGCACAACACGACGCACACGAAGACACCCGGTCTGTCCCGCCGCGGGTTCCTGGGTCAGTCCGCCCTGGCCACGGTCGGCATGCTGGGCCTGAGCGGTGCCGCGCGGGCGGCCGTGGGTGACTACAAGGCGCTGGTCTGCGTCTTTCTGGCGGGAGGCAACGATGGCGCCAACATGGTCGTGCCGCTTGATGGGCTGCGCCAGAACCAGTACACGCGACTGCGTGGCCCGGCCGGGCTGGCGCTGTCCGGCACGGAGCTGACGCCCGCCCGCCACAGCCCATTGCTGACCTCTCCTGCCGCAACGGGTCAGCCGTTTGCGTTCCATGCGGCCATGGCGCCCCTCGACCGCTGGTACGGCCAGGGCCAGGTGGCCGTGCTGCTCAACATCGGCAACTTGCGTCGGCCGCTGACCAAGGCTGAGTACCTCGCCGGGGGACGGGCGCCGGGCGAGCTGTTCTCCCATCCGGACCAGCAGGTGCTGGCCCAGGCGGGACTGGGCACGGGCAGTGCCACGGGCTGGGGCGGGCGCCTGATGGATGCGCTCGGTGTGGCGCGGGCACTGGATGCCGTGGCGGTGGGCTCCGTGGGACAGTTCGTGCAAGGGGCGGTCACGGCGGCCAATCTGGTGCCGGAGCAGGGCGGCGTGGTGCTGCACGGGATGGACTTCTGGCCGCAGCCCGATGCGGCTGAGCGGCTGAAGGCCTTGCAGAAGCTGCTCGCCGCCGATGCCGGCCACCGGCTGGTCCAGGCGGCCAACCAGTCGCTGGCCAACGGGCTCGTGCTGGCCAGCACGCTCAAGGCCGCTGCCGCCACGCCGCTTGGCGGCACGTTTCCCGCCACCAGCCTCGGCGCGCAGCTCAAGACCACGGCCCAGCTCATTGCCGCCCACGCCAGGCTGGGCGCGGGCCGTCAGGTCTACCACGTCACGCTCGGGGGCTTCGACACCCACAGCAACCAGGCCTGGCAGCACGGAGACCGGCTGGCGCAGCTGTCCGCCGCCGTGGATGCCTTCCAGTCCGCATTGACCACGGCCGGACTGGACCGCAGCGTCACCCTGTTCACCGCCTCCGAGTTCGGCCGCACCCTCAGCCCCAACGCCACCGGGACCGACCACGGCTGGGGCAGCACCTCGCTGGTGGTGGGCGGGGCGGTGCAGGGCGGGCTGTATGGCGAGTTCCCCGACTTCACCCTCGGCGGTCCTGACGACGCCACGGGGCGGGGTGTCTGGATCCCGCGGATCGGCTTCCAGCAACTGGGTGCGACGCTGGGGCGCTGGTTCGGGGTCAGTGCCGCGGCCTTGTCCACCCAGGTCTTCCCGGCTGAACTCGATCAATTCGCGCGCAAGGACCTCGGGTTCATGGGGTGATCCAAGGGGTGCGCGGGCTGACAGAATGGTGCTCCCAGACATTGGACTTGGAGTATTCACCCATGACCCAGACCCGCTTCTCCTCTTCGGTCTTCCTTGCGGCTGCGGCTGCCGCCACTGCGCTGCTGACGGGCTGCTCCGGCTCGATGCCGCTGCTGTCCGCGGCGGCGCCCGCCAAGCCCGCCAGCAACTTCGTGCTCGCCAGCCGCGACATCGCCGAGGGCGGGACCATCGACAACAAGTTTGTCCTCAACGGCTTCGGCTGCAAGGGTGAGAACGTCTCGCCGATGCTGGTGTGGATCAACCCGCCGGCGGGCACCAAGTCCTACGCGGTCCAGGTCTACGATCCGGACGCGCCGACGGGCAGCGGTTTCTGGCACTGGGGGGTCTACAACATCCCGGCATCCGTCACCTCGCTGGCGCAAGGAGCAGGCAATGCCGCCGCCAAGCTGCCGGCCGGCGCCAACGGTGGGCACAGCGACTTCTTCGACACGGGCACGACGGGCGGCAATGGCAACTGGGGCGGCCCCTGCCCGCCGGTGGGTGACAAGCCGCACCGCTACATCTTCACCGTCTTCGCCCTGGCCGTGCCCGATCTGTACGCTGCGGCCGGCATTCCCAAGACGGGTTCGGCTGCGCTGCATGGCTTCGCGCTGAACAAGGGTCTGGGCGACAAGCTGCTCGGCAAGGCCTCGTTCACGGCCACCTACGGCCGCTGAGCCCGCCCGCCAAGCCGCCAGTCGGACCTCAGACTGCCGAGTCGATCCGGAACGCGCCCACGACCTGGTTCAGTCGCTGTGACTGCTCCTGCAGGCCCTGGGCGGCGGCGGCGGACTGCTCCACCATCGCGGCGTTCTGCTGGGTCATCTGGTCCAGCTGAACGACCGCCGAGTTGACCTCGGCGATGCCGCCGGCCTGCTGCGCGCTGGCCACCGTGATGGCCTCGATGATCGCGGTGACACGCTGCACCGAGGCTTCGATTTCGGTCATGGTCTTGCCGGCATCGGCGGCCAGGCGGGCGCCGGAGCCGACCTTCTCGACGCTGGCTGCGATCAGTCCCTTGATCTCGCGGGCCGCGCCGGCCGAGCGCTGCGCCAGGCTGCGCACCTCGCCTGCCACCACGGCAAATCCCCGCCCTTGCTCGCCCGCACGGGCCGCTTCGACCGCGGCGTTCAGCGCCAGGATATTGGTCTGGAAGGCAATGCCGTCGATCACGCCGAGGATGTCGGCGATCTTGCGGGAGGAGGCCTGGATCTCCTCCATCGTGGCCACGACGCTGGTCACGGCGGCCCCGCCGCGCACCGCAACGGCACCGGCCGTCGCCGCCAGCTCGCTCGCATGGCGGGCCGCGTCCGCCGACTGGCGCACGGTGGCGGTCAGTTCCTCCATGGAGGAGGCCGTCTGCTGCAGGTTGCCGGCGGTCTGCTCGGTGCGGGCGCTCAGCTGCTGGTTGCCGACGGCGATCTCGTCGCTGGCGGAGCGGATGTCCTCGGCCGACCCGCGCACCTGACCCACCAGTCCGCGCAGCGCCTGCTGCATGTCACGCAGCGAAGCCGACAGGGCGGATGCCTCGTCCGCGCCGTTCACGGCGATGGGCTGGGTCAGGTCGCCCAGCGTGATGGTGCGGGCGATGTCCTGCGCTTCTTCGATCGGCTGCACGATGGAGCGGGCGTTCAGCCAGGTCAGCGGTGCGAGGGCCACGATGATGAGGGCGAGGGTGCCGAGGTACAGCACGCCTGTCTGCTGCATGGCTGCGTCGAAGGCCTGCTGACCCTGGGCCGTGCGGGCGTCGACCAGCTGGCGCAGCGCGGTGAGCTGCTGCGTGATCGCCTGGATGGCGGCCTTGGCGCTGTCCATGGCCTTGTCGGCGTCGTGTGCAGTGGTGAATCCACCGTCCTGCACCCGGTCGAGCACCCCGGACGTGTGCCGGATGTACTGGTCCAGCTGCGCCAGCGCCTCGCCGCAGCGCTGGGCCATGTCGGCCGGGGCCTGGGACTGCAGCGCCACCAGCGATTGGCGGGTGGCGTCCGCCGCCGCTTTCCAGGCCTCGCGCTCGCGCAGCACGGAAACCCCATCCTCGTAGTCGATGATGGCCTGCTTCTCGTGCAGTGACAGCTGCCCCAGGTGTTCCGCCACGGCGCCAAGCAGACGCACATCGCGCAATGCGGTCGCGGTGCCCTGGTCATTGAGCGTCTGCAGTCGCTTGCCGGCGACGATGCCGATGGCGCCCACGAACACGAACAGCACCACGACGAGTGCAATCGCCGCGTTCATGCGGGTGCGGATGGTGAAGGTCCGGAGCAGTGGGATGAGCGGCATCTTCGCCCTATCGACCAGCGCGGGGCGGGGTTGAGTCCGGACGCAAAAAAGCCACTCCGCGGAGTGGCTTTGTCATGGTCGACGCGGTCCTTACTTCAGCAGCGCCTTGAGCAGCTTGCCCATCTCGGACGGATTGCGCGTGACGGTGAAGCCACACTCTTCCATGATGGCGAGCTTGGCATCGGCCGTGTCCGCGCCACCCGAGATCAGCGCACCGGCGTGGCCCATGCGCTTGCCGGCCGGAGCCGTCACGCCGGCGATGAAGCCCACGATCGGCTTGGTCATGTTCGCCTTGCACCACAGCGCCGCTTCGGCCTCGTCCGGACCACCGATCTCGCCGATCATGATCACGGCGTCCGTGTCCGGATCGTCGTTGAAGGCGCGCATCACGTCGATGTGCTTCAGCCCGTTGATCGGGTCGCCGCCGATGCCGACCGCCGAGCTCTGGCCCAGACCGATCTCGGTCAGTTGCGCCACGGCTTCATACGTCAGCGTGCCCGAACGGGACACCACGCCGATGCGGCCCTTGCGGTGGATGTGGCCCGGCATGATGCCGATCTTGATCTCTTCCGGCGTGATCAGGCCCGGGCAGTTCGGGCCGAGCAGCAGCGTCTTCTTGCCGCCGGCCGCTTCCTTGGCCTTCATCTTGTTGCGCACCATCAGCATGTCCCGCACGGGGATGCCTTCGGTGATGCAGATCGCCAGATCCAGATCCGCCTCGACGGCTTCCCAGATCGCAGCCGCCGCACCGGCCGGCGGCACGTAGATCACGCTGACCGTCGCGCCTTGCTGCTGCGCGGCTTCCTTGACGCTGGCGTAGATGGGGATGTCCGAGAACTTCTCGCCCGCCTTCTTCGGGTTCACACCCGCCACGAACGCATTCTTGCCGTTCGCGTACGCCTGGCAGCCCAGCGTGTGGAACTGGCCCGTCTTGCCCGTGATGCCCTGGGTGATGACGCGGGTGTCCTTGTTGATCAGGATGCTCATGTCTTGTGTTCCTTACTTGACGGCTGCAACGATGGCGGTGGCCGCTTCGGCCATCGTGTCGGCGGCGATGATCGGCAGGCCCGACTCGGCCAGCATCTTCTTGCCGATCTCCTCGTTCGTGCCCTTCATGCGCACCACCAGCGGCACCGACAGGTTCACCGCCTTGCACGCCGTGATCACGCCTTCGGCGATGGTGTCGCACTTCATGATGCCGCCGAAGATGTTCACCAGGATGCCCTTGACCTCCGGGTTCTTCAGCAT
>OFSF01000860.1_pt1 | contig 11249 bp, 8 predicted proteins | sample 1543271 | NCBI WGS metagenome assembly OFSF01 (sample SAMN07774227, study PRJEB24372) | wastewater metagenome | isolation source: Exp Tend VB 100WW | collected 2016-02
AGGGCGAAAACCGGCCGCGAAGTTTTACGCACTCGACGAAGGCGAATTGCAGGCGATACTTGACAAGTTGCGCAAGGAAGGCGCGCGTGACGGTTCATGGAGCATCAGCCGCTTCAAGGGGCTGGGCGAGATGAACGCCGAGCAGTTGTGGGAGACGACGCTGAACCCGGACACGCGCCGGCTGATGCGCATCGACTGCGGCGCGCTCGGGGCGGCCGAGACGACGGCGGCGCTGACCCGGCTGATGGGCAAGGGCGAGGCGGCGTCGCGGCGCGAGCTGATGGAACTGCACGGTGATGCGGTGGAAATCGATGTATGACCACAAAACAAAAGTCAGTGTCCGAGGGTGTGTGACGGGCTGTGAGGTCCGTGACGGTATGAGGTCCGCTGGGGGTTTGCGATGGCAATGGAGCAATGGGGCGCGATGAGCAGTGCAGTGGCAACCGGACTCGGGCCGTATGCGCCCAAGGTGCTGGGTGCGGTGGTGATGGTGCTGGTGGCCTGGGTGGTCAGCCGGCTGGTGCGGGCGGCGATCACGCGGATGTGCAGTCGGGCGGGGCTGGACGAGCGATTGCAGTCGCCGGGCTTCTCGCAGATGCTGGCCAATGTCGGCGTCGGGCTGGTGTGGCTGTTCACGCTGCCCGGGCTGCTGGAGACGCTGGAGCTGAAAGGGCTGCTGGACCCGGTCAACGTGATGATGTCGCGCATCATGGGCTTCCTGCCGAACCTGGTGGGCGCGGTCGTGGTGTTCGGCATCGGCTTCCTGGTGGCGCGCATCGTGCGGCAGATCGTCACCGGCATGCTGCGTGCCGCCGGTTCCGAGAAGATCGCCGACCGCCTGGGCCTGTCCACCTCGCTCGGCGAGGGCGGACTGGCGGGGCTGGTCGGCTCGATGGTGTTTGCGTTCATCCTGTTGCCGGTGCTGGCCGCGGCGCTGGAGCCGCTGGGGCTGGACGCGGTGACCAAGCCGGTGAGCAACCTGCTGGACACGGTGATCGCGCTGATCCCGAAGGTGACGGCCTCGGTCATCATCGTCGCGGTGGCGGCACTGATCGGGCGGGCGGTGGCGGGCATCGTCACCGGCGTGCTCGGCGGCATGGGCTTCAACCGGCTGTCGCAGCACCTCGGCCTCGGCGAATCGCGCCGCGCCGGCGCCCGCACGCCGTCCGAGCTGGCGGGTTCGCTGGTGATGGCCTCGATCGTGACCGTGGCGGTGATGCAGGCCAGCGAGGTGCTCGGCTTCGCGATCCTGACGCGGCTGGTGGCCAACCTGGGTGCGGTGATGGCCGGGGTGGCGGTGGCCGGGGTGGTGATGGTCGGCGGGCTGTGGCTGTCGAACTGGGTGGCGGGACTGATCCGGGCCGGCTCCGCAGTCAACGCGCCGGCGCTGGCCAACCTGGTGCGTGGCGCGATCCTGTTCTTCACGGCGGCGCTGGCGCTGCGCCAGGCGGGTCTGCCGGGTGACATCGTGGGCATCGCGTTCGGCTCGGTGGTCTGCGCGATTGCGCTGGGCGTGGCCGTGGCCGTGGGCGTGGGTGGGCGGCATGTGGCGGGCAAGCTGCTGGAGGAGGCCGTGCAGGCCCTGCGCACCGAGCCGCCCGAGACCGACACGCCGCCCATCAAGTTCCCCGACTGAGTGCCGCGCAAGATCGGCATGTGGACCATGTGGACCCGCCTGCGCCGACGCTATTTCTACAGCCGCCCGCTGGCGTGGCAGTTCGGGGCCGTGGTCCTGGTGCCGGCGCTGCTCGTGGTGGCCGGGTTGCACTGGGGGCTGCGGGTCGATCCGGCCGTCGTCTGGGCGGTGCTGGTCACCGCGGGGCTGTCGGCCTTGGCGAGTGCCGCACTGGCACACCGCGTCGGGCGGGCCTTGCGCCAGATCAGCGCGGCCACGCAGGGCCTGCGCCGCAGCACGCCCGCCGATGACCTGAACCTGCCGCTGCAGTCCGGCAGCGCCGAGTTGCAGCGCGCCAGCGCCAGCCTGCGCCGGCTGGTCGAGGTCTGGCGCCGCCGCCAGCGCGCCCTGATCGTGCAGACGGAGACACTCGGCCAGCGGCTGGAACTGCGCATGCACGAGCTGTCCACGCTGCAGGACCTCTCGATCGGGCTGGCCAGCAAGACGGAGCTGCACGAACTGGTCGCCGAGGCGCTCGGGGCGCTGGAGCAGACCATGGCCTACAGCAGCGCCTCGGTCTGGTCGCGCACCGCGCGCGACGAGGGCGGTCAGGTCGTGCTGATGGGCTACCGCCAGCATGAGGAGTCGGACGCGCTGGTACCTTCCGAAGACCTCACCGGCATGCGCTTGTCCCGCGCCAACCTGCAGCATTACGAGCACATCGAGCGCGAATGTGCGCCGATCGTCGAGAACCATGTGCGCCAGAGCCTGCTGTCGTGGCTGTGGTCCTGGTTGTCCGACGATGCGCGCACGTCGGGCCTGTACCGGAGCACGAAGGCCTGGATGGCGGTGCCGCTGAAGTCGCGCGAATCGGTGCTCGGCGTGTTGCGGGTGGACCATGAGGAGCCGGATTTTTTCGACGCGGAACGGGTGCGGCTGCTCACGGCGGTTGGCAGCCAGACCGGGCTGGCGATGCGCCACGCCCAGCTGCTGGCGCAGCAGAAGGACCAGGCGGTCGTGGCCGAGCGCAACCGCATCGCGCGCGACCTGCACGACGCCGTGTCACAGACCCTGTTCGCCGCCAACGTGATCGCCGGCACGCTGGGCCGCCTGGCGGAGCGGCTGGCCGGCATCGACCCGAGTGCCAGCGCGCTGCAGCAGCAGGCCGAGGCGCTGGAGCGGCTGAACAAGGGGGCGCTGTCCGAGATGCGGCTGCTGATGTTCGAGCTGCGCCCGGACGCGCTGCAGCACCTGCCGCTGGCCGAGCTGCTCCAGCACGCCATCGATGCGCTGGCCGGCCGCGGCGACATCGAGGTCTCGCACCGCCTGGCCCGCGAGGACCGCCTGCCGAGCGCGACCCGCGTCCAGCTCTACCGCATCGCCCAGGAAGCGCTGTCCAACATCGGCCGCCACAGCGGCGCCAGCCATGCCGTCATCGAATGGATCGTCCCCGATCACGGTGTCGGCGGACGGCTGCGCATCGCCGATGATGGTCACGGATTCGACCCTGGCGTGTCGCCACCGGGGCATTTCGGCCTGCGCAACATGGCGGAGCGGGCCGCCGAGATCGGCGCGACCTGGCACATCACCTCGGGACCGGACGAGGGCACTGAAATCCGGCTGGAGCTGACATGAACAAGAGCGACCCCATGAGCGATCCCAAGAACCACCCGCACGACGAGCGCATCAGCGTCTTCATCGTCGATGACCACCCGATGATCCGCGCCGGCCTGGTGGGCATGGTCATGGGGGAGAGCGATTTCCGCTGCCTTGGCGAGGCAGGGCACGGATCGGACGCCGTGCGGATGATCCCGGCCCTGCAGCCGGATGTCGTGCTGATGGACCTGCTGATGCCGCAGATGGACGGCATCGAGGCCATCCGGCAGCTGCGTCCGCTGGTGCCGAAGACCCGCTTCCTCATCCTCACCAGCCTGACCGAGCCGGGCGAGGTGCAGCGCGCGCTGGCCGCTGGGGCGGTGGGGTATCTGACGAAGACCGCCTCGGCCCACGAGCTGGTCAACACCATCCGCGCGGCGTATGGCGGTCGGCGGGTGCTGTCGGCGGAGGCGACCGAGGCGCTGATCAGCGTGTCCCAGACCGCTGCACCCGGCGCGGACCTGACCCAGCGCGAGCGCGAGCTGCTGGCGCACATGGCGCGCGGCCTGAGCAACCAGGACATCTCGGACCAGCTCGGCATCGCGCTGCCGACGGTCAAGTTCCACATCACCAACATCCTCAGCAAGCTCGGCGTGAGCAACCGCACCGAGGCGGTGCTGCTGGCGCTGCGCCACAAGCTGGTGCCGCCGAACTGAACACCTGTACCAAAGGATGGCTCCGGGCTCGTCCTTGGGTTGGCAGCGGCACGCAGGCTCCCGCCTACCATCAGTGCTGCGAGCCACTGATGTCCTCCCCCCCGCGGACGGCTCGCAGGGAACATAACTGGCAGGGAGGAATTTTTTTCAAACTACAGGAATCTGCCAGATTCGTCCGGGGTTGTCAGGAGAGGCCGGCGCGGTGAGCTGCGGCAGGGCATCGATACTGCTTGATCGATGATCCTTCCGGGCTGCTGCCCCGACGCCCATGTCCATGTTCACTCGCTCGCTGTGCGCGCTGACCGCCCTGGTCGGGTTCGCCGCACACGCTTCCCCCACGCTGGCCGGCTGCCAGCTCTTCCCCCCGCAGTCCATCTTCCAGCAGCGCATCGACGATTTGCAGCGCTTTCCGCCGCATGCGCGCAGCGCCGCGTGGCTGAGCACCATCGGGCTCGGCCGCAAGCTGCATGCCGACTGGGGCCGCACGGTCGACCCGACCCAGACCGAGCGCTACTACGGCATCCCCGTCAGCGTGGTCGACGGCACGCCGGCCACCACCCGCTGGCCACTGGTCAGCCACGCCATCCAGGATGCGCGGGACAACAACGGCGGCGGCGTCCCCTCGGAAAGCGACTGCGCGGTCGGCGACCAGGGCCTGCCCGCGCTGCAGCGCGGCTGCGACCGCCTGATCCCCACCCGCCGGCGCTTTCCATACCCCAATGACGGGTTGCTCAAGGCCGAACGCGGTCTGTGCAACGACCCCGCGACCTGTGGCGACCGGCATGTGCTGGTGCTGGAGCAGGGCGCCTGTCGCCTCTGGGAGAGCTATTTCACCTACCAGATCCAGGGCCGCTGGAACGCCTATTCCACGGCGGCCTGGGATCTGAAGTCGATGGAGATGCGGCCCGAGGGCTGGACCTCCGCCGATGCGGCCGGTCTGCCCATCCTGCCGCTGCTGGTGCGGGCCGATGAGGTCGAGGCAGGCGTGATCGACCATGCGCTGCGCGTGACCTTCCGCGACGCCGTGCTCGATCGGCGCCACACCTGGCCGGCCAGCCACTCTGCCGGGACGACCCGGGCGGACGGCATCCCTTTCGGTGCCTTGCTGCGGCTGCGGGCGGATTTCGACATCCCGTTCTGGTGGACGGCCCAGGCCAAGGTGCTGGCGCGGGCGATGCAGAAATACGGCCTCTACGTGGCCGACATCGGCTCGGACTTCTTCGTGCAGGGCGATCCGGACGAGCGCTGGAGCCGGTTGACGATCTGGCAGATCCAGCGCATGCAGCTCAAGGACTTCGAGTTCGTCGACCTCGGCGCCATCACGCGCCATCCACGCTTCAATCCGCAGTCCTACCAGGCGGCGTGGTGAGGCGGGTAAACCCGACTTAGGTCTGGTCGTGCACAGGACCACGGTCCGGTTCTGCGAGGGACACCTGTCCCTACCATGCGTTGGCGGGCACACATCCTTCCCCCGCGGATGTGCCGCAAGAAAACACCACTGACAGGGAGGGCCTTTCTCGACACCCCGAAAGGCAACTGTCAAACGCATGCAACGCCTGTACCGGACCAACGCCATGAACCACTACTTTGCACTCAGCCTGATCTCTCTTGCCGCCGCCGCGTCCGGCGTGGCGCATGCCCAGACGGCCGCGCCCGCGACCCCGACCGCGACGCTGAAGACGGACGGCAAGATGCGGGCGGCCCTCGGCCTCGGCGCCAGCGTCTCGTCCGGCAACAGCCGCACCTCCAACTTCTCGCTGACCGCGCACGGCGTGCGTGCGACGGCGCAGGACAAGACCACCGTCTACGGCTCGGCGCTCTACGCCCGCGCAGCCGGCATCACCTCGGCCGAGCAGCTGCGCGCCGGTGGCCGCTACGACTACAACCTGGGCGCGAACACCTTCGCGTTCGGTACCGCCGATCTGGAGCGTGACAAGCTGGCCAACCTGTCGCTGCGCGGCGTGTTCGGTGCAGGCGCCGGTCTGCATGTGATCAACACGCCCGCCACGACCTTCGACGTCTACGGCGGTCTGGCCTACAACGCCGACAAGTACGTGACCGCCACCGTCATCGACGGCCAGTCGCGTTCGTCCTACGGCTACGCCGCGCTGCTGCTGGGCGAAGAGTCGCAGCACCGCCTGACCGACACCACCAGCGTCTGGCAGCGCCTGACCGTCTACCCGAACCTGCGCAACCGCGGCGAGTTCCGCGCCAACTTCGCGTCGGGGCTGTCGGTGGCGATGTCCAGCGCGATGAACCTGAACGTCGGTCTGGGCTATGCCTTCAACTCCGACCCGGGCCTCGGCCGCAAGAAGGGCGACACGCTGCTGACCACGGGCGTGTCGGTCAAGTTCGACTGAGACGGCCGCACACCGGACGCGCTTTCGGCATAAGGATCCGCACATGGAACTCGGCACGATCTCCATCCTGGTGCAGCTGCTGCTGATCTTCGTTCTGGTGGCCGTGTTCGCCGGGCTGCGCAGGCTGCGGATCCGCCGCGAGCGGCGCAACACGACACCCGGCGCAGCCCCGTCCACCACCGCGCCCTGGCCCTCGGCGCGCACCCCGTCTCCGGCTGCGCTGCCTGCGGCTCCGGTCTTGACCGAGCTGCCCTTGTCGGTGCGGCGCGCTCCCGTGGCCGCGCCGAGCCTGGTGTCCGAGGAACTGCTGCCGGGCTGCTTTGCCGACACCTGTGCCGATTGGGCCCAGATGCCGCCGGCGCCCGCCAAGGCTCCGGACACCCGGTTCAGCCTGGCCGACTGGTCGGCGCCGACGGACCATGTCGCGCTCGACACCACCGTGGATCCCGCCACCCTGGACTGGGCGCTGGAGGTGCGGGTCGAGCCGCCCCGTGCCCCGCGCCCCTTGGCGAGCCGGGCGGTCGGTGCGCCGATGTCCTGCACAATCGCGCCGCAGGTGCACCAATGCGCCTGAGCTGACCCGAGCCGGTCTCCACTGTGGCGGCGGGTCATGCCGTGACCCGACTGCCGCAAGATGGACCAGACCACGATCGATTTCTCTACCGCTCCCGCCGGCCCCTCCGGCTCCGGCGATGACGCCCTGACGCTCGCGCACTACGCCGAGCGTGCCTATCTGGAATACGCGCTCAGCGTCGTCAAGGGCCGGGCACTGCCCGATGTCTGCGACGGCCAGAAGCCGGTGCAGCGCCGCATCCTCTACGCGATGCAGCGCATGGGCCTGACCACCTCGCGCAGCAGCAGCGGCCAGACCAGCGGCGCGCGGCCCGTCAAGAGCGCCCGCGTCGTCGGCGACGTGCTCGGCCGCTACCACCCGCACGGCGACACCGCCGCCTACGACGCATTGGTCCGCATGGCGCAGGACTTCGCGCTGCGCTACCCGCTGATCGACGGCCAGGGCAACTTCGGCTCGCGCGACGGCGACGGCGCCGCGGCCATGCGCTACACCGAGGCGCGGCTGGCGCCGATCTCCCGCCTGCTGCTCGACGAGATCGACGAGGGCACGGTCGAGTTCATCCCCAACTACGACGGCTCGACCGAGGAGCCGCGCCAGCTGCCGGCCCGCCTGCCGTTCGTGCTGCTCAACGGCGCCTCCGGCATCGCCGTGGGTCTGGCCACCGAAATCCCGAGCCACAACCTGCGCGAAGTCTCGGCCGCCGTGGTCGCGCTGATCCGCGACGAGCACCTGAGCGACGACGCGCTGCACGCGCTGCTGCCCGGCCCGGACTACCCCGGCGGCGGCCAGCTCATCAGCAGCGAGAGCGACATCCGCGACGCCTACCGCACCGGCCGCGGCACGCTGAAGATGCGGGCCCGCTGGAAGATCGAGGATCTGGCGCGCGGCCAGTGGCAGCTGGTTGTCACCGAACTGCCGCCGGGCGCCAGCAGCCAGCGCGTGCTCGAAGAGATCGAGGAGCTGACCAACCCCAAGGTCAAGGCGGGCAAGAAGGCGCTCACGCCCGAGCAGACGCAGCTGAAGACGACTGTGCTGTCGGTGCTCGACGGCGTGCGTGACGAGTCGAGCAAGGACGCGGCCGTGCGGCTGGTGTTCGAGCCCAAGAGCCGCGCCATCGACCAGCAGGAGCTGATCACCACGCTGCTGGCGCACACCAGCCTCGAAAGCTCTGCGCCGGTCAACCTCACCATGGTCGGCGCCGACGGCCGCCCGACGCAGAAGAGCCTGCGCCAGATGCTCAGCGAGTGGATCGGCTTCCGGCTGGCCACCGTGCGCCGCCGCACCGAGCACCGGCTGGCCCGCGTGCTCGACCGCATCCACATCCTCGAAGGGCGGCAGACGGTGCTGCTCAACATCGACGAGGTGATCCGCATCATCCGCGAGAGCGACGAGCCCAAGGCGGCGCTGATCGCCCGGTTCCGCCTCAGCGACCGGCAGGCCGAGGACATCCTGGAGATCCGCCTGCGCCAGCTCGCGCGGCTGGAGGCGATCAAGATCGAGCAGGAACTGTCGGAGCTGCGCGGCGAGCAGGGCAAGCTGGAGGACATTCTCGGTAACGCCAGTTCCTTGCGCCGGCTGGTGATCCGCGAGATCGAGGCCGACACGAAGCAGTTCGGCGACGACCGCCGCACGCTGATCCAGGCCGAGAAGAAGGCGGTCGCCGAAGTGAAGGTCATCGATGAACCGGTGACGGTGGTGGTGAGCCAGAAGGGCTGGGTCCGCGCACGCACTGGCCACGGGCATGACGCGGCCGGCTTCGCGTTCAAGGCGGGCGACGGGCTGTACGGCACCTTCGAGTGCCGCACCGTCGATCCGCTGATCGTCTGCGGCAGCAACGGGCGGGTCTACTCGGTGCCGGTCAGTGCTTTGCCGGGCGCGCGCGGGGACGGCGCGCCGATCACGTCGCTGATCGAGATGGAGTCGGGCACGCAGATCCTGCATTACCTGGCCGGTCCGGCTGACCGCCTGCTGCTGCTGGCGCACAGCGGCGGCACGGGGCTGCTGGCGAAGCTCGGTGACCTGGTGACGCGGCAGAAGGGCGGCAAGAGCTACCTGACGCTGGAGGCGGGCGAGCAGTGGTTTGCGCCGGTGGCGGTGGAGGCGACGCACACGCAGGTGGCCTGTCTGTCCGCGGGCGGGCGACTGCTGGTATTCGGTCTGGGCGAACTCAAGCACCAGCCCAATGGCGGGCGCGGCCTGACGCTGATGGAGGTCGATGCGGCCGATCCGCTGCGCATGGCCGTGCCGCTGGCGACGGGGTTGCGGGTCAGCGGCGTGGGCCGCGGTGCCAAGCCGCGTGACGAGGATCTGCGGCCGACCGCGCTGGCCGCCTACCTGGGCCGGCGTGGGCGCAAGGGACGCACGATCGAGACCACGATGAAGGTGTCGGGCATTTCGGCGCTGTGATGCGCGGCGCCGTGGCGTGCCGGTGTCGGGGGTTTCCAGAGGATTCAGTTTGAAATTGAAATTACTTGCACTGGAATTGATAAAGCCCGATTCCGGTTAATCTCCGTTAAGGCCGGCTGTGTAGCCTTAGCGTGGTTTCATGATTTGATTTGTGTTCAAATCGTAACTGTCGTGAGGTATCGCATTATTTTCACGGGCAGCCGCAAAAGATTGGAACCGTTTCTGCCGATCGCTGCTCAGATCACTGACCCGACACCCAGTTCCCCCGCACCGCGCCACTCCGGTGGCGCGGGCTTTCAGGCCCGACCCCTATTGGTCGGGCCTTCTTTTTTTGGCGCGCGCAGTTCTAAGGCGGGCTTCATCCCCAGCCGTTACGATCGCGGCATTGACTGAGGGATATTTTCAAATCATGCGATTGCTGCTGGCAGAAGACGACCCCTTGCTGGGCGATGGTCTGCGCGCCGGGCTCAAGGCCCTGGGCTTTCAGGTGGACTGGGTCCGGGACGGTGTGGCCGCCGAGCGCGAACTGCTGAACCAGACCTACACCGCAGCGATCCTGGACCTGGGCCTGCCCCGTGTCGACGGGATGGACGTGCTGCAGAACCTGCGCACCCGCGGAGTCGCCACGCCGGTGCTGGTGCTGACGGCGCGGGACGCCGTGCCCCAGCGCATCCAGGCGCTGGACCTGGGAGCGGACGACTACGTGGTCAAGCCCGTGGACCTGCACGAACTGGCCGCGCGGCTGCGTGCGCTGGTGCGCCGCTCGCATGGACAGGCGCAGGACCGGTTGAGCTGCAACGGCGTCGATCTGCAGCCGGCGTCCCGCGAAGTCTGGGTCGACAGCGAGATCGTCAAGCTCTCCAGCCGCGAGTTCAGCCTGCTGCATGTGCTGATGCTGCGCCCGGGCCGGGTGCTGACGCGCGAGCAGCTCGAGAACCACCTCTACGGCTGGGGCGAGGAAGTCGGCAGCAACACCATCGAGGTGCATGTGCACCACCTGCGGCGCAAGCTCGGCTCCCACCGCATCCGCACGGTGCGTGGCGTCGGCTATGCGTTCGCGGCGCAGTCCAGCCCCGCGCCCTCCGACACCGGCTCGGACAGCAGCTTCGCCTCCCTGTGACGGCCCGCGTCGCCAGCAGCTCGCTGCGCACGCGGCTGCTGCGCCGGGTGCTGGCGGGGGTGTCGCTGCTCTGGCTGCTGGCGGCGGTGCTCGCCTGGGCCGACACGCGCCGCGAACTCGACGACCTGCTCGACGGCCACCTGGCGCAGTCTGCGGCGCTGCTGGTGGCCTTGCAGCTGCAGGACGGCGGTGAGGTGCTGCTGCCCCCTGCCAACAACCTGCACCGGTATTCGCCCCGGGTGGCGTTCCAGGTCTGGCGAGCGGGTCAGCTGGACCTGCATTCCTGGAACGCCCCGGCCGAACCTCTGGCCCCGTTGCTGCCCGGCTTCCACGCCTCCCGTCTCGCCGGGCGGGACTGGCGCGTGTTCGCGGTGCGGCCGGCCAAGTCCGACGTGATCGTGCTGGTCGGCGAGCTGAGCTACTCGCGGGCGGAGATCCTGCAGGCGGTGCTGCGCAGCTCGCTGCTGCCGCTGCTGGTGGCGCTGCCGCTGCTGGGCCTGAGCGTGTGGTGGGCGGTGCGGCTGGGGCTGGTGCCGCTGGACCGGCTCGGCAAGGAGCTGGCAGGCCGCGACCCGGCCGCACTCGACCCGATCCGGATGCACGACGCGCCGACCGAGCTGCTGCCGCTGGTCAGCGCCCTGAACGAGCTGTTCGACCGCACGACCGCGCTGCTGGCCTCCGAGCGCCGTTTCACCGCCGACGCCGCCCACGAACTGCGCACCCCGATCGCCGGCATCCGCGCCCAGGCGCAGGCGGCGCTGGCCGTCCACGACCACGCCGCCCGCCGCCACGCGCTGCAGGCCACGCTGGTCGGCTGCGACCGCGCCACGCGGCTGGTGCAGCAGTTGCTGACGCTGGCCCG
>OFSF01000862.1_pt1 | contig 11247 bp, 28 predicted proteins | sample 1543271 | NCBI WGS metagenome assembly OFSF01 (sample SAMN07774227, study PRJEB24372) | wastewater metagenome | isolation source: Exp Tend VB 100WW | collected 2016-02
GGAAGAGTATGATGCGCTCTTGCCTGAAAGTGACCGCAAACAGAAGGTTTAACCCGTGCCAGAACCGCCTAGAATCCCTTATAGGCGGTTTTGATTGTCCGGTGGAGTGTCCAGATGGCTCCGGTGAACTTTGGGTTGTAGGTGATTTAAAAATAATTTAAAAAAAGTTTTGACGGGAGCAGTTTCCTAGGTTAATCTCTTTGCATGGTTAATGACTCTGTTCCCTTTGTTCCTACCCGTGATGACCTGATTGGGTACATTTCGGACACGCACAAGGAAATCAATGGTTTCCGCCCCCGGCCTAACTGGAGTGAACTGTCCTATGAGCAGCTGGACAAGTGGGGACGCTCATTGGCTGCTGAGGCGGTGACTTACCGTAAGCAGGAGGTTGTCCGCAATCGTATTGCTCGTGGACTTCGCCGGGCACAGCAACGGGCTTGGGTGGAAAAGAAACGGGGTTATTTCACTAGTGGTTCATTCACTGTGGGTGATGTAGTGAATTTTTAATAATAAACAAAACCCTTGACAATGATATGTTAAGGGTTTATTCTTTTGAGACTATGAATATTGAAAAGACTTTTAAACTGACTATTAAAGACACATCGTTTTATTTGGATGCAACGGAAATTAATGCGTTGTACAACGAGTGTGGCAAGGCATTGAATATTGGTAATACCAATCCATCTTATCCTCCGGGTGTAACAAAGCTTGATACTGTAATACCCTGGCCTACATATCCAAACACACATTGTGGAGATGTGCCTTTTGGTACTACTGACAATTCAGTGATGGATTGGCATAACTATCATGGTGTTACTGGTGGTATTAAATCATCATCTAAGGGTATTAATTTTATAAAAGATGATCATTCAGATGATATGACGACTATCAAAGACAATAACAACTGGCGTTCATCTGTACAAAAAGCACTTGATAAGCTTAGTGCTAAGACGGATGTTAATTTTTCTACAAATACAAGTGACGGTACTAATATTAGATAATATATGAAACAGATTTATATTGAGAAGTTGGCAGAAGTACCCGGTGGATTACCTGCAATAAAGATGGAAGAACATATTGCGGGTGAATCTCAAGGTGATAATTACAGCATTCCGGTTGAATACAATTTGGAGGGTAGTTTGATTTATGATATTGAAGTGGGTAAGAATGTGATTGTAGAAAGAACTAAGCGTAATGGTGAAGAAGTTTGTGGTATGTTTACTACATCCAGAGTGACTGAGGTTGGTGCGTCTTATTTTAAAACACAAAATAGTGTATATAGTTATAAATTTTTGTGAGCTCTATTAAAATTACAGATTTACCAAATGGACCGTGGCGTGAATATGCGTTAGAAGCGCAGCGTCGTGGACTTGAAAAGATTAGTGATTGTCGTTTAAGTGGTACTGATGTAATGTTAATTGGTGCGATTGATTTGATACGAGAATTAAATGAAAAGATAACAAAGTTAGAAACTAAATCCTAATAATCGTATGTCTGGTAAAGAGATAGATGTTAAATATCCTATAACAAATACTAAGTGGAAATATTCACATCTTTCACTTACTGTCAGTAATGTTGTGTATGATGGATACTATTATTGTTGGTTAAATGATATTGTAACTGGACCTTATTCCATAATAACAATTGACCCGTGGTATAGAGCATTTAAAGATTATGATCCTATTTCTGATGATGTTATGTCAACACAGTATCATACAACGGTGGAAGGCAATGCGGTATTGTTGGTGATTTATAAAAAGAAATTTGTATGAATGAAGAAAATTTAGACATTAAAGATGACCGCCGCATATATTACTATAACATTCTTGGTAAGATGGAGCCTGATTATGAAAGTATGGCGGCTTATTTATTGGATGTAGGTATATTATTTGTAACATCAGCAATCAGTAATCACAATGGTAAAGAATGTTTGGGATTGTGTATAAATATAAATGATTATTTTGGACCCGGTTCAGATGCTGAATCTGTAACCTACGATGAACTGCCAAAGTTGTATGAATTGTATAAACAACGACAATATGATGGTGTTTCTCAATTTGTAGCAGATAAACGAGGTATACCAAACATTTATTGGCAAGATGATTTAAGAAAAAAGTGAAGGAAAACGCTTGACTTGTTATAAAGTGTGTGGTAGACTGATTAAGTAAAGTAAAAAACGAATAAATTATATGCCTAGTGGTTATACCTGTGATATTGCTGACGGAAAAGATATTTCATTCACTGATTTTGCATTGAATTGTGCAAAGGCTTTTGGTGCTTGTATTGAACAGCGTGATGATAATTATAAGCCAAAGTTGCTTGATAAGGATTCTTATCATCTTAAGGAGATTGAAGAACTTAAGAAATGGAAGAAGCCTACCAAGGAGGAATATAATGATTATGTAACTAAGCAGACTGCTTATTACAATGAGCAGATTGATAAACGAAATAAGTTGAAGATTCGTTATCAACAGATGTTGGATAAGGCAAATGCTTGGACTCCTCCTACAAAGGGACACACGGGTTTGAAGCAGTTTATGATTGACCAATTGAGTGAGAGTTTAAAGAATGATTGTGGAAATGATTATTACCAGATGGAACTATCACAGATTGAATCTTATACATATGAAGGTGTGGTTTCTGATATGCGTGATGCAAATAAGAGGGATATTGAGTATCATACTGAGCAATTGAATAAGGACAATGAACGGGTTGAAGGTTGTAATGAGTGGATTAGTGCATTGTATAAGAGTTTGGAGAATTAATATTATGAAGAGTTCATTTAGCATTACTGAGATTAAGGATGACCGAGTTATTATTTTGGATAACAATATGGGTGGTAGGAGTGTAACCAATGATGCGGAGAATGTTGTAGAATATTTGTATAGTGTATATGGTGACCGCCGTGTATTTTATATTGATAGTGAAGGTGTCTTGGATGAACTAAGGCACAACAAGGGTGAATTTGTTGGCTTTGGAAGTTAAAACTGCTTGACTTTCTCTAAAAAGCTGGTAGACTATTGTTATGAAAGTTAAAAAATTGATTGAATTATTGTCACAAATGAATCCTGAATTGCTGGTTGTGGTTGCTGGTTATGAAGGTGGTGTTGATGAAATGGATAAGTTTGAAATGTGTGATATTGAATTGAATGTCAATACTGAGTGGTATTATGGAAAGCACGAAATTTTGGAAAAAGAACCTACAAAGAAAGATTCAACTATTGTCAAGGGAGTTCGTTTGATTGGTGACTGGAGTTAAAAACTATATGAAAAATACAAAGACATACAATTTTGATTTTACGCCTAACAAAGAGCGTGAAAACTATGAAACACTTAATCTATTGATTAAAGAAACATTTAGTGGCCGGGGCAATGTTGAAAAGGTTGAAGAACTATTTAATATTACATTTGCGTCTGGTATGGAGAATGGTAAGCCTGTATACTTGAATAGTAATAGTACAGATATTGATGATAAGTATGATGGTAAGGTTGATTTGGGTATTATACCGATGGATAATGTTAAAAATGTTCCGTTTACCAAGAGTAAGATTACATTTAAGATTGATATTAATTATGTTAATGATGAGGCATTATTTGTTAAAGGTATTATCAATTCAGAGACCCGAAATACTTTGGAGGTAGAATAATTTATGACATACAAAGAAAAAGATATATTGGCAATGTTTAGTGAACTTAATTCAATGCTTAATGAGGTATTGAATGATTATAACAAGGCGTTGGATGATATTGTAAAATTAAAGACGGAGATTGATTGGTATAAGAAATATACTGACAAGTTGGTTGAACATAAGGATATGGTATGTTTACCAGCTGATTTGAAGAATTTGCGTGAAAGTAATGCTGCATTAGCAACTGAGAATGTAGAGTTGAAGAAACAAGTTGAAGCCGCCAAGAGCGTTATCATACAGACTTGGTTTACTGATATAAAAGAAAAGGATAAGCAAATTGAACATTTACTACAGAAGGTGAAGGAACTTAGTGATCCTGAATTAAAGGATGATGAAGATGTGACGAAGACTTTTATGGATGCACAGGCTAATCCTAAAGATATTGAGTTTGACGGAGACAAATTGGTAGCTAGTGTAGAAGAAGCTGCGTCAAAGTTGAAGTCAATAAAGGAACATAATAATCGTTTTACCAAAGAAATATCTTTTAGCACTGGAATTGCGTGTCCCAAGTGTGGTTCTGAACTAATGTATGTGGACCAAAACTTGTTGTTGTCAAGTCCTCCTCAGCGTAGAGTTCAATGTAGCAAGTGTAATCATATTGATTATATTTTGGTTTGACTTTTAGTATTTGTAATTATATTTATAGTATATGACCAAAAAAGAACTTAAAGAACTTATTAAAGAAGTAATCAGTGAAGAAACACAATCTGTAGACCCGGAAGAAATTTTGGGTAAAATATTAGAATTGACAATAAGTGATACATCTGACCCTCTTCTTATATTAATGAAAATCCGTGCTCTAGCAAAAAATTATTTTGATAAAGTTGGATATAAGGTAAATGAAGCTGGTGGTTATGAAGATGGTATTAAGGATGCTAAAGACAGAATGAAATATGTTGCTTTGAGAAAGATGGAGAAGGATCATTTGGCAAAGAGCAAGATAACCAAAGATATCAAGAAACAACATCATTTAGATATGGCAGACAAGTATTTGCAACAAGCACTAGATATTGCTAAAAAACATAATGTGGTTGATTGATATTTGATTAATATACTTAATTAAAAGGCTAACGGATTAATTTCTGTTAGCTTTTTTTGTTTTTCCCGGTTGACTTTCTTTAATCCCCGTGGTAAAGTAATTGTATGAAAATTACATTGGAAAATATCTCAACGGATGATGTGATTAAATACCGAATTGGTATTGCTGGTAAACATAATGTTATTTGGAATAATTGGAAAACAGGTCCAGTTTATATTTTGCGTAGAACGATTCCATTGAAAAAAGGAAAAATCCGACGCAAAAATTATGAATTAAATGCAATAATTACACTTAAAACCAAAGATGATGACGGACCAGATTATTCAATTGATGATTGTGTTGAAGTAAATTCAAGTATTTATACTTTCAATTGTGAAGAATATTATTTGCAATTAGATATGTCTTAATAAAATTCTGATTGACTTTCAGAAATCTTTGTGGTAATGTTGTGTTATGAAAGAAGGTGATAAGTTTATTCATACTGATATACTTGGAACTAAACACGAAGTAACCTACACTGGAACCCGGCGTGAAATTAAGGGATGTGAATTTGAATTCTTTGTAGATGCTACTGGTGGTTGTTTCTTTACAGATAGTGAAGTAGCTAAAATGGAGAAGATTTCTGATTGACTTTCAGAAATTTCCGTGGTAAAGTAAACAAGTAATAAGAAACATCTAAAAAACTAAAAAATTATGGGTTGCGACATTCATCTTTATATTGAGTATAAGAACAAAAAGGTTGCGTTTGACGGCTACAAAGATAACTGGCATAGTTTTGGACAACGAATCAATCCCGGCCGTAATTACGCAATGTTTGCTTTGATGGCAAATGTCCGTAATCATTATAGTGATGGTAAGTTGCCTGTCTTGGTTGAACCCCGTGGAATTCCAGATGATGCTGAATACTATTCAAGTGGTGATGACAGAATTTATATCAGTGAAGAGAAATATGATGGTGAACATAGTGTTACTATGGAACGAGCTAAGAGTTGGGTTGAATCAGGCAGTAGCAAGTTCATCAATAATCAAAAGGGAGAACCTACTTGGGTTACTGATCCCGATAATCATAGTCATAGTTGGTTGACTACCAGTGAGTTTGAGACTATTATCAACAATTATCTTGAATTGGAAGCTGGTTGGCATAAAGAGCGTGTTGCTGAACATATGACATTTGTAGAACAAAATAATATCAAACTTGAAAGTTGGGCATATGCTCCTCCTGTTATGAAGTATGAACCAGAGTATCAAGTTGTATTGGCTAGTATGAAGCGTTTTGAGGAACTTGGATATGATGCACGGATTGTGTTTTGGTTTGACAATTGATTTATATGAAGTATAAAATTCCTAAAGCTTACTGGTGGTATTTTCCTGATGAAGATATGCGGGTAACTACTTCTATAAAACCTACATATTTCCGTAGATTTGTGATGTGGTTGTTTCATAATGCTGAATTTGTTATTGAATACAAGGAGATTGACACGCAGAATATTAAGCAATATCAGCAAGAGGTAGAAATTGGAGAATAATTAATATGACCAACGACGAAATTAATATTGCTATTGCTGAATATCGTAATTGGAGGAACATTAAAGAGATTGATTATCAACCATTTGGAACAGACCCATATATTGATGGACCTGACCAAATGTTGGTGGGAATACATCCAGAATCAGATAGTGATAGTGATGAATGTGAACCTATACCTAACTATTGCAAAGATTTGAATGAAATGCACGAAGCGTTACAAACATTAATTTCTACAGAACAACAAAATCAATACATAAATAATATTGCTGAAGTTTGTTGGTCAGATGTATCAAGAGGTAACAATCAAGTTATATTTAATCAACTAACATCAACTGCAAGACAACAATCAGAAGCATTTCTAAAAACAATTGGTAAATGGGAACAATAATATGACAATAACATTGACTTTTGGAACTTGGATGATACCATTTGGTATTACCGCAATTGCATTTATAGTTGCGTGGGCAACAACTTTTCTATTGGAAGAAGATTATTGGGGTGTGATATCTGTTATTTCAATTTTTGCTGGACTTGTAGCTAGTATATCTAGTTGGATTACTTGGGGATTAATGTTACTATTAAAATAATATGACTGACAAACAATATATCAAAAAGTTAGAAGAGGCTCTATATGAGTCACTTGCGTTGAATATTAATTGGGTATCTACTGCCTTAAAATCTGATTTAGAGTTTCATAGTGAATACCAGGATGTTATTAAACAGGCTAAAGAAGCGTTAAAACTTTCTAAAAATCCAAAGATGCATAATTTTTAAAGGATTGATATGCTACGACAAACAACAGAACATAGATTTTATGCGTGGTTACTTAAACATTTGATTTTGCCAAAATGTCTAAGAATGAGGCTAGTTAAAAAAGTAAGTGACACTGCTCAATATTGAATATGAATACAAAGTATATAAGTGTATATCCGCAATGGCATTGTAGAAATGGTGGTGGATTATTTGTAGGAATACGATTTCAATTTCCAGTGACTAACTATGATAGTGAAGCATTTGCTTCTAACCATACTTATAGTTGTTTACGCTTGACATTGGGACTATTAGTGTTTAGTATCAATGTAGAGGTAAAATACAATTATATTAAAATGTTACCCCAATAAAAATAATATGAACAGAAGAAAATTTATTACAACAACCGCACTTGCATTGCCACTATCAACATTGATGGCTGGTAATGTAATTGCTAATAACATTAACTCATCAAACCGGCGTTCATCAAATAGTTATTTTACCCACGACGAACTAAAGAGTTGGTGTGAAAAAAACGGATGTCATTACTTGACAGATAACGAACTCAAGGACAAAAACCTAGTAATAGCGTTTACAATTACCAGTAAAGATATAGAAGTTAATGAAAACTATATGGATATGTGGTTAAAAGAAATGAGAAATGAGCGTGGAAATCCAAATTATAGATTTATGATATCAGATGTTCGTCCAGAAATTCGTAATGATAAAAAATACATTTCTGTTTGGTATATTTATGGCAGACTCTAACATTAAGAAAAGATTGATATGACTAATGATGTTATGATTGAAATGGCAAAAGATTCTGACAAATTAGAGAGTGAGAATTTTATTGAAAAAGTAAACAATATTCCGTGGCCTAAGCCATTATATCCTCCAACTACTACTGCTGAGGCAGAAGCCAGACAAAGAAGGTTTGAAGATAATATCAGACATATTCAAGGTTGACATTCAGATATTCCCGTGGTAAATTAAAATAAATAAACTTTGAAAGATTTGTGAGTTTCAAGCGTATATCTAGTATAGACACTTGTTTTTAAACTTGTCTAAATAAAAATTAAATATTATAAAAATATGAATGATGTAAATCAATCCAATAAATTTGTTACAGAAGAACATAAAGTGTCAACAAATTTTTTTGATAACAGACCAATTAAAGATAAAGATAATGTGTTAGACAATCTATATGACGCACTTTATCGTTTAACCAACGCAACTCACGCTGCAAAATCATTTATTAAAACAACTAATGATGGAATACAAGCTGCTACTCACGCAATCAATGCAGACGCTGTAGAACTAGAAACATCAATTGGCCTCAATGGACCTGCGCCAGGACAAATTCCAACCGGAAACATTGATAAAACCAGATTATTATAAAAATTATGAAATATGATGTTATAGAAAAATCCAAATAAAATTTTGCAAAAAACCTCTTGACTTGTTATAAAGTGTGTGGTAAAGTAGTGAAGTAATAAGAAACAATTAAAAATAAAACATATGAATGCAAATGAAAGAGAAATGGACCTTGACGGTACTCAATGTTATTATCTAAATGGTAAACTACATCGTGAGGATGGACCTGCTTTAGTGATTCCTTATGTCAAAAAGGCGTGGTATCTAAATGGCAAGTTACATCGTATTGATGGACCGGCTGAAGAATGGGATTGGGGAACCAAATATTGGTATTTAAACGGCGAACTGCACCGTGAAGATGGACCTGCTATTGAATATTCTATTGAATATGCTGATGGTAAAAAGCGTTGGTTTTTGAATGGTAAAGAATACACTAAAAATAAATTTAATATTGTAACTCATAAGAATACTATGAAAAATGAAGCGGTAACAGAAAAGGATAAAACTATGAATAAGGTATTTGTATTTAGAGAACCTAATAAGAAAGATGAACGACATTTCCGTCAACGCTTATATGCTTTTGTTGAGAAAGACATTGTTAAGATTGAATCAATGTGGGGAAGTCATAATTGTTATTTGGTAGTAAATGGTATTGAAGTGCAAGGAAGTTTTGACGAATTAGTTTCTAAACTAGGTGAACGAGTTGATATTGAATGAGTGTTACCCGCACATATTATTATGACATCTATGGTAAGATGGAACCAGACTATGAAAGTATGGCTGCTTACCTATTGGATGAAGGTGTATTGTTTACAACATCAGCAATTGATAGATGCACTCAAAAAGAGTGTTTGGGATTGTATATTTTAATCAATGATTACTTTGTTCCCGCTTCAGACGCTGAATCTGTTACTTATGATCAATTGCCAAAGTTGTATGAATTGTATAAAGAAAAACAATGGGATGGTGTGAGTAAATTTGTAGCAGATAAACGAGGTATTCCAAACATTTACTGGAAAGATAAAGGTAGCGCATTTCAGAAAAAAGTTGGGAATGATAAATAAAATTGTATCTTTTATCAACTTGTCTATAGTTAATATTAGCAGGTTTCATTTCCTGTTCTAAAAAGATTTAGCAGCCCTACTGCTAATCTTAAAAAAGCCCCAAGCTTTCCCCTAGTAGTCCCTCTGCTAGGGGTTTTTCATTTTTGTTTCAAATATATTTTTGTTTTTGTTGACGGCCAGATATTTATAAGCAATAACTTTCTTGATTGCCGTGATGAGGGACATCATATTGATTCAAGAAACAATTGGAGCGGTAGAATAAAAAATGACCTGTATCTCGTTTAACCGGGGATGCTTGAATCAGACCGACTAGTCCAAAGCTCACGCAACAGAGCATAAAAATAAGAAAGTTAATTACTTTTCCTGAATACAATTTACCGGCCGTGATTAGAAATAATCAGAATATACTATTGTTGGTGTAAAATGTCTTTCATTATTTATGAATTGACGCACCGTGGAGTTTTGAGGTAGGCGTTCTCCCGCATATAGATGTAATAGATAGTATTGAGTTGCATAGCATTAGCTATGGTTAATAGACTCTGTTATGTTGCGCATAGAACCTGTGTAGGACAGGGACCATATCCTACAGACGGCAGATATACATTATTGAAACTACTATGATACAATCTTCATACCTAGCAATAGGTGAATTGTATTCAGTTAGTTTCAATTCCGGCAGATGCCAATTGTAAAGTATGCCTGGCGGCTCAAATATAAATAAACCGCTGTAGTTTAATAAAATACTTATAGCATATTATGACGCAGCAATTTAAAACATATACCAATAGTATTACCACTTTAATTGACGCAAACAATTATATACAACAAAAATACGGACCTAATGCAATGTTAGAACAAGTAGTTGTTGATGGTAAAACTAAATATCAATTTTGTAATATTCCCTCCGTCAAAAATTATCCCCATAAATTAAAAAGTGTAGCTGCATCAATGAATGTTCTGTTTGCCCACGAACGAGGTTGGATTGCTTATAACAAAAATAAAGAACTTTAATTATATTCTATATTTATAACATATATGATTAAGTTGATAGATATATTATTAGAGAATCCTGATACTATTAAGATAGATGACAAAAATTATGACTTTAAAAGTGATGCTGCTTCTCATACATTTTTAGTATATTATGATGAAATAGATAATAAAGAATATTGGGTAGCTTATGTTTATCCTAAATATAGAAAAAATGGTAAAGCTATATTGTGTGAAAACAAAGAGGTTGAAAAGATATTGAATGATACAAGAAATATTAAAGTTATTAAAAAGATTGACTCAAAACCATCTCATATAAATTTAGGTTTATTATTGTTTAAAAACAAAAGAATAAATACTTCTAACCAATATTTTGATATGAAATGTAGTGGTAGATTATTTTTTAATAAATATTTTACATTTTGGGCGGGTAAAAATACATTAATTAATTATAAAAACAAATTAATTGATTTTTTGAATGATGCGGGTGTTAATATTAACAATGTTCTTATAGAAGACCATATTACCCGTGAATATTATAGTAAATTAATACCATTTAATGATTACTTTAACATTTCAGATAAAGAATTGTCATCTTATGAAAAAGCTAGATTAGAATTAGCTAAAAAGTTACATATGAACAAAGGCATTTTAGATAAATCTGTATCAGATGTTATATATGCTTTAGCAACTGAACCATATTTTGGTGGCATTGCATAAGTTCTAATTAAATAATCATCCTTAGTTACAGATCTATTTTGTGATGTAAAATTCAAAATAGCATTTTGTTTTATTTGATCTACAGATTCTTCAT
>OFSF01000864.1_pt1 | contig 11241 bp, 10 predicted proteins | sample 1543271 | NCBI WGS metagenome assembly OFSF01 (sample SAMN07774227, study PRJEB24372) | wastewater metagenome | isolation source: Exp Tend VB 100WW | collected 2016-02
GTTCAACACCTCCATGACCGGCTACCAAGAAATCCTAACTGACCCTTCTTACACCAAGCAAATTGTCACCCTAACTTACCCGCACATCGGCAATTACGGCGTTAATCCAGAAGACGTCGAGTCTGGTCAAGTGTATGCCGCCGGTTTGATCATTCGTGACCTGCCTTTAATTCACAGCAATTTCAGAAACAGCCAATCTTTAAGCGAGTATTTGGTGGCCAATAAAGTGGTCGCCATTGCCGATATCGATACGCGTAAATTAACCCGTGTCCTGCGTGAAAAAGGCGCCCAAACCGGTGCCATCATCGCCGGTGAAGCGGATGAGGCGAAAGCCATTGCCGCTGCCATGAGCTTGATTCAAGGCTTCCCTGGTTTGACTGGCATGGATTTGGCTAAAGTGGTCACCTGCAGCAAGCCTTATGAATTTACTGAAGCCGAGTGGGCGCTAGGCCAGGGCTTTAGCCAGCCACCGGCTAAAAAATTCCACGTCGTGGCTTACGACTACGGCGTCAAGCGTAACATTTTGCGCATGTTGGTGTCGCGCGGTTGCAAAGTCACCGTGGTGCCGGCGCAAACTGCGGCGGCCGACGTGATGGCCTATGAGCCGGATGGTGTATTTTTATCCAATGGCCCGGGTGACCCAGCGCCATGCGATTACGCCATTGCTGCCATTAAAACCATCGTCGACAGCGGCGTGCCTACCTTTGGTATTTGCTTAGGTCACCAATTGCTGGCCTTAGCCAGTCAAGCAAAAACCCACAAAATGAAATTCGGTCACCACGGTGCCAACCACCCGGTGCAAGACATCAAAACCAAGCGCGTTTACATCACCAGTCAAAACCACGGTTTTGCGGTCGATGCCGCCAGCTTGCCGGCCAACCTTAAAACCACGCATGTATCTTTGTTTGATGGCAGCTTGCAAGGCATAGCCCGCACCGATAAACCGGCCTTTAGTTTCCAAGGCCACCCTGAGGCCAGCCCAGGCCCGACAGAAATGAGTTATTTGTTTGATCAATTTATTGAATTAATGGAAAAAAACTAGGCTGACCTTAAGCTTAGTTAGCCGCTATGCGTGCTAACTAAAAACGGGCATACAGGACTAACAACTGAGAAACTATGGCAAAACGTACAGACATTAAATCCATACTTATCATAGGCGCAGGGCCTATCGTAATTGGTCAAGCATGCGAGTTTGATTACTCCGGCGCGCAGGCATGCAAAGCCCTACGCGAAGAAGGCTACCGCGTTATTCTGGTGAACTCCAATCCGGCCACCATCATGACCGATCCAGAAATGGCCGACGCGACCTACATCGAGCCGGTGACTTGGCAAGTGGTGGAAAAGATTATTGCTAAAGAACGCCCGGATGCTTTGTTGCCTACCATGGGTGGGCAAACCGCGCTTAATTGCGCCTTGGATTTAGATAAGCACGGTGTTTTAGCTAAATATAAAGTGGAATTGATAGGCGCCTCCAAAGAGGCCATAGACAAGGCCGAAGACAGGCAAAAATTTAAAGAAGCCATGACCAAGATAGGTCTAGGCTCAGCCCGTTCCGTGATTGCCCACAGCATGGAAGAAGCCTTGCAAGTGCAGCCAGGCATAGGCTACCCAGCGATTATTCGTCCGTCCTTTACCTCGTCCGCTAAATTGTGTGGTGCCAGTGCTATCACTTACTGCAACCCATGAAAGTCCATTGACTGCCTTAAGTCTTACCTCAACGCCCTCTCTAATTGCAGCGCTTGGTTGACTCTCATCTTTACTGCTACTTGGAGCTGTAATGCTGTTTTGCTCCGGTGAATCCTCAATGGAAATAATTGCTGTTCCAACAAGTGCAAAGATAAATAAGCCAGCTGCCGCACCAGTTAGCGTCTTCCAAGATATCGGCTTTCTCTCCTTCTTCTGCTTTGTAACGCTATTTTCATTCAATAGATCTCTAATGGATTTACTTAAAGGAATTGTTTGAGATTCAAATTTAATAAGCACATCAGTATCGCCAACACCACAGATTCTTGCAATCGTTTTAATGTGGCCACGAGCATAAGTTGGGCCGCCTGCCGTTTGAAAATTATCTTTCTCTAGATCTTCAATCACCGATGCCGGGATACGCGAGCGCTTGGCAAGTTGCTCGACAGTAAAACCTGCCGACTTGCGCATCTCTTTGAGCGTTGAACCAACCGACATGAAAGCCTCTAAATCACTTATGGGGAGGTCGAATTGTAGAAGCAGGAGCAGGGCAGAGACAACCTAAATCTTGAAGCAGTGCTCAATTGAGCAAGGGAGCTGGAATATCGCCCCTAAGAATTCACCCCTGAATTACCTCAAGGACAGAGGCCAGGTCTTCCTGCTTAACCAAAACCACTCGAGCCTTAGAACCTTCAGAAGGTCCCACAATTCCTCGGCTCTCCATCAAATCCATCAGACGTCCAGCTTTAGCAAAACCTATTCTTAATTTTCGCTGCAACATAGAAGTTGATCCAAATTGAGTGCTGACAACCAATTCGATTGCTTGGATAAGTAACTCTTTGTCATCACCAATTTCTTCATCAGAGCCTCTGGTTGTAACTACTGGTTTTAAAATATCTTCTCGATACACCGGCTTTAGCTGGGACTTAACGTGATTTACAACCGCCTCAATTTCACGCTCAGAGACATAGGCGCCTTGAATTCGCATTGGCTTACTTGCTCCCATTGGCAAAAATAGGGCATCGCCTTGTCCGACAAGTTTTTCAGCACCTGGAGTATCAAGAATAACCCTGGAGTCAGCAAGTGATGAAGTAGCAAAAGATAGACGTGAGGGAACATTGGCTTTAATTAAACCTGTGACAATATCAACGCTAGGCCGTTGTGTAGCGATAACAAGATGAATGCCAGCAGCTCTTGCAAGCTGAGTAATTCTCACGATGCAATCTTCAACGTCTCTGGCAGCAACCATCATTAGATCTGCCAACTCATCAATTACTACCAATAGATATGGATAGGGCTCAAGTGCGGCATCGGCACCCTCTTTAGCAATAACTTTTCCAGCTCTAACTGCTTTATTGAAGTCATCGATATGTCTGAAGCCATATGTTGAAAGATCGTCGTATCGCATATCCATCTCACGCACTACCCAAGCAAGTGCCTCTGCTGCTTTTTTAGGGTTGGTGATAATTGGCGCAATTAGATGAGGGATGCCTTCATAAGAGTTAAGTTCAACGCGTTTTGGATCTATGAGAATTAAGCGAACATCATTCGGGGTTGCTCTCATTAAAACTGAGGTAACCAATGAATTAATCATTGATGATTTACCAGCGCCAGTTGCGCCCGCCACAAGTAGGTGTGGCATTTTGGCAAGATTTGCGCAGATAAAACTACCCTCTACATCTTTACCAAGAGCTATCACCATTGGGTGGTGGTCATTTCCTGCAACGCTAGAGCGAAGCACATCGCCTAGAGAAACTATCTCTCTATCGCTATTTGGAATCTCGATACCAACTGCAGATTTTCCTGGAATTGGCGAGAGGATTCTTACATCACTACTTGCAACTGCATATGCAATGTTCTTACTTAAAGCTGTAATTGCCTCAACCTTAACCCCTGAGCCAAGCTCAACTTCATAGCGAGTTACGGTAGGTCCGCGCATAAAGCCGGTGACTTCACAGTCAATTTCAAATTGAGCAAAGACTTCAGTTAAAGATTGGACTATTTGATCATTTGCCTTGGTCTTTGCCTTACTAGATGGGGTAGTTCGAAGTAGATCCATAGAGGGAAGCTCATAGGAGTCTGTTGAGGAGAGTAGTAATTGCACGGGTCTTGCAGGCTTTGTACTTACCTCAGGCTTTGGAATCTCGACTGTAAATTCTTCATCAAAGCTCTCTTCATCTATTTCTTCTTCGAGATCCTCTTCTTGGGCATTACTAAAATCTTGAACTAAGGGAGTTTCAAATGGCGGAGTATCAGCAATTTCAAACTCTTCTCGCTCCAGTTTTCGCAATCGTCTTTGATCAAGTGCGCCACTAACTTTATTACTTGCCCCAGAGATAAGGCTCTTAAACAAATCAATAACCTTTGAAAACGGAGTTGCTGTAATAACAAGTGCGCCAAATATTAAGGTCAGAATAAGAATTGGAATTGCGAGCATATCGGTAAGTAGCGCAACAAGAGGCGTTGAGACCCCATAGCCAATCCATCCCCCGCCTTCGCGCATTGCAGTAGCGCCAGTATTAATCGATGAAGGATTTAATATGTGGATTAGGCCAGTTGAACTTAGAACAAGTAGGAGTGAGCCAATTGTTATTCGACCAGTTGCGCCCTTATCTTGTGGGGTTCGAAATAGGCGAAAGGCGAAGTAGCCAAAAAGAATAGGTGTAAGTATTGCGACCCTGCCAAATCCTCCATAGAAGAAGGCATATGCAGCTCTGCCAAAAGCATTATCTAATTGCATCCAAGAAGTTGCTGCAGCAATTAGGGCAACAATTAAAAGAATTAAACCAATACCATCGCGTCTATGCTCAGGTTCTAAATCTTTAGCTCCACGAGTGATGAACCTGATGCTTGCGCCAAGTGCCTTGGCAATAGCGCTCCAGATGAATCCCAAGCCAGAAGCGATAGCCGAGAGTAGGCCACTTGCTTTTCTAGCGGATTTTTTCTTTGCCACAACGAAAAATCGTATTAGAAATTAATTTTCTTAAAGGTCAGGCGCGCCGCTAAACCTCAATTACAACAGGCACAATCATCGGGCGACGGCGATGTTCTTCCCCTACCCAACTTCCCACTGTCTTTCTAACTACTTGCGAGAGTTGATGAGTTCCATTAATTCCACCAGCTACTGCTCCGGTCAGGGCTCGCTCAATACGACCCTTTACTTCATTGAAAAGCTCAAGATCTTCCGCAAAACCGCGTGCATGGATATCAGGGCCTGCAACTATTTTTCCACTCTGCGAATCGATAACGACAATTACTGAGATAAAACCTTCTTCTCCTAGAATCAAACGATCCTTTATCGATGCCTCAGTGATATCTCCAATGCTCTGGCCATCAACATAAACATAGCCAACTGGAACTGCGCCAACTACCCTTGCTCTTCCTTCACTTAAATCAACAATGACTCCATTATCAACTACTACAACATTGCTTGGCTTAACTCCTGTTGAGATTGCAAGCTCAGCATTTGCAGTCATATGCCGCCACTCACCGTGAACCGGCATAACGTTTTTTGGCTTGACCACGTTATAGCAATAGAGCAACTCACCTGCAGCTGCGTGACCTGAAACATGCACTAGCGCATTGCCTTTATGTACTACGCGAGCGCCAAATCTAGTTAGTTCATTTATAACTCGATAGACCGAATTCTCATTTCCGGGAATCAGTGATGATGCAAGAATTACAGTGTCATCTCTTCCTACTCTAATTTGATGATCACCATTTGCCATTCTTGATAAAGCTGCCAGTGGCTCACCTTGAGATCCGGTGCAGATCAATACAACTTTATCTCCAGCACTTTCAATTTCATCAGGTTCTAGCAAAGTATTAGGCGGGATATGTAGATATCCCATCTCTGCAGCGAGCGTCATATTTCTAACCATCGAGCGTCCAACAAAGGCAACCTTTCGACCCTTGCTATAGGCAATATCTATTACCTGTTGGATGCGATGAACATGTGATGCAAAGGAGGCGACAATTACTCTCGCCTTTGTGCCATCAATAACTCGTTCCAATACCGGCATAATTTCCCGCTCAGATGTGGTAAATCCTGGAATATCAGCATTGGTTGAATCAACCATAAATAAATCAACCCCTGATTGACCAAGGGATGCAAAGCGAGCTAAATCAGTGACTCTTCCATCTAGAGGAAGTTGGTCCATTTTAAAATCGCCAGTATGAAGCACTACCCCAGCAGGAGTCTTTATCGCAACTGCTAACGCATCAGGAATTGAGTGGTTTACTGCAATAAATTCCAAATCAAAAGGTCCAACTTTTCTGCTCTGACCTTCTTTAACTTCAACCATAATTGGTGAGATTCGATGATCTCTTAACTTTCCTTTTAAGAAGGCAAGAGTTAAAGCGCTACCAATTACTTGAATATCTTCTCGCTCTCGAAGTAGGTAGCCAAGTGCGGTTATGTGATCCTCATGGCCGTGAGTTAGAAAAACGGCAGCAATATCACCCATTCGCTCTTTTAGATAGGAAAAATCTGGCAGGATTAAATCAACACCTGGTTGAGTTTCACTTGGAAATAAAACGCCACAGTCAACGATTAATAACTGGCCTTCATATTCAAAAACGGTCATATTGCGACCAATTTCTCCAAGGCCACCTAAGGCAACAATCCTTAGAGTTTTGGCGGCAAGTTTTGGCGGCAACCCTAGATCGGGATGCGGATGATTCATTACTTAACTTTCACGCCGCCAGCGCGAAGATCTTCTCGTAGTTGGTCTATCTGAGCCTTGGTTGCATCAACTAGCGGCAGGCGAACTCGTCCACCACTTAAGCCCATTAAATCAAGAGCGGCTTTAGTAAGAATTGCTCCTTGGGTTCTAAATGTTCCGGTATAGACCGGTAATAATCTTTGATGAATTTCAAGAGCCTTTGCGACATCACCTGAAAAGAATGCATTAAGCATCTGTTTTAACTCTGATCCGACGCTATGGCCGCAGACAGAGACAAATCCGACTGCTCCAACTGAAAGTAGTGGAAGATTTAAAATGTCATCACCTGAGTAAACCGGTATAGCGCATCTCTTAATTACCCAAGAAGTTGAAGCGATATCTCCCTTTGCATCTTTAAGAGCTGCAATTTTGGGATTTGCTGCTAACTTAACAATCGTATCTGGCTCAATTGCAACGCCAGTTCTATGCGGGATGTCATAGAGCATGATTGGCAAATCAGTAGCGCCTGCCATTGCTTCAAAGTGAGCTGCAATTCCAGCCTGCGGTGGTTTGTTGTAATAAGGAGTCACCACTAAAAGTCCATCAGCTCCAGCCTTAGCTGCCTGCCTTGCCTGCTCGAGCGAATGAGAAGTTTCGTTATTTCCAGCCCCTGCGACAATCTTTATATTTGAACCAACTACTTTTCGAACTACCTTGATGATTTCAACTTTCTCTTCATCGCTAGTAGTTGGCGCCTCCCCTGTTGTGCCATTTAGAACAATTCCATCATGACCCGTTGAAACTAAATGTGCGGCTACTTTTTCAACGCTTGCCCAATCAATTGATAGATCATCTTTAAAAGGGGTGACCATCGCGGTCAACAATCTGCCAAATGGCGCCTGAATCGACATGCGCCAAGGCTACTACTTACCGGCTATGGCGCGACGCGCCCCGACTTTTCAAAGGCAGCATAGGTAATCGGCATCAGGCGGGCAAAGTGCTCCTCCATCTTCTCTGCCACCATTTCTATCTCCCGCTGCGGATAGCTAGGAAAGTGAGATCCTTCTCGGGCTGTTCTTAACGAGAGAAAGTTCATAAGAGCTCTAGCATTCATCGTGACATACATAGATGAATAGAGCGCAACCGGAAGCACTGCTCTGGCAACTTCCTTTGCCACCCCTGCATCTAGCATCTTCTTATAATTCAAATAACAAAGTTCATAACTTTCTTTCATCGCAGCTACTGATATCGCATACTGCTCATCACTACCATCAACAAATGTGTAGGCACCAGTTTTGCCAACTTGTACTAATTTTCTAGCTTTATTTGGAACGTAGAAAACTGGAAGCAGTTCGCGATAGCGACCACTCTCTTCGTTATATGATGCGATGCGATGGCGCATAAACTCTCTAAATACAAATATCGGAGCGCTAATAAAAAAGGTCATTGAGGTATGCTCGAATGGAGAGCCATGGCGCTCTCTAGCCAAATAATTAATCAATCCAGTTGAGCGAGCAGGGTCTGCGTTTACTTCCTCTAAAGAATTCTCGCCTGCCGTTGAAACTCGCGCCGCCCAAATCACATCAGCATCACTAGCGCTAGATTTAACTAGCTCTACTGTCACATCATCTCTAAAGACAATATCTGGATGGCTTGGCTGGTTCACGTGCGCGACCTTATCTACTCTCTGGCACAAGGCTGGGATTTTCTACGGCAGAATGGGCGCGTGTCATTAAATCCTCCGAGCTTTAATAGGCGCCGCGTCCTATCCGACTCGCTGGCTGTGGCAATTCCAGTGGGCACATATGGCGCAGCCTTTGGAGCAGCCTCTATCGCTGCAGGATTTTCAGTTCTCCAAACCTGTCTCTTATCACTTCTCTTATTTTCCGGCGCATCACAATTTGCAGTTGTTGGAGTTATGGGCTCTGGTGGATCTGCATTGAGCGCAATTGCTACCGGATCTCTTCTAGGTTTTCGAAATGGGCTCTATGGATTAAAGATGGCTCCGCTATTAAAGCTAAGAGGTTTTAAACGTGTAGTCGGCGCGCAGTTAACTATTGATGAATCAACGGGTGTTGCAATTAGCCAAGAGGGGCGAGGAGATGACGCAGCGCGTTATGGCTTCTGGGCAACCGGTATTGGAGTTTATTTCTTCTGGAATCTCTTTACTCTTCTTGGAGCCATCGGCGCTGGAGCAATTGGAGATCCTGCAGCCTGGGGTCTTGATGCAGTAGTTCCGGCAGCATTTCTTGGACTCCTCTGGCCAAGACTTACTGATAATAAAACTCGAGTACTTGCCATTTCTGCTGCGCTTTTGGCGCTTTTATTAGTTCCATTTGCTCCAGCTGGAGTTCCAATAATTGCAACAGCGCTATTGGCGGTAATTTTTGGAAGCAGGGCAGCTCGATGAGTCAGATATGGATTGCAACCTTAGTTTCGTCTCTGATCTGCTTTTTGTTGAAGTATCTTGGCTATCGCATCCCAGAATCTCTTCTTAATAGACCAACGATTCAACGGATTAATTCTCTAATACCTATCGCTCTACTGAGCTCATTAGTCGCTGTTCAAGCGCTAACCATTGAGCAGCAGGTAGTAATTGATCACAGGCTTGTAGGACTACTTGTTGCTGCTATCGCCTTAAGTTTGAAAGCAAACTTTCCAATCATGATGCTGCTTGCTGCAGCAAGCTCTGCCGCGGTTTATAACCTCTAGATAATCTGTAGAGCCTCAAGCTTTGCTTTTAGATCAATATCAGAGGGCTCCGTTAGATGGGTTCCATCAGGAAAAAGAATTACTGGGATAGAACGCTTTCCGCCGTTTATTTCAATAACTTTCTCTGATGCTCCAGGAACTGATTCGACATCAATAATTTCATAACTAACTTGAAGTGAATCAAGCAATCTTTTAGATCTGACGCAATCTCCACACCAATCTGCGCTATACATTGTTATTGAAGTGCTCACATTTCCCTCCTAGATATCCATCAGATTCTCAAGGCCAAAGGTTAAACCAGGTCTTGTAGATACGCTTCTTAGGGCAAGTAGTACCCCAGGCATAAAGCCACTTCTATCTATTGAGTCATGTCTAATCGAGAGAGTCTCGCCTTGATCTCCTAGTAATACTTCCTGATGAGCAACTAAACCTCTAAGGCGAATTGAGTGAATTGGAACATCTCCAACCTTGGCTCCTCTTGCTCCCGCAAGTCCGCTACTAGTCTTATCAGGCATTGCGCCCTTCTTGGCTTTCGCTCTGGCATCAGAGATTAACTCTGCAGTTCTAGTTGCAGTTCCAGAAGGGGCATCTGCTTTTTCAGGATGATGTAGCTCAATAATCTCAACAGATTCAAAATAAGTGGCAGCCTTTGCTGCAAACTGCATCATTAAGACTGCCCCTAGGCCAAAGTTTGGCGCGATGATTGCTCCAACTTGAGGATTTTTAGCTAGTAGAGCTTTAACTTCTTCGATTCTCTTACTATCAAAACCAGTAGTTCCTACTACTACATTAATTCCACTATTGATTGCATATTCCATATTCTTCATTACCGAATCAGGATGAGTAAAATCTAAAACAACTTGGGCGCCAGAGCTTTTTAGTAGATCTAGGGAATCACCGAGGTCAAGAGATGCAACTAGGTCCAGATCATTAGCAGCCGAGATAGCTTTAACGCTCTCGCTGCCCATACGACCCTTAGCGCCAAGAATGGCGACTTTAATTTTCATCGCTTCTCCACCTTCTACTTCATAGCCTTTTCAAAGATTGAACGCTTGGCAAATGGTCCCACAATCGCAAGGCTTGGCGCAGAACCCAAGACCTCAGATGCTAGGTTTGCAATGGCTGCGCTATCAACGGCTGAAATCTCTCGAAGAATCTCATCAAAGCTTAAGACCTGGCCATAGATCAGCTCGCTCTTTCCAATCCGGCTCATTCGAGAACCCGTATCTTCCTGGCCTAAAACTAGTGAGCCACTAACTGCTCCTTGAGCCTTAATTAATTCCTCATTTGTTAGTCCATTACTTGCAACATCTTCTAAAACTCCGCGCATGATCTTTATGACTTCAACAGCCTTTGATGGAGTAGATCCAGCATAGAGGGCAAGAAAGCCACTTCCCGCAAATTGTTGAGCATATGAATAGACCGAGTAAGCAAGACCGCGCTTTTCTCTAATTTCTTGAAATAGCCTAGAGGACATTCCCCCGCCAAGTGCGGCAGATAAAACTCCCATAGCAAAGCGTCTTTTATCGTCCCGATTTACTCCTGGCATTCCAAGAACTATGTGGGCCTGCTCTGTCTTTCTATTTATCAGCCCAATATTTCTCTTTGGCTTTCTACTAAATTCCTGGCTTGGCCTTAGATTAAATTTCTTCTCAGCTCGATCTAGGAATTCATCCCTTGAAAGCGCTGCAATGATCTGATCTACAACTTGCTGATGCCTAATATTTCCAGCAACTGCAACAACGATATCCTCTGGTAGATAGCGCTTTTTATAGTAGTTAAATACTGCGCTTCTAGAAAGTGACTTTATTGATTTAGTGGTGCCAAGTATTGAGCGCCCAAGTGTGGTGTCGCCATAGAAAGTCTCAGCAAATAACTCATGAACTAAATCTGCCGGATCATCATCGCGCATAGAGATCTCTTCTAGAACAACTTTTCTCTCAGCATCTACATCACTTGGCTTAGCAACTGATGAGGTAATTAGATCTGAAATAACATCAATAGCGAGAGGGAGATCTTTATCAATCACCCGAGCATAAAAACAGGTGTATTCCTTCGATGTGAAAGCATTCATTTCTCCGCCGACGGCTTCAATTGAAGATGAAATTTCAAGCGCGCTACGTCGCTGTGTTCCTTTGAATAAAAGATGTTCTAGAAAATGTGAAGCTCCCGCAGTTGAAAG
>OFSF01000865.1_pt1 | contig 11237 bp, 8 predicted proteins | sample 1543271 | NCBI WGS metagenome assembly OFSF01 (sample SAMN07774227, study PRJEB24372) | wastewater metagenome | isolation source: Exp Tend VB 100WW | collected 2016-02
GGCCGCGCGCGCGCGCGGCGGTGCGCCTTATGGGTTGGAGGCGCTGGAATTTCTGCGGATCGAAAAGGGCCATATCGTAATCGGGGCCGAGGCCGATGGCCGCACCACCCCGCATGACCTCCAGCTTGAACGGATGCTGCGCAAAAGCGGCGGTTTCATCGGCGCGGCGGGGTTGACCCGCCCAGCCTTGTCGGCCCCCGATCGCCTGCAGCTCGTCGGCCTGACCAGCGACACGCCGATCCCCGAAGGCGCAATGCTCGTCACCGCGACCGGCGAACCGGTGCTGGGCCATGTCACCTCCGCCACCGGGCGCGTGCTTGGCGAGGGCGCGGTCGCGCTGGGCTTGCTCGCTGGGGGAAGAATGCGGATCGGCGAAAACCTGCTGGCGACCTCGCCGACACGCAGCCAGTCGGCCCGCGTCACCGTTACGGCACCGCTTTTCTACGATGCCGAAGGGATACGCTATCGTGACTGAGGCGCGGGTTACCCTGGCGATAGCCGCAGCGGGCGATGTCATCGCGCTCGACTTGTGGGACGATTCGGAGCCGCCAAATCTTCCAACCGGGCGGACCCTGCAGGTCGAGCCGCGACGCTGGTGGTTGATCGACGCCGCGCAGCACGCGCCCGCAATCGCCGCGCACATCGCCGATCGCGGCGCGCTGTCGCCCCTTGGCGGCGGCCTGATCCGCGCCACGCTCACCGGCCCCGGCTGGCGCGGGCTGCTGAGCGTGAGCGGCTGGTTCGATTCCGAAAATCCGGATTTCGGCCCCGGCCAGATCGCCGCGACAACGATCCACCATGTGCCGGTGTGGATCGCGCCGATCAGCGACACCGCGTGTGAGGTCTATCTGCCAAGCAGTTACGCCGCTAGTCTGGTCGATCTGTGGACGCGCGCCATCGGGGTAACCGAACCGCCGCCTGCACCGTGCAACAGTCCCGACGGCAGCTGACGGCGGGGAAACGAACACAATGGGGGCCAGCATGATGACATCGACGACACCGCGCCTGGAATCGGCGCGCTGGTATGTCGTCCTCGTGCTGGGGCTGGTCTATGCGGTCAATATCGCCGATCGCTACGTGGTCGCCACCGTGCTCGAACCGATCCGCAAGGAGTTCGGCCTCAGCGATTCAGGCGTCGCCTGGCTGACCGGCGTTTCGCTCGCCTTCTTCTATATCTTCGTCGGGCTGCCGATCGCGCGCTTTGCCGATCGCGCCAATCGGCGGAACATCGTCGCAGGCGCGATGATCCTCTGGTCGGCAGCGACCGCTTTGCTCGGCCTGACGCAAAACTATCTGCAATTCCTGCTGGCGCGGATCGCGGTCGGCATCGGCGAGGCTGGCGGCACCCCGCCCTCGACCTCGATCATCGCCGACAATTTCCCGCGCGGAAGGCGCGCCTATGCGCTGACCATCTATGCGCTGGGCCTGCCGCTCGGCGCGTGGATGGGGTCGAGCCTGGCGGGTGCAATCGTCGAGCATTTCCATAGCTGGCGCGCGGCCTTCATTGCGCTCGGCGTGCCCGGCGTGATCTTCGGCCTGCTGATCCTGCTGACCGTGCGCGAGCCGGTACGCGGCCGCTTCGAATTGGTCACCGAAGACAGCGCCCCCGCCGCGAGCTTTGTCGAGACATGCCGCTTCCTGTGGACGCAGCGATCGGCGTGGCACATCAACGCGGCCGGCACGGTGATCTGCCTGTGGGGCTGGGGCCTGTTGTTCTGGACGCAGACCTATTTCGAGCGCGCTTATGGCCTATCGACCGCAGAGGCGGGCGCGCGCCTCGGCACGATCTATTTCTGGGCGGGCACGGTCGCGACGATCGCCACCAGCGCCATCCTCGCGCTGCCGCAAATGCAGGATCCGAAATGGATCGCCCGGCTGCTCGCCGTCATCGTCGCGGCATCGACGATCCCGTCCTTCCTGATTTACTGGACGCATTCGCTCACCGTGGCGACGGCGATGCTGTGGATCGTGGTGCCCGCGATCTATCTCTATGTCGGCCCGACCATGGCGCTGCTGCTCAATTTCATGCCGGCCCCGATGCGCGCACAAGGCATGGCGATCAGTTTGCTCACCGCCAATGTCGCCAACCTCATCATCGCGCCCACCGTCGTCGGCTGGATCAGCGACATGCTGACCGGGCCGCTGGGCGGCAATGCCGCATCGCTGCGCTATGCGTTGCTGGCGCTGTCGCTCACCGGTTTCTGGGCGGCCTATCATTATTGGACGAGCGTGCGCAGCTATGCGGTCGACGATCTACGCGTGCGGACCTTCGGCATGGACGCCGCCCCTAAACCTGCGGAGACATGATGCCCGTTCAGCCGTTTATCTTAACGCTGTCGTGCCAGGACCGGCCCGGCATCGTCGCCGCCGTGTCCGGCCACATTCTGGCGTGCGGCGGCAACATCACCGATTCCAGCCAGTATAACGACGTGGATTCGGCCAGCTTTTTCATGCGCACCGCCTTTTCCATCCCCGGCGACGGCGATGCGGCGGCGTTGCACAGCGGGTTCGACGCGCTTGCCAAAGGCTATGGCATGACGCTCACGCTCCGCCCGGCCGATGCCCGACAAAGGGTGCTGATCCTGGTGTCGAAGTTCGACCATTGCCTGGTCGACTTGCTCTACCGCCGCCGCATCGGCGAGCTCGACATGGAGGTGGTCGGAATCGTCTCCAACCATCCGGCCGACACCTTTTCCGCACTCGATCTGGCGGGCATTCCGTTCCACCATTTGCCGATCACCCCCGCGACCAAGGCCGAACAGGAAGCCAAGATCTGGGCGATCCATCAGGCCGCGAACACCGATCTGGTGGTGCTGGCGCGCTATATGCAAATCCTGTCGGACGATCTCGCAGCCAAATTCGCCAGCCGCTGCATCAACATCCACCACAGCTTCCTGCCCGGATTCAAAGGGGCCAAGCCCTATCATCAGGCCCATGCGCGCGGGGTGAAGGTAATCGGGGCGACCGCGCACTATGTGACCGGCGATCTCGACGAAGGGCCAATCATCGAACAGGATGTCGAACGGATCAGCCACGCCGACACGGCGGAGGATCTGGTGCGCAAGGGCCGCGACATCGAGCGCCGCGTTCTGTCGCGCGCGGTTGGTCTCCATCTGAGCGGACGCGTGCTGGCCAATGGCGCGCGGACGATCGTGTTCCGCGACTGAAGGCGATGGGGAGAGCGGTTTGCCGCCCTCCCCAGCCCGGTCAGAATTTCACCTTAGCCCGCACGCCAATCGTGCGCGGGCGCGCATAGGTCACGCGCGATCCCGCCTGATAGATCGCATAGTAAGTCGCGCGCTGGATATCGATCACCTTGACGCCGTCGAACAGATTGTTGCCGAAAACGCCGAATTCGAACTGGCCGATGTCGTAAGTGACCGACGCGCTGGCATTATGGCTTTCGGGGATCACGGCGAAGGTCTGGCTGGCCCCACCATTGCTGGTTTTGTCGATGATCAGCTGCTTGGTCTTCGGGTCAAGCGTGGTCGAATAATTGTTGAACGTCGTCTGCTGCGACGAGATGTATTTATACGTCGCCTGCAGATGCAACGACCCGCTGCCGAGATCGGTATCGTAGAACGCCCCTGCCGACGCGGTCACTTGCGGCGAATAGGGCGTACGGTCGCCGTCAAACGCGCCGACCGTCGGAATATCGCCGCGCGCATTCGAATCGTTGAACGAGAAGCTGCCGTTGAGCGTGATGTTGCGCGTCGCCTTGACCGCCGCCTCGAGCTCGACGCCCTTGCTGGCGATCTTGCCCTTATTGTCGGTGAAGAAATACGAGCAGTTGAGCCGCAACCGCGTCTGCACGTCGGACCAGTCGATATAATAAGCGCTGGCGTTGAGCGTTACGCGGCCGCCGGCCAGCTTGGCCTTTTCGCCGATCGTATAGTTCCACAATTTATCGGGCCCGAACGTCCCCGGCGCGGCGGTATAGCCATAGGCATTGAGCTGCGTCGTGCAGCGCCCGGCCAGTCCCGCCGTGCCGAGCGGCACCGGCTGATTGGCACCGCCATAGCGGAAGCCCTTCGCCGCTTCGGCATAGACCAGCACATTGTCATTGAGCTTGTAGGAGATGTTGGCGCGCGGATTGACGCCGTTCGATTTGAGCGTGGACGTGATCGACTGGGTGATGCCCGTCGTCCGCCCCTGCGCATCCTTGCCGAGCAGCACGCCGAACGCGCCGCCTTCGTACAGATAATAGTTTTCCTTGAAATTGAAGTAGCGCAGGCCCGCGGTCAGATCGAGCCGATCCGTGACGTGCCAGGTGCCATCGGCATATGCCGCGAACTGATGCTCGTGGACGTCCTGCAGGCCTGAGAAAATGTCGTTCGAGTTGAATGCGCCATCGACGGTTTTCGAGTCATACAGGCCGCTCGGCGTTGCGAACGGGCCGAATGCGGCGTTCTGGTAGGATAGCGTATCGAACCCGGCGACCGGAATGTCCTGAACGAGATGCCGGTTCTGCTTTTCGTAATAAGCGCCGACCGTCCATTTGATCGGGCCATCGTTCTTCGACACCAGCCGCGCTTCGGCCATGAAATCGTTGAGCTTCTGGTTGATCGTATAGTTTTCAGCCGGGATCAGGCTGGTGACGGCGTGGTTGTAGCTGGCTGGCGGGTTATACAGCGGGTATTTGCCGGCCCCGGTATAGGGCGCGTAATAACTGGCGAAATAATAGCCGATCTGCGGATCGGGGCTCGCGTTGAAACCGATCTTGCGGTCGGTATACGCTCCGGTGACGATCAGATTGGCAAAGCCCGCATCATAATCGAAACCGCCGGTGTAGAGCTTGAACAGGTCGCGCGTACCCTCCGCGCCATTGCTCTCATAGGTGTAGGGCGCAAGGCCATTGAGCCCGGTGTTGAGCCCCTTGGCGCGGCTGTCCTCATAGGTGAAGCTTCCATCGACGACCAATGCGTCGGTCGGCGTCCAGCGTACCGCGACCCTGCCCTGGGTCGAGCGGTTGCTATTGGCGTTGTCGACCTTGTGCTGGCCGATATTGTCGATGAAGCCGCCATCGTTGCCGACGAAGATGTTGCCGCGCACCGCAAGCTGATCCTTGATCAGCGGAATGTTGACCATGCCGCGAACATTGTAACTGCCGGCACCATGCTCGGTGGTCGAGCCGCTCGCTTCGGCGGTGCCGAAGAAGCTCCTGGCATCGGGCTTCGCCGTCACGAAGCGCACCGTGCCCGCCATCGAACCCGCACCGAACAGCGTGCCCTGCGGCCCACGCAGCACTTCGACGCGGTCGAGATCATAGACCTTCAGGTCAGGCGTCTGCCCCTGCACCGAGATCGGCGTGTCGTCGAGATAGACCGCGACCAGCGGACGATCCGACGTGTCCGACGTGACATAGCCGCCCGTCGCAAGCCCGCGCAGGTTGAACTTATTGAAGCCCGGCGCACCTTCGGTGATGACGAGTGAGGGGGTGAATTTGGCGAGATCGGACAGATTGCCCTGCCCCGATTTGGTGACCTGATCGACATTCACCACCGACACCGCAATCGGCACCTTCTGCAGCGATTCCGCCCCCGAGCGCGTTGCGGTGACGACGATGTCGGTCAGCTCGCCGTCCTTGGGGGGCGTTTGTGCAGACGAAGCTGCCGCCGCGCCCGTATCGGGAAGGGGGGCAGCACGGTCTGCCGCAGCAAAAGCCGCTTGCGGTGCCAGCAGCGCCAAGCCTCCCGCAGATGCCAGCAAAGTAGCAAGCAAAGGCGTGCGACGGCCCAACGGGCCGGATTGAGCATGAAACTTCGTCATAGTCCCCCCTTGTCGTAAACGCCCCGTCAGATCCTCGCGCTGCCGCATCAGGCTTCATGCCTTTTGCTTACGGAGAATTTGGATCTGATCCCCGATTGAAGAAGCTCACCCGATTCCCGAAAAGCGAGAAGGATAATAATCAGATAGGGGCATTCCAAATTGCGATTATGGCCGATCGGTGACGGGTCTGGCAAGGGGGCCGAGCGTTTCGATCAACGGGCCAAGCCACGGCTCGAAGCCACGCCACTGGTCCAGCGCGTCGCGGAAGATCGGGCGGCGCACCTGTTCCGAACTGGGCGTGCGCACATTCCGTCCGGTCTCGAAAAAGCGCAGACAGTGCGGCTCGAAAGCAAGCCCGCAATGATCGAGCAGACGGCGGATCTCACCCTCGGCGTCGTCCACCAGATCTTCATAGACAATGCGGTGCACCCTGCCCGGCAAGACCGTATCGAAATGCGCCATCAGCGCAACATAGTCGCGATAGTAATGGGCCAAATCTTCAAGATCGTAACTATAGGCCTGTCCACGCGCGAACGCCTGCTTGAAAATGGAGAAGCAGCACGCCACCGGATCCCGCCGGACATCGATGATGCGCGCGTTCGGCAGCATCAGATGAATCAGGCCGCCGTGCAGGAAATTGCCGGGAAATTTATCGACGAACAATGGTCGGTCACCGCTGCGATACACCTCGGTCTGCTTTAGATAGGCGCGTCCAAGCTCGGCGAACGTCTCAAGCGGCACTTGCGAGATCGAAGAAGGATAGCCCGGATTGGCGACCGCCAAGTCCCGCGCCAGCGCGGTCAGCGTCGGCAGCTCCGACGCGCCCTCGACCTGACTATGGCTGGCGAGGATCTGTTCGACCAGCGTCGAGCCCGATCGCGGCATGCCAACGACGAAGATCGGGCCGATCGCATCGCACCCAGCGCCCGCCGCTCGCGCGAACAGCGAAGTGTCGAACGCGGCGATCGATTGCGTAACGAAGCGACGATGCGCCGCGGCATCGTGCGGCTCCAGTCGCTTTCGCGCCGCATTGCCGCGTGCATAATGGTCGAACGCCTCTGCATAGCGGCGCTCATCCTCCAGCGCCTTGCCCAACGCGAAATCCAGATAGGCGCGGTCGCCGGGATTGGCGCTGGCCGCTTTCGGCAGCGCCTGCATCCGCGCGATATCTTCGGCGTCGAAGCGCACCGTCTTGAGATTGGCGAGGCTCCACCATGCCTCACCGGAGCCGGGCGCAATGGCGATGGCGCGACGATAGGCGGCGACAGCATCGCTTTGTCGCCCGATCGCGCGCAGGGCGTGGCCATAAGCATGCCACATCTCGCTATCCTCGGGCGTCGTCCGCACCACGCCTTCATACGCATCGATTGCCTGCGCGACATTGCCGAGCTGCATGTGGATCGCCGCTTGCAAACCGACCACCATCGCGCTGCCCGGATACGCCTCCACCACCGGCTCGATCGCGGTGAGGGCCTCCGCTCCGCGTTCGAGCCGATGCAGCGTGAGGGCGAGGCTGAACCGCGCGGGCGCGAAAGCGGGCGCGGTCGCCACCGCCGCGGCCAGCAACGGCTCGACCGCCGCGAAATGCCCCAGGCGCATGCCGATATCGGCTAACAGACGGACAGCCGCGACATCGTTCAGGTCCAGCCCGAAGCGCGTCCACAGCGCCGCGCGAGCGCGCGGGTCCTCGCGCGCGAAGAGCGCACTCGCGACATCGGCGAGCGCGGCATCGCCGACATAGCCCGGCACCACGCGCATCTGCGCTGCGACCGCAGCGTCGGCGCGGTTGCGCAGCGCGAGCTGGTCCCCCAGCGCATGCCACGCGAGCGACGATTGCGGATTGGCGCTGGTCGCGCGTTCCAGCGCGGCGATGGCGAGATCGGACCGACCGAGCGCCGCCAAGGCCGTTCCATATTCGTAGTGCAAGCCCCACGCAGCGGGCCGCACCGTCGCCAGCGGTGCCAGCACAGCGCAAGCCGCAGAGATTTCCCCGCTCCGCCGCAACGCCGCGCCGAGCAGAAAGCGCGTTTCAAACGATTGCGGTTCCACCGCCACGGCCCGCCGCGCATATTCCACCGCCGCGACCGGATCGACGCCGAGCAACCGCCGGGCCTCGCGCAATTCGGGAGAAGGACCGGGTTTGGGCAGCGTCATGGTCCCGCAAGGCCAGAGGGGAAAACGCAAGCCTATCCACCGCCGCGCCTAAAATCCACAAAGGCGGCCCTTTCATCGCGATCAAGCGTCTCGCCGCACGCTCAATCGGGATTGGCAAGCGCCTCCAGCGCGGCACGGTCGCTGACGACGATCGCTCGCCCACCCCGCGCGAGCGTGACTGCACCCAGCACCTTCAGTCGCGTCAATTGACGACTGACGGTTTCGATGGTCAGCCCGAGGAAATCCGCCATATCGCCCCGGCTGACCGGCACATCGATGCTGAGCGATCCGTCGGCGGACCGCACCCCCGTCCGATCCACCAGATCGAGCAGAAAACCGGCAACGCGCTCCTGCGCGCCACGCTTGCCCAGCGTCAGCATCCGCTCGCGCGCCTCGTTCAGCGACGCGACCGTGCGGCGCAACAAGGTTCGTTCGATCGCCGACACCTCGGCCACCACACGCTCGAAGCGCTCGCGCGGATAGACGCACAGATCGCTATCGACGAGTGCGGTGACCGTCAGCGACGACGTTTCTTCGAAAAGCTGCCCGACAAAATCGCCGCCAAACACAAGGCCGACAATCTGTTCGCGACCATCAGAGGTGGAGGCGGTGACCTTGAGGATGCCCGACACGACGTTCGCGCATACCACATTGTCGTCGCCCGCCCAGGTGAGCACCTGCCCCGCCGCGACCGCGCGCCGTCGGCCGATCGCGCTCAATGATGACAGTTCGTCGATATCCGCCGCGCCGCAAAGGCCCATGTCGCGAACGTCGCATTCCGCGCATCTGTTGGTGAGCGTCCCCATGTCCCTGCTATCACAGGAACAGCGCCCCACGCCTGTACGTAATTGTCCCGATGCCGTGCTCAGTCACCCTCGCCGTCGTCGATCAGATCGGCCGCCGTCCTGCGGCTGCACATCGCGTGGCAGCCGGTCGGACAGTCGCGCCGCTGGCCGGGCGGCTCGCCCGAACGTCCGAGCGGGATCGTCACGGTGCCATGCCCGCCGCAGATCGCCGCGGTGATGCTATCGCCCGGCACCCCCGCCTGCGCCACCGTGGCATTCGCCAGCCCCAGCAACGCGACCAACGCCAAGGCCGCACCGCCCCGCGAAGACCGCGTAGAATGGCAAGGGGTGGAACAGGGCATGAGCGTCTCTGTACGCCGATTCACCGCGCCCGGTGTTTGACCCCGATCAAGCATGGGGAGGTACCGGATCGACAGCCTTGGCAAGCACGGGCTGATCCTCCTCGTCGATCAGGATGCGCAGCGCGGCCCCGTCGAGATCCTCGAACTCGTGCGGCTCGGCCACGCGCAAGACGCCAGACCGCACTGCAGTGAGCGCGAGCAATCGCGAAGCGAGCTTGGTCAGCGGATGGCCGGGCTGCCCTTCCGTCGCTTCCAGCACCTTCCGCGCGTCCGCGATCGTCCGCACCGCAGGCGACTTGCCCTTGATCAGCTTCTTCATGGCGGGCGCGAGGCCCGCTGCCGGGTCCGACTCGCCAATCCCGCTCGCGATCGCCAGGACGAACACATCCGAGATCCGCTGCCGCGCGCGCCGCGCCGTCTCGATTGCGCCACGTGCCTCGATCACGCGAAGTGCCTCCAGCACGAGTGGCGGGGTAATATCCGAGATTGGCAGCTTGCCGATCTTGGGGAAGACGTCGCGCTCCATCTGGCTCAGCACGTCGGCCGCGTGTTTCGCCGACCAAAGGTGTCTCTGATTTTCGTGCCACTCCCGCGCCAAGGGCTCGAAGGTGATTCCGGCCCTGCTTGCCTGGGCCGCACTTCGCTGGCGTTTGTCGATCGACGGATCCACTCCGCTGCGCACCAGGCGCGCGCCCGCTTGCTGCAGGTCGCGCGCCTCGATCAGCGAAATATCGGGATATGGCCCGAAGACCATCCGCTTTTCCTTGCCGCCAAAGCGATATTTCCAGCGCCACGAGCGGTAGCCCGAGGGCAGCACGTACAAATAAAGCCCGCGAGCGTCTGCGAGCTTGTATGGCTTCTCCCTGGGTGTCGCTCGGCGACAGGCTAGGTCGGTCAACATGCGGTGCCCCCACAAGCCGCAACCGGTGCCCCAGAAGTGCCCCCGAATCGATTGCGCTGTGCTGTCGCTCAATGATGTCGAATGAGACAACCCGCAAGGCATTTGCCGAGGGCGAGCGAGTCGCCTTGGAACTAAATGAGACAACCGGGCACAAAGCCTTGGCGGAAGAGGTGGGATTCGAACCCACGGAGAGCTTGCACCCTCGCCGGTTTTCAAGACCGGTGCCTTAAACCACTCGGACACTCTTCCCATCGGCTCAGCAACATGGGGCAGCCGACTCTAACGCAGCCCGCCGTGCAGCGGTGCCCCGCTTAGCGGTCACAAGACGAGATGTGCAAGGTTTGTGGTCAGCATCCGGCCTTTTGGGGTTCATGTGGGCAAGCCGGTGTGCCAAGGTCGGACGATGCGAGGAACCAGTATTTTAGGGCGTCCCATTGGCATGGCGTTGGCCGTCCTGGCGGCGTGCTTTGCGATGATCGGGCCGGCGGCGGCGCAGGATGAAGCCGGATTCCAGGCCTATTTACAGACGCTCCGCGCGCAGGCCGCGTCGCGCGGCGTCAGCCAGGCAACGCTGGATGCGGTGATGCCGACGCTGACGCTCAACCAGCGCGTGATCGACCTGGATCGGGCGCAGCCGGGGGCCAATCCCAATGCCGGTGTTCCCAATTTTGCGCCGTATCAGGCGCAGCACCTCACGACTGCGCTCATCGCCAACGGTCGCAACGCCTATCAAGCCGAGCGGTCGCGCCTGCAACGGATCGAGCAGCAGATCGGCGTGCCCGAATCGATCATGGTCGCGATCTTCGGGCATGAGACCAATTACGGCAGCTACACCGGCGATTTCGACCTGCCACGCAGCCTCGCCACGCTCGCCTATGAAGGGCGTCGCCGCACGCTGTTCGCGGGCGAGTTCATCGCGACGATGAAGATGATCGACCGCGGCGTGCCGCGTGAGCGGCTGAAGGGCAGCTGGGCCGGCGCCTTCGGCTATCCCCAGTTCCTGCCATCGATCTATCTTCGTCTCGCACGCGATGGCGATGGCGATGGCCGAGCCGACATCTGGTCGAGCCGTGCCGATACGCTCGCCTCCATCGGCAATTATTTCGCCAATGCGGGGTGGAGACCGGGCCAACCCTGGGGCCTCGCAGTCTCCGTACCCGCGACGTTCGACCGCAGCCAAGTGACCAATCGCTTGCTGTCGCCGCGCTGTCTAAAAGTGTTCGCGCGCCACAGCGCGTGGAAAACGATGGCCGAATGGCGCAGGCT
>OFSF01000869.1_pt1 | contig 11191 bp, 7 predicted proteins | sample 1543271 | NCBI WGS metagenome assembly OFSF01 (sample SAMN07774227, study PRJEB24372) | wastewater metagenome | isolation source: Exp Tend VB 100WW | collected 2016-02
TAAAACTCCCGCGGTTGGCCGTGCGCCTAGCAAAGTGCCGACACCGAAAACAAACAACGTCACGAGCGTGACGCGAATCCAAGTTGCAAGAACTGGTCCAACGATCAGCGACGTGCGCGAAGTCGGGGCCATTCGCAGACGGTCATAGAAACCATTTTCTAAATCGCGAATCAGCGAGAAGCCCAGACCAACTCCGCTGAAGGCAGACCCCATTGCCAAACCAAGTGGCATAAACCAGTTGACCGAACGATCAGTCGGAAACCCCGGCAATTTTGTGAGTGCAAAAAATGTTCCAGAAAACGAAACCATGTTAAAAATTGGCATCGCCAAAGTTGGCAGAAACGCCGAAGGTAATCGTCGGGTGTTGATCAAACTGCGTTTGATCAACTGGCCCGCACTGCGCATTGTCGTCGAGTGCATGTCTGATGTATTTAGGTGCGTCATTGAGTTTGTGTTCACTAGTTTGCTCGCAGTCTTGCGCGAAGTTGAGTTTGCGCAACCAACAGGGCGAAAATTGCGATTGCCAGTGGCACGAGAATCGCACGCGCGGTTGCCGACGCGGTGAACCCTTCAAGCGAGAGCGCTCGCAAACCTTCGACCAGATGTGAGATCGGATTAAGACCAGCAATCGTTTTATAGATTCCACTCATTGTTTCGCGTGGGAAAAAAGCACTCGAGAAGAACAACAAAATAAATAGCAACGGAAATGTTCCTTGAACTGCTTCTGATGAACCGGTCTTTAGCGCCACAGATGCCATCAGTGCACCAACTGCAAGTGCGATCAGTGCGCCACTGATAGTCATGGCGATGATGCCCGGCACTCCCGCGGCAACATCTGCGCCAAATGGCAATAGAACCAAGATAAATACAAGAGTTTCGAGCGCACCGAACAGAGTGCTGCCCGCGAGGCGACCAAACAAAATTGAGGTCCGCGAGGTCGGAGAGGCGAGCAGGCGATCGAAAAAGCCGTTTTCAATATCTGTTGCTAAAGCAGCAGCACCAGTAACCGAGCCAAACAAGACACCTTGGGTGATCGTGCCGGCAAGTTGAAACTGTAGATACGAGTTCACCTGAGGAAAGCCGGGCAACGAAGTTGTCTTTCCGAACGTCGAGTTACCGAGAAAAGAAAAGAACAACGGAAAAATCAAACTCGGCACAACAAGGGCAGGTTGACGAAACAGTTCAAGCGTCGATCGTCTCGCCAGTGCGATTGTCTGGCGAATAGCGGTATTCAGCGAACGCACAACTTGAGTTTCTGGCATTACGGCTGTCGTGCTTGTCACTTTCGCCCTCGACGAGATTTCTTTTTTGGCTCTTCGTCGCCGTTGTCGCCGGCCGAAGGTGCGTTGTCGGCACCTTCAAGGCGATAACCAGTTGCCTCGGCGAATACGTCATCGAGGCTTGGCTCGTTTATTTCTAGATGTGCGACATGCACGCCTGCTTCATCAAGTTTGCGCACAACTTCTGTTACGAGGGCCGCGCCGCCAATTAGACCAACACCAAGAGCGCCTTCGGCACCTGGTCGCAAGTCGCCAAAAGTGCTGAGTACTGCTTTGGCTTTTTCGGTTTGATCAATATTTGTTTTAATAATTAATGTCGGCGCGCCAACACTCGCTTTCAAATCTGCCGGTTTGCCCTCGCGAACAATTTTTCCGTGATCGATAATTGCGATTCGATCCGCAAGTTGATCGGCTTCTTCTAAATATTGTGTCGTCAGCATCACGGTCGTGCCTTCGCGATTAAGTCGGCGAACTTCTTCCCATAATGTCAGACGACTCATCGGGTCGAGGCCAGTTGTGGGTTCATCTAAAAATAAAACTGTTGGTTGATGAATCAAAGAAAGCGCGAGATCAAGTCGACGACGCATACCGCCCGAATAAGTTGACACTCGTCGTGAGGCGGCGGCGGTGAGTCCGACACGCTCAAGCAGTTCATCCGATCGTTTTTTCAAAACCGAAGCCGGGATGCCATAGAGAACTGCTTGCAACGCCAAGAGTTCGGCACCCGTCATCAGAGGGTCAATCGCCGCATCTTGCAACGCGACGCCAATGCTTCGGCGCACTTGATCTGCTTGTTTGACAACGTCGAAGCCCGCAACTCTCGCAGTGCCAGATGTTGGTCGCAAAAGGGTGGTCAACATTCGTACTGCAGTGCTCTTGCCCGCGCCATTCGGCCCGAGAAAGCCGAATACTTCGCCGGCTTTCACTTCAAGGTTGATGCCCTTGACGGCATGCACGTCGCCGAAATGACGCACTAAGTTTTCGGCAATAATCGGCGAATCGTTCACTTCAAAAGATTAAACGATGGGCGAGTCTTTTAACTACGCAGAGGCTTGAGCAATAGCCGACCAAACTCGTTCTGGTGTTGTCGGCATGTCGATGTGACGCACACCCAGATGGGAGAGCGCATCAATAACAGCAGATTGCACAGCAGGAGTTGAGCCGATCGTGCCCGACTCACCGATGCCTTTGACGCCAAGCGGGTTCACGAATGTTGGCGTCTCCATGTGAACGACTTCGATGCTGGGCAACTCGACGGCAGAAATAAATGTATATTCTGCAAAGTTTGTCGTTATCGGGTTGCCGTCTTCGTCGTAGCGAAACTCTTCGAGCAACGCTTGTGCCGTACCTTGGGCGACGCCACCATGAATTTGTCCATCCAGAATAAGTGGATTAATTACGCGCCCTGCATCGTCGCATGCGATATGTCGTCGATGTTTCACCATGCCCGTTTCAGTGTCAACTTCAACGATGGCCACGTGTGACCCAAATGGAAACGTCGCCGACCCGGCCACAAAAATACCTTCGTGGGTTAGACCTGACTTAACATCGGCCAACTTTGCGACATCCGACCAAGATTTTGAAATTGCTGGAGTACCGGCAACATGAAAGGCGCCAGTTTGTTTATCGAGAACAATGTCGCTTTCGTTGGCTTCAAGTAATTGAGCGGCAAGTTTTCTTGCTTGGTCAACAATCTCAATTGAAACTTTCTGAACTGCAACTCCGCCTTGTTGCAGCGACCTCGAGCCCATCGTGCCGCCGCCATTTGGCACTAAGTCAGTATCGCCCCAGACGACGTCAATATCTTCAATCGAGATGCCAGTCTCGCTGCTGGCGATCATTGCCCACGACGTGACGTGTCCTTGACCATGAGGTGAAGTGCCGGTGAAGACAACCGCACGACCATTCGGCAAAATATTTATTTTTGCATGCTCTTGCATCGGGTCGACGCCACCAGTGATTTCTACATAAACACTTACACCGATACCGAGTTGCACTTTGTCGCCACGTTTGCGTCGTTCAGCCTGTTCTGCTCGTGCCTCAGAATATTTGGCAACAGTCAACGCTTTGTCAAGCGCAGCACCGTAGTCGCCGACATCATATGCATGGCCAATTTTTGTCTGGTGTGGTTGATTGAATTTCGGAATCAAGTTCATGCGTCGAACGTCGGCGGGGTCTTTGCCAATTTCGGCGGCGAACATATCCATCGCGCGTTCGATCGCTGCGGTCGCTTCTGGTCGGCCGGCACCGCGGTAGGCGACAATTGGCGTTGTGTTAGTGACAACAGAAGTGGTGCGACACTCCATTTTTTCGATGTCGTATACGCCTTGGGCCATCGGTCTCGTCATGAATGGTGCGAGCACGGTGCCGACTTCAACCCAGCCACCCGAATCTTGAATCGCGTTCAGTTGATATGCCTTGACGCGACCAGCTTTTGTGCCACCGATTGTTACGTACTGCAGTTGAGCGCGACCATGCCCGAGGCTGATCATTGATTCACTGCGAGTCTCACGCCACCGAACAGCTTTGCCGACATGTTTTGCGATATTGCCGAGCAACAACTCTTCAGAATATGCACTGATCTTCGCCCCGAAGCCACCGCCCACATCTGGGGTGATGATCCGAACGTTCTCGGCGTCAATCTTGTTTGCTTTGACAACTTCGTTGCGAACACCTTGGGCATGTTGCGTTGAAATCCATTGAGTTAGTCGGCCGTTTATCCAAATTGCAGCAGAGCCTCGAGCTTCGAGCGGGCATGGCGCCACTCGCTGATTCATAAAGCGCCCCTTGACCACAACTTCGCAGTCTTTGAAAATTTCATCACCAGTGTTGTCAGGCATTCCCATTTCGACCGTGCCCATAACGATGTTGGTTCCGCACTCTTCGTAAAGCAAAGTTTTGCTGACCATCGCCTGCTCGAGATCAATTAGCGGTTCAAGAGTTTCGTATTCAACGATTGCTTTTTCGATTGCATCTTCGCCTTGGTCTGGTCGCTGCGTTACAACCGCTGCAACGAGTTCTCCTACCCATCGAACTTTTCCCTTCGCCAGATGAGACCGTTTGGCCATCGGGTTAAAAGCCGATGGCTCTTCTTCGAGGCCAAGGTCGTCTGCGGTGAAAACCGCTACAACACCAGGAGAATTTTTGCATTCTGACAAATCGATATTTGTGATTTTTGCGTGGGCGACAGTTGATCGCACGTAGGTCACGTGCAAAGCGCCGGCAAAAAGCGGTTCGTCGTTTAAATCTTCAATGTATTTTCCACCCGATGTCAGAAATTTTGGGTCTTCTTTGCGTAGTACGCGATTTCCAAGAATGCTTCCAGCCATTGTGTTTACCCGACTCTTTGGTTCGTTGCCGTGCTTAATCTACACGAGCGCAGTGACTATGGCTGAAGTGGATTTAGAATTTCGACGCCACTATTGCGCATTTCCTGCGCTATGCGCACCTGCAAGATATTGGTCACAACCGAATATGGCCAGCTAGTTGGAAGGCTCGCTGCCGCATTTGGAACATCAAGCATTGGCACACGCTTTTCGCTGGCCAATAGATAGCCCAATTGAGATCTAATGGCAACTTGTATTCCTTCTGGTGTTTTCAAAACGTCAACTTCGTCTTGCAACGCATCGTTGATGTCTTCGAATGCGGCGAACTGTTCGGCTTTTGAGGCAATCGTGGATCTTTGCTCGTTCCAAGTTTGCATTGGGATGACAAAAAAAGCGAGCGCGACAGCGACAACAAACACCGTCCCGACCGAGATGATCGCAAATCGGTTGCGGCGCGGGCCGGCAAAGCGCCGTTCAGTAATAGTGCTCACACGTCTATTCTGACGTATTTTGAGGTGTTAACAGCGTTATTTGGTCTAGTGCTTGAATAGCGACGGGTATCTGGCTGTTGCACCAAGTTCTTGTTCGATGCGTAACAGCTGATTGTATTTTGCAACGCGGTCGCTTCGGGCTGGGGCACCAGTTTTAATCTGCCCGCAGTTTGTTGCCACGGCCAGATCGGCAATTGTCGAATCTTCTGTTTCGCCACTGCGGTGACTCATCACGCTCGAATAATTGTTTGCAGTCGCCAGATTTACGGTGTCAAGAGTTTCGGTAAGTGTGCCGATTTGATTGACCTTGATCAGAACGCTGTTCGCCACTTTTTTGTCGATTCCTTGTTGCAAACGCTTCGGGTTAGTCACGAACAGATCGTCGCCAACAAGTTGCACGCGATTTTTAAGTGCTTGCGACAGTGCCGACCAGCCAGCCCAGTCATTTTCTGACATTCCGTCTTCAATCGAAACAATCGGATATGTATCGACAAGGCGAGTCCACCATGACGCGAGTTCGTCGCTCGTCAATATCTTGTTCTCTCCAGTCAAGTGATATCGCGAATCTCTAAAAAGTTCGCTCATCGCAGGGTCAAGAGCAATCGAGATATCTTTGCCGGGTTTAAAACCGGCTTTTGCAATTGCATCAACCAAAAATTCAATTGCCGATTCATTGCTAGAAAGGTTCGGAGCAAAACCACCTTCGTCGCCTACGGCGGTTGAAAGACCTTTTTCTTTGAGCAATGATTTCAGCGTGTGATAGGTCTCGACACCCCACTGCAGCGCTTGGCTAAAACTATTTGCACCGATCGGCATGATCATGAACTCTTGCAAGTCAATGTTGTTATCGGCGTGAACGCCACCGTTCATCACATTCATCATTGGCACCGGCAGAGTTATTGCTTTGTCGCCACCGATTGATCGATACAACGGCGTCTGTCTGTCGTCGGCTGTTGCTCGAGCAACTGCAAGACTGGCGCCGAGCATTGCGTTTGCGCCAAGTCGCGACTTATTCTCGGTGCCGTCAAGTGCGATCAATTTGTGGTCTAGAGATTTCTGATCGGCTGCATCAAGACCAATGATCGTTGAAGCGATTTCTGTGTTTACATTTTTAACTGCGTTCTGCACGCCCTTGCCCAAATAGCGCTTGCCCCCGTCGCGCAATTCAACTGCTTCGTGCTCGCCAGTTGAGGCACCAGAAGGCACGATTGCTCGACCAAATGCACCCGAGTCAAGCGTGACTTCAACTTCGACAGTTGGGTTGCCACGCGAGTCTAAAACTTCTCGTCCATGAACTTTTTTGATCTGCGTCATCGGCTAATAACTTACGCCATCTGTGACTAGTCGCGAGTATTTTTCTTGACAGTGTCCCAAAGTTCATCAAGTTGGGCGAGAGAGCAGTCTTTGAGTGTCAAGTTGCGCTGTTCGGCAAGTGCAACTACGCCTTCAAATCGACTGCGAAATTTATCTGCAGCCGATCGTAAGGCTGTCTCGGCGTCAACACCAAGATGGCGCGACAAGTTGACAACGCTGAACAAGACATCCCCAAGTTCGAGGGCGACTTCGCTTGGGTCGCTTTTCTGCTTCACTGCTTGACTCAACTCGTTTAATTCTTCTGTGATTTTTGCTGAAGCCCCAGTGCTGTCTGGCCAGTCAAAACCATGTTCGGCAGCGCGCTTTTGCAACTTTGATGAATACATCAGCGATGGCGAAGAGTTGGCAACACCTTCAAAAATTGAAGTGCTGGTCACGGCACCGCGTTCTTGCTGTTTGATTGCATCCCAGTTAGTCACTACTGCATCGGGCGAGTCTGCTTGAACGTCGCCAAATACATGCGGGTGGCGACGCACCAACTTGTCATGAATCGAGCGAGCCACATCGGCGATGGTGAACCTGCCCTGCTGCTCGGCGATCGTTGCATGAAACTCAACTTGATAAAGCAGATCACCAAGTTCTTCAATGAACTTTTCATCAGTTGTTTGATCATCGACGCTAAGTGAGTTGATCGCATCTACAACTTCGTAAGTTTCCTCGATCAAGTAGCGCACTAAAGACTCGTGCGTCTGTTTTTCATCCCAAGGGCATTTTTCACGAAGTGTGCGTGCGAGCGAGTGCAACTTTGCCATCTCTCCGGCTACTGGCTCGGCGAGTTCGGCTATATAAATAGTCGTCAAGTGATCTGGCTCGATCACGCGATCAAGTTCTTGCCACGTCGTATGGATCACTTTCTGATCCTCAAGCCCGAGATGATGCAATATCACAACAGGTTCGTCACCAGTTGCTGACTCATGAGCCAACTTGATGTTTGATAGAACCCAATTTGCATGGCACTGAGCCACGAGTAGTGGCCCGGTTTGGCCAGCAGCAAGTTCAGCAAAGCGATGACCGTCAATTAATCGCACGCTCGCATCAACAGGGTCGATTCGCAAGACGCTCCAGGCGACATCTAAAAAACTCATTGCCGGAACCAGCAATACTTCAACGCTCTTGTCTTGCATCAGTAGTTGCACCGTCTGTTCAAGCACAAGAGGCGAGCCAGGTACCGCATACAAGATGTGCTGATGTTTTTTTGCCTCAATCGCGAGTCGCTCGGCGATCGCGCGATAGACATCTTCAAATGCGTCGTGTTTCTCGTATTCATCGTCAAAACTCACTGCATCTTTTACAAGGTATGCGCTCGGGTGGCGCGACGTGCGAACGAACCGATGATTGGCAGCGCTGATCGCTTTTAAAGTTTGTTCGTTTATTGAGTCTGGCGAACCAGGGCCGAGGCCGACGACGGTGATCTGCGCGGTCATGCGCGAACCAAAATCAGTTCGAGATGACACCGCCACGGGCCGAACTCCAGGTTCCGTAGGCAGAGTCAATTTTTATTTTTGTGGTTGCGAGGTATCCAGTTAACAGATTTGGTCCGGCGCTCTTTGACATCAATTTAGAAATATCGTCGGCTACTTCGACAAATGGTCGAGCATAAATAACGTGATAACCAAAACTTGATTTGACTGGGCCAAAGGCAACGCCAGGTTTTGCGAGAAGTGCGCCCGCGGTGAAGTCAACATCAAAGCCACTCTGATATTCGGCAAGGGTCATGCAGGCATTGTCTGCACCACCGAGTGCGCCACCAGACTCTTTTGCATTTGGCTCGATTGAATATTCGCCAGCGAGTTTTGCAAAGTCGGTTCCGGCATTGAATTTCGCAATTGCCTCAACGGCTTTTGCTTCTTGTTCTACAACTAGATGTCGAACACACATCACGCCGAGTGTTGCCGGTGACTTTTCGTACATTTCAGCGGCTTTTTTCGCGTCGGGTGCGGTGACTCGTGCAAGAGCGAGAGTGCCAGCGTTGAGTTCAACAATCAAATCTTTGAGGCCGTCTGTGAACTCAGTTGTATCTGTATTTTGCGCGATCTTTGATTTGATCTCGTCACGATCAGCGGCTGTGATTTCTTCGCCATAAATCTTTAGCACTTGGTCGGTTGCTGCACCTTGAACGAGGGCCGAAAGAATGCCTCGAACTGTTTCGCCGTCGATTTCACCATCAACAACCGGCGTTTGACCAGCCTCGCCAAGCTCGGTCACGGTCTGCTCAAGTTCAGTGCGAGAAATCTTTCTACCGTTGATTTCGGCTGCTGCATTTGAAGTCGCTCCGCAGGATGCGACAAAAATCGCCAAAGATGCAAGGGCTACCGACTTGGTTGCTAAGAAGTTTTTGTTTTTCACCGCACTCACACTAGTGCCGCAGTTTCGACAAGTTCTTGCATAAAGCCGACCAAATAAGTTGCCGCGTCATCTCCGCGTGGAATTGCGATGTTCAGTTCGTTTGTTTGTTCGCGGTAGGTCGCACTCGGCGACAATCGCACAAGGCGCATGGCTTCGCTGGCTTTCAGCGTGATTGGGGCAAGACGTGCGCGATTATCGGCGACAACAATTTCGCGCAGCCCAAGGCGATGACATTCTGCTCGCAACGAACCGACAACAAGCAGTGCTTTTGCTTGTTCAGGAAGTTCGCCATAACGATCTTGCCATTCGGTTTGGATATCGAGCACGTCTGCATGCGTTTTTACAGCAACGAGACGGCGGTATGCGTCAAGTCGAAGTTCTTCTTTTGCGACATAATCATTTGGCAAGAATGCCGTGATCGGCACATCAATTTTCAGTTCGACTACAACTTGTGGTGCTTCGCCCTTCATCTCGGCGACTGCCTCGGTCACGAGTTGGCAATACAAGTCGTAGCCCACAGCCGCAATGTGGCCGCTTTGTGCTTCGCCGAGCAAGTTGCCTGCACCGCGAATTTCAAGATCGCGCATTGCGATTTTGAATCCGCTGCCGAGTTCTGTTGCCTCACCGATCGTGCGCAATCTTTCGTAAGCATTCTCAGAGAGTGCGCGATCACGCGGATGAAATAGATATGCATAAGCACGTTGACCGCTGCGACCAACTCTTCCACGAAGTTGATGCAATTGACCAAGACCAAGCAGATCGGCCCGCTCAACAACGAGTGTGTTTACTGTCGGCATGTCGATGCCACTCTCAATGATTGTTGTGCAGACGAGCACGTCAAACTTGCCTTCCCAGAAATCTTGCACCGCACGTTCGAGAGTCGCTTCGTCCATTTGACCGTGGGCTACGACGATGCGTGCTTCTGGCACAAGTTCACGCAATGTTCGCGCTCGATCTTCGATCGTCTTGACCCGATTGTGCACCCAAAAAACCTGGCCGTCACGCAAGAGTTCGCGACGAATTGCCTCTGTTGCCACGCGGTCATCTTCTTCGCCTACAAATGTGAGAATCGGTTGGCGATCGGCAGGGGGCGTGTGCAGCAGCGACAAGTCGCGAATGCCGACCAAACTCATCTCAAGCGTGCGTGGAATCGGTGTCGCGGTCAGCGTCAAAACGTCAACATTTGTTTTGAGCTGTTTCATTTGCTCTTTGTGTTGCACTCCGAAACGTTGTTCTTCATCGACAACCAGCAAGCCCAAGTCTTTGAATTTGACACCCTCTTGCAAAAGACGATGAGTGCCAATCACGCAGTCAATTTCGCCAGTCTCAAGTTTTTTTATCACTTGCTTTGCGCGTGTAGCGGTCAAAAAGCGCGAAAGAACTTCAACTTGAATCGGATAGCCGGCAAATCGGTTGGCAAATGTCGTGCCATGCTGCGATGCGAGCAAAGTTGTCGGCACAAGAACCGCAACTTGTTTGCCATCTTGAATGCATTTAAATGCCGCACGAACCGCGACCTCTGTCTTGCCGAAACCGACATCACCGCAGACAAGACGATCCATCGGAACTTCGCGCTCCATGTCGGCCTTGGTTTCGACAATTGCCGTGCGTTGATCGGGTGTTTCAACAAACGGAAACGCCGCTTCCATTTCGTCTTGCCACGTCGTGTCGGCCGAGAACGCGTGGCCCGCTGCATTCACTCGTTTTTGGTAAAGCACGACAAGTTCTTGGGCGATTTCGCGAACGGCGCTGCGCACACGCGACTTTGCGCGAGCAAAATCTGAGCCACCCATTCGATTAAGAGTTGGTGTTTCGCCGCCGATGTATTGACGAATCGCGTCAATGTGATCTGTCGGCACATAGAGATTGCCGTTGTTGTATTGCAAATGCAAGTAGTCGCGCTCGACGCCACCCATCGACTGTTTGGCCATGCCGAGATATTTTCCGACACCGTGCACATGGTGAACAACATGGTCGCCAGGTTTTAAATCTTCAAAAATGCTGGATGAACTGCGCTTGGGTGGTTTGACGTGACGATGAGTTCGACGTCGACCTGTCAGGTCGCTTTCGGTGATCAGTGCAAGGTCGTGTTCGTTGATGATGCAACCGCTATGAAGCGGAGCAACAATTATCGAAACACCAGGAGTTGAAACAGAACTCGAGTCGGTGTCGGGCGATCGAACAGTGATGCCTTCAAGGGTCAATACTTCGTGAAAGCGTTGCGCCGAACTTGGCGTGTCGGCAGCGATGACGACCCGATATTTTTTCGTGACCAGACGCATGATGCGACTCGCGAGTGCTTCGGTGTCGCCAGTGGCTTGACCCCATGTTGATGAGACGATGCTTGCTGCTTGCGGTGAGTCTGCAACGGGGC
>OFSF01000871.1_pt1 | contig 11179 bp, 10 predicted proteins | sample 1543271 | NCBI WGS metagenome assembly OFSF01 (sample SAMN07774227, study PRJEB24372) | wastewater metagenome | isolation source: Exp Tend VB 100WW | collected 2016-02
TCGACGATGCGCAGCTCGGTGGTCAGCTCCTGCGCCAGACCGGCGATGGCCTCGGTGTTGCGGTAGGAGCGGTCGATCGCGCCCAGCAGCTGGCTTTCGGCGACGACGATCAGCTCGATGTCGCGCTTGACGATGCGGCTGATCTCGTCGTAAGCGGTCAGGTCGGTCGGGTCGGCCATGCCGACACGCACGCCGTTCACGGTCTCGTCCAGCACCATGGCGCGCAGCCGGCGTGCCTGCACTTCGGGCAGCAGCCGGGCGACTTCCGGACGCACCGAGCGCTTGGCCAGATCGAGGTAGGGCGCGCGCAGCTGCCGCGCCAGCGCCTGCGCGATCTGCACCTCGTTGACCCAGCCGCTGTCGATGAAGACGCGGCCGAGCTTGCGCCCCGAGCTGCGCTGCGAGGCCAGCGCTTCGGTGAGCTGCTCGGCGGTGATCAGGCCCTGCTGGACCAGCAGGTCACCGAGTCGAATGCGTTCCGGTCGTGCCATGCGGGGGCCGTCCTGTCAGCGTGCGGGGGTGGGAGCCGGCGCAGGGGCGGGGAAGGGCGTGATGCTGGCGTTCGGGGTGCGGGCATCCGCCTCCGGCCAGGCGCTGTCTTCCTGGATCACGGTGGTCTTCATCAGGATGACCAGCTCGCGCTTGCGCATCACGGTGGCTTTCTGGCGGAACAGGCCGCCGACGACCGGCGTGTCGCCCAGGCCCGGCACCTGGCTGCTCTCCTCGCGCTGCTCCTGCTGCATCAGGCCGCCGATGGCGACGATCTGGCCGTCCCGGACCCGCACGATGGAGTCCGTCTCGCTGATCGTGCTGGCCGCCAGCGGCAGCTTGTAGGAGCCGAGCGAGCCGAGGTTGATCGACTTCTGCTTCTCGGTGACGGTGCTGATCGAGGGGTGGACATGCAGCATCACCATGCCGTCCTTGTCGATCTGCGGCGTCACGTCGAGCGCGATGCCCGAGAAGAAGGGCTGCAGCGTCACCGACGGCACCGAGGTGGTGGAGGAGCCGGTGGAGCTGATCGTCGAGGACACGCCGGTCACGTACAGCTCGTCCGAGCCGACCTTGAGCACGGCCTTCTGGTTGTTGATGGTGGCGATGCGCGGGCTCGACAGCACCTGGACCTTGCCCTGGCTTTCCAGAAAGGTCAGCAGCGTGGAGAAGTTCGCGTGCTGGAAGGCCACGCCGTAGAAGGCCTTGCCGGAGGTGGAGGCGCTGGTCGTGGCCGCCGCGGTGTCGATCTGGCCAGTGCCGGACAGCGTGATGCCGGGGGCCAGTGCGGTCAGGTTGAGGGCACCGTCGAGAAACTTGCCAAAGGCGCTCCAGTTCACGCCGGTCTGCGCGTCCTTGCTCAGCTCGACTTCGAGGATCTTGGCTTCGAGCATCACCTGGCGGTCGACGCTGAGCTGCACCGCGTCCAGGTACTGCGCGATCTGGCGCAGCTCCAGCGGCGTGGCCCGCACCACGACGACACCGGCCGCGGCATTGACGATGACCTGGCGCCGCTGGCTGCCGCTCGCGTCATTGGGCAGCAGGGCGGTGAGCGAGTTCTGCACGTCGCGCCAGAAGTCGGTGTCCGAGCTGGTGCGGACATGGGCGGTGTCGTCCTGGCGGCTGCCGGGCACGGGGCCGTTGTTTCCGCCACCGCTACTGCCGGCGCCGTTGTTGCCGGCATTGGCGTTGGCCACCTGTCCCGTGCCGCCGCCGCCCACCTGCCCGATGGAGCTGGAGGTGACACGGATGTCGCTGGTGCCCTGGCGCCGCCCGGGCAGGTAGTTGACGCGGAAGACCCGGGTCTGCACGGTGTTGGGCTGCACGAAGATGCGCCGCCCGCTGATGCGGTAGTGGAAGCCGTACAGCTCGCGCATGGCGTCCAGCGCTTCCATCACCGTGGTGTCGCGCAGGCTGAGCGAGACCGAACCCGACACCTCTGGCGCCAGCAGCACCTGCCAGGACGAACCTGCCGCGATCTGCAGGAAGACCTGCCCGGCGGGGGCCTGGTTGACGGACAGGTCGAAGCGGTGTTCGGCCGGGGCGGGTGGCGGCACGGTCGTCGAGAACGCCGGACTGGTCGGCCCGAGCAGGCAGCCCAGCACCACGGCGCTGGCGATGGCCTGGCGGATCCGGCGGTTCGGGCAGATCGGGGGGAGCGGTGCAGTCTTGGCCATCAAGGTTCCTTGCGCGGAGCGTTCTGCCCAGGCGCGATCACGTTCGCGTTCGCCGTCAGAGGTTCGGTGGCCGGCGCCTCGACCAGGCTGAACAGCCCCAGCCACTGCGTGCCGCCGCGTGAAAGGCGCAGCCAGACACCGTCGGGGCGGATCTCCTGCACGGTGGCGTCGCCGAGGCGGTCGCCGGTGCGCACGAGCTGTCCATCGATCAAGGCACTCGGGCCGCCGGACCGGGCATCGCGGGGGAGGTTCAGGGCCTGCAACCGCGGCACCGCGGCCGCCACGGCAGGCGCCGGCCGCGGAGGGCGTGTCGCGGCAGCCGGTCCCTCGGCGGGCGCCACGATGCCCATGCGCACGGGGGGCACCGGGCCAGGCAGGGCGGTGGCCATGCCGGCGGGCGGGCGGGTCGGGTCCGGCAGGGCCGCCCGTGCCGCGCCACCCGACAACAGGATCCACAGCACCGCCGACAGCAGGGCCGACAGCAGCGGAGCGAACATCAGCCAGCGGGCCCGGGCGGTCATGGTCATCAGATCTCCACCCAGTGGGCGTCGGTGCTCAGCGTGTGCAGGCGCAGCGTCAGCAGCACCTGGGGATGCTGGAGCACCTTCAGCTGCAGGCTGCCCCACAGCAGGCGCTGCGGCGAGGCCTCCAGCGTCCGGAGGTAGGCCAGCAGATCGGCGTAGCGGCCTTCCACGGTCAGCTCCACCCCGTGGCGGTACAGCGTGGGTGTGCCCTGGCCGAGCGGCACGCGGCCCAGCGACTGCAGGCTGCGCAGCTGCAGACCCGCGTGGCGGCCGAGCAGCTGCTCCAGCAGCGGCAGCATCTCGGCCGGCCCGACCAGGTCGCTGGTGCGGCCCTCGGCGTCGGCCTGGGTGCTGCGGGCCTGCAGGGCGGCGAGTTCGGCCTGCATCTGGCGCGTGTCGAGTTCCTTGCGTTGGGCCAAGGTGGCGATGCTGGTGTCGAGTGCCTGCAGCGTCTGCGCGGATTGCTGGCGCAGCTGACGCGCCTGCTGCCAGCCCTTCCAGGCCGGGGTGAGCCACAAGCCGTCGAGGGCCATGCCCAGCACCACGGTGCAGCACACGGCCACCAGCGCGCGTTCACGCTTGTTGAGGGCCTGGTAGCGCCGGTCCAGCGTGTGCCATCGGGCTGCGGCGCTGGCGGGGAGACGGGTCGTGGTCATGGCTTGCTGGCGGTGGGGGTCTCGCCGCCACGGGGAAGTTGGCTGGACAGCGTGAATTCGCTGAATGCGGGGGCCGGGGCGGGCAGTGCACTGAAGCCGGTGCCGTCCAGGTCCATGCCGGGGGCCCGGTCGGCGCCTGCGCGGCGGATCTGCAGCGTGGCGAACGGGCGGCCCTTGAACTGCGGCTCGGCCTGCAGCCCGCGCAGGTAGTCGGGCAGCGCGGCGGGATCGGTCATGCGGCCGCGTATCTCGATGGCGTCGTCGCTGCCCTGCAGCGTCAGCCCGGTGATCCAGACCGCCGGATGGGCCTGGCGGGCCAGGGCCTCCAGATGGTCCGCATAGCCTTCGCGCCGCCCGGCGCTGCCGTTGGCCAGCAGCCCCTGCAGCCGCTGGATGGCCGCCTCGCGGTCGCGCAGGCGCTGCAGTTGTGCCTGCGCCTGCAGCGCGGGGCTGCTGGCGGCACCCTGCAGCAGACTGGCCCGTCGGGTGTCCGTCTGCGCCACGAGCTGGAGGGTGTCGTCACGGACCTGGCGGGTGTTCCACTGCAGCGCAGCACCCGCGGCCAGCGCCACGGCGACCAGGGCGCCCTGCCACAGCATCAGCGTGCCGAGCGCATTGGGCTGCTGGCTCTGGCAGAGGCTGCGGGCGTAGAGGTTGAGTTGCTGCGGCATGGTGGGCGGGCCGGCGGGTCAGGTGCGGCGCAGTGCCGCGCCGATGGCGATGGGCGACACGGTGTCCGGGGTCAGCCCGCTGTCGAGATCGGCGCTGCCGAAGTCGATGCAGTCCTCGATGCGCAGCCGCACGACCGGCACGTAGAGCAGCTCGCGCACATAGTCGGCGAAGGCGTCCGAGCGGTCGTTGGCCACCACCAGCCGCGACAGCGTGACGCGGCTGAACAGGCGCTCGAAGCTGTCGAGCGTGCGCTGCAGCTCCAGGCCTGCGCGGTCGAAGGCCTGCTGGCGCAGCGTGTCATCTGCGTCGGCGATCTGCGCAGCGGTCACGTCGATGTGGCGCGACTGCAGCAGCTCGCCGCTGGCGGTGATCACCAGCGTGCAATGGCTGTCGTCGATCAGCAGCAGCGCGACGCCGCGGCCCGGCTCCTCCAGCAGCGCGGCGAGGTTGCGCAGCGCGGTTTCCGGCAGGTCCATCACCTTCCAGGGCGCTCGGGCGCGCAGGGCGGTCTCGGCGATGGGGGCGATCTCCTGCCGCGGCGCCAGGGCGGCCAGCACCGAAGGGCGCCCGCGCTGGTTGGTCTCGGCGGGAATCTCCAGCAGGTCGATCTGCGCATCGGCCACGGGGAAGCTCACCAGGTCGCGCAGCTGCCAGCGCACGGCGTCCGGCCAGTGTTCGCGTGGCACTTCGGGCGCTTCGGCCGGCAGGAGCTGGTACTGGTGGCGTTCCAGCACCAGCAGCCGCTGGTGGCGCTGCAGCGTGCGCTGGCGACGGAGCGTTCTCAGGCTGTCCAGGGGCTTGGCCCAGTCGAGACGGCAGGCCCAGCGCACCTGCGGCCGACCGTCGACCGGCCACTGCAGGTAGAGCGCCTGGGCCATGGTGCCGTGGGGAACCACGGTCACCCAGCCGTCCAGCCGGGATCGTTGCAGCCAGGAGAACACGGAATTTCGCTCCATCAGAAAGGATGGGGCGATGCTGCCTGCGCCGTGGTCCGCGCCAGACCCGGAAAAGCGATGCAAAACGCGGCCACAAGGGGCCGCGTTTTCAGGGCTGGGGCGGGGTCAGCCCAGGCGTGTGCGGTGCCGCTCGATCTGGGCGCGGACCTGCACCGGCGCGGTGCCGCCGAGCACGTTGCGGGCGTTGAGCGAGCCGGTGAGGCTGAGTACCTCGAACACGTCCTCGCCGATCCGGGCGTCGAAACCCTGCAGCGTCGCCAGCGGCAGCTCCGACAGGTCCTGGCCCAGCGCGATCGCGGTCTTCACCGCGTGCGCGACGACTTCGTGCGCGTCGCGGAACGGCAGGCCCTTCTTCACCAGGTAGTCGGCCAGGTCGGTGGCGGTGGCGTAGCCGCGCAGCGCGGCGCGCTCCATCGCGTCCTTCTTGACGGTCAGGCCGCCTGCGCGCGAGCCGTCCGCCGCGACCTCGCCGCCGATCATCTCGGCCATGATGCGCAGCGTGTCCTTGACCGTGTCGACGGTGTCGAACAGCGGCTCCTTGTCTTCCTGGTTGTCCTTGTTGTAGGCCAGCGGCTGGCCCTTCATCAGCGTGATCAGGCCCATCAGGTGGCCGACGACGCGGCCGGACTTGCCGCGCGCGAGTTCGGCGACGTCCGGATTGCGCTTCTGCGGCATGATCGACGAGCCGGTGCAGTAGCGGTCCGACAGGTTGATGAAGCCGAAGTTCTGGCTCATCCAGACCACGATCTCCTCGGCCAGCCGCGACACATGCACCATCACCAGCGTGGCGAAGGACGTGAACTCGATGGCGAAGTCGCGGTCGCTCACGGCGTCCAGGCTGTTCTGGCAGACGCCCTCGAAGCCCAGCGTGCGCGCCACGCGCTCGCGGTCGAGCGGGTAGCTGGTGCCGGCCAGCGCTGCCGCGCCCAGCGGCAGGCGGTTCACGCGCTTGCGCAGATCCGCGAGCCGCTCGGCGTCGCGCGAGAACATCTCGACATAGGCCAGCAGGTGGTGCGCGAAGCTCACGGGCTGGGCGACCTGCAGGTGCGTGAAGCCGGGCAGGATCACCTCGACGTTCTGCGCCGCGACATGGACCAGGGCGCGCTGCATGTCGTCGAGCAGCGCCGACGTGGCGTCGATCTCGTCGCGCAGCCACAGGCGCACGTCGGTAGCCACCTGGTCGTTGCGGCTGCGGCCGGTGTGCAGGCGCTTGCCGGCGTCGCCCACCAGCGTGGTCAGGCGGGCCTCGATGTTGAGGTGGACGTCCTCCAGGTCGAGCTTCCACTCGAAGGTGCCGGCCTTGATCTCGGCATGGATCTGCGCCATGCCGCGCTGGATGTCTTCCAGGTCCTGCGGGCCGATGATGCCCTGGGCGGCCAGCATCTCGGCATGGGCCAGGCTGCCCTCGATGTCGGCGCGCCAGAGGCGCTTGTCGAAGGTGACGCTGGAGGTGTAGCGCTTGACCAGCTCGCTCATCGGTTCGGAGAACAGGGCGGACCAGGCTTGCGACTTCTTGTCGAGTTGGTGGGTGCTCATCGGGAGGGTTCGGCAGAGGCTCGGGTAAGGGGACAATCGCGAAATCTGCCCGGATTGTAGAGATCGACCCTGACTGCGCCCGCCGAACCCGTTCCCTCCGATGCCTCCGTGCTGCCCGACGATGTCTGCCAGGCCGGGGTGGTGCTGCGCACGCTGCTGTTCGTGCATGGCGTGGCGGCGCTGGGGCTGGGGTTCCGGGCGGACTCGCTGCGCCAGTGGCTGGTGGATGTGTCGGTGGTCGTCGCGGCGGTGCTGCCGGCGACGCTGGTGTGGCTGCTGGCGGTGTGCGCGCTGGGACGGGCCGCGCGGGGCGGGGTGGCGCTGGGACTGCAGTGGCTCGTGGTCTGCGGGCTGGGGCTGGCCTGCGGGGCGATGGCCTGGGTGCTGCTGGTCGTGCTCGACCAGATGGGCGAGGACTGGCCCGGCGCCCTCGCCACGCTGGGCAGCGGTGCGGCGCTGTCGGCCGCGGTGTTCCACTGGCTGCGCCAGCGCACCCGGCTGCGCCTGCCGGCGGGCACGCAGGCGCGGCTGGCCGAGCTGCAGTCGCGCATCCGGCCGCATTTCCTCTTCAATGCGCTCAACAGTGCCATCGCGCTGGTGCGGGTCGACCCGGCGCAGGCCGAGGCGGTGCTGGAAGACCTTTCGGAGCTGTTCCGCGCCGCGCTGGTCGGCTCGGGCGAGCGGGTGACGCTGGGCGAGGAGGTCGAGCTGGCGCAGCGCTATCTGGCCATCGAGCAGGTGCGCTTCGGCGAGCGGCTGCAGGTGCGCTGGAAGATCGACCCGCTGGTGGCCCGTGCCCGGGTGCCGTCCCTGCTGCTGCAGCCGCTGGTGGAAAACGCGGTCAAGCACGGCGTCGAGCCTTCGCCGACTGGCGGCCACATCCGCATCCGCGCCCAGGCCCACCACGGCCAGGCGCTGGTCACCATCACCAACACCGTGCCCGAAGGCAAGCCGCGCAAGGGCCACGGCATGGCCTTGCACAACGTGCGCGAACGCCTGGCGCTGCTGCACGATCTGGACATGCGCTTCGAGGCTGGCCCGATCGAGGGTGGTCGTTTCCGGGTGCGCATGATGATTCCACTGGGCCGGGACACCCCGGCATGAGACATGGGGACTGAACGATGAGCGTGCTGCGGGTGTTGCTGGTCGACGATGAGGCCCTGTCGCGGCTGCGGCTGCGCACGCTGCTGGGCGACTGCGTGGACCCGGCCTGCGTGGTGGCCGGCGAGGCTGCCTCCGCTCCGGCTGCGCTGCACTGGCTGACCCTGCACCAGGCGGATGTCGTGCTGCTCGACATCCACATGCCCGGCATGGACGGCCTGCAGCTCGCGGCACGGCTGCAGGATCTGCCGCGTGCGCCGGCGGTCATCTTCGTCACGGCCCATTCCGAACACGCGCTGGCGGCCTTCGAGGTCGAGGCGGTCGACTACCTGACCAAGCCGGTGCGGCGCCAGCGTCTGCAGGCCGCGCTGCTGCGGGTGGCGCAGCGGCTGCAGGGCTTCGCGGCCAGTGCGCCGGCGCCGCTGGACCACGCGGCGCACGCGCCGGTGATCGTCGTGCACGAGCGGGGCGAGCTGCTGCGGGTGCCGCTGGCCGAGGTGCTCTACCTGAAGGCCGAGCTGAAATACGTCACCCTGCGCACCGCACGGCAGGCGCTGCTGCTGGACGAGTCGCTGGCGGAGCTGGAGGAGCGGGTCGGTGACCGCTTCCTGCGCATCCACCGCAATGCGCTGGTGGCGCGCAACGCCGTGGTGGCGCTGGAGCGGCGCGACGACGGCGAGGGGGCCGAAGGCTGGGCCGTGCGGATCGCGCCGACGGACGAGTGGCTGGCGGTGTCGCGCCGGCAGCTGGTCGCGGTGCGCGAGATGCTGGCGGCGGAGGGGCTGTGATGACTGCGCCCGTGAATCCCACCGCCCGTCCCGCCCACCCGACCTTCCGGGAAGCCTTCTTCTATTGGCTGCGGCTCGGCTTCATCAGCTTTGGCGGCCCCGCTGGCCAGATCGCGTTGATGCACGCCGAGCTGGTGGACAAGCGCCGCTGGATCAGCGAACAGCGCTTTCTGCACGCCCTGAACTACTGCATGGTGCTGCCCGGCCCCGAGGCGCAGCAGCTCGCCATCTACCTCGGCTGGCTGCTGCACCGCACCTGGGGCGGGATCGTCGCCGGCACGCTGTTCGTGCTGCCGTCGCTGTTCATCCTGGCGGCGCTGACCTGGGTCTACCTGGCGTTCGGCGATGTCCCGGCCGTGAAGGGGATCTTCGATGGCATCAAGCCGGCCGTGGTCGCCATCGTGGTCTTCGCGGCGTGGCGGATCGGCGCGCGGGCGTTGAAAAACCGGGTATTGCAGGCGATGGCGGCGCTGTCCTTCGTCGCGCTGTTCGGCTTCGATGTGCCGTTTCCTGCCATCGTGCTGGCGGCGGGGTTGATCGGTCTGGTCGGGGGCCGGGTCGCGCCGCAGCATTTCCAGACCGGAGGGGGTGGACATGGCGCTGCGACGGCCCGCCACGCCCCCGCGCTGATCGACGACGACACCCCCGCGCCACCCCATGCGCGCTTCCGCTGGGGCTACCTGCTGGTGCTGCTGGGCGTGGCGCTCGGGCTGTGGGTCGGCATGGTGGCGCTGCTGCTCGGCCAGCCGGTGCTGCACGACATGGGGATCTTCTTCACCAAGGCGGCGCTGCTGACCTTCGGTGGTGCCTACGCGGTGCTGCCCTATGTCTACCAGGGCGGCGTCGAGACCCACGGCTGGCTGACCGGCCCGCAGATGATGGACGGGCTGGCGCTGGGCGAGACGACGCCGGGGCCGCTGATCATGGTGGTGGCCTTCGTCGGCTTTGTCGGCGCGTGGACCAAGGAGGCCTTCGGGCCGGACGCGCTGGCCGCGGCGGGCATGGCGGGGGCGGCGGTGGCGACGTTCTTCACCTTCCTGCCGAGCTTCGTCTTCATCCTGGCGGGCGCACCGCTGGTCGAATCCACCCGCGGCAACCTGAAGTTCACCGCACCGCTGACCGGTATCACGGCGGCGGTGGTCGGCGTGATCCTGAACCTCGCGGTGTTCTTCGGCTGGCATGTCGTCTGGCCGAGGGCGACGGCGGCAGCGCCGTTTTCCGGCGGAATCGAGGTGTTCTCGGCGGCGGTGGCGGTGGTGGCCTTCGTGGCGTTGTGGCAATATAAGCAGGATCTTATGAAGGTGCTGGCGGTCTGCGCGCTGCTCGGGTTGGCGCGGGTCTGGTTCCACTGACGCCACGGATTCCACTGAACGCTGAAAAGATCGGACATGCCATGACACGATGTCACCGCTCGCCGTGGAGGCTGCTGGTGCAAGTGCAAGTGCAGGTGCAGTTGCTCGGATGCTGCCTGCTGCTGGCACAGGCCGCACGCGCTGCGCAGGCCGACGTGCTCCCCCAGCCTCGGCAGGTTTCCCCCCATGCCTGGGCCTGGATCGGCCCGCTCGAAGGCCCTCGGCGCGAGAACCACGGCTTCCGCATGAACCTGGGGCTGGTGGTCGGCACGCACGCGGTGGCCGTCATCGACAGCGGTTATTCCCCCCAGATGGCCCGGGCCATGCTCGACCAGATCCGCACGATCACGCCGCTGCCGGTGCGCCATGTCGTCAACACCAACTCGCAGCCGCACCGGGTGCTGGGCAATGCCGTGTTCCGCCAGGCGGGAGCGCGTGCCGTGGCGGGCCAGGAGCTGGCGGGACGCCTGACGCGGGAGGGCACGGTGATGGTCGGCGCGGCGGCGGCGATCCTCGGTGTCAGCCCTTGGGCGGTGCCGGACGCGCCCGAGCGCCTGCTGCAAGCTGGCGAGACCGAGGACATCGACCTGGGTGGCGGTGTCGTGCTGCGGGTGCGCCACGCGGGGCAGGCGCACACGCGGGGCAGCCTGAGCGTGGAAGTGCGCCCGGACCGGGTGGTGTTCACCGGGGATCTGCTGTACGGCGAGCGGCTGCCGGCCCTGATTCCCGATGGCAGCGTCAAGGGCTGGCTGCGTGCCCTCGACACCCTGGCGGGTCTGGAGGGCGTGGCGTCCATGCTGCTGGTGCCGGGGCATGGTCGGCCGGGCCGGCTGGCGGAGTTCCAGCATCCGACCCGCGACTATCTGCTGCGTCTGAAGCGCCACACGGACGATGCGGTTCAGCGCGGCATCGACATCGAGACAGCCAAGTCCACCTTCGACGTGTCGCCCTGGAAGGGGCTGGCCAACGTCGAGGAGCTGAACGGCCGCAACGTCTACCAGGCGTACCAGGAAAGCGAAGCCGACGACCTTTGAGTCGGCATTCAGTGCGTGTGCTGGTGGTGCGCGTCGGGCGCGTGCGCATGGGTGTGGCGCATCGGCGCATGCGCGTGCCGGTGGCTGTGCGCGCCTTCGGGCATCGGATCGTGCGCGTGGTCGTGGTGGCCGTCGTCGTGGCGGTGGGCGTGTTCGTGCGCTAGCGCCTCGTGGGCATGCTCGTGCGCATGCGACTCCGCCAGATGCAGCAGCACACCGCCCAGCATCGCCGCACAGCCCGCCAGCATCCCGACACCCCAGCCCCGATCGCCCAGCGCCACCGCCGCCATGGCCCCGAGGAACGGCGCCAGCGCGAACACCGAGCCGGTGCGGGCGGCGCCGAAGGTGCGCTGCGCCAGCAGGTAGAAGCGCAGGCTCAGCCCGTAGCCGGCCGC
>OFSF01000873.1_pt1 | contig 11170 bp, 12 predicted proteins | sample 1543271 | NCBI WGS metagenome assembly OFSF01 (sample SAMN07774227, study PRJEB24372) | wastewater metagenome | isolation source: Exp Tend VB 100WW | collected 2016-02
GCCATCGTCGCACCGGGGAGCCCGGGCACTGCACACCTCGCGCCCGAGATCCATCAGGGCCTGACCCACATCCCACCCACGGCCGCGGGGCGTACCGGGCCAGCCACCGGGAAACCGCCGCGCTACAACCCGCCTGATGTTCACGTCCTCGGGCAACACGGCCTCCCCGTCGGCGAAGCAGCGGATCGCAGCGGCCGTGTAGGCGCCGACGCCCGGCAGGTCAGTGAGGTGGTCGGAATCCGGCCAGCCGTGCTCACCGATGATTCCCGCGGCGGCATGCAGGTTGCGCGCACGGCGCGGATAGCCGAGCCCCTGCCACTGCGCAAGCACCTCTCCCAGCGGCGCAGCAGCCAGATCGGCAGCCCCCGGCCAGCGCGTCATCCAGGCCTCGTAGTACGGAACGACCCGCGACACCTGAGTGGACTGAAGCATGACCTCAGACACCAGGATGGCCCAGCGATCACGCGTATTGCGCCACGGAAAGTCGTGCAACGTCTTAGCCAGGATGACGCCGAGCCAGGTGAAGCGCTCGGCCTCACTGATCACGAACACGCCGCGGTTGCCGCTGGTGCCGGTGCTCTGGCCGACGATCAACCCCCGCACGCGCTCCTCGCCCGCGTCCAGCGCCGCTCGGACCTCGGCCGGCGGCTCGCTCGTGCCTTGCGCCGACACAGCCCGTGCCAGCAGGCCCGGCCATGCGGCCAGCACGGTCAGCGACTGGCGGCGGGTGGTCATGACGGCCGCCTCAGCGTGTACTGCACGACATTGGTGTTGCCGGTGTCGAACGCCGCTTCGCAGTAGGCGAGGTAGAAGTCCCAGGTGCGCATGAACGGCTCGTCGAAGCCCAGGCGCTGCACCTTTTCCGCCTGCACGTGGAAGTCCGCCCGCCAGCGGCGCAGCGTCTCGGCGTAGTCAGGCCCGAACGCCATCGCCTCTTCCACCACCAGCCCGGCCCGCTCGGCCGCCTTGCGGAACTCGGCGTCGCTCGGCAGCAGCCCACCGGGGAAGATGTACTGCTGGATGAAGTCGGTGGAGCGCACGTAGCGCTCGAACAGGTCGTCGCGGATCGTGATGCTCTGGATGCAGGCACGCCCGCCCGGCTTCAGGCAGCGCGCCACCGTCTCGAAATATGACGGCCAGTAGCTGCGCCCCACCGCCTCGAACATCTCGATCGACAGCACCGCGTCGAACGGCGCAAAGCCGGGCGCCTTGGCGATGTCGCGGTAGTCCTGCAGGCGCAGGTCGGCCTGCTGCGCGGTGCCGTTGCGGGCCATGCGCTCGTTCGCCCAGGCGAGCTGCTCGGTGGACAGCGTGACGCCAGTGACGTGGGCGCCGAACTCGCGCGTGCCCATCTCGGCCAGCGCGCCCCAGCCGCAGCCGATCTCCAGCACGCGGTCGCCCTGCCCGACGCGGGCCTGCTGCAGCGCGCGGCGCACCTTGGCGTGCTGCGCGTCGGGCAGCGGCTTGGTGTGGTCGCCCTCGAACCAGGCGCTCGAATAGTTCATCGTCCCGTCGAGCCACAGCCGGTAGAAGGCGTTGCCGAGGTCGTAGTGGGCATGGATGTTGCGTTTGCTGCCTTCGCGGCTGTTGCGGTTGCGCAGGTGGCGCAGGCGGTACAGCAGCGAGCCCCACCAGTTGCCGAAGATCAGCTGATCGACCGCCTCGCGGTTCGCCAGCAGGAAGCGCAGCAGGCCGGGCAGATCGGGCGTGTGCCAGCCGCCGGCGATGAAGGTCTCGGCGAAGCCGATGTCGCCCGACTTCAGCACGGCCGAGAACAGCGACCAGTCCTTCACCGCGAGCGACGCCTGCGGCTCGGCGCCATGGCCGACGCGGCAGTGCGAGCCATCGGGCCACTGCAGGTCGAGCGTGCCGCAGGGCAGTTTCTGCAGCACACGGAACACCGCGCGCGCCGCAGCCGGCGCCCCGGCGGGCAGCATCAGCGAAGCCGGCGTCAGCGTCGCCCCCATCGGCAGACCGGCACACACAACAGAAGCGGATCGAGCGGGACAGTTCATGGTTAGAGGCGGGTTGCAAGGTTGCGGGATCAGCGACTGACCAGCGCCGCGGGCGGCACCGGCTTGCGGAAAAACGGCACGCGCTGCCACCACAGGTGCAGCGCCTGCCAGTGGATGCGCGCCATGACGCCCAGCGTCAGCAGCGGGCTGCCGAGCCAGGCCTGGTGCAGCGCGCGGCGGGTCAGCGGCGCGAGCTGGCCGCTGACGCTGGTCTGCAGCAGCGGCTGGCCGGTGGCGTCGTCGTGGTCGATGCGGGCGACGGTGCGGTCCGCCGTGCGCATGAAGCGGAAGCGGTAGCCGCCCTCGATGGCGCAGAACGGCGAGACGTGGAAGACCTTGTCGGCGCGCAGCTCGCGGCCCCAGGCCAGCGGCTCCGCAGCCGTGCCCGTGAGCAGGTAGCAGTGGCGCTCGCCGAAGGTGTTGTTCGCCTCGGCAACGATGGCGCGCAGCGAGCCGTTGGCGCGGTGCGCATACCAGAAGCTCACCGGCTTGAAGGCGTAGCCGAGCACACGCGGGTAGGTGTGCAGCCAGACCTCGCCGTCGGCGTCGGTGATGCCCTCGTCGGCGAGCAGGCGCTCGAACCAGGCGAGTGCATCGGCGCCCCCATCACCGTGGTCACGGTCGTGGAAACTGACCACACCGGCGCGGTTGCGCGCGAGCACCGGGTCCGGCTGCGTGCGCAACGTACGCATCGGCAGCAGCAGGAACCACGTCGGGTAGCGGAACGCCCGCCGCACCGGCCGCAGCCGCGTGTGGCGCACCTCGCCGCGGCCGATCAGCGCACGCACCGGACCGGCGTCGGGGGTCATGCCAGCTCCAGCGTGCGGGTGTCGGCCCACTGGCGCTGCAGACCGCGCACGACGTTCAGCCCCGACTTCAGGCCGTCCTCGTGGAAACCGTAGCCCGTCCAGGCGCCGCAGAACCAGGTGCTGCGCCGGCCCTGGATCGACGGCAGGCGGCCTTGTGCGTCGATGGCGGCGCGGTCGAAGACGGGGTGGCTGTAGTCGAACTCGGCCAGCACCCGGTCGGCGCGCACCGGCCGCACGGGGTTGAGCGAGACCACCACCGGCTGCTGGAAGGGCATCGGCTGCAGGCGGTTGAGCAGGTAATGCAGGCAGACGCCGGCATCCTCGGTCGCCGCGTCGCCCGCGTGTTCGTAGTTCCACGCGGCCCAGGCCTTCTGGCGCCGGGGCAGTTGGCCCACGTCGGTGTGCAGCACGGCGCGGTTCGGGTGGTAGCGGATCGCGCCGAGCACCTGCGCTTCGTCAGGGCTTGCGTCGGCGCCGAGCAGGCGCAGCGACTGATCCGAGTGACAGGCCAGCACCACCTCGTCGAACAAGGCCTCCCCGTCGGCCGCCGACACCATCGCCCCGCCCGACGTCAGGCGCCGCACCGCCCGCACCGGCGTGGTCAGCCGCACGTCGCGCAGCCGCGGCCGCATCTTCTCGACGTAGTTGCGCGCGCCGCCGGTCACCGTGTACCACTGCGGCCGGTCGCTGACCTGCAGCAGGCCGTGGTTGTGGCAGAAGCGGATCATCGTGGCGATCGGGAACTGCAGCATCTGCGCGGTCGGGCAGGACCAGATGCAGCCGATCATCGGCAGGAAATACCAGCGGCGGAAGGTGTCGGAGTAGCCCTCGGTGTCGAGGAAATCGCCGATGGACTGGGCGAGCTGGGCTTCGCTGCCGGTGCGGGCAAGTTCGGTGGTGCGCTTGTTGAAGCGCATCAGCTCGCGCAGCATGCCGAGGAAACGCGGGCTGAACAGGTTGCTGCGCTGCGCGAAGACGGTGTCGAGGTTGCAGCCGCTCCACTCCAGCGCGCCCTGCTCGGCCTGCACCGAGAAGGACATGTCGGACGCCGCCGTCTCGACGCCAAGTTCGGCGAAGAGCTTGAGCAGTTCGGGGTAGGTCCGGTGGTTGAAGACGAGGAAGCCGGTGTCCACGCCGTGGGTGTGCAGCCGGCCGTCGGTGCCGGGCAGGGTCACATCAACCGTGTGGGTATGGCCGCCGAGGTAGTCACCGGCTTCGTAGAGGGTGACGTGGCAGTCCTGGCCGGGGGCGCTCAGGTGCCAGGCGGTGGACAGGCCGGCGATGCCGGAGCCGATGACAGCGATGCGTCGCATGGATCAGCCCCTCGCCGGCACAGCGGCCAGCCCGGTCGTCAAGAAAAAGAAAGCCCGTGCAGCACCCGGAGACGAAAGAGGAGGGAGGGAGGAGGAGATGAGCCGCCTCCAGGGGGCTGTCGTTCCCGAAAGAACGGGCAGGCTGCACGGTTGAAAATCGTCGGTCCATTCCATGCCAATGCCATACGCAGCACGGCGGGAACTGGATGCAGTCGGTTGGACGGTCTGCGGGCAGCAAAGTTCCGGCGCCGCGCAGAGGATTTGTTCAGATCGCATCGGGTTCACTCCGGCATTCAGCGTGCGCTCAGCAGCGCCTGCACGTCGCGCAGCAGGGCCGCGTCGTCAGGTTCGGTCTGGCTAGGGTAGCTGCGCACGGTCTTGCCGTCGCGGCCGATCAGGTATTTGTGGAAGTTCCACCGCGGTGTCTGGCCGGCGCGGCGGGCCAGGTCGGCGTAGAACGGGTGGGCCTTGTCGCCCTTGACCGCCACCTTGGTGAACATCGGGAACTTCACGGCGAACTGGTTCTCGCAGAACGCCGCGATCTCGGCCGCCGAGCCGGGCTCCTGCGCCCCGAAGTCGTTCGACGGAAAGCCCAGCACCACCAGTCCCTGCGCGCGGTGGCGTTCGTACAGCGCCTCCAGGCCGCGGTACTGCGGGGTGAAGCCGCACTGGCTGGCGGTGTTGACCACCAGCACCACCTTGCCAGCGTACTGGCAGAGCGACTGTGGCTGCTCGTCCTGCAGGCGCGGCACGCTGCGGTCCAGCAAGGTCGGGCAGGTGGCGGCCTGCACAGCCCCCGCCCAGCCGAGCAGGCCGACCACGCCGACCCGTCCGAGCGCCCGCAGCCAATGGGCGGTCTGTGCAGTGCGTGAATCTTGCGGAGCCTTGAACATGATTTGTCTTGGGCAAACGTGGGGTTGAGGGTTATATTAGGCCTCAACACGGAATTTCACAAGCGTTTGTCCAAGACATATCAAAGACACAAGGTTGACACCGGGGAACGCTGCAAGATCGCGCGATCCGGTGTACGGCACACTCGGAGCCCCTGATGAACGACCGGGCACCCGCCGCACTGCACATGCTGACCATCGCCGCCGTCGAACGCGACACCCGCATCGGCAAGGACACGCTGCGTGTCTGGGAGCGGCGCTATGGCTTTCCGGCGCCCCTGCGCGACAGCAACGGCGAGCGCCTGTACCCGCTCGACCAGGTCGAGCGGCTGCGCCACATCAAGCGGCTGCTCGACGCTGGTTGGCGACCCGGACGCGTGGTCGGCCTGCCGCTGGAAGACCTGCAGTCCATCGGTGAGCTGGTGCGCCCCGCCAGTGCCGGCGCCGCCGACACTCCGGCCGCCGACACCACGCTCAGCGCCGAACCGCACGCGCTCTACCTGCTGCTGCGCGCCCACGACGTGATCGGCCTGCGCCGCGCCCTGATGCAATCGCTGCTGCGGCGCGGTCTCGGGCACTTCGTTGCCGAGGTGGCCACACCGCTGCTGGTGGAGATCGGGCAGGCCTGGTCGCGCGGACAGCTCGCCATCTTCGAGGAGCACCTGTGCAGCGAGGCGATCGAGACCGTGCTGCGCTCGGCCATCGCCTCGGCGCCCGAGGCGGCGGTGGACGGCAGCCCGCGTGTGCTGCTGACCACCATGCCCGACGAGCAGCACGGCCTGGCGCTGCTGATGGCCGAAGCGCTGTTCACGGTCGAAGGCTGTGCCTGCATGAACCTGGGCCGACAGACGCCGGTACCGGACATGGTGCTGGCCGCGCGCGCGCACCGGGCGCAGGTGGTCGCGCTGAGCTTTTCCTCGCTCAGCCCGACCGGCCCCTCGCTCGACCACCTGGGCAACCTGCGGGCGCAGCTGCCCGCCGACATCGAGATCTGGGCCGGCACGCCGCAGCAGGCCATGCTGCGCCGGGGCGTGGCGGGCGTGACGCTGCTGGACAAGCTGGGGCAGGTGCGCACCGAAGTGGCCCGCTGGCGCGCGGCGCGCTGATCCGCGCGGCCACGGCGTTCAGCTTTTTGCTACGCATGCGTCAAGCCGGGTGAACTTGCGCCAGCGCAAGGCCCGGCAGACTGGCCCCCATGACAACGCGCAACACCTCCTCCCGCTACCACGGCCTGTCGATCGCTCTGCACTGGCTGCTGGCCTTCGGTCTGGTCGGCTCCTTCGCCGTGGGGATCTACATGAGCGAACTGCCGTTCTCGCCGACGCGGCTGAAGCTCTACAACTGGCACAAGTGGGCTGGCGTGACGATCCTGGTGCTGTCGGCCGGGCGGCTGGCCTGGCGCCTGGTGCAGCCTCCGCCGGCGCTGCCGGCGCGCATCCAGGCGGCGATGCCCGGCTGGCAGACCAAGGCCTTCCACGCCACGCACCACCTGATGTACGGGCTGTTCTTCGCCGTGCCGCTGACCGGCTGGGCCTACAGCTCGGCCGCCGGCTTCCCCATCGTGTGGTTCGGCGTGCTGCCGCTGCCGGACTTCGTGCCGGTGGACAAGGCGCTGGCCGAGATGATCAAGCCCTTCCACGAACTCACCGCCTTCGCACTGGCTGCGCTGGTCCTGGCCCACGTCGGCGCCGCGCTCAAGCACCAGTTCATCGACCGCGACCGCCTGCTCGGCCGCATGGGCATCGGCCCGGTCTGAGCCCTGAGCACCACGACCCCTTTTCGGAGCGTTCACATGAACACCAGATTCAACACCTTCAGCACCGCGGCCCTGGCCGCTGCCGCCTTCCTCGTGCTGGCCAGCCAGCCCGCCCTCGCCCAGCAGAAGCTCGACGCCGCCAAGAGCGAGATGGTCTTTGTCAGCAAGCAGATGGGCGTGCCGGTGGAAGGCAAGTTCCGCAAGTTCGACGCCCAGGTCGCCTTCGACCCGAAGAAGCCCGAGGCCGGCAAGGTCAGCTTCACCATCGACACCGGCAGCGCCAGCTTCGGCTCGCCCGAGACCGACGCCGAAGTCGTCAAGCCGGTGTGGCTGGGCGTGGTCAAGTTCCCGCAGGCCACCTTCCAGTCCAGCGCGATCAAGGCGCTGGGCGGCGGCAAGTTCGAGGTCGCCGGCAAGCTGACGATCAAGGGCAGCAGCCAGAACGTGACCGTCCCCGTGGCCCTGGCGCAAGCCGGCGGCACCACCACCGCCACCGGCGCCTTTGCGCTCAAGCGCCTCGAATTCAAGATCGGCGAGAACGAATGGGCCGACACGTCCATGGTCGCCAACGATGTGCAGGTCAAGTTCAAGCTGCTGCTGAGCGGCGTGCCCGCGCTCTGAACATTCTGAATCCCTCCTCACCAACCCTGAAGGAAACCCTCCCATGAAGAAGACCCTGCTCGCCCTGGCCCTGGTGCCCGTCCTGTTCGCCTCGGCCGCCCAGGCCCAGAGCACCGCCTACGCGATCGACCCGACGCACACCTTCGTGACCTTCGAGATCGACCACTTCGGCACCTCGACCAACCGCGGCCGCTTCGACAAGAAGGAAGGCACGGTCAGCTTCGACCGCGCGGGCAAGACCGGCAAGGTGGACATCACCATCGACACCAGCTCGGTCAACACCGGCACCGGCCCGTTCGACGGCCACCTGAAGAGCGCCGAGATTCTCAACGTCGCCGCATACCCGACCGCCCGCTTCGTCAGCGACAAGTTCGTGTTCGAGGGCGACAAGGTCAAGGAAGTCACCGGCCAGTTCACGCTGATGGGCAAGACGCACCCGGTCACGCTGAAGGCGAACAAGTTCAACTGCTACATGAACCCGATGGTCAAGCGCGAAGTCTGCGGCGGCGACTTCGAGGCCACCATCAAGCGCAGCCAGTGGGGCGCCAGCTACGGCATCAACTACGGCTTCTCGGACGACATGCGCCTGGTGGTCCAGGTCGAAGCCGTCAAGCAGTGATCCGGTGACGGTTCGGGGCGGATCAGGCGGTGAAGCCCTGACGTCCCACGGCACGGGCGAGCACCGTGCCCAGCCTCTCGCTCGCCGTGCGCCAGGGTGCGCGCGGCTGGCGCGGCGTGAAACCGAGCAGCGAGAGCGCGCCCTCCAGCGCCATCACGACCGACGCCAGCGCGGCCGCCAGCATGACAGCGGGGCTCACCAGCACGATCAGCGCCAGCCGGGTCAGCCCGGAGGACGTGGTGAACAGATTCGACCAGCGAATGCGCCTGTGGTACTTCATGGCGGTCCTCTCTTGAACAATTGTCACGACAGATACACAACAACCCTACAAAAGATCCATGTCGTAACACTCGTCACATGAGAATACCTTGATTCAGGGAGATTTTCGCCATCAGGAACAACTTTGCGTGTTTTTACCGCGCAGCAATGTTCCGGGAGCTGGCGGACGCGATACTGGTGTCTGCGGGGGCAGCGCCCCCCTGTGCGCGCAGGCTCAGCGCTTGCGGTCCATGCGCAGGGCAAAGGCCATGCTGCGCTGATCGCAACCGATGCGACCGTAGTCGAAGGTTTCCTGCTTGCGGCCCTTTTCGGTCTGGCGGTCCTGCAGCGGCAGGCGGCGCGGGGCGGGAGGATGGTCGGTGCGGAGGAGGTGCTTCATGGCGGTAGGACTCATCGGGGGTTTTTCACATCTTCCAGTGACACTCCGGGCGCCGCTTGAAGGTGAACTTATTGATACCGTTGACAACGCGCCGGTTAATCCTGGCGATGACAACGCATCAGCACCCTCAAAGAAACAACATTGAACCCACGTTCGTTTACTAAACGAATCGGTGTTCCTACACTTGGGCCTCCGGATTACCCGCGAGCAAGCCCATGTTCCACCCCGAAACGCCTCCCGCCGAGGCCCGGTCGATCGCCTGGTCCCACGGCCGCCTGACCCTGAACCGACTGGGGGCGATGCTGGCGCCGGTGGTGTTCACTGCACCCGGCGAGCCCGACTTTTCGCCTTTGCAGATCGCGCCCTGGCACGCCGAGCCGATCGGCGCGGCGCAGGTCGGCCTGATGCGCGGCCTGCGGGGTGACTGGCCCTGCGTCCCCTTCGGCCGCACCGACCGGCCCGTGGATCTGCCCGCCGGCTGGTCCGCCCGCACCCCGCACGACGGCTGGGGCCACGGTTACAGCGCCCACCACGACTGGGACTGGCTCGCCACCGACGATCCGCACACCCTGGCGCTGACGATCGCCCTGCCCGCGGCCGACCCGATCGCGCGGCTGACCCGCACGGTGCGCGCGCAGCCCGATGCGGCCGTGGTCGACCTCAGCCTGTGCATCGAGGCGCGGGTTCCGTGCACGCTGCCGGTCGCCCTGCACCCCACGCTGCGGCTCGATGCCGGCCGCGTCGCGCTGGACCTGCCCGCGCACGGCCTCGGCCTGAGCTACCCGGTGCCCGCCGAACCCGGCCGTTCGCGGCTGGCGCCGGACCAGCGTTTCGACCGGCTCGACGCCGTGCCCACCACCGACGGCCCGCCCGCCGACCTCACCCGCTTCCCGCAGCCGCAGGACAGCGAAGACCTGCTGCAGCTGATGGCGCTCGGCGGCCCCGTCACCGCCCGCTATCTGGACTGCGGCTGGGCGCTGGAACTGGACTGGGACCGCGCGCTGCTGCCCGACCTGATGCTCTGGGTCAGCCACCGGGGTCGGCTGTATCCGCCGTGGAATGGCCGGCATCTGGCGCTCGGGGTCGAGCCGGTGTGTGGCGTGTTCGATCTGGGCCGGGTCGCTGCGCCGCCGGCCGATCACCCGCTGTCCGCCCGCACCGGCCTGACGCTCACGCCCGGCCAGCCGCTCGTCGTGCGCAGCCGGTTCAGCGCCCGCCCGCTGTCCGCCGCGGAGTGCCAGCCATGAGCGGCGACGTCACCGTCCGCGACATCGCCAACGCCGCGGGCGTGTCGGTCGGCACCGTCTCGCGTGCGCTGAAGAACCAGCGCGGCCTGTCCGACGAGACGCGCCGCCATGTCCGCCAGGTGGCCGCGGACCTCGGCTACGACCTGTCGCGGCTGCGCTCGGGCAAGGCGCCGCGGCTGGTGTTCCTGATCCACCGGCACCACAGCAACTTCGCCGTGAACCCCTTCTTCGCCGAGGTGATGCACGGCGTCGAGGAGGGCTGCCGCCAGTTCGGCGTGGCGCCCACGCTGCTGAGCGCGCGGCAGGGCGACGCGGTGGGCAAGCTGCTCAAGCTGCACGAGCCCGATGCGCTGCTGGTGGCGGGCTACTTCGAGGACGAGGTGCTGGCGCAACTGACCGACCTGGGGCTGCCGCTGGTGCTGGTCGATGGCTGGATTCCCGGCTGCGCCGCCGTCAACCCGGACAACACCGGCGGCGGCTACCAGGCCACGCGCCATTTGCTCGACCTCGGCCGACAGCGCATCGCCTACATCGCCGGCTCGCTGGCGCACTTCAGCATCCGCGAGCGCAGCCGGGGCTACCGGCGCGCCTTGTTCGAGGCGGGGGTGCTGGCCGATCCTGATCTGGAAGCGCTCGCGCCGCCGGGGCTGGATGACGCGGAAGGGGCGGCGGCGGCCATGCGCACGCTGCTGCGCCGGCGATTGCGGCCGGACGCCGTGTTCGCCTACAACGACAGCGCGGCGCTGGCGGCGATGCGGGTGTGCCTGAACGCCGGGCTGCGCATCCCGGAAGACATCGCTTTTGTCGGCTTCGACGACATCCCGGCCGCCCGCTACGGCGCCATCCCGCTCACCACGCTGCGCGTGGACAAGCAGGAGCTGGGGCGCACGGGGGTGGAGATGCTCGTGGGGGGTGGGGCGATGCCGCAGGAGATGGTGATGGGGGTGGAGTTGATGGTGCGGGAGAGTTCGGGGGCAAGCATCAGCGCAGCCTGACCACGGGGACGCACACAGTGCGCCGGGAGAGGCGCTCAGGGCACTTCTAGAAACCGACCCTGACCGCCACCTGCGCCGCGCGCTGCGGCAAGATGCCGCCCCATGATCACGCCCCGCACCAAGCCATCGAGCTTCTTTCCTGAGGAGGCCGCGGACGACCTGTTCGTGGTGCAGCAGCGCAAGGCCAAGCTGGAGGGCTACGTGCAGACGCTGGCGGCGATGGACGAACTGATCGACTTCGCGGCGA
>OFSF01000876.1_pt1 | contig 11136 bp, 5 predicted proteins | sample 1543271 | NCBI WGS metagenome assembly OFSF01 (sample SAMN07774227, study PRJEB24372) | wastewater metagenome | isolation source: Exp Tend VB 100WW | collected 2016-02
CGCCCGCCCCACCCTCCCCTGCGCACGAAAACGATTTCACTGATTTCAGCAAACCGTCATGCCTTCGCCACGCCAGTACCATATTGCGGAGCAGCATGCGCCCGCGGGCGACCCATGCTAAAAAACGCCCGCCCATCGCTTAGATCGATCCAAGAACGACACTGCGATGGCCGGGAGTTGGGGGAGCAGCAACAGGACGTACCAGGCCACGCGCACGGTGCTACTGCCACTGCATGGCAATAGCGACAATGTCACTTCAAATTAGATCGATTCAAGTTGTCCGTGCCACGTCACCGGATCAATCCAGGAGAGAGGGAGAGATGGGAATGAAGCATTCAACACGTACGCATGGCCAGGACGCACTGGCGCTGGCCATCGCGCTGGCCTTGGCCGCCGCCGTCATTCCGGCTGGCGCCGCCGCGCAGCAGGCCGCTTCCACCGGCTCGCAGGAAGCCACCAACCTGGACAGCGTCCAGGTCACCGGCTACCGCTACGCCATTGAAAAGAGCCTTGAGCAGAAGCGCGACGCCAACGCCGTGGTCGAAGTGATCACCGCCGAAGACGTCGGCAAGTTCCCCGACAAGAACGTGGCCGACGCACTGCAGCGCGTGCCCGGCGTGGTCATCACCCGCAGTGGCGGCGAAGGCAAGAGCGTCAGCGTGCGTGGCCTGGCACCCGACCTGACCCTGACCCAGTTGAACGGCAACTACGTGGCCACGTCGGAAACCAACGACGAAGCCACCCGTTCGTTCAACTACACCCTGTTGCCGTCGAACATGCTGTCCAGCGCCGAGCTGTTCAAGTCGCCGGAAGCACGCATCGATGAAGGCGGAATCGGCGGCACGGTCATCCTGCACACCCGTCGCCCGCTGGACATGGAATCCAACTCGGGCTTCGTCACGCTCGAGGGCACCTCCTCCGATACCCACCACGATATCGACCCGCAGGCGTCGGCCCTGTATTCGTGGCACAGCAAGGACGAGCGTTTCGGCGTGCTGATCGGCGTGACGCAGCAGAAGCGCACCACCCGCACCATGGAAGCCAGCACCGAGGACTACCAGTGGTATGGCGCCGGCAAGGCGCGCGATGCCTATGGCAACGTGCAGGCGCAGGATGGTATCCACTACTGGTGGGGCAAGTCCGGCTTCAACAACCAGACCGGCGGCAACTACAGCGACTTCTTCATGCCGACGTCGGTCAACTTCGCGGTGAAGGAAGAGAAGCGCGAACGCAAGGGCGGCCAGCTGACCTTCCAGTTCAAGCCGGTCGACAACGTTACGATGACGGCCAACTACTTCCGCTTCGAGCTGCAGGGTGACTACACCCAGAACATGCTGAAGATCCCGGAATGGAGCATGGCCCGCTTCAACGGCGATGGAAACTGGGCCGGCGGCCGCCTGCTCAACGGCCTGGATTTCGATCCCAGCGGCAACACCGTTACCGGCGCCCAGTTCGAAAAGCTGGCTGGAAAGACCTACTACTGCAGCGAAGACCAGGCCAAGGCCGCTGGCCTCAAGCCCGGCGGCTGGGGCCCGGACGACTGCACGGTTCCGACGCCGCAGCTGACCGGTGGCTACAGCAAGGAAAAGGCACTCTCGCAGACCGCTGACCTGACCATCGACTGGGACATCAGCCCGCTGTGGAAGGCCTCGTTCACCGGTGGCCGCACCTGGTCCGAAGGTGGTCCGTCGATGAACTTCCGGATGTCGGCCAAGCCGCGCCGCAAGGTCGGCAACGATTACCTGTCGGGCAACCTGTACAGTGCCTGGGACCTGACCGGTACGCCGTTGGCCACCTTCTCGCCCGACCTGCAGCAGCAGCTGATGAACGGCATCGCCGAAGTCGACACCGGCTCGACCGATTCGTCGTGGAAGCGCACCGAGGTCAAGCAGAACTACTTCCAGGCCGACGTCACCAAGCTGTTCGAGTCCGGCTGGCTGGACTCGATCCAGTTCGGCGCCAAGTACCGTGACGGCAAGGTCCATCGCAATACCGGCAACACCTACTGGGTTTGCCCGGGCCGCGACCCGGCCGACTATGACAACAGCCGCTACCAGAGTGGCTGCGATCCGACTGCGGGCGACGCGCAGCCGGGCTTCTTCCTGTCCGATCCGATCAGCAACATCGCGGGCGGCTTCAATGCCAACGTGTTCCCGGGCATCAACTACCCGGCCTACATCGATTACCTGAACAAGACCTACGGTGGTTCGCACAACCGCACCGAGGAAGACTTCGTCTACAACGTCAACGAGAAGATCTACTCGGGCTACTTCCAGGCCAACTTCCGCACCGAACGCGTGCGCGGCAATGTCGGCGTGCGCGTGGTGCGCACCAAGCAGTTCGCGCAGTCCTCCGACTCGATCGAGAAGTTCAACGACTACTTCCTGGACAACGCGTCCGGCGCACCGATGGCGTGCACCGATCCGGCCGCTGCGGCCTACCCGACCTACAGCTGCGAGAGCGGCTTCGTGCGCCTGCCGCACGATCTGGCGCAGAGCAAGACCTACAGCCTGATCGGCGTGGATCGCACCTACACTGACGTACTGCCGAGTTTCAATATCGCCTGGGACATCACCGACACGCTGGTGCTGCGTGGTGCCGCGTCGAAGGTGATCGCCCGCCCCGGCTACACCGACATCGCAGCACCGGGTGCACTGAGCTACTACAGCGAGGAGTACGTCAATGATCGCCGCGTTGCCGGTGGCGCATCGACCGCAGGCTGGGTCGGCCAGGGCAGCAACAAGCAGCTGGAACCGTTCAAGGCCACCCAGTTCGACCTGGGCCTGGAGTGGTACTTCCAGCCGGGCGCGGTCGCCGGCGTCGGCCTGTTCCGCAAGAACGTGGACAACTTCACCCTGCCGGTGGTGCGCGACACGCCGATGGTCATCAACGGTGAAGCGGTGAACGTGCAGCGCTACGAGACCCAGGCCAATGGCCGCGATGGTGTCTCGCAAGGCGTCGAGCTGTATGGCCAGTACACGTTCGATTTCGGCTTCGGCGTGCAGGCCAACTACACCTACAACGACACCAACCTGGCCTCCATTGTTCTGGACGGTCAGGAAATCGGCTCCTCGCCACTGGTCGGCAGCGCCAAGAACCAAGCCAACGTGACGGTGTTCTACGAGAACGAGAAGTTCCTCGCGCGCGCCTCGTTCAACCGTCGCGGCCAGGTGGTCGGTGGGCTCAACAATGGCCTCACCGTCTACACCGAGCCGTATGACCAGCTGGATCTGAACGTGGCCTACAACCTGACCCCGGACTGGACCCTGACCGCCTCGGTGATCAATGCCACCAAGTCCGAGCAGCGCGTGCACCTGGGCAGCGACACCAAGGCACGCCTGATCTCCAATACCTACGCAGGCCGCCAGCTGTACTTCGGCGCTACCTGGAAGTTCTAAGGCAACACCGGGTTGCCCGGGCCTGCCCCGGTGCAACCCACGCCCCGCCCTGGCGGGGACGTTCCTCCACGGCAGCCACGCTGGTACAGGTGGCTGCCGTTTTCATTGGTGCTTTGTCTTCGGTTCAGCCCTGCGCTTGACCCTGCCAATGTTGGAAGGTGCACACTGGCGCCACCCCAAGAGCACCGAAGGAGCTACAGATGGAATTCCACGTGGAAGGCATGACCTGCGGCGGCTGCGCACGCAGCGTGACCAAGGCGATCGAGCTGGTCGATCCGCAGGCCAGCGTGCAGGCAGATCCCGCCAGCCGTCGCGTGCAGGTACAGACCTCGGCCAGCGAAGCGCAGATCGTGGCGGCGCTGACCGATGCAGGCTTCCCGCCGCGCACGGCCTGATCCCCTAGCCTGCGCCTGCAACGAAAAGCCCGCCCGGTGCAGCTGCACCGGGCGGGCTTTTTCATGCATGCAACGCCAGGTCAGTGCTTGTGCGTGCGGCGCCGTACTGCACCGGTCTTCGCGGTCTCCGGCGGTGCCAGGGTCTCTTCGTCTTCGCCCAGCCGCTGCAGGATCGGGCATTCCGGGCGCTCATCGCCCGCACAGCAGCTGATCAACGACTTCAGCGTGTCGGCCATCTGCCGCATGCTTTCGATACGCTGCTCCAGGTCGGCGATGTGCTGTTCGGCAAGTTGCTTGACGTCGGCACTGTGCCGCGAGGTGTCGTTCCACAGGCCGAGCAGATCGGTGATCTCGGCCACCTGGAAGCCAAGATCGCGCGCCCGCCGAATGAAGCGCAGGCGGTGGATGTCCGCCTGCGAGTACGCCCGGTAGCCGGACTCGGTGCGATCGGCCGCGGGAATCAGGCCGATCTGTTCGTAGTAGCGGATCATCTTCGCCGAAACGCTGGAGGCCTTGGCGGCTTCACCGATGTTCATGCGGTTCTCCTTCAGTGGCTCGCGGCGGGGGTATCCGCCATCGGCGCCTGGAAGCGGCGCAGGCGCAGCGCGTTGCCCAGCACGAACACGCTGGACAGCGCCATCGCACCGGCGGCGAACACCGGCGACAGCAGCACGCCCCAGACCGGGTACAGCACGCCGGCAGCCACCGGAATCAGCGCGGTGTTGTAGGCAAAGGCCCAGAACAGGTTCTGCCGGATGTTGCCCAGCGTTGCCTTCGACAGCGCGATGGCATTCGGCACGCCCTGCAGGTTGCCCGACATCAGCACCACATCGGCCGACTCCACCGCGATATCGGTGCCGGTCCCGATCGCCAGGCCGACATCGGCCTCGGCCAGCGCCGGCGCATCGTTGATGCCGTCACCAACAAAGGCGACGTGGCCATGCGTGGCCTTCAGGCGGCGCACCGCTTCTACCTTGCCTTCCGGCAGCACCTCGGCCACCACTTCATCGATACCCAACTGGCGCGCGATCGCCTGAGCGGTGCCGGCATTGTCACCGGTGATCATCGCCACCTTCAGGCCAAGCTGATGCAGCGCCGCGATCGCGGCCGGCGTGCTCGGCTTGATCGGATCGGATACTGCGATGATCGCTGCCAGGCGTCCATCGACGGCCGCGTACAACGGCGACTTGCCCTGCGCGCCGAGTCCGGCCGCCAACGCCGCAAACGCGGTGATATCCACGCCAAGGTCGCGCATGAAGCGATCGGCGCCGACCTCTACCCGTGCGCCCTCTACGCTGGCGCGCACGCCCATGCCGGTGACCGACTCGAAATCAATCATCGACGGCAGCGCGAGGCCCTGCTCGGTGGCTGCATCGACAATGGCGCGGGCGATCGGATGCTCCGAACGTGATTCCACGGTGGCGACGGCGGCCAGCACTGTGGCGCGATCAAAGCCGTCGGCGATCTCCAGGTCGGTCAGGCGCGGGCGGCCTTCGGTCAGCGTGCCGGTCTTGTCCACCGCCACCACCTGCGCGTCCTTCAGCAACTGCAGTGCTTCACCCTTGCGGAACAGCACGCCCATCTCGGCGCCACGACCGGTTCCGACCATGATCGACGTCGGCGTAGCCAAGCCCATCGCGCAGGGGCAGGCGATGATCAGCACCGCCACCGCATTGACCAGCGCGAAGCTCAGCGCCGGCGATGGGCCGAAGATCAACCAGACCAGGAACGTGGCCAGTGCGGCCAGCATCACCGCCGGCACGAACCACAGGGTGACCTTGTCGACCACCGCCTGGATCGGCAGCTTCGAGCCCTGTGCCTGTTCGACCATGCGGATGATCTGCGCCAGCATGGTCTGCGCGCCCACCGCCGTGGCACGCACGGTCAATGCACCTTTCTGGTTGACCGTGCCGCCCACCACGCTGCTGCCCGGCTGCTTCTCGACCGGAATCGGTTCGCCGCTGATCATCGACTCGTCGATGTAGCTGCGGCCCTCGATCACCTCGCCATCGACCGGCACGCGCTCGCCCGGGCGCACTTCCACCACATCGCCGCTCAGAACCTCGTTGACCGGGATCTCGATCGTGCGGCCGTCACGGATCACATGCGCGACCTTGGCCTGCAGGTTGACCAGGCGCTTGATCGCCTCCGAGGTACGGCCCTTCGCGCGCGCCTCAAGGAAGCGGCCGAGCAGGATCAGCGCGACGATCACCGCCGCTGCTTCGTAGTAGACGTTCACCGTGCCCGGCGGCAGCAACCGCGGTGCAAAGGTCGCCACCACCGAGTAACCGAACGCTGCGGCGGTACCCACCGCCACCAGCGAGTTCATGTCCGGCGCCAGCCGCAGCAGTGCCGGGAAACCCTTCTGGTAGAAACGGCGGCCGGGAATGGCCAGCACCAGCAGGGTCAGTACGAACTGCAGGTACCAGCTGGTCTGCATGCCGAGGGTGGCCATCACCCATTCGTGCATGCCGGGAATCAGGTGCGAACCCATTTCCAGCACGAACACCGGAAGTGCAAGTGCGGTGGCCACGATCAGGTCGCGTTTCAGTTCGGCGCGCTCGGCATCCTTCTTTTCCGCCGCTTCGTCATCGGACTGAACGCCCGCTTCGATGGCATGGGCGGCATAACCGACCTTGTCGATGGCCGCTATCAGCGCGTCTACGCCCGCAACGCCGCGCACGGTCGCACGCTCCGTGGCCAGGTTGACGCTGGCCTGGCTGACGCCCGGTACCGCCAGCAGCGCGCGCTCGACGCGGCCGACGCAGGAGGCACAGGTCATGCCTTCCACTGCCAGCTCGATGGTGCCGGCCGGCACGTCATAACCCACCCGCTCCACCGCCTGGATCAGCGCGGCGCGATCAACCGGACCGGACGCGCGGATATCCGCACGTTCGGTGGCCAGATTGACCGAAACACTGCCGACGCCCTCGACCTTGGACAGCGCCGCTTCGACACGACCGACGCAGCTGGCGCAGGTCATGCCCTCGATGGGCAGGCTGATGGTGGACGGGCTTGCGGGGACTGCAGTGGCGCGGGGCGTGCTCATGATCGGATTCCCGGGGTTCCTTCTGGATGCGGACAGGCTAAACCTTGCCATCGTGGGAAGGTCAAATCCAGCCACCCCGGGGTTCATGAAGGGATTCATCCACGCATGGCGTGGATCTACCGGGCGGACGGGGGCGCCTTGCGGATCAAGGCCCCACGCCCCCGCTGTCCGCCTCAGAAGGTGAACACGTACTCCAACGCGAACTCGCGGCCAACCGCGCCGAGCAGGCGGGTCGGGGCGAAATCGTAGTCCAGCTTGTACGGGTCCTTGTGGTTCCAGCTGGCCGAGTTGAACGCGTTGTTGACGTAGACGTTGACCTTGGCGTGCTCGGTCACCTGGTAGCCCACGTTGAAGTTCCAGGTGATGAACGGCCCGACCCGCCCGTAGTAGCGCGCCGTCTGCTGGCCGGCGTTGGGATTCGGATTCGGCGAGCCGTCCGGACGCGTCGCCGGCTCCAGGCAGTTGAGCGACGGGCTGTCGCTGGGCACGTAACCATCGGCGAACGGCAGGCAGCCGCCAGGATTGTTCAGGCGATCGGTGCCCCAGTGATAGCGCACGCCCGGCACCGAACCGATGCGATCGGCATAGACATTGGCGTTCCAGTTGCCGCGCTGCCAGGCCAGGCTTGCACGCAGCTTGCTGCGCAGGTCGCGATCGCGGCGTTCCGGATTCGGATCGTTGGCGTAGCGCTGTTCCTTGGTTGAGATCTGGTTGGTGTAGTTAAGGCCGAGCTGGAAGCTGCCCCACTGCGCGGTTTCAAGGCGATAGCGTGCGGTCAGGTCGATGCCGCGCACTTCGCGGCTGGCCAGGTTGAACGGGCCACGTTCAATCGATACCAGGCGACCATTGCTGTCACGGTTCACGCGGGCCAGGATGCCGGCGCAGTACTCGCCACCGGCCGGATTGGCCCACGGCGTACCGTCCATGTTCTTGCCGGTCAGGCAGCCCGCTTCGCTGGCCAGCACCTCGTCGGCGCCAACGTCGACGATCATGTCTTCCAGCTTGATTGCCCAGTAGTCGGCACTGACCGACAGATTGGGCATCACGTCCCAGACGAAACCGACCGTCCACGAATCACCGGTCTCCGAGCGCAGCAGCGGCGTGCCACGCCGGTTCACGTCGAACGTGTACCAGACATCGGTATTGCCCACGCCACAGTTGTTGACCAGGTACGCGCCGCTCTGGATGCAGCGCAGGCGGTCATAGGTCTGCACTTCGGAGCTGCTGGGCTGGCCCAGCAGGTAGTGCATGTCCGGCGCATGGAAGCTGGTGGCATAGGAGCCGCGCACCAGCAGCGACTCCACCGGGCGCCATTCCAGGCCGACATTCCAGGTGGTCTCCTTCTGGCTGCCGATGTCCAGCGCTTCGCCGCTGTTGTCAGCCTTGTAGCTGCCATAGCGGTCATAGCGCGCGGCCGCAGTGGCGGTCACGCTTTCCAGCAGCGGGATCTTGAACTCGACGCCGGCCGAATAGCGGGTACGCTCGCCGCCACCGCGATCGACGTTCTGCAGGTCGAAATCGATGCCGGCGCGCGGATCCGGACTGAGGTGATAGCCCTGCTGCGCGACTTCGGCCACCGCCGCGAACGAGATCGGGCCGGCCCAGCCCTGGAACAACTCGCCGGTGATATCCGCCGAAGCCTGATTGACCCATGAGGACGCACGGTTATTCGCCACGGTGCCCATCTGCCAGTACTGATCCGGCGTCAGCGGGTTCCACCAGCGCGATTCGTTCAACGCATAGATCGCCTCGCCGTCGGCGGTAGTGCCCAGCTTCGGGCCGAGGAAATAGTCGTACGACTTCTGCTTGTCGACCACGTTCTGCCGCTCTTCAACGCGGTAGTAGGAACGCCCCACCGTGGCGCTCCAGTCGAAGCGATCGGCCAGGCGACCACGCAGGCCCGCACTCCAGTCCCAGGACAGTTCACGGTTGGTGTTGCGCAGCGTATCCAGGCCGCCCACCTCGTTCGGGGTGAACTGGCGCACGCCGAGGATCGGGCGGTTGCGGTTGGCATCCCAGTAGTAGCCGTTGTCATCGTCGATCAGCGACACGCCGGGCGGATTGGTGCCCCAGATCGCTTCGGAACGGTATACCGCCAGGTTGGTCCAGGCCTGCAGGTCGTTGCTGAAATCGAAGGTGGCATACAGGTTGCCGGACACGTTCTCGGCACCGCCGGTGAGCAGCCAGTTGGCGTAGTCGGCGCTCATGCCGCACAGACGGCCGGTGTTGGTGATGGTGTTGGCGGCGTAGTTGTAGACCAGGCGATCGGCGGTGTAGTACTCCCCGTCGAACTTCTCGCAGGTGCCGGTGGGCGGCGCCAGGCGCTGGCCGGTGGTGGGATCGATCAGCGCCAGGCCGGCGGTGGGACGGAAGCCGACCTTGCGTTGTTCCATGTTCCAGGACGGGTACGGCGCATCGTCGGCATCGTCCATCTGCGGACGGTCACGGCCGAACAGCGGATCGCGCTTGGTGTACTGCAGCGCGTAGGTCACGCTCCAGTTGTCGCCGGTCCTGCCGCCGGCCCAGGACAGATCCCAGGTATCGCGACCGCCTTCGGTGGAGGTGCCGCCGCGCACGCGCACTTCGTCGCCGTCGTAGTTCGTCTTCAGGATGACGTTGACCACGCCGGCGATCGCATCCGAGCCATAGATGGCCGAGGCGCCACCGGTCAGCACTTCGATGCGCTCCACCGCGGCAGCGGGAATGTTGCCGTAGTTGGAGAAGTTGGTTTCGCCGCCGTAGGGCAGCGGGTAGTCCGCTACGCGACGCCCGTTGACCAGCAGCAGCGAACGGTTCGGGCCCATCCCGCGCAGGTTCAGGCCGCTGGCATTGGGCGTGTGCGAACCCCACTGCGAGGCCGCCTCGACGGTACCGGTGGCTTCAGTGAGCGTCTTCAGTGCGTCGTAAACGCTGACGAAGCCTTCCTTCTGGATCTGTGCGGCGGTGATCACGTTGACCGGCGCTGGGCCTTCAACGCTGGCGCGCTTGATGCGCGAACCGGTGACGGTGACCACGTCGAGATCCTTGGTGGACGAACTGGCGGCCTCCTGCGCGCTGGCCGCCAGGGGCAACAGGGCCAGGACCAGGGCCTGGGACAGCAGGTGACGACGCTTGCGGACGATCTGAGCCATGGGTGGTTGCTCTTCGAAAGTGTGGACGCACGGACGGGTGGTGGCGCGGCACTACGGCTGATCCGGGCACCTGGATCGGTTCAAGACCGTCCCGACACCCTCCCCTGTGGATCGATCCAAACTAAAGCACAGCTGAACCACGCCCGGCATGCGGCGACGCAGCAACACGTGGCGTAATGCCGTTATCGGCTGCAGGTATCCAAAACAATCAACGGGTTGCGAAACATCGCTGAGAAGACGGCGCACACGTCAATGACACGATCGCGACAATCGTGCGCGGAACTATTTTGTCCGTGGCGGGCCGGCGTACGGGGTCGGATCCCCTCACGGAGGGGCTCTGACCCGACTGCATCCAGATGGAGTCAGAGCCCTTCTGCGAAGGGATCCGACCCGGGGCTTGCGATCAGGCGTCCAGCGCCTGCCGCAGCGCGGCTACGGTGGCGGTGGCGGTCTGGCTCCAGTCCGGGTCCAGCCCTCGCAAAGCCTGGTTCTGGAACTGCATGGCCGAGCGCCGCAGCCCCTTGGCCGAGGCGTGCAGTTCGGTGCAGCCGGTCTGCCTTGCCACGGTAGCGATGTTGCCCGGTGCCAATCCGGCACCAGCCATCACCGTAATGCGGCCTGCTGCCTGGGTAACGAGGCCTGCCAGCACATCGGCACCGGCCTCCGCACTGACCTGGCCGCCCGAGGTCAGCACGCGCTGGCAGCCCAGCCCGATCACCTGCTCCAGTGCGGCGGGCAGATCGCGGGCGGCATCGAAGGCGCGATGAAAGGTCACCTGCAACGGCCCGGCAGCCTGCACCAGCTCGCGGCACAGCGCCAGATCGATGCAGCCCTGCACATCCAGCGCACCAATCACCACACCATCGCAGCCCAGTGCGCGGCACTGCGCGATGTCACGCAGCATCAGTTCGGTTTCCAGCGCGTCGTAGTGGAAGTCGCCCGGGCGCGGCCGCACCAGCACGAACAGCGGAATCGACAGGCGTTCGCGGGCAATCGCAATGCTGGCGAACGCCGGTGTGGTGCCGCCTTCGGCCAGGTTGTCGAACAGCTCGATGCGGTCGGCACCGCCGGCCTGCGCGGCCAGCGCCGATGCCAGCGAATTGCTGGCGATCTCCAGGGTGAGCCGCGTGCTCACGTCTGGGTGCTCGTGTAGATCGATGGCG
>OFSF01000878.1_pt1 | contig 11122 bp, 9 predicted proteins | sample 1543271 | NCBI WGS metagenome assembly OFSF01 (sample SAMN07774227, study PRJEB24372) | wastewater metagenome | isolation source: Exp Tend VB 100WW | collected 2016-02
TCAAGGAACACCCGCACGCGGTGCTGTTCATCGACGAGATCCACACGCTGATCGGCGCGGGTGCAGCATCGGGCGGGACGCTGGACGCCAGCAACCTGCTCAAGCCGGCGCTCAGCTCTGGCCAGATCAAGTGCATCGGCGCGACCACCTTCACCGAGTACCGGGGCATCTTCGAGAAGGATGCTGCGCTGTCCCGCCGGTTCCAGAAGGTCGATGTGGCCGAACCGACCGTCGAGCAGACGGTGGAAATCCTGAAGGGATTGAAGTCACGTTTCGAAGAGCACCACGGGGTCAAGTACGACCTGGGTGCCCTGCAGGCGGCGGCTGAACTTTCTGCCAAGTACATCAACGACCGCCACCTGCCGGACAAGGCCATCGACGTGATCGACGAGGTCGGCGCGGCGCAGCGCGTGTTGCCGAAGGGCAAGGCGAAAAAGCGCATCACCCGCAGCGAGGTCGAGGACATCGTCGCCAAGATCGCGCGCATCCCGCCCGCCAGCGTCACCAGCGACGACCGCAGCAAGCTCAAGACGCTGGACCGCGACCTGAAGAGCGTCGTGTTCGGCCAGGACGCCGCGATCGACGCGCTGGCCGGCGCGATCAAGATGGCGCGCTCGGGTCTGGGCAAGCCGGACAAGCCGATCGGTGCCTTCCTGTTCAGCGGCCCGACCGGCGTGGGCAAGACCGAGGTGGCCAAGCAGATGGCCTACATCCTCGGCATCGACCTGCTGCGCTTCGACATGTCCGAGTACATGGAGCGCCACGCGGTCAGCCGCCTGATCGGTGCGCCCCCGGGCTATGTCGGCTTCGACCAGGGTGGTCTGCTCACCGAGGCCGTGACGAAGAAGCCGCACTGCGTGCTGCTGCTGGATGAAATCGAGAAGGCCCACCCGGATGTCTTCAATGTGCTGCTGCAGGTCATGGACCACGGCACGCTGACCGACAACAACGGGCGCAAGGCCGACTTCCGCAACGTCATCATCATCATGACGACCAACGCGGGCGCCGAGACCATGCAGAAGGCCACCATCGGCTTCACCAACGCCCGCGAGACCGGCGACGAGATGGGCGACCTGAAGCGCATGTTCACGCCGGAGTTCCGCAACCGGCTGGACGCGATCGTCAGCTTCCGGGCGCTGGACGAGGACATCATCCTGCGCGTGGTCGACAAGTTCCTGCTCCAGCTCGAAGGTCAGCTCAACGAGAAGAAGGTCGAGGTCACCTTCACCGACGCGCTGCGCAAGCACCTGGGCAAGAAGGGCTTCGATCCGCTGATGGGTGCGCGCCCGATGCAGCGTCTGATCCAGGACACGATCCGCCGTGCGCTGGCCGACGAGCTGCTGTTCGGCAGCCTGACGGACGGTGGTCGCCTGACGGTCGATGTGAACGAGGCCGGCGAAGTGCAGCTCGACATCGAGCCGCGCAACAAGAGCGACAAGCCGAAGGCCGAGCCGGCGACGGCCTGAGCTACCACGGTGTCGACCGGATCGACCGAAAGGGCCTGCGGGCCCTTTTTTCATGCACTGTCGCTGCGTGATGCGCGCAGATCAGCGCTGGAAGCGGACCGGATCCTGTCCGAAGTAGGCCCGCAGCAGCGCGTAGACCTCCGGGAATTCGGCCTGCAGCCCTTCCGGCGCCACGAAGAAGGCCTCTGCCGTGACGGGAAAGAATTCTTCCGGACCCTGCGCGGCGTAGGGATCCAGCCACGTTGGCAATGCGGCGTCCACCTCGGCGGTGTGCTGGGCCAGCGCACGGGCCATCACGTCTTGCCACTGCGTCAGCATCGTCCGGTCCGGCAGGGTGGGGACGCCATCAACCCCGCCGTTGCGCATGTCCAGCACGTGGACAAACTCGTGGATGACGACGTTGTAGCCATCCTCGGTCCGGTCCGGCGCGCCGGCCATCTGCACGTCCTGCCACGACAGCATGACCGGGCCACCCTCCATCGCCTCGCCGGCCAGCACCTCGTCGCCGCTGTGCACCACGCCAGCCTCGTCGCTCCATTGGCGCTGCACGACGACTTCCTGCGGGTGCAGCACGATACCCACGAAGCCGTCGTAGAGCGACAGCCCGCCCGGCAGGTGCAGCACCGGCACGCAGGCCTGCGCCGCCACGGCCACGGCCATCGCATCGGTGAGTTGCAGATCCCCGGCGGTGCTGAACTCCTTCTCGCTCAGGAACAAGGTCGCCAGTTCGCGCAGGTGCAGCAGATCCGACAGCGGGCGTCGTTTGAGGAAGGGATAGGCCCGCAGCGTCTCCAGCCACAGTGCGTCCGGTATCGCCCGGCTTTCAAGGATCCGCTGGGTACGCCGCGCGCGCCAAGCGTCCAGCCAGCGCTTCAGCATGGCAGCGGCAGGCGCCGACGCTCCACCCCGTCCGCCGTGAGGCGCAAGACCTCGGCGCGCGGCGTGGCCGGGTCGTGGTCCAGATCCCAGTCGGTCAGCACATGGCGGACCAGCCCGTCACCCAGCACCTCGTCCCCGGGGCGGTGGGTGTGGCCGTGGACCAGCGCCGTGGCACCGTGCTGGCGCAGCAGCGCGCGCATGGTGTCCTGGTCCAGATCGGGGTAGGCCGCCATGCCCAGCGTGCGCTTGCGGTGTTCGCTGCTGTCGCGCAGGCCACGGGCGAACGCACGGCGGCCTTCCAGCGTCTGGGCGAGGAACTGCTGCTGCCACACCGGGTCGCGGGCCTGCAGGCGAAAACGCTGATAGTCGATGTCGGCGAGGCACTGCGCATCGCCGTGGACCAGCACGGTGCGGCGCCCGAAGGCCTCCAGCACGCAGACCTCGTCCAGCACCTGCCAGCCGGCCATCGCGGCGGCGCGCGGGCCGAGCAGGAAATCGCGGTTGCCGACCAGCATCGCCACCGTGCGGTGGCGGGCGCAGTCGGCAAACTGGCGCAGCACGCGGGCCTCGACGCTGTCCGCGTCGTCCAGCACATCGTCACCGACCCAGACCTCGAACAGGTCGCCGAGCACCAGGACGGCGTCGGCGTCGGTGTGCTGCAGGTAGTCGGCCAGCGCCGCGGCGGTGCGCGGCGTGGCCGGGCTGAGGTGCAGGTCGGAGATGCACTCCACGCAGCGCCACTGCGGCGCAGCCCGGAGCACACGGACCGGCACCGTCAGGCTCACTCCACGACCACGGCGCGGGTGATGACCACGTCCTCGACCGGCACGTCGTCGTGGAAACCACGCTTGCCGGTGCGGACCTTCTCGATCTGGTCGACCACGGCGGTGCCGTCGACCACGCGGCCGAACACGGCGTAGCCCCAGCCGGAGGCGTTCTCGGCGGTGAAGTTCAGGAAGTCGTTCTTCGCGACGTTGATGAAGAACTGCGACGTGGCCGAGTGCGGCGCGTTGGTGCGCGCCATGGCCAGCGTGTACTTCTCGTTCTTCAGGCCGTTGTTGGCCTCGTTCTTGATCTCGCCTTGCGTGGGCTTCTGCTTCAGGCCGGCTTCCATGCCGCCACCCTGGACCATGAAGCCCTTGATGACGCGGTGGAAGACGGTGCCGTCGTAGTGGCCGCTCTTGACGTAGCTGAGGAAGTTGGCGGCCGACAGGGGGGCTTTCGCGTCATCGAGTTCGATGCGGATGGTGCCGAGGGTGGTCTGCAGATCGACTTGGGGGGCTGCCATGGTTATTTCTCCAGAGAGGCTTTCTTGATGAGGACCGGCTCGACGGGCACGTTCTGGTGGCGTCCGGCGTTGCCGGTCGGCACGCCGCGGATCTTGTCCACGACCTCCATGCCTTCGATCACGCGCCCGAACACCGCATAGCCGTTGCCGTCCTGCGAGTTGGGCTGGTCGAGGAAGGGATTGTCCTTCACGTTGATGAAGAACTGCGAGGTGGCCGAATCCGGCACCATCGTGCGGGCCATCGCCAGCGTGCCGCGGGTGTTGCTCAGGCCATTGCGGCTTTCCAGCGGAATCGGGGCGCGCACCGGCTTTTCCTTCATTGCCGGGTCCATGCCGCCGCCCTGGATCATGAAGTTGCTGATCACGCGGTGGAACACGGTGCCGTCGTAGTGGCCGGCCTTGACGTACTCGATGAAGTTGGCCACGGACTTCGGGGCCTTTGCCGCGTCCAGATCCACGACGATGTCGCCCATCGAGGTGGCCAGACGCACCTTCTCGGCGCTGGCGCCCCCGCTGAGGGCCAGACCGAGGGCCAGGGCCGCCGCGGCGCGCACGAGCTGAGATGAACTCATTCCAACACTCCTTCTGAAAAGATCTTCCATTGTCCACGCTCGCGGGACCAGTACTGGCGGCGCAGGGTTCCGCTGGCGCTGCCGCGCAGCACCTCGCGGAACGTGATGAACAGCGCGGGGTGGCCATCGGCACCCTCCGCGCCTTCCAGGATGGTCAGGTCGAGCAGCTGGCGTTCGCGGCCAGCGTTGCCCGACGCTTCCTTGGCGAGCAGCCGCTGCCATTCTGCCCAGCCTTGCAGGCCGTTGTCGAAAGACCGTGCGTAGAGCCCGAGCAAACGCTCCGGGTCGGCTTGCATCCGCGCCTGGCGCCACGACTCGGTCAATGCCACCGCGGCATTGCGTGGCTCGGCGAGGGATTTGGGGGTGACCCATTCCAGGCGTTCGGCGATGACCACCGGGGTGCGGCGTGGCACCAGATCCTGCAGCAGGCGCTCCATGTCCGGGTTGGACAGCACGATGCAGCCGTTGCTGGAGAACGGCGCGTCGGCGTGGCGGTCGGCGCGGGTGCCGTGGAGCCAGATGTTGGCGCCGGTGCGGCGCAGGCGCCGGTCGTGTTCGTTCGGGTAGCTCAGTGGCAGGGCGCCGGCACCATAGAAGTCCCCCACCTGCTGGTGGCCGAGCCGGCCGGTGATGTCGTAGACGCCGAGCGGCGTGCGCAGATCGCCCTCGTCCTGCTTGCCCACGCCGAGGCGGCCGATCGCGGCATACAGGCTGGCCGTCACGACCAGCTGCCCCGCACGGTGCTCCAGCACGAACAGCCGCGAACGCAGGCCGTCCACCACGACCAGCTGGCGCACCGAGGCCGGCAGCAGCAGCGCCTGTCTCGGCACGGTGCCCGGTGGCGGGGGCGCCCGCCAGGCGTTCAGGCGCTGCCGGGCCTCCAGCTGCAAGGGGGCGATCTGCCGTTCCTGGCCGCCGGGCACCTGTGTCGAGCCACGACCGAAGCCGCGCAGCACGCCGCTGTGCGCCAGCAGCAGATCGCCGTAGACCAGCTGCGCCAGCGTGAAGCGGGGCTGGTCGGTCACCAGGGATTCGGCGTTCTCCAGCGCCTGTGTCCAGCGGCCCTGTCCGATCAGGCGGTAGACCTGGATCAGGCGCTCTTCGGGCACGGCGCGTTCGTGTTCCGGCACGGCGACCGTGACGGGCGGGGAGAGGGTCGACGCCGGCGACTCCGCGGGAACGGCGGGGGCCGGGCGCCGGTTCCAGGCCCAGGCGGTCACGCCCAGCGCCAGCAGCACGACCGCCGCCAGCAAGGGCCGCAGCCAGGCCGCGCGGTCCGGCCGTGTGGCGACCATGGCCGGCGGCGCGGATGCCAGCAGCACCTCCACCGCCAGCGCCTGGCTGGCCTCGGGTGCTGGACGGGAGGCTGCCGACGCGGATGCGCCGTAGGATGGGCTCCACTGCAGGCCGCTGTCGGCCGGGGGCAGGGCGGTGCTGTCGGAACCCAGCGCAGCGGCGTAGGCGTGGCGGGCCATGTTGAGCTGGAGCTGCAGCAGGTTGTCGTGGGCGAGTGCGTGGACGGGGCTGGTGCGCAGCGCCTGGTCGAAACGCTGGCGCGCCTCCGGCAGCCGACCCAGGCGCGCCAGGGCGACACCGAGGTCGATCAGGGCATCCGGGTTGTCTGGCTCACGCTGGACACGCGCCTCCAGCGCTGCCACCGCGACCGGCTCGGCCGGGGCGGGAGCCGCCGCCGCAGGGAGCGAGACTGCAGCCAATGCGGCCATCAGAAGCCAGCCAGCACGGTGCGCCAGGAGTGTGTTCATGGGCGGATTGTGCATATTTTGAAGTCCGGCCTGACCTTGGGACTCGGCCGAACCGGCCGCGCCGGCGCAGAAGTCCGGGGCTATACTGCCCCGCCGTTCCTGAGCTTCCGCGCCCCAAGCGACCCGATCGATGACCCTGCGTATCCACAACAGCCTCACGCGTTCGCTCGAAGACTTCCAGTCCATCGACCCCGGCCACGTGCGCATGTACGTGTGCGGCATGACCATCTATGACTTCTGCCACATCGGCCATGCCCGCATGATGATGGCGTTCGATGTCGTGCAGCGCTGGCTGCGCGCCAGTGGCTGGCAGGTCACCTATGTGCGCAACATCACGGACATCGACGACAAGATCATCCGCCGCGCGGTCGAGCGCGGCATCACCATCCGCCAGCTCACCGACGAGATGACGGCCGCCATGCACGCCGACATCGGTGCGCTGGGCATCGAGCGCCCGACCCACGAGCCGCGCGCCACCGAGTACGTGCCGCAGATGCTGTCGATGATCGGTCTGCTGCAGGAGAAGGGCCTGGCCTACCAGGCCGGCAATGGCGACGTGAACTACGCGGTGCGCCGCTTCCCCGGCTACGGCAAGCTCTCGGGCAAGTCGCTCGACGACCTGCGCGCCGGCGAGCGGGTCGCCGTGGCCGATGGCAAGGACGATCCGCTCGACTTCGTGCTCTGGAAATCCGCCAAGCCGGAAGAGCCGGCGGACGCCAAGTACCCCTCGGCCTACGGTCCGGGCCGCCCCGGCTGGCACATCGAGTGCTCGGCGATGAGCTGCGCGCTGCTCGGCGAGACCTTCGACATCCACGGCGGCGGGCTGGATCTGCAGTTCCCGCACCACGAGAACGAGATCGCCCAGAGCGAAGGCGCCACCGGCAAGCCCTTCGTGCGGACATGGATGCACAACGGCTTCCTGAACGTCGACAACGAGAAGATGTCCAAGTCGCTGGGCAACTTCTTCACCATCCGCGACGTGCTGAAGTCCTACGACGGCGAGACGCTGCGCTTCTTCATGCTGCGCGTGCATTACCGCAGCCCGTTCAACTTCAGCGACGCCGGTCTCGACGACGCCCGCAGCGCACTGCGCCGGCTCTACACCGCGCTCGACGCCGTGGCCCCCGACACGGCCCCGGCCGAGATCGACTGGACCCACCCCGCCGCCGCCCGTTTCAAGGCCGCGATGGACGACGACTTCAACACGCCGATCGCCGTGTCGGTGCTGTTCGATCTGGCGGGCGAGGTCAACCGCAGCCGCTCGGCCGAGACCGCCGCGCTGCTGTGGCGCCTGGGCGGCGTGCTGGGGGTGCTGCAGCAGCCGCCGCGGCAGTTCCTGCAGGCCGGTGTCGGCACGGCCGCGGTCGACGAGACCCACATCCAGGCGCAGATCGCGGCCCGCGCTGCGGCCAAGGCGGCGCGCAATTTCGCCGAGGCGGACCGCATCCGTGCCGAGCTGGCCGCGCAGGGCATCGTCCTCAAGGACAGTGCCCAGGGCACGACGTGGGTCCAGGCCTGACGTCCGCCGCTGACACTGCCACCGGGCCTCCTTCCATGCGCAATACCCCTGTGGACGAGGGCGGCGAGCCGCTGCTGGTGACGCCGCCCTACTGGGACGAGGCCTGCGGTCACCTGTCGCGGCGCGATCGGGTGATGAACAAGCTCGTCGAGCGCTTCGGCGCCGTGCGGCTGCAGAGCCGTGGCGACGCCTTCACTACGCTGGCCCGCTCGATCGTCGGCCAGCAGATCTCGGTCAAGGCGGCGCAGTCGGTCTGGACGCGGTTCGTGGCACTCGGTGTCGGCTCGCGCTACCTGATCACGCCGGCGGCCGTGCTGGTGCTGCCGGAGCCGGTGCTGCGCAGCGCGGGTCTGTCGGCGCGCAAGGTCGAGTACCTGTGCGATCTGGCACGCCATTTCGCGGAGGGCGGGCTGCAGCAGATCCAGTGGGATGCCATGGGTGACGAAGCCATCATCGACGAGCTGGTGGCGATCCGCGGCGTGGGCCGCTGGACGGCCGAGATGTTCCTGATCTTCTACCTGATGCGTCCGAACGTGTTGCCTCTGGACGATGTCGGCCTGATCAAGGGCATCAGCCTGAACTATTTCAGCGGCGAGCCGGTCTCGCGCGCCGAGGCCCGCGAAGTGGCCGATGCGTGGGCGCCGTACCGGTCGGTGGCGACCTGGTATGTCTGGAGAAGTCTCGACCCGTTGCCCGTCACGTACTAAACTTAAGTACTGACCCAGAAGGATCAATGCATATGAGCAAGAAACATTTCCTCGAATTCGAGCAGCCGATCGCCGAACTCGAAACCAAGATCGAGGAACTGCGCTACGTGCAAAACGAGTCGGCGGTCGACATCTCCGAAGAGATCGACCGCCTGTCCAAGAAGAGCCAGCAGCTCGCCAAGGACATCTACTCCAGCCTGTCGCCGTGGCAGGTCACGCAGATTGCACGCCATGCCCAGCGCCCCTACACGCTGGATTACGTCAACGAGATCTTCACCGAGTTCCAGGAACTGCACGGCGACCGCTCGTTCGCCGACGACCAGTCCATCGTCGGTGGTCTGGCACGCTTCAACGGCCGCGCCTGCATGGTGCTGGGCCACCAGAAGGGCCGCGACACCAAGGAGCGCGCTGCCCGCAACTTCGGCATGGCCCGCCCCGAGGGCTACCGCAAGGCCCTGCGCCTGATGAAGGTCGCCGAGAAGTTCGGTCTGCCGGTGTTCACCTTCGTCGACACGCCCGGCGCCTACCCCGGCATCGGTGCCGAGGAGCGCGGCCAGTCCGAAGCGATCGGCCGCAACATCTTCGAGATGGCGCAGCTCGAAGTGCCGATCATCACCACCATCATCGGGGAAGGCGGCTCCGGCGGTGCGCTGGCCATCAGCGTGGCCGACCAGGTGCTGATGCTGCAGTTCTCGGTCTATTCGGTCATCTCGCCGGAAGGCTGTGCCTCGATCCTGTGGAAGACGGCCGAGCGTGCCAGCGACGCCGCCGATGCGCTGGGCATCACGGCGCACCGCCTGAAGGCACTCGGCCTGATCGACAAGATCGTCAACGAGCCGGTCGGGGGCGCGCACCGCGACCACAAGCAGATGGCCGCCTATCTGAAGCGTGCGCTCAACGACGCGCTGCGCCAGGTCGTCGATCTGCCGACCAAGGAACTGCTGGACCACCGCTACAACCGCCTGCGCAACTACGGCCGGTTCACCGACACCAAGGCCTGATCCCTGGCCTGATCTGCCCGTGACGCCCCGCCCGCTGGCTGTGGCCTGCAGCGGCGGGCGCGACTCGATCGCCCTGCTGCATGCGACCTGGCGTGCAGCGCGGGCTCTGGCGGATGCCACCGGCCAGCCCCACCCGATCCACGCCTTCCATGTCCACCACGGACTGAGCCGCCACGCCGACGACTGGCTGGCGCATTGCGCCGAGCAGTGTGCGCAGTGGCGGGCGCAGGGTGCCGATCTGCAGTTCCATGCACGCCACCTGCATCTGGATCGGCTGCCGAAGACCGGCGACAGCATCGAGGCGCTGGCGCGCAGCGGGCGCTACGCCGCGCTGGCGGACATGGCCCGGGCGACGGGCTGCGACACCGTGCTGCTCGCCCACCACCGGGAAGACCAGGCGGAGACTTTCCTGCTGCAAGCGCTGCGTGGCGCCGGAGCGGCCGGGCTGGCGTCGATGCCGGCGTCCGTGTGGCGTGAGGGCATCTGCTGGCGGCGCCCGTGGCTGCAGCATCCGCGGGCGGCCATCGAAGCCTACGTGGCGCAGCACGGCCTGCGGCACATCGAGGACGACAGCAACACCGATCCCCGCTACGCCCGCAACCGCCTGCGCCTGCACCTGTGGCCGGCGCTGACGCAGGCCTTCCCGCAGGCGCCCCAGGTGCTGGGCGACGCCGCCCGCCATGCGCAGGATGCGGCCGAGTGTCTGCAGGCGCTGGCCGAGATCGACCTTGGTGCAGTGGCGGCCGAGGACGGCCTGGACGCGGCGGCAGCCGTGGCGCTGGGCGGCGCGCGGCTGCGCAATCTGCTGCACCTGTGGCTGCAGCGCACGGTGGGCGAGCCACCACGGGCGAGCTGGCTGGACCGCCTGTCGCGGGAACTGCCGACCTGCACCGACGCCCGCTGGCCGATGGCCGGAATGGGTGAACTGCGCCTGTGGCGCGGCGTGCTCCGCTGGATTCCCGCCATGCCGGTGCTGCCGGCAGCTGAACGGGTGGCTCCGGTAGCCTTGCCGGATCTGCGCGCCGAGCGGCGCTTTCCGCTGCCGACCTTTGGCGGTGTGCTGCACATCGAGCCGGTCGCGCAGGGCGGTGTCGCGCTCGATGGTCTGGCGACGTTGACGGCACGGCCGCGGTCGGGTGGCGAGCAGTTCCAGCGTGCCGCCGGTACGCCGCCCCGTGCGCTGAAGAAGCAGTACCAGCTGGCGGGCGTGCCGGCGCAGGGGCGGGGCGGGCCGCTGCTGTTCTGCGGCGAACAGCTCGTGTTCGTCCCGGGACTCGGCGTGGATGCGCGCGTGGTGGCGCCCGACGGGCAGCCCCAGGTCGCGCTGCACTGGCATGCGCACCACACTGAGCATTCCACCGCGCAGGGAACCGGCTAAAATCGTGAGCTTTTCGACTCACTAGCGAGCCACAACCCCATGGCTTTGATCGTTCACAAGTACGGCGGCACGTCGATGGGCTCGCCCGAGCGCATCCGCAACGTTGCCAAGCGCGTGGCCAAGTGGGCCCGCGCCGGCCACCAGATGGTGGTCGTGCCCTCCGCCATGAGCGGCGAGACCAATCGTCTGCTCGGCCTGGCCCGCGAAGTGTCCCCGGCCGTCCAGACCGAGGCCGTCACCCGCGAACTCGACATGATCGCCTGCACAGGCGAGCAGGTGTCGGTCGGTCTGCTGTCCCTGGCGCTGCAGGCCGAAGGCATGGAGGCCGTCAGCTACTCTGGCTGGCAAGTCCCGATCCGCACCGATTCCGCCTACACCAAGGCGCGCATCCAGAGCATCGACGACGCCCGCGTGCGCGCCGACCTGGACGCCGGCCGCGTGGTCGTGATCACCGGTTTCCAGGGCGTCGACGAGGACATGAACATCACCACGCTCGGCCGTGGCGGTTCGGACACCTCGGCAGTGGCGGTGGCGGCGGCGATGAAGGCC
>OFSF01000882.1_pt1 | contig 11087 bp, 8 predicted proteins | sample 1543271 | NCBI WGS metagenome assembly OFSF01 (sample SAMN07774227, study PRJEB24372) | wastewater metagenome | isolation source: Exp Tend VB 100WW | collected 2016-02
CGACCGTTGGTCGGCACGCCTACTTGCCGTCGCTTTCCGCGTCGGCCTCGAACAGGTGCATCAGGTCGTTGCGTGCATCGCGCGAGGTCTGGATCACCGCAGCCTCGTCGTCGTACACCAGGTACTGGTCGCGCAGCAGCTGCTCGTCGTGCTCACGGAAGCGCTGCACGTGGCGTTCAGCCACTTCAGGTGCAACACCCAATGCAGTCAGCACGCGCCCGCTCATTTCCAGGCTGGTGCCGAACACTTCGCGGAACGGCTCAGCCGACATGTCCATCAGGCGCCACGCATGCTGGCGGTTGCGTGCGCGCGCCAGCACCTTCGCGTCCGGGTACAACCGGCGCACCATGCGCACCGCGCGCAGGTTGGTCTCCGGGTCGTCCACGGTGATCACGAACACATCGATGTGCTCGCCGCCGGCCGCGCGCAGCATCTCCGGCCGGGTCGGGTCGCCGTAGTACAGCTGGTTGCCGAAGCGGCGCAGGTCGGCCACGGTATCGGGGTTCGCTTCCAGTGCCACGAACGGCACCTTCTGCGCGGTCAGCAGGCGCGCGATGACCTGGCCGAAGCGGCCCATGCCGGCAATCAGCACCTTCGGCCGGTTGTCCGGCGCCACCTTGTCGGCCTCGGCTGCCTCGCGCGGCGTTGCCTTCTCCTGGCCGAGCAGCTTGAGCAGCGCGATCATCAGCAGTGGCGTGATCGCCATCGACAGGCCGACGATCGCCACCAGGCGGTCATGGTTGGCGTTGCCCAGCAGGTGCGCGCGCTGCGCTTCGTTGAACACCACGAAGGCGAACTCGCCGCCCAGCCACAGCACGCTGCCCAGTAGCAGCGAGTGCCGTGAACTGAGCTTTGCGATGCGCCCGATCACGTACAGCAGGCTGAATTTGACCACCAGCAGGATCGCCACGCCGGCGGCGATCAGCCACGGCTCGGCAACGATGCGGTCGAGGTCGATGCCCATGCCCACCGCAATGAAGAACAGGCCCAGCAGCAGCCCCTTGAACGGCTCGATCTGCGCTTCCAGTTCGTGCCGGAACTCCGAATCGGACAGCAGCACGCCGGCCAGGAACGCGCCCAGGCTGGGGCTGAGGCCGGCCTCCTGCATGAACCAGGCGGTGCCCAGCACCACCAGCAGTGCGGTCGCGGTGAATACTTCCGGGCTGCGGGTACGCGCGATGATGCCGAACACCTTGCGCAGCACCGGTCGCCCGCACAGGATCACCACCGCCAGCGCGCCGAGGGCCACGGCGGCGTCTTCCCAGCGCAGGGTCTCGTTCTTTACCCCGCCCAGCAGCGGGATGGCCGCCAGCAGCGGAATCGCGATCAGGTCCTGGAACAGCAGGATGGCGAACCCGAGCCGGCCATGGTCGCTGTTGATCGCCTTGTGTTCTGACAGCAGCTGCAGGCCGACCGCGGTGGACGACAGCGCCAGTGCCACGCCCACCACCAGTGCGCTCTTCCATTGGAAATGGTCGAGCAGCAGCAGGCCGCCCAGCACCAGCCCGGACAGCGCCACCTGTGCCGCACCGGCACCAAACACCGAGCGCCGCATCACCTTCAGGCGGGCCGGCGACAGTTCCAGACCGATCACGAACAGCAGCATCACCACGCCGATCTCGGCGGCGCCGAGGATGCGGTCGGCGTCCTGCACAAAGCCCAGCCCGTCCGGGCCCAGCACCACACCGGCCGCCAGATAGCCCAGCACCGCGCCGAAGCCGAACTTCTTGAACACCGGCACGGCGATGACCGCCGCCAGCAGCAGCACCAGGGCCAGTTCCAGACCACCGCTATGCATGGGAATACCTGGTCATCGGAGAAGCCCGCGGTGCGTCCGTTCGGGTGGGGGAAGGGGAGGCGAGTGCCACCGCGTCATTATGCGCGCCGGCCTGTGTATGCACGAGCACAACCTGCCGGGCAGGCGCCCTGCGCAAGGCTGCCGGGTTGACCTGCATGGCCCACGGGTCCAGACTGCCCGCCGCTGGCGGCGCGTCCGTCGGCATACGCATCCCGGAGTCCCCAACCCATGTCCAGCGACAGTAGAAGTCGACCTTGTTCGACGCCAGCGATGGCCACCGCCTGACATCGGGACGGTTTGCCTGCGTTGGCGTTGCGCGAGGTCGCACCCCCACAAGGCAAAACCGATGAACCAGAAGCAATTGCTGCGCCCGGTGGCCGATGCCGCCGCACTGGCCGCACCGCTGGCGAACTACAACACCGCCGACGCGGTGGAATTCCTCAATACGCTGGAACTGACCCGCGCCGCGGAAACGCTGGCGGCGCTGCCGTTGCCGCGTGCAGTGAAGATGCTCGAAGCGCCGGAGCTGCACCGCAGTGGCGAACTGGTCGCCGCGCTGCCGCCGGCGCGGGCTGCGGCGCTGCTGGGCCTGATGGCCGATGACCGCGCCACCGACATCGTCCACGAGCTGGATGAGGAAGAACGCGCGCGGCTGATCCCGCTGCTGGGCACCGACGCCCGCCAGGCCATCCAGAAGCTGCTCAGCTACCCACCGAACACTGCCGGTGCGCTGATGACCACCGAGTATGTGGCGGTGCCTGCCAGCTGGACGGTGGCGCAGACCCTGCAGCACATCCGCCAGGTCGAGCGCACCCGCGAGACGGTGTACGCGATCTACGTGCTAGACCCAGCCAGCCAGCAGCTGCAGCAGGTAGTGACCATGCGCCGGCTGATCACCGGCCTGCCCGAGGAATCGATCCTGGACGTGGCCCAGGTCAATCCGCCGGTGACGGTGGATGCGCTGATGGACCAGGAGGAAGTGGCGCGGCTGATCCGCCGCCACGATCTGCTGGCGATTCCGGTGGTCGACGCGCAGCAGCAGATGCTTGGCATCGTCACCGTCGACGACGTGCTCGATGCGCTGATCGAAGAGTCCACCGAAGATGCGCACAAGTTCGGCGGCATGGAGGCACTGGACAAGCCGTACATGCAGATCGGCTTCTTCGAGATGCTGCGCAAGCGCGCCGGCTGGCTGAGCGTGCTGTTCCTGGGTGAGATGCTGACCGCCAGCGCGATGCAGCACTACGAGGACGAACTGGCACGCGCGGTGGTACTGACCCTGTTCATCCCGCTGATCATGAGCTCGGGCGGCAACTCCGGCTCGCAGGCTACCTCGCTGCTGATCCGCAGCCTGGCACTGCGCGAACTGCGCCTGCGTGACTGGTGGAAGGTGGCCCTGCGCGAAGTGCCCACCGGCATGGTGCTGGGCGCGATTCTCGGCTGCCTGGCCATCGTGCGCATCGTGATCTGGCAGCTGGGCGGCCTGCACGACTACGGCGAGCACTGGATCCTGCTGGCGATCACCATCGGCGCCGCGCTGGTCGGCATCGTCACCTTCGGCTCGCTGTCCGGCTCGATGCTGCCCTTCATCCTGAAACGGCTCGGCTTCGACCCGGCCAGCGCTTCGGCGCCGTTCGTGGCCACCCTGGTGGACGTGACCGGCCTGGTGATCTACTTCAGCATCGCCGCGATGATCCTGCACGGCACGCTGCTGTAAGCCGGAACCATCGTGCTCCGGTAGGTGCCGACCTTGGTCGGCATGCAGAACAAAAAGGGGACGGAGGGGATTAAGTCGTTTAAGGCACATGAGGCACAAACGACTTAATCCCCTCCGTCCCCTTTTTTGGGTACCGTAGGCGCATGAGTACCTACCACCTGCAGTCTGTGTTCCGTCCGCAGTCGGTCGCGGTGATCGGCGGCAGCCCGCGCGAGCGCTCGGCCGGGCGCGCGGTGATGCGCAACCTGCGCGGCACCGGCTTCCCCGGCAAGGTGGCGTGGATCAACCCGCGACACGCCGAGATCGATGGCATCCGCACGGTCAAGCGGTTGAAGGACCTGGACTGGGTGCCCGAGCTGGTGGTGATCACCGCACCGGCGGCGATCGTGCCGCAGGTGATACGCACCGCCGCCGAGCGCGGCGTGCAGGCCGCGATCATCCTCACCGCGCATCTGGGCGAAGGCCCGGGCTCGTTGTCGGAACAGGTGGAAACGGTGGCGCGCAAGCACGGCCTGCGCATCCTTGGCCCGCACTGCCTGGGCGTGATCGCACCGCATGCACGGCTCAATGCCAGCATCGCCGCACATTTTCCGCAGGCCGGCGATCTCGCGCTGGTCTCCGAATCCTCGGCGATTGCGGCGGCGCTGGTGGAATGGGGCGTGGCGCGCTCGGTCGGCTTCTCCGCCGTGGTCTCGCTGGGCGACACGATGGACGTCGACTTCGGCGACCTGCTCGACTACTTCGCCACCGACTACCGTACCCGCGCCATCCTGCTCTATGTCGAGCAGATCAAGGATGCGCGCAAGTTCATGTCGGCCGCGCGTGCCGCCGCGCGTGCCAAGCCGGTGGTGGTGGTGAAGTCCGGCCGTGCCGAGCGCGTGCAGCCGGGCAGCCGCGATACCCATGTGCAGGCCCTGGCCCGCGCCGATGATGTGTACGGTGCTGCCTTCAACCGCGCCGGCCTGCTGCGCGTGGGGGCGCTGGACGAGCTGTTCACCGCCGCCGAATCGCTGGGTCGGTTGGGGACGTTCCCCGGTCGCCGCCTGGCCATCCTCAGCAACGGTGGTGGTGTGGGTCGCCTTGCGGTGGACCAGCTGATCGCATTGCGTGGCACGCTGGCCAACCTGTCCGACAGCACCATCGAGAAACTCGACGCGGTGCTGCCGCAGGGCTGGTCGCGCAGCAATCCGGTCGACATCGTGGTCGACGCCGATGGTGATCGCTATGCCGCGGCCATCGAAGCGCTGCTGGCCGACAACGAGAATGACGCGGTGATGGTGGTGAACGTGCCGACCGCGTTCACCTCATCGGCGGACGCGGCGCAGGCGCTCACCCGCACACTCGGCCTGCGCCCGCGCCATCACCGCGACAAGCCGGTATTCGCGGTGTGGCTGGGCAACGACGACCAGGCCACGGCCACGCTCAACGCGGCACGCGTCCCGACCTACCCGACCGAGGCCGAAGCCGTACGTGGCTTCCAGCACCTGGTGCGCTACCGCGAAGCGCAGAACGCGTTGATGGAAACGCCGCCCAGCCTGCCGCAGGATTTCAGTGTCGACACGGCCGCCGCGCGCGCACTGGTCGATGCCGCGCTGGCCAACGGCCAGCAGTGGCTGGACCCGCTGGCCACCCATGAACTGCTCAAGGCCTATGGCATTCCGTCCGCGCCGGTGATGCATGCGCGCGATGCGCACGAAGCGATGGATCTGGCGCAGCCGCTGCTGGAGCGCGGTGCCACGGTCGCACTGAAGATTCTCTCGCCGGATATTCCGCACAAGTCGGAAGTGGATGGCGTGCGCCTCAACCTGGCCACGCTGCCGGCGGTGCAGAGCGCGGCCAACGCGATCCTGTCGCGCGCACGCCAGCTGCGGCCGGATGCACGCATTGATGGCCTGCTGGTACAGCCGACCATCGTCCGCCCGAAGGCGCGCGAACTGATCGTCGGCATCGCCGATGACGCGACGTTCGGTCCGGTGATCGTGGTCGGTCGCGGCGGCACTGCCGTCGAAGTGATCAACGACAAGGCACTGGCGCTGCCGCCGCTGGACCTGCGCCTGGCCCATGAGCTGATCGGCCAGACCCGCGCCTCGCGCATCCTCAAGGCTTACGGTGACGTGCCGGCGGCTGACGAGCGCGCACTGGCGCTGGCGCTGGTGAAGCTGGCACAACTGGCTGCCGATATCCCCGAAGTGCGCACGCTGGACATCAACCCGCTGCTGGTCGACGGCAAGGGCATCCTCGCCCTCGATGCCCGCGTAGCGGTGGCACCGTCGCGCATTCTGCACAAGGGCCGCGGCCATCCGCGTTTCTCTGTGTTCCCGTACCCGAAGGAGTGGGAGCGCACCATCGAGCTGTCCGATGGCGGCCGTGCCTTCGTGCGCCCGGTGCGGCCGGAGGACGACGCACTGTTCCGTGCGTTCTTCGCCCGCGTCAGTGACGAGGATCTGCGCCTGCGTTTCTTCCAGTCGGTGAAGCACTTCAGCCACGAGTTCATCGCGCGCCTGACCCAGCTCGATTACGCACGCTCGATCGCGCTGGTGGCGATCGAACCGCGCAGCGGCGAAATGCTGGGCGCGGTACGCCTGCACGCCGATGCCGATTACCACCGTGGCGAGTACGGCATCCTGATCCGTTCGGACCTGAAGGGCCACGGCATCGGCTGGCGGTTGATGGCGATCATGATCGAGTACGCCAAGTGGCTGGGCCTGGACGTGGTCGAAGGCCAGGTGCTGCGCGAGAACAGCACCATGCTGGCGATGTGCCAGAGCCTGGGCTTCAAGACCAGGCTGGATCCAGACGATCCGACGGTGATGATGGTGACCCTGCCGGTGCAGCAGGTCGAGGTGCCGGCACCGGACTTGTAGAGTCGAGCTTGCTCGACTGTCGCCATCGGGAAGCAGTCGAGCAAGCTCGACTCTACGGCCAGGTTAGCGGAGGGGCTCCACCACCACCGCCGTGCCATAGCACAGCACCTCGGTCAGCCCGGTCATCACATCGGTGGCGTCGTAGCGCATGCCGATGATGGCGTTGGCGCCCAGCTGCCGCGCGTGCTTGACCATGTCGCGGTAGGTTTCCTCGCGAGCCTGTTCGCACAGTTCGGTGTAGATGGTGATGTTGCCGCCGAAGATCGTCTGTATACCGCCGAGGAAATTGCCGACGATCGAGCGCGAGCGCACGGTGATGCCGCGGACCACACCCAGATTGCGCACGACGCGATGGCCGGGCAGCTCGAAGGCGGTGGTGACCAGCGCATCGTCGAAGCGCAGCGCGGGCGGGGAAGGGGAGCCGCTGTTGTAGGGGTCTGCCATGGTCGCGTCCGTGTCGTTGCTTTCTGTAGAGTCGAGCCATGCTCGACTGGCTGTGGCGCAGTCGAGCATGGCTCGACTCTACAACGCAGCCGCCCGTTGCGGCATGGCTCCGTCACCGTGATGGCGCGACAATACCCCCATGACCAACCGTATCCCCCTGTTGCTACTGCCCGGCCTGCTCAACGATGCCGAGCTGTGGCGCTCACAGCTGGCTGACCTGGCCGACATCGCCGATTGCACGGTGGGCGACCAGACCCGCGGTGAAACCCTGCAGGGCGTGGCCGAAGACGTGCTGGCTCAGGCGCCGGATCGCTTTGCGCTGGCAGGTTTCTCGCTGGGCGGCTTCGTCGCCCAGCAGATCCTGCGCATCGCGCCGGAACGTGTGCTGCAGCTGGCGCTGATCGATACCTCGATCCATGCCGATTCGCCGGAACGTGCCGAGCAGCGCCGCAGCCAACGTGCCAGCGTGCGCTTGCCGGGAAAATTCCACGGCTTCGGTGACGCGTTGATGCGCAGCTACATCGATGCCTCGCGGCTGGACGACTACGTGCTGGTGCAGCGTGTGCGCGACATGACCGGGCGGTTGGGCGCCGAAGTGTTCCTGCGCCAGAGCGCGCTGGAGCGCCGCGACGGCCATGACGTGCTGGCCGGCTACCGCGATCCGCTGCTGATCGTCTGCGGTGCGAACGACCGCATCACGCCGCTGGCGGTGAGCGAGGAGATGCACGCCCTGGTGCCGCACTCGCAGCTGGTGGTGGTGCCCGATTGCGGGCACCTGGCACCGATGGAAAAGCCGGACGAGGTCAGTGCGGCCATGCGTGGGTGGTTGCTGCAAGGCGAGGGATAGCGCTGCCTTGGGTAGGTGCCGACCCTGGTCGGCACGATGTGTCATCGACTGACCAGAGGCCAGTGCCGACCATGGTCGGCACCTACGATTCCGATACGTAACCCCAGTTGGGATCAATCCCAGGCCGGGGCAATCCCTTCCGGATTCGCGAGGCGATGGCCGCGATCCAGCTTGGCGATCTGCGCCATGTCTTCGTCGGTCAGGCGTACGGCCGCTGCTTCCAGGTTGGCTGCCAGGTTTTCGCGCTTGGTCGACGACGGAATGACCGAGAAGCCCTGCTGCAGCGCCCACGCCAGCGCAACCTGCGCCGGCGTAGCCTGGTGACGGCCGGCAATGGCCTGGATCACCGGGTCCTTCAGCACTTCGCCATAAGCCAGACTCATGTAGGCGGTGATGTGGATGCCGTTGTCCTGCAGGAACTTCACCAGCAGGCGGTTCTGCAGGTACGGGTGGATCTCGATCTGGTTGGTGGCGATGGCTTCGGCGCCGAGGATCTCGATCGCCTTGCGGGTCTGCGCGATGGTGAAGTTGGAGATGCCGATCTCGCGGGTCAGCCCCTGCGCCTTGGCCTCGGCCAGTGCCGGCAGGTATTCCTCCATCGGCACGTCGACCTTGTCATTCGGTGACGGCCAGTGGATCAGCGCCAGGTCGACGCGGTCGGTGCGCATCTTCTCGAGGCTGGTACGCAGGCTGGCCAGCAGCGCATCGCGCTTGAACTCGGTGATCCACACCTTGGTGGTCAAGTACAGATCATCACGCGGCACGCCCGACTCGGCGATGGCCTGGCCGACTTCGGCTTCATTGCCGTAGATCTGCGCGGTATCGATGGCGCGGTAGCCGACCTCCAGCGCATTGCGCACCGAGTCGATCACGGTCTGGTCTTTGAGGCGGAAGGTGCCGAGACCGAAAGCGGGGACAGTCATGGGAAGCTCCAACGGGGGAAGGGAGTAGCAGAGGGAAGAGGGTAGGACAGGCACCGTATGCATGCCGGCAACGGTGCATTGCATGGATCAATGCGCGGTGGCGGCAATGCCGTCGGCGCGGTGGTCGACGCCATCGCGGCGGTCGAGGCGGCCACTGAGCACGGTCAGCGCGTAGGCCAGCACGACCACCAGCGCGCCCAGCCAGGGCGTATGCATCAGGCCGATGTGCTCCACCACCAGGCCGCCCAGCGAGGCGCCCAGGGCGATGCCGACGTTGAACGCGGCGATGTTCAGGCCCGAGGCCACGTCGGTGGCCTGCGGTGCATAGCGCTGCGCCTGCTTGACCACGTAGACCTGAAGGCCGGGCACGTTGCCGAACGCTACCGCACCCAGCGCCAGCACCGTCAGCAGCATCAACCAGGTGTTGTAGGCAGTGAACGTGAGGACGAACAGCACTAATGCCAGCAGTCCGAAGATGCGCTTCAGTGCGGGCACCGGGCCCATGCGGTCGGCCATGCGCCCGCCCCACAGGTTGCCGATCGCCACTGACACGCCGTACACCAGCAGCACCAGGCTCACGGCGTTGGCCGGAAGGCCGGTGACGTCCTGCAGGATCGGCGCCAGATAGGTGAAGGCCAGGAAGGTGCCACCGTAGCCCAGCGCGGTCATCGCATAGACCAGCAGCAGGCGTGGCTGGCCGAGCACGGCCAGCTGCTGGCGGAGGCTGGCCGGCGGACTCTGCGGCAGGGTGCGCGGTACGAACAGCAGCGCGCCGATCAGGGCGACCACGCCGAGGCCGGCCACCGCCAGGAAGGTCGCGCGCCAGCCCAGATGCTGGCCGATGAAGGTGCCCAGCGGCACGCCGGTCACCAGTGCCACGGTCAGGCCGGTGAACATGATGGCGATCGCGCTGGCTGCCTTCTCCTTCGGTACCACGGCGGTGGCGATGATCGCGCCGATCGAGAAGAACACGCCGTGCGCCAGGCCGGTCAGGATGCGGGCGATGATCAGCGAGGTATACCCGGGTGCCATCCAGGCGACGACATTGCCGAGCGTGAACAACACCATCAGCGCCACCAGCAGTTGCTTGCGCGGTACGCGTCCGGTCAGCGCAGTCAGCACCGGCGCGCCGATGGCCACGCCCAGCGCGTACAGCGAGACCAGCAGGCCGGCCGAGGGCAGGCTGACCTGCAGGTCTCCGGCGATGGTCGGGATCAGGCCGACGATGACGAATTCGGTGGTGCCGATGGCGAAGGCACCGAGGGTCAACGCCAGCAGGGCGAGGGGAATGCCACGGGTCATGACAGGGTCCAGCAGGAGGAAGAGGCTGCGCAGTCTGCGCCGCCGACCTTTGCCGAAAAACCGGTCTTCACGCCAATCACTATTGCCGTGCAGTCAATAATAGGGACATGAAGACCACTCTCGATGAAATGCAGGCGTTCCTTTCGGTGATCGACAGCGGTTCGATCAGTGCTGCCGCCGAGCAGCTGGGGCAGACGCCCTCGGGTGTGAGCCGCGCGCTGGGGCGGCTGGAGGACAAGCTGGGGATCACCCTGCTGACCCGCACCACCCGCCGCCTGCACCTGACTGCCGAGGGCGAGGCGTTCCTGCGCCATGCGCGCGCGATCATCGATGCGGTGGAATCGGCCGAGGAACAGATGGCGGCGCGCCGCGAACGCCCGGCGGGGCGCCTGCGCGTGGATGCGGCGATGCCGTTCGTGCTGCACGTGATCGCGCCGCTGGTGGCCGGCTATCGCGCGCGTTACCCGGAAGTGCAGCTGGAACTGAACAGCTCCGACCGCTACATCGACCTGCTCGAACGGCGCACCGATCTGGCGATCCGGATCGGCCCGCTGGCCGACTCCACCCTGCATGCGCGGCTGCTGGGCCGCTGCCAGCTGCGGCTGGTGGCCAGCCCGGCCTACCTGGCCAGGCACGGCGAACCGGCCAGCGTCGCCGCACTGGGCCAGCACACGCTGCTCAGCTTCAACGAGCCGGAATCACTCAACCGTTGGCCGCTGCCCGGAGAGTCGGATGGGCTGCTGCTGGTGCGGCCGGATATCGCCGTGTCCAGTGGCGAGACGTTGCGCCGGCTGGCGGTGGAAGGTGTGGGCATCACCTGCCTGTCCGACTTCGTCACCGATCGCGACCGCAGCGCCAGCACCCTGGTGCAGGTGCTGGCGATGTCGACCGGGCGACAGGTATTGCCGGTCGATTCCGCCATTGCGGCCGAGACCTACAGGCAGATGCGCGAGGGCGATTCCGAATCCGCGCGGCTGCATCTTGCGGCGATCCGCCGCCAGCTCGATGCGGAGGAGCCGCAATACCGGCATTGAGCCGGCCTATGACCCCTGGCGCAGCTTCGCCAGCACCTTCAGCCCGCCATAGCCGTCCGCAGGCGCGATGCCCGCGCGCTGCTGAAAATCCTTGATCGCCTTCATGGTGTCGTTGCCGACGCGGCCGTCGGTGCCGCCGGTGTCGAAGCCGGCCTTGG
>OFSF01000887.1_pt1 | contig 11049 bp, 13 predicted proteins | sample 1543271 | NCBI WGS metagenome assembly OFSF01 (sample SAMN07774227, study PRJEB24372) | wastewater metagenome | isolation source: Exp Tend VB 100WW | collected 2016-02
CCGAAGCATTGCCCGAGGCGCGACGGATCAGCGCGCGCAGGCGGGCGATCAGTTCCTCCGACTGGAAGGGCTTGGTGACATAATCGTCCGCGCCCGCGTCGAGGCCGGCAACCTTGTCCGACCAGCTGTCGCGCGCCGTCAGCACCAGCACGGGCGTGGTCTTGCCTTCCTTGCGCCAGCGATCGAGCACGGTCAGGCCGTCGACCTCGGGCAGGCCGAGATCGAGGACGATGGCGTCGTAATTCTCGGTCGAGCCGAGATAATGGCCTTCCTCGCCATCGCCCGCGGTGTCGACGGCATAGCCTGCACCCTCGAGCGTCGCCTGAAGCTGATTGCGGAGATTGGGTTCGTCCTCGACGATCAGAACGCGCATCTTATTTCCTTCTAGTTCCGCTCAACGGCCCGACTGACCGACGATCTGGCCCGAACGGCCATCGACGTCGACCCAGATGACCGATCCATTGCGCAGGAACTTTAGCGTGTAAATCATCGTCCCCGAATCGAAATCGAAGCCGAGATACTGGGCGCCCTTGCGCGTCATCGCCGGAACCACGCGCGATTCGATATCGCGCAGCGGCAGCAGGCGGCCCTGCGCGCGGCCTTCGCGCGCGGCTTCCTGGTCAGCGCGCACCTGCGGCGAACCCTGCGCAGCGAGCGCGCCGGTGGCAAGAAATGCCCCGAGACAGAGTAACCCGAACATCTTCATGGCGCTTGGCATAGGTGCGAACCGTTGAACAGCCGGTGAATATGCCTTTAGCTTTGGGTTCAGCTGCGCTGAACCCCGGCGGCACCGGAGCCGGCTGGTGCCGCATCCACGCAGTGGATCAGCAAAAGGTTGCCCCCGCAGGCGCGTCCGCCTACCTGCGCGGCGCTATGGCTGCACCCGTCCTCTCCTATGAAAAGCTCGGTCTCGTCCAGGGATCCGGCTGGCTGTTCCGCGATCTCGACAAGGCGCGCGACGGCGGCAACGAAGTCGAGGCCGCCAAGCGGGTGTGGCGGGCGCGCTTCACGCTCGACGTCGAGCCGGCCGGCCCGGTGCACGCGCTGGTCTCGCTGAGCGGCGAGCGGACCTCGGTGCGGATGTGGGCCGAGCGGTCTTCGACCGCCGCGCAGCTGCGCGCCGGGGCCGCCGAGCTGAGCCAGGCGCTGACCAGGGCCGAGCTCACGCCCGGTGACATCGAGATCCGCGACGGCAGTCCGCCGCAACCTGCGCCCGCGCGCGCCGGCCATTTCCTGGACCGCGCATCATGAGCGAGACGCAGAACCAGCTCGCGGTCGCGCTGCACTACGACCATGCCGGCGCGCCACGCGTCGTGGCAAAAGGCAAGGGCGCGATCGGCGCCAAGATCATCGAGGTCGCCAAGGCCAACGACATCCCGATCGAGGAGAACGAGGTCTTGGCCGGTGCGCTCTCCAATGTCGAGCTCGGCGACGAGATCCCGGCCGAGCTCTACAAGGCCGTCGCGGAGGTGCTGGTGTTCGTGCTGCGGATGTCGGGCCGGGCGCGCTGAGCGTTTTCAACCGAAGACTCTGTTGCCATCCTTTCACCACGATGGCATCCATCGTCGTCAACCCGAAACGGTTCAGGTCCTGTCGTGATCCATCGCCGCCATGCGCTCGGTCTGTTTGCTGCCGCCGCCATCCTGCCGTCGCGCAGTTTTGCAAATGTGTCCTACCAACGCAGCGAGTTTCGCGAGGATCTGCAAAAGCGGTTCTTCGATCTCGGTACCGAGGGCACCTTCGTCGGCTACAAGATCGACGACTATCTGATCATCGCCAGCGACAAGGTTCGCTCGGGCGAGGGCCGGCTGCCGGCCTCGACCTTCAAGATCCCGAATGCGCTGATCGCGCTCGACACCGGCGTGGTGCAAGATCCGGACAAGGACGTCTTCAAGTGGGACGGCGTCACCCGCAGCATCGAGGCCTGGAACAAGGATCACACGCTGCGCTCGGCGATCGCGGTCTCGGCTTTTCCGGTATTCCAGGAGATCGCCCGCCGGATCGGCGAGGAGCGGATGAAGAAATATCTCGACGCGATCGACTACGGCAATCGCGACATCGGCGGCGGCATCGACCAGTTCTGGGTGACGGGCAATCTGCGCATCGATCCGGTGCAGCAGATCGATTTCCTCGACCGGCTGCGCCGCGGCGTGCTGCCGGTCGGCAAGCGCAGCCAGCAGCTGGTGTGCGATATTCTCCCGGTGACGAAAGTCGGCGACGCCGTCATCCGCGCCAAGACCGGCCTCACCGACAAGGAGCACGGCTCGCTCGGCTGGCTGGTCGGCTGGTCCGAGAAGGGCAATGAGATCACCGTGTTCGCGATGAACATGGACTGCAAGACCCAGGCGCAGATCGACGCGCGGATGAGCGTCACGCAGCAATGCCTCACCGATATCGTCGCGCTGTGACGAGCTGACCTGCGTGCGCCGCGGCTGGTGAGCGCCGCGAAGCTCGACTAGCATCCTCCGACAAACCAAAGCGGAGGAAATCATGCATTCGGCAACTGTCTGGCTTTCGTCGCTCACGCTGGCCGCAGCCGGCGGCTGGCTCGCCGCCACGGTGCTCTCCGCACCCGCCACCAGCAAGGAGCCGCGCTTCCCGCAGCTCACCATGGATCAGCTCAACGACCAGCAGCGGCCGCTCGGCGAGCGGATCATGAAAGTGTCGAGCGTCGGCATCGGCGGGCCCTACAATCCGATCATCCGCAGCCCGGTGCTCGGCCAGCGCCTCTACGATCTGTTCTATTATCTGCGTTGGCAGACCTCGGTGCCGACCAGGCTCAACGAGTTCGCGATCCTGATCATCGGCCGGCAGTGGCGCTCGCAGGTCGAATGGTTCGCGCACGCGTCGCTCGCCGCCAAGGCCGGGCTGTCTGCCGACGTGATCGCCGAGTTGAAGGCCGGCAACCGGCCGTCGAAAATGACCGACGACGAGGCCGTCGTGTACGACTTCGTCACCGAGCTCACCACGACCAAGAAGGTCTCCGACGCGACCTATGCGCGGGCCAAGACAATCTTCAACGATCAGCAGATCGTCGATCTTACTGCACTCGCCGGCAATTACGTGATGGTCGCGATGATTCTGGCGATGGCCGAGGAGACCGTGCCGCCGGGCAAGGAGGAGCCGTTCAAGGTCGGCGAGAAGTAGGGCGCTGCCCCACTTCACCTCGCCCCGTAAGAACGGGGCGAGGGAGTAGAGCGCCGTTGTGGACGCCATTGATCCGTCTCGCGCCTCAGCGCCCGAGCGCCCGCTGCAATGCCGGCATCAGCTTCGGGTCGCGGCATTGCGCGACGTTGAAGCGCATGAAGCCGCTGGCCGATTGCGTGGTGCTGAAGACGTTGCCCGGCGCCAGCACGATGTTGTCGGCGAGCGCGGCGCGCGCCACGTCCGCGGAATCGCAGCCGTCGGGCAGGCGGCACCAGAGCTGGAAGCCGCCGCGCGGCATCAGCCAGGGTTCGATGCCGATGCGCTGCAGCTTCTCGCCGACGTCGCGGCGGGCGCGCGCGAGCCGCCGGCGCAGCTCCTCGACATGCTTGCGGTAAAAGCCGGTCGCGAGCACGCTGGCGATGATTTCGGTCGCAACCGCGCAGGGGCCGCCGAACCCGGTCGCGACCTGCAGGTCGACCAGCTGCTCGATCCAGTCGGCGCGCGCCGCGATGAAGCCGCAGCGCAGCGACGCCGACAGCGTCTTGGAGAAGCTGCCGATCCGGATCACGCGGTTCAGCCCGTCGAGCGCCGCGAGCCGCGCCGACGGCTCCGGCTCGAAATCGGCGAAGATGTCGTCCTCGACGATGGTGAGATCGCAGGCGGTGGCGGCATTCAGCACGCGGTGCGCGGTCTGCGGCGACATCGTCGCACCTGTCGGGTTGTGCAGCCCGGATACGGTGATGTAGAGCCGCGGCCGCTCGGCTTCGAGCACGGCCTCGAAGCTTGCGACATCGGGCCCCGACGGGGTGTAGGGCACGCTGACGAGCTTGACCTGATGGGCTCGCAGCAGCGCCCGGAAATTGAAGTAGCAGGGATCGTCGACCAGCACCGTGTCGCCGGGCCGCAGCAGGAAGCGACAGATCAGGTCGATCGCCTGGGTGCCGGACATCGTCAGCAGCACCTGGTCGGGCGACGCGTCGAGACCCTCGTCGGCGAACCGCGCCATCAGCGTGCGGCGCAGGGCGAGTGAGCCGCGCGTTGCGCCGTAATCGGCGAGCACGGCGTCCTCGGCCCGCGCCAGGCCGCGGAACGCGCGCCGCAGCGCCTCGGTCGGCATCCAGTCGGCGGGCAGCCAGCCGCAGCCCGGCTTCAGCGCGCCGCTCGCGGCGTCGAGCGATTGCCGCGACACCCAGAACGGATCGACGGCGCGGTCGCGCTGCGGCTGGTCCTGGGCCAGCGAAAGCCGCGGCAGCGCCGCCGACGAGACATAGAAGCCGGAGCCCGGTCGCGCCCGGATCAGGCCCTCGGCGGCGAGCCGGTCATAGGCCTCGACCACGGTCGAGGGCGAGACGCCCATGGTCGCGGCAAAGCTGCGGATCGAGGGCAGGCGGTCGTCGGCGGCGAGCGCGCGGCTCGCGATCCTGGCGCGAATCGCGTTCATCACCTCGGTGGTTCGGGTCGCCTTCGGCGCATTGGACGGCTGTCGCAAGTGTATGCCTACCTTCACCCATACAGTTTGGCGATATTGTACTGATCCGTAGCTGCCTTGGCCAGCCCGCCGCCGCTATCCTCGCTCGCGAAAGACTAGGTGCGCGATGCGCGATTCGAAGACATTGTCGGGGAAGTCCTGGACCGGCGAGGCGGCCGGCGGCGCGTCGCTGGAGGGCTGGGGCAGCGGCCTGCTCGGCGTGATCATTTTCAGCGGCTCGTTGCCGGCGACGCGCGTTGCGGTGGCCGGGTTCTCGCCATTGTTCCTGACCGCTGCGCGGGCTGCGATCGCGGCGCTGCTCGGCGCCGTGCTGCTCGCGGTGCTGCGCCAGCCCTGGCCGGAACGGCGCGACCTGGTGTCGCTGACCATTGTCGCGCTCGGTGTCGTGATCGGCTTTCCGTTGCTGACCGCGCTGGCGCTCCAGCACATCACCTCGGCGCATTCGATCGTGTTCATCGGCTTGCTGCCGCTGTCGACCGCGGTGTTCGGCGTGCTGCGCGGCGGCGAGCGGCCGAAGCCGCTGTTCTGGCTGTTCTCCTGCATCGGCGGTGCGACGGTGGCCGGGTTTGCGTTGTCGAACGACGGATCGGCCTCGCTGACCGGCGACCTCCTGATGGTCGCGGCCATCGTCATCTGCGGTCTCGGCTACGCCGAGGGTGCGGCGCTGTCGCGCAGGCTGGGCGGCTGGCAGGTGATCTCCTGGGCGCTGGTGCTCTCGGTGCCGGCGACGCTGCTGATGACCATCATGACGTTGCCGCCGAGCTGGCAGGGTATCGGCGCGCCGGCCTGGCTCGGGCTCGGCTATGTCTCGATCTTCAGCATGCTGGTCGGCTTCGTGTTCTGGTACCGCGGGCTTGCGCTCGGCGGCATCGCCAGCGTCGGCCAGTTGCAGCTGTTGCAGCCGTTCTTCGGGCTCGCGCTCGCCGGGCTTTTGCTGCATGAGCCGGTCGCCTGGTCGATGATCGCGGCGACCATGCTGGTCGTGGTCTGCGTGGTGTTCGCGCGACGCTTCGCTTGAGAGCATGATCCGGAAAAGTGCGAAGCGGTTTTCCGAGTAAGATCATGCTAAGACAAGAACCAAGCGCGATGACGATTCAACCAAATCTCATCGCGCTTTAGCCCAGCTTGAATAGCGCCTGCAGGAAGTCGCTGACCGCCTTGCGGGCCTCGAGCGCGGTGGCCGGATTGCCGCCGACATGCGGACCGAGCTCGACGCAGACATCCTTGTAGCTGAACGGCGCCTGCGTCGATGCGTTCATCAGCACGCCGCCTTCGGCTTCCTTGATCGTGCAGCGGCGCACGGTCTGCGATCCCGTCGCCTCCACCACCGTGTTGTTGCCGATCAGGCCGGCGTCGAAGCCGTGCGCGGAGTCGGGATATTCGGTCAGCACCACGTCACGCTTGGCCTCTTGCAGGCGCGTGACATAGGCCTTGCAGCTTGCGACCGGGTTGTAGTCATCGGGCGTGCCGTGGAAGATCCGGATCGGCCGCGCCGCGACCTCGGTGTCGGCGAGATAGCTCGTCGAGCAATCCGGATAGAACGGGATATAGGCCGCGAACTGCACGCCGGACTTGTTCCAGAACTTGTTGAAGCGATCGAGGCTCGCATAGAGCGTGGCCTGGCCGCCGCGCGAGAATCCCATCAGCACAATGCGCTCGGGATCGACCCGCGGGTGCTTCGCGAGGATCTCCAGCGAATGATAGATGTCGACGATGAAATTGAGCCGGCCGAGCAGGGCCTGGTTCGGCCCGGTCGCGGTCAGGCCGCGGCCGGAGAAGCCGTCGATCACGAAAGTCGAGATGCCCATCGCGTTGAAGTGGCGGACCCAACCGTCCATGCCGGCGCCGACCCCGCTCGAGCCGTGCATCAGCACCACGACCGGCAGCCGGCCGGTTCCCTGCGCGATCTTGAATTCGCCGCCGACGGTGACCGGTTTGCCGTTGCTGTCGCCGGTCAGGAACTGGTGGTCGGAGATCGTCAGCGAGGGGATGGCGTAGATCTCGGTGCGCGCCGCGATATCCTTCGGGATCTGCTGCGCGCTGGTCTCGATGCAGGCGAACAGCAGCGCGCTGAGAAGCACCGCGCCAAATGCGGCCAGGCGACCGTAGCTGAGCATCATTTCCTCCTGTGACCTGGCCGAAGTGTAAAGCGCGCGCTAACCATGCCAAGTGCTAATTCATCCCGTCCGCCGCGCGGTCCCGCATTGTTGCGGATCAGGTTTCAGTGATCCTTAAGCCGAGCTGCCCACCTTGCGCGCTGACGCGACATCAGAGGGGCAGATGAGGTTCATTGCGCCTGACGCGATCCGGTCGGCAAGCCAGCGTGCACTGCTGGCGCAGTGGGATCAACTGGCCGCCGGCCGGCCATTTCCCGCCCTCGCCGAGCTGAAGCCGGATCCTGCGGTCCATGATCCCCGGCAGCTCGTCGCATGGGCGGTCGAAGGCGAGGGCCGGCTGCGCAAGTTTCGCGCGATGTATCAGGGCGAGAATGTCGCCGAGGCGTTCAATTCGGCCTGGGCCGGGAGGACCATGGAGCAGGTGGTCCCGATGTCGCTCCGGCGCATCACGCTGACGCCGGCGAAGGATTGCGCCGCGAGCGGCTGCGCGGTCTACATGGTGTTCTCCACCATCGATGCCAACGACCAGCAGGTCGATTGCGAGCGGCTGCTGCTGCCGTTCGGCAGCGGCGGCGCGAAGGTCGAGCATCTGCTCGCATCGCTGCAATTAACGGCGGTTGCAAGCAGGCCTCGCATTGTCAAGCATTTCGACATGCAGGCGGACGTGCGGCTGCAGGGCAGGATCCGTTCCGGTTTCTCGACCGGCGCGACCAGCGAGGCCGCCGGCGACCAGCGCCGGGCGTCCCGTCGCAACGTCGCACGCGCGGCGCGGCTGAGCTTTGCCCGGCGCAGCATGACCTGCATCGTCCGCAACCTCTCCACGACGGGCGCCGCTATTGAGGTGAGCAATCCCGCCGAAGTCCCGGACAGCTTCCGTCTCGTGCTGGAGATGGAAGCGATGGAGCGGCGCTGTCGCGTGGTGTGGCGCAGGAAAGGCCGGATCGGGGTCGAGTTCAGCTGAGCTTTCCGATCCGCCCGAGATGGGTGAAGCCAAAACCGGCCGGATATTTCAGCCCATAGCCGAGCGCCCGATCGATCCCGATATGGGCGAGCCAGATCATCGCGATCGAGAGCACCAAGGGTCCTTCACCGGCAAAGCCCAGTGTCATCAGCGCCACCGGCGCCAGATAGGTGTGGGCGGCGTTGTAGGCGATGGCGCCGATCCGCGGGCCGATCAGGTAGGCGGCAAAGCTTAAGTCCGGCACCAGGAACAGCAGGGCATAGACCAGCCAGGAACCCTCCCACTTGTAGTAGAGCACGGTCATCCCGACGAACAGCACCAGCCCCTCCAGCCGGAGCAGGGTGCGCACCCCGCCGGTCGCGGCGCCAGTCGCTTCAGTCGTCATGTCGGTCATTGCCGTCTCCCCAGATGTCGGAAAATCCTACCGTTTTGGCGCCCGAACCCGTTCACAAGCGCCTTTCCGGTTCCGAAATGGCCGTGCTAAAGCCATTCCGAACGAAGCGTCCCGGCCTCGGCCGGGGCGCGGACTGTAGCTAACACGGGCGGAAACAAATGAAAGATATCCTCGACACCCTCGAAGAGCGGCGCGCCGGCGCGAAATTGGGCGGCGGCGAAAAGCGCATCGAGGCGCAGCACGCCCGCGGGAAATTGACCGCCCGCGAGCGGATCGAGCTTTTGCTGGACAAAGGCTCGTTCGAGGAATTCGACATGTTCGTCGAGCACCGCTCGATCGAGTTCGGGATGGAAAAGACCAAGGTTCCCGGCGACGGCGTCGTCACCGGCTGGGGCACGGTCAACGGCCGCAAGACCTTTGTCTTCGCCAAGGACTTTACTGTGTTCGGCGGCTCGCTGTCCGAGACCCACGCGCTGAAGATCACGAAGCTGCAGGACATGGCGATGAAGGCGAGGGCGCCGATCATCGGCCTCTATGACGCCGGCGGCGCGCGCATCCAGGAGGGCGTAGCTGCCTTGGCGGGCTATTCCTACGTGTTCCGCCGCAACGTGCAGGCCTCGGGCGTGATCCCGCAGATCTCCGTCATCATGGGCCCCTGCGCCGGTGGCGATGTCTATTCGCCCGCGATGACCGACTTCATCTTCATGGTGAAGAACACCAGCTACATGTTCGTTACCGGCCCCGACGTGGTGAAGACCGTCACCAACGAGGTGGTCACGGCGGAGGAGCTCGGCGGTGCCTCGGTGCATGCGACGCGCTCCTCGATCGCCGACGGCGCCTTCGAGAACGACGTCGATGCGCTGTTGCAGATGCGCCGGCTGATCGACTTCCTGCCGTCGAACAACACCGACGGCGTGCCGGAATGGCCGAGCTTCGACGACATCGGCCGGGTCGACATGTCGCTCGATACGCTGATCCCCGACAATCCGAACAAGCCCTACGACATGAAGGAGCTGATCCTCAAGGTCGTCGACGAGGGCGACTTCTTCGAGATCTCGGAAACCTTCGCCCGGAACATCGTCACCGGCTTCGGCCGCATTGCTGGCCGTACCGTCGGCTTCGTCGCCAACCAGCCGATGGTGCTGGCGGGTGTGCTCGACAGCGATGCCTCGCGCAAGGCCGCGCGCTTCGTGCGGTTCTGCGATGCCTTCAACATCCCGATCGTCACCTTCGTCGACGTGCCGGGCTTCCTGCCGGGTACCGCGCAGGAATATGGCGGCCTGATCAAGCACGGCGCCAAACTGCTGTTCGCCTATTCGCAGTGCACGGTTCCGCTCGTCACCATCATCACCCGCAAGGCCTATGGCGGCGCCTTCGACGTCATGGCCTCGAAGGAGATCGGCGCCGACATGAACTATGCCTGGCCGACCGCCCAGATCGCCGTGATGGGCGCCAAGGGCGCGGTGGAGATCATCTTCCGCTCCGACATCGGCGACCCCGACAAGATCGCGGCGCGAACCAAGGAATACGAGGACCGCTTCCTGTCCCCCTTCATCGCCGCCGAGCGCGGCTACATCGACGACGTCATCATGCCGCATTCGACGAGGCGGCGGATCGCGCGCGCGCTTGCGATGTTGAAGGACAAGAAGGTCGAGATCCCGGCGAAGAAGCACGACAATCTGCCGTTGTGAGGGAAGCGTAGGGTGGGTTAGCGCAAGCGAGACCCACCAACTTCGTTCCGCGCGATCCGCGGTGGGTTGCGTGCTTCCACCTGACCCGCCTACAGGTTCGAATTCGATGGCCGACGACGCGCCGACCGACCAGATTTCCGAGATCGAGGCGCAGATCGAGGATCTGGCCGAGAGCGCCGAACGGTCCCGGCGGATCATTCTTGGGTCGAAGGTGGCAATCGCGGGCGGGTTCGCATTGCTGCTTGCCGCACTGCTTGGCTTGTTCGGTTCGGGTGAGACCGCGGCGCTCGGGTCGATTGCGCTGGTGCTCGGCGGCATCGTGTCGCTCGGATCGAACGTCAGCACCTTGCGGCAGACCGAGGCCGCCATCAGCACCGCCGAGGCGCGCCGGGCGCGGCTGATCGGCAATATCGACCTGCGGCTGGTTCACGATGCGCCGCTGAAGCTGATGTGACCGGAACAGGCGAGGGCATGCGCATGATCAAAACGCCGCGCCTTCGACTTCACAGATGGGACGACCGCCATCGCGAGGCGTTCGCGGCGATGCATGCCGATCCCGAGGTCATGGCCGACTATGGCGGACCGATCGGTCGTGCGGATAGCGACGAGAAATTCGAGCGATACGTTGCCGCGCAGCGTGACCACGGCATCTCGCGATGGGCGGTCGAGACCATCGATGGTGCATTCCTCGGCTATGCTGGCGTGATGCCGCGATCGTCGCGGGAGCACCCGCTTGGCGCGCATGTCGAGATCGGCTGGCGTTTTGCGCGCAACGCCTGGGGGCATGGCTATGCGACCGAGAGCGCCAGGGCGGCGTTATTGCATGCCATCGATGACGTCGGCCTGCGCGGGATCGTGTCCTACACCAGCGCAGACAACGCGCGCTCGCAGGCCGTCATGGCGCGGCTCGATCTCGTCCGCGATCCCGCGCGTGATTTCACGACACTGTCGGCGCGCGGCGCGCCTTGGCGCGGGCTGGTCTGGGTCGTGCCGACGGGATGGCCGCGCGGCTGATCGCGCGATCTACGTCGCGAGGATGCGGTCGCCCATTCTCATCGCTGCTTGCGATGTGAAGCGGAATCGACCGCCGCGTCGTCCCGGGCAAGCGAAGCGCGACCCGAGACCCATAACCACGAGTGCAAGTTGGCTTGCAACGCTGTGGCCACAGCTTGCGTCGACAACTCGACCCTGCGGTTATGGGTCCCCTGAGTTCACAAACGAAGTGCAACACTTCCAACTGGAGGTGTTGC
>OFSF01000888.1_pt1 | contig 11043 bp, 8 predicted proteins | sample 1543271 | NCBI WGS metagenome assembly OFSF01 (sample SAMN07774227, study PRJEB24372) | wastewater metagenome | isolation source: Exp Tend VB 100WW | collected 2016-02
GTCCGGCCAAGCGCGATAGATCCAGCCGACGCACCAGCCACGAGGGGCTCCGCCGTTGGCCGTATCCCGCCGATAGGCGCGATAATGACCGGATGGAAACCGTCCGCATCGCCACCCGCAAGAGCCCGCTCGCCCTCTGGCAGAGCGAACACGTCGCCGATCGCCTGCGCCAGGCCCACCCCGGCCTGCATGTGGAACTGGTGCCGATGAGCACCCGCGGTGACGAGGTGCTGGACCGCTCGCTGGCCGCCATCGGTGGCAAGGGCCTGTTCCTGAAGGAACTGGAGCTGGCCATGCTGCGTGGCGAGGCCGACTGCGCCGTGCATTCGCTGAAGGATGTGCCGATGGAACTGGATGAACCCTTCGCGCTGCCGGCGATGCTGACCCGCCACGATCCGGCCGATGGTTTCGTCTCCAACCTGTACGCCTCGCTGGATGCGCTGCCGATCGGTGCGCGGGTTGGCACCTCGTCGCTGCGCCGCCAGGCCCAGCTGCGCGCGCTGCGCCCGGACCTGGAACTGCTGGAACTGCGCGGCAACGTCAACACCCGCCTGGCCAAGCTCGACAACGGTGGCTACGACGCCATCGTGCTGGCCGTGGCCGGCCTGGAGCGTCTGGGCCTGGGAGCGCGCATCGTCGCGCGCCTGCAACCGCCGCAGTGGCTGCCGGCCCCGGCGCAGGGCGCGGTGGCGGTGGAGTGCGACGGTGGCAATGCGCGCCTGATGGCGCTGTTCGCGGGCTTGGATGACGCGGAAACCCGTGCCTGCGTGGAAGCCGAGCGAGCGATGAATCGTGCGTTGCATGGCAGCTGCCACGTGCCGGTGGCGGCGATCGCGCAGTGGCAGGGGACCGACCTGCACCTGCAGGGCCTGGTCGGCAGTGCCAGTGATGGCCGTGCGGTGCGTGCCGAGGCGATCGGCCAGGCCAGTGACCCGGAAGCACTGGGCCAGCGCGTGGCGAAGATGCTGCTGGATGCCGGTGCCGGCGAACTGCTGAACGTCTGAGCCATCGCAGGTAGTGCCGGCCGCTGGCCGGCAACCTCGTGCTCCGATTGAATGCAGTTGCCGGCCAGTGGCCGGCACTACCGAAAGAAGAACGGGCGCCTTTGGCGCCCGTTTCTTATTTGAATTTGTAGACCACGTTCATCGTGGTCAGCGTATCGGTCTTGCGCTTGTCCTCGGCCACGTCACTGTTGTAACGCGCCTGCCAGCCGGCCTTCAGCGCCAGATGTTCGTTCATGCTCACCGAAACACCGAAGTCGTTCTGGCCGAAGGTGTTGTAGGAACCCGACTCGACCAGCAGGGTGTTGACCAGGTCGGTGTTGTCGGTCAGCGAGTACTTCATGTCGAACAGGCCGCGGCCGATCATGCCGGTGCGGGTGCGGTCGTCCTCGGTGCTGTGGGTGCGGCGCACACCGGGGCCGATCTGCGCGTCGAACGAGAAACGCTCGGTGTTCCACAGGCGGGTGCCGTAACCCAGACCGAACGAGCTCTGGCGGTCGTAGGTGGCGAAGTCATCGCGCTCGGTACGCACCGTGGCCGTCAGCTGGCGGTGCTCGCCCAGCTGCAGCGCGCTGCCGGCACTGCCGGTATAACGGTTGGCGGTGGTGTTGTTGCGGCGGCTGGTGGAGCCGTCGTCGCGGGTCTCGATCACCTTGGAGCTGGAACGCAGGCCAGCCAGATCCATGCTGTGCACCCAGTCACCATCGGTGTAGCGCAGGCGCAGGCGGCCGTTGAAGCTCTCGGTGCTGCTGTTGCCGCGTGCCGAAGCGAAACCGAGCTCGCCGCCACTGCCGCTCCACGGCGAGGACATCGCCGCTAGTTCGGAGGCATCCTGCGCATACGCGAGCGGTGCGCACAGCAGCAGGGGGATCAGCAGGGACACGCGCAGGGACATCGGGGCTTCTCCGAAGCGGTTGACAGCCGGTGATGATACTGGAAGCGTGATGGCGGTCCGAATCGATCCAAACGGTTTCTTCAGCAGGCGTTGCCGCGATCGCCTATTCAGGGCAGATCGACGCGCAATGCCGGGTCGTTGAAGCGCGAATAGCGCAGGCGCAGCTGGAAGCTGCGGCCATTGCTGCTGCCGCTGCGTACGATCTGCCGCGGCAGGCCCTGCGCGTCCACCCAGTACTCCAGGCGTTCGCCGGGCTGCGCGCCACGCAGGCGGTAGTGACGCGTCTCGACCCCGTCCAGCGACTGGCTGCCCAGGTCTTCGGCCTGCAGATCGGCGGGCAGGGCATCGGCCGGCAGCGGGTTGCGCCATTGCTCGAGCAGGCCCGGCGGGGTCGGCACCTGCCGGATCGCGTCGTCGGCCTGCAGGAACATGGTGTCGCCGATGATCGTCTGCGGACCGGCCGGGGTCTGCACCCGGAAGCGGTCGGGGGCGACGAAGTCCATGGCGCTGCGCACCGGCTGCGGCGCGCCCAGCACCTCCAGTTCGGCGTGGAAGCTGCGCAGGGCCGAGAAGCGCTGGCTGGCGCCCAGCACCGCCAGCGCCGGATCCGCCGCAGGCACGGGCGCTTCGGTGCTGGCCGGGGCGGGCGCGCGATCACAGGCGGCCAGCAGCAGGCAGGCCAGCAGGGACAGGGCAGGCAACCGGCGCATCGGGTGTTCCAGAGGGGTGGGGGGCGACCACGATAGCCCAAACGTCCCACACAAGACCCGCGACTCGGACATAATCGGGGGTATGGACCGATACGAACGCATCACCGCCCTGCATCGTCTGCTCAAGTCCGCACGCTATCCGGTGACGGTGGCGACCCTGCAGGACAAGCTCGGTTGCTCCCGTGCCACCGTCTACCGCGATCTGGCCTTCCTGCGCGATGCGCTGATGGCACCGATCGAGGGCGACGGCGAAGCCGGCTTCCGTTACCAGGCCGACGAGAGCGACCGCTTCGAGCTGCCCGGCCTGTGGCTGAGCTCGGAGGAGCTGCATGCCCTGCTGGCCTCGCAGCACCTGCTGGCGCGGACCGGAGGCGGCGTGCTGTCCTCGGTGCTGGCACCGCTGCAGCAGCGCATCGAGAGCCTGCTGGCGGCCCAGGCTGGCGTTTCCAGCTGGCCGGTGGACCGGGTGCGGGTGATTCCGCACCGTGGCCGCAAGTTCGATGAAGGCAGCTTCCGCAGCGTGGCTTCGGCGGTGCTGGAGCGCCGCCAGCTGGCGTTCGAGTACCGCGCCCGTTCCACCGACGAGCCGACCAAGCGCACCGTTTCGCCGCAGCGCCTGACCCACTATCGCGACAACTGGTACCTGGATGCCTGGGACCATGACCGCGAGGCGCTGCGCAGCTTTGCCGTGGATCGCATCCACAAGGCGCGGGTGATCGACAGCACCGCCCGCGACGTGGCCGACAGCGAGCTGGACGAGCAGCTCGGGGCCAGCTACGGCATCTTCTCCGGTGCGCCGAAGGGCTGGGCGACCATCCTGTTCAGCGCCAAGGCCGCCCGCTGGGTGGCCGACGAGCACTGGCATTCCAAGCAGCAGGGCCGCTTCCTGGCCGATGGCCGCTATGAACTGAAGGTGCCGTACAGCGTCTCGCGCGAGCTGCTGATGGACGTGCTGCACTACGGCTCGGATGCCGAGATCGTCGAACCGGTGATGCTGCGCGAGCAGGCCAAGGCGCTGCTTGAGCTCGCCCTGAGCAACTACGACAACTCCTGACACTCCCCCCGAGAACCCTTCCGCCCATGAAGAAGACCCTGTTGCTGCCCCTGCTCGCCGCTGCGCTGGCCCTGACCGCCTGCGGCAAGTCCGGCGAGCCCTCGCAGAAGCTGGTGGTGGCCGCCACGGCCGTGCCGCATGCCGAGATCCTTGAAGTGGTCAAGCCCATCCTCAAGCAGGAAGGCGTGGACCTGGACGTGCGCGTGTTCAACGACTACGTGCAGCCCAACGACCAGCTGGTGCAGAAGCAGGTGGATGCCAACTACTTCCAGACCGAGCCGTATCTGGATGCCTACAACCGCGATCGCAAGACCGATCTGGTGAAGGTGATCGGCGTGCACATCGAGCCGTTCGGTGCGTATTCGCGCAAGATCAAGTCGCTGGCCGAGCTGCGCGAAGGTGCTGACGTGGTGATCCCGAACGACCCGAGCAACAACAGCCGTGCACTGATCCTGCTGCACAAGGCCGGTGTGATCGAGCTGAAGGATCCGACCAACGCGCTGTCGACCCAGCGTGACATCAGCGCCAATCCGAAGAACCTGAAGTTCCGCGAGCTGGACTCGGCGATGCTGCCGCGCGTGCTGGACCAGGTCGACCTGGCCCTGATCAACACCAACTACGCACTGGACGCTGGCCTCAACCCGACCAAGGATGCACTGGCGATCGAGAGCAAGGACTCGCCGTACGTGAACTTCCTGGTCGCACGCCCGGACAACAAGGACGACGCCCGCGTGCAGAAGCTGGCCAAGGCCCTGACCAGCCCGCAGGTGAAGGCCTTCATCGAGACCAAGTACAAGGGCGCGGTGCTGCCGGCGTTCTGACGGCCGCTGGCCATGTGGTAGTGCCGGCCGCTGGCCGGCAATCTCCAGGCGCCCCCAAACATCATAGGGTTGCCGGCCAGCGGCCGGCACTACCGTCAGTCGACGTGGAAGGCGAGGGTGGCCGCCACGGCCTGCTGCCATCCCGCATACAGCTTCTCGCGCCGCGCCACCTCCATCTGTGGCTCGAAGCGCCGGTCCAGGCCCCATTGCGTGGCGATCTGTTCGCGGCTGGTCCAGAACCCCACCGCCAGGCCGGCCAGGTAGGCCGCACCCAGTGCGGTGGTCTCGGTCAGCCGCGGCCGCAGCAGCGGCACGCCAAGGATGTCGGCCTGGAATCCGGCCAGGAAGTCGTTGCCGATCGCACCGCCATCGGCGCGCAGCTCGGTCAGCGCGATACCGGCATCGGACTGCATCGCATCGAGCACGTCGCGGGTCTGGTAGGCCATCGACTCCAGCGCGGCACGCACGAAGTGCGCTTTGCGGGTGCCACGGGTCAGGCCGAACATCGCGCCGCGCACATCACTTCGCCAATAGGGCGCACCGAGGCCGACAAATGCTGGTACCAGGTAAGCACCGCCGCTGTCGGGCACCTGCGCGGCCAGCGCCTGGCTGTCGCTGGCGCGTTCGATCATGCGCAACCCATCGCGCAGCCACTGCACCACCGAGCCGGCGATGAAGATCGAGCCTTCCAGCGCATATTCCACGCGCCCGTCCAGGCCCCAGGCGATGGTGGTCAGCAGTCCATTGCGCGAGCGCACCGCCTGCGCGCCGGTGTGCATCAGCATGAAGCAGCCGGTGCCATAGGTGTTCTTGACCATGCCCGGCTGGAAGCAGCCCTGGCCGAACAGCGCCGCCTGCTGGTCACCGGCGATGCCGGCGATCGGAATCGGGTGATCGAAGAAGAACTGCGGCCGGGTATGCGCGTACACCGCGCTGGAATCGCGCACCTGCGGCAGCATCGCGCGCGGGATGTCCAGCAGCGCCAGCAGGTCGTCATCCCAGTCCAGCGTGTGGATGTTGAACAGCAGCGTGCGCGCCGCGTTGCTGTAGTCGGTCACATGCGCCTGGCCACCACTGAGGTTCCAGACCAGCCAGCTGTCGATGGTGCCGAACAGCAGCTCGCCGCGCTCGGCACGCTGCTGCGCGCCCTCCACGTGGTCGAGGATCCAGCGCACCTTGGTGGCGGAGAAATAGGCATCGATCAGCAGGCCGGTGCGCTCGCGGATCAGCGCCTCATGCCCTTCGGACTTCAGCCGCTCGCAGATGGCGTGGCTCTGCCGCGACTGCCAGACGATGGCGTTGTGGATCGGCTGTCCGGTGGCACGGTCCCAGACCACGGTGGTTTCGCGCTGGTTGGTGATGCCCAGTGCGGCGATGTGGCGCGGGTCGATCTGCCCGCGGCTGAGCAGTTCGGTCAGCGTGGCATAGACGCTGGTGAGAATCTCGCGCGGGTCATGCTCGACCCAACCCGGCTGCGGGAAGATCTGCGCGAATTCGCGCTGCGCGCTGCCGACGATGTCGCCGGTGCGGTCGAACAGGATCGCGCGCGAACTGGTGGTGCCCTGGTCGATGGCCAGCACGTAGCGGGGCGTCATGTAGCGTCTCCGGTAGCGATGGTGTTGGTAGAGTCGAGCCTGCTCGACTGCTTTTCATGCCAGTCGAGCAAGCTCGACTCTACCGTCTATCGATCCACGCCTGCAGCCGCGCCACCTGCGCAGCATCCAGCCGCAACCCCAGCTTGCTCCGCCGCCACAGCACGTCCTCGGCGTCCCAGGCCCATTCGTGGTCGCGCAGGAAAGCCACTTCCCGCGCATGCAGGCCGCCGCCGAAGTCCTCTCCAAGATCGTCCATGCCCCGTGCACCCTGCAGAAGGGCGGCGCTGCGGCTGCCGTAGGCTTCGGCCCAACGCCGTGCGATCTCCACGGGCAACCACGGTGCCAGCGCCTGCAGGCGGGAGCGCGCCTGTGTGGCGTCACCCCAGTCGCTGCCCGGCAGCGGGTCCCCGCCTGCCGTCCAGGCCGGTCCCATCTGTGGCAGGGCAGGGCGCAGCAGGTTCAGCGCTTCCTCGGCCAGCACCCGGTAGGTGGTCAGCTTGCCGCCCAGCACATGCAGCGCCGGCGCCGGGTTGGACTGCAGCTGAAGGCGGTAGTCGCGGCTCAGCGTTGCCGCACGCGGGTCCGGGTCGGCCAGCAGGGGACGTACACCGGCGAACTGCCAGACCACGTCTTCCGGAGTGATCGGCTCACGCAGATAGCGGCTGGCGGCCGCGCACAGATAGCTCACCTCGGAAGGCAGCACGCTGCAGCGCGCCGGGTCACCGCGGTAGTCGGTGTCGGTGGTGCCAATCAGCAGATGATCGTGGGTGAACGGCAGCAGGAACACCACGCGGCCATCGGGCTGCTGCAGCAGGCAGGCACTGTCATCGGGCCAGGGGCGGCGCAGCACGATGTGGCTGCCCTGTACCAGCCGCAGCGCGGGGCCGCCGCTGCGGGCCTCCATCTGCTCCAGCAGGCCACCGGCCCATGGGCCAGCCGCATTGGCGACGGCGCGCGCGGTCACATGCTGCTGGCCATCGGCGGATTCCAGCACGGCCTGCCAACGGCCCTGCACAGGGCGCAGTTCGGTGCAGCGGCTGCGCACATGTACCTGTGCGCCACGCGAGGCAGCATCCAGGGCATTGAGCAGTACCAGACGCGCGTCATCGACCTGCGCGTCGGCGTAGCTGAAGGCCTGCCGCAGATCCGGGGAGAGCCAGGGGCCGAGCGGATCACGCTGAAGGTCCAGGGCGCGCGAGGCGGGAAATGCCGGGCTGCGTGGGCCCAGGTGGTCGTACAGCCACAGTCCCACGCGCAGCATCCAGCGTGGGCGCAGGTGCGGTTCCCACGGCAGCACGAAACGCAGCGGGCGGACCAGGTACGGTGCCTGCCGGCGTACCACTTCGCGTTCGCCCAAGGCCTTGCGTACCAGACCGAACTCGCGCTGTTCCAGGTAGCGCAGGCCACCGTGGATCAGCTTGCTGCTGGCGCTGGAGGTATGCGCAGCGAGGTCGTGCTGCTCGCACAGCAGCACGCGCAGGCCGCGGCTGCTGGCATCACGGGCGATGCCGGCACCGTTGATACCGCCACCGATCACCAGCAGGTCGACGTCGTGCATCGCGCCTCCGCATCCTGTGTGTAGAGTCGACTGTCAGTCGACTGCTCTTGCAAAAGTCGAGCAAGCTCGACTCTACGAAAGGCAGTCGAGCAAGCTCGACTCTACAGAACGCGGGTGACGGAAACGACGACGGGCCCCGAAGGGCCCGTCGCGTTACATCAGTGAAGCAGTTGCAGCCTGGATCAGAAGCGGGCGCCGATGCCGAAGCCGACGGTCCACGGATCCATCTTGGCTTCGCCGATCTTCTCGCCGCCAACCTTCACGTCCGGGCGGGCGCGCATGTAGCGGGCGTCAGCACGGGCGAACCAGGTGGAGTTGATGTTCATGTCCACGCCGACGGTGCCGATCACGCCCTTGGCATCCTTGAAGCGGATGTCGGTGTCAGCGCCGTTGCCCAGCTTCTCGTTGCTGAAGCTCGACTGGTAGTAGCCCACGCCCACGAACGGACGGAACACGTTGTCAGCCTGGCCGAAGTGGTACTGGCCGCTCAGCGCGATCGGCTGCTGCTCGACCGAGCCCAGGCGGGCGTTGTTCGGGCCCTTGAACTTGTTGTCGAACTTGTCGGCAGCGCCCCACAGTTCAACGGCCCAGTTGTCGTTGATGTAGTAGCTGAAGCTGACGGTCGGCGCCGGGCCACCATCGGTCTTCTTGACGCCGGTGATCGGGTCGTTCTTCGGTTCCAGCAGCGAGATGCCGCCAACAACGGCAAAATGCTTGCCCGAAGCGGTGTCGGTGCTGCTGCTGTCCTGGGCGAAAGCGGCCGGCGCGAAGGCGGCGGAGGTCAGCAGGGCGAGACTCAGGATACGGATGGAGCGCATGGGGGTATCTCCTAATGTTTCTTGTTTTGGGCCCCCGGTTGCGGGGCGAGCACACCGTAGTCGCCCCAACATGAATCGAATCCGACGCACGTTAAAAAATAGTTTCCCTTGTTCAGCGACTGGAGCGAAAAGCCTGTTTTCATGGGCTTTTCGGCCTTCGGCGACATTCATGCAGTTGGAGAAGATGTGAGCGAAGCAACGGTGTGCATCGGCCTGCAAGCGCAGGTGAACATGGAGTGCAGGGTGCTGCTGCTGGGTTCGATGCCCGGCGTTGCGTCATTGCAGGAGCAGCGCTACTACGCGCATCCGCGCAATCGCTTCTGGCCTGTGCTGGCCGATATTTGTGGCTTCGATGTGGCCCTGGCGTACCCGCAACGGCTGCGCGCACTGCAGGCAGCCGGTGTGGGTCTGTGGGATGTGATCGGTCAGTGCGAGCGGCGTGGCAGCCTGGATGCCGACATCGTGCGTGGCACGGAAGTACCCAATGCGCTGCCGGCATTGATCGCTTCGCTTCCTGAGCTGGAGCTGATCGGCTGCAACGGTGCGGCATCGCTGAAGGCATTCCAGCGTTGGGTGCTGCCCGGCCTGGAGGCGCCGCCAAGGCTGCTGGCGCTGCCGTCCACCAGCCCGGCCAACGCGGCCTGGTCACTGCCGCGGCTGCGCCAGGCCTGGCAGCCGGTAGCCGACGCACTGGCGACATGAAGCGGACATCGTCCGGACAATACGCTACCGACTGGTCGCGGCCGCAACCCATGAGCAACAGCGTGTCCCGGCTGCGTGAGTACTGAAAACACCTGTAACGGTTGGCGCTGGCCCCCGCTGGCCGCACAATAGACGTTTCCCTACACCAGATTGCCGGAGTTATCCCCATGGCCGAAATCAAGGAAGCACTTGTCCCCGATATCGGTGACTACAGCGATATCCCGGTAATCGAGGTGCTTGTCGCCGTCGGCGACACGGTCAAGAAGGACCAGGGCCTGGTGACGCTGGAAAGCGACAAGGCGACCATGGAAGTGCCGTCGGCCGTGGCCGGCGTGGTCAAGGAGATCAAGGTCAAGGTCGGTGACACCCTGTCCGAGGGCAAGGTCGTGGCGCTGATCGAAGTGGCTGAAGGCGAGGCTGCCAAGCCGGCAGCTGCCGCGCCGGCACCGGCCAAGGCCGCAGCTCCGGCTGCCGCCACCCAGAGCGCGCCGGCCCCGGCCGCAGCTGCGCCGGCCGCTCCGGCTGCCAGCGGTGGTGCGGTTGAAGCGCTGGTGCCGGATATCGGCGACTATTCCGGCATTCCGGTCATCGAAGTGCTGGTCGCCGTCGGCGACACGGTCAAGAAGGACCAGGGCCTGGTCACGCTGGAAAGCGACAAGGCCACCATGGAAGTGCCGTCGTCGGTGGCTGGCGTGGTCAAGGAACTGAAGGTCAAGGTCGGCGACACTCTGTCGCAGGGCAATGTGGTCGCCATCATCGAGGCCGAGGGCGCTGCCGCGCCGGCGCCGACCAAGGCAGCCGCTGCTGCCGCTCCGGCTGCCGCCGAGACCGCCACCAAGGTCGAGCCGGTCGCTGTGCCGGCGCAGCCGGACAAGCTGGCGGCCCGCGAGGTCGCCTCGGTCGGTACCCCGTCCAGCCCGCCGGTGCAGTTCAACGCCGATGGCGTGCTGCCGGCCAAGGTGCCGTATGCCACCCCGGCGGTGCGTGTGTTCGCCCGCGAACTGGGTGTGGACCTGCTGCAGATCAACGGCACCGAGAAGGGTGGCCGCATCACCAAGGGTGACGTGCAGAAGTTCGTCAAGGCCGCACTCAGCGGCGGCGTGCCGGCTGCCGGCGGTGCTGCTGTCGCTGCCGGTGGTGGCCTGAACCTGCTGCCGTGGCCGAAGGTCGACTTCAGCAAGTTCGGCGAGACCGAAGTCCAGCCGCTGTCGCGCATCAAGAAGATCTCGGGTGCGAACCTGGCCCGCAACTGGGCCATGATCCCGCACGTCACCCAGTTCGAACAGGCCGACATTACCGACCTGGAAGGCCTGCGCGTGGCGCTGAACAAGGAAAACGAGAAGGCCGGCATCAAGCTGACCATGCTCGCCTTCCTGATCAAGGCCAGCGCCGCGGCGCTGAAGAAGTTCCCCGAGTTCAACGCCTCGCTCGATGCCAGCGGTGAAAACCTGACCCTGAAGAAGTACTTCCACATCGGCTTTGCCGCCGACACGCCGAACGGCCTGGTCGTGCCGGTCATCCGCGACGTGGACAAGAAGGGCGTGGTGCAGATCGCGCAGGAAACCGGCGAACTGGCCAAGAAGGCGCGCGACGGCAAGCTCGGCCCGGCCGACATGAGTGGCGGCTGCTTCTCGATCAGCTCGCTGGGCGGCATCGGCGGCACCGCGTTCACCCCGATCGTCAATGCACCGGAAGTGGCCATCCTCGGCGTCTCCAAGTCGTCCATCCAGCCGGTCTGGAACGGCAAGGAATTCGCACCGAAGCTGATGCTGCCGCTGTCGCTGAGCTACGACCACCGCGTCATCGATGGCGCCCTGGCCGCACGCTTCACCACGTACCTGTCGCAGGTACTGGCCGACATGCGCCGCGTGCTGCTGTAAGGCACCGCT
>OFSF01000890.1_pt1 | contig 11032 bp, 8 predicted proteins | sample 1543271 | NCBI WGS metagenome assembly OFSF01 (sample SAMN07774227, study PRJEB24372) | wastewater metagenome | isolation source: Exp Tend VB 100WW | collected 2016-02
TGGCTGCGTTCACGTCGCGGTCATGTTCTGCCCCGCATTCGCAGCAAGTCCATCGCCTCATTCGCAGCCCTGTCCTACCTTTCGGACTGCTGGCGGGAATGACCCCGCAGCGCGAACAAGTCTGGGTTGTATAGGCTTCGTTCACCTCTTCGAACACGATGCCCGCCTGATGGCTCTTGTATTCCAGCATCGTCTTCAACATTGACCATCCGGCATCCAGCGTGGACTTCGCCATCCTGGTCTTCACCATCGCGCCGGCCTGCACGTTGCCGATGAAGATCGCCGCATTGCGCGCGACCAGCCCGGTGCTGAACTTGTGCATCGCGTCCTTGCGGGAGTTGGCGATCTTCGCGTGGATCGCGCGGACCCGATTCTTCTTCCCGGCTCGCTGGGCAATCCTCAAAGTGGCCTCGTGCTGGCGGTACAGACCCGACGCCAGCTCAGTCCCGTCCGAGCACGTCGCCGCCGTCTTCAGCCCCAGATCGATCCCCACCAAGCCCACACCGTCCGACTGCTGCGCGTCCACCTTGACGCACACATTCAGGTACCAACGGCCCTGTGCGTCCTGCGAAAACGACCCGGCCCGCAGATCGAACCGGCTCAGGCCGTAGCTATCCCACAGCCCAAACCGATGACCCGCGAACACAATCTGTCCGGCCTTGTACTTCGCTGTCCCAATCTTGAACGGAATCCAGCCCAGCGAATACTTCGCCGACTTCGGGTTCGACACCCGCCAGTTCAGCCTCGACTTTTTGAACTGCTTGCGCCGCGTGGCGTACTCTTCACAGACAAGCTGTACCGTCGCACTCCCCACCTGTACGCCATCGCACTTCGAGTACCCAGCCGTGAGCTTCTGCAGGTCGAACGCGCTCAGGAACTCGTGCCGATCACGAATGGCCCTCGAACTCGTCTCGTTGCAGTAGTTCCACACGAAGTTCACCTCGCACGCCATCGCCGACAACACGCCCGCGTACTTGTCCTTGATGCGCAGTTTCAGAGTCTTCACGGCTTCCATCAGAACACTGTAATTCCATACAGATACTGTGGCAAGTCGTTCCAGCTTGATCGCACTATCTGGGGCTGGCGGTGGCATACGGCTACTTCAGAATGACGGCAGGCCGCCGCGCTGACTTGGCGACGCCGGCCCTCCTGCCCGCTGCGCAGCACTGAAACGAACGGAACTCCCCCGCGCCATGCCCTACGCACACACCCTCGGCGGCCATGTCTGGCAGTTCGCCGATCTGGCCACCCTGATGGCGCGGGCCACGCCGCTGCGCTCCGGCGACGTGCTGGCCGGTGTCGCCGCCAGAACGTCCGTCGAGCGCATGGCCGCCCGCATGGCGCTGGCGGAGCTGCCGCTGAAGACCTTCCTGAACGAGGCGCTGATCCCGTATGAAACCGACGAGGTCACGCGCCTGATCCTCGACAGCCACGACGCCGCCGCCTTCGCCGAGATCGCCCACCTCACCGTCGGCGACTTCCGCGACTGGCTGCTCGGCGACGCGGCGGACGAGGCGACGCTGGCCCGCGTGCGCCGCGGCATCACGCCAGAAATGGCCGCCGCGGTCAGCAAGCTGATGCGCAACCAGGACCTGATCCTCGTCGCGCGCAAATGCCGCGTCATCACCCGGTTCCGCAACACGCTCGGCCTGCCCGGGCGGCTGGCGATGCGGCTGCAGCCCAACCACCCGACCGACGACCCGCGCGCCATCGCCGTCTCGATGCTCGACGGCCTGCTCTACGGCGCGGGCGACGCGGTGATCGGCATCAACCCGGCCGGCGACGGGCTGGGGCCGCTGACGGACATGATGCGACTGGTGGACGAGGTGATCCAGCGCTTCGAGATCCCGACGCAGTCCTGCGTGCTGACCCACGTCACCAACCAGATCCAGGCGATCGAACACGGCGCGCCGGTCGATCTGGTCTTCCAGTCCATCGCCGGCACCGAGGCGGCGAACCGCAGCTTCGGCATCGACCTGGCCGTGCTGCGCGAGGCGCGCGAGGCGGCGCTGAGCCTGAAGCGCGGGACCATCGGCGACAACGTGATGTATTTCGAGACTGGCCAGGGCTCGGCGCTGTCGGCGAACGCCCACCACGGCCTCGACCAGCAGACCTGCGAGGTGCGCGCCTACGGCGTGGCCCGCGCCTTCGACCCGATGATCTGCAACACGGTCGTCGGCTTCATCGGGCCGGAGTACCTGTTCGACGGCAAGCAGATCATCCGCGCCGGCCTGGAGGACCACTTCTGCGGCAAGCTGCTCGGCCTGCCGATCGGCTGCGACGTCTGCTACACCAACCACGCCGAGGCGGACTCGGACGACATGGACACGCTGATGACGCTGCTCGGCACGGCGGGTGTCACCTTCCTGATCGGCGTGCCTGGCGCGGACGACGTGATGCTCAATTACCAGAGCACGTCCTTCCACGACGCGCTCTACCTGCGCGAGGTGCTCGGCCTGAAGCGGGCGCCGGAATTCGAGGCGTGGCTGCAGCGCATGGGCATCAGCGACGCGGACGGGCGCGTGCTGCCCGTCTCACACGGCCACGCCCTGCTGGAGCACCTGGGATGAGCGACCTCAATCCGTCGACCACACCGTTGACCACGCCCGATCCGTGGGCACACCTGCGGGCGCTGACACCGGCCCGCGTCGGACTGGGGCGCAGCGGGTCGAGCCTGCCGACGCGCGAGCTGCTGGCGTTTGGCGCGGCGCATGCGATGGCGCGCGACGCGGTGCATCTGCCGCTGGACGCCGAGGCGCTGTGTGCGGAAATCGAGGCGCTGGGGCTACCGACGCTGCGGGTGCAGAGCGCCTCGCCGGACCGCGCCACCTACCTGCTGCGCCCGGACCTCGGCCGCCGGCTCGGCCGGGACAGCGCAGTGCAGCTCGACGCCCTCGGCGCGGTCGAGGCGGACCTGCTGCTCGTGGTCGGCGACGGGCTGTCGTCCGCGGCGGTGCAGCGCCAAGCCGTGCCGCTGATCGACGAACTACTGAAGCAACGCCCGGACGGCTGGCGGCTCGGCCCGGTCGTCGTCGCGACACAGGCCCGCGTGGCGCTCGGCGACGACATCGGGCAGCGGCTGGCGGCGCCGATGGTCGCGGTGCTGATCGGCGAGCGGCCGGGCCTGAGTTCACCGGACAGCCTGGGCGTCTACCTGACCCACGCGCCGCGCGTCGGCCGCACGGACGCGGAGCGCAACTGCCTGTCGAACGTGCGCGCCGAGGGGCTGCGACACGCCGAGGCGGCGCGCAAGCTGTGGTGGCTGGTGCAGGCGGCGCGCGCGCTGCAGCTCACCGGGGTCGGATTGAAAGACCGGAGCGACCTGTTGGGTGGGTAGCCGCATGCAGAATCAGCAGCGCCCGATGTCCGGGTTGACTGCCGATGAAAGCCGCACACCCATGAACGCTCCCCTGAACGACGCCGCCCTCGACCAGCTCCTGCGCAGCGCGCGCACCTTCAACAAGTTCACCGACCGCCCCGTCGACGACACCACGCTGCAGCAGCTCTACGACCTGTTCAAGTGGGGCCCGACCTCGATGAACTGCCAGCCGGCGCGCATCGTCTTCGTGCGCAGCGCCGAGGCCAAGGCGCAACTCAAGGCGGCGCTCGCCCCGGGCAACGTGGACAAGACGATGGGCGCGCCGGTGACGGCCATCATTGCCCAGGACACCGCCTTCTTCGACCACCTGCCGACGCAGTTCCCGGTGATGCCGACCGCCCGCGACATGTTCGCTGGCAACGCCGGCCTGGCCTCGGACACCGCGTTCCGCAACAGCTCGCTGCAGGGCGCCTACCTGATCCTGGCGGCGCGTGCGCTCGGCCTGGACGCCGGCCCGATGAGCGGCTTCAACCCGGCCGCGGTCAACGAGGCCTTCTTCCCGGACGGCCGGTTCAAGGTCAACTTCCTGGTCAACCTCGGCTGGGGCGACACATCGGGCAACTACCCGCGCGGGCCGCGGCTGGCGTTCGAGGACGTGGTGCGGATCGCCTGAACGTCCCCTGACCCTGGGTAAGTCCGGCTGACGCAGGGCATGGGGTGTCGCTAACGTCGTCCACCTTGTACGACAACCGATGACATCCCATGCACGTTCCAGCCGACCCGACCGCACCCTCAAGCCCTGACACGGACATTGACTCCCAGGGCCAGCCCATCGGCGTCATCGGCCTCGGCGCCATGGGCCACGGCATGGCGGCGTCCCTGTGCCGGGCCGGCTACCGGGTCCATGTCTGCGATGTGCGGTGGGAAGCCGCGCAGGCCTTCGCGGCGGGCGGCGGCGTGGCCTGTGCCACCCCCTCCGAGCTGGCCGCGCACTGCGAGGTCATCGTCAGCGTCGTGGTCAACGCCGCGCAGACCGAGGCCGTGCTGTTCGGCGAACACGGCGCCGCCGCGGCGATGCGACCGGGCAGCGTCTTCGTGATGTGCTCCACCGTCGACCCGAACTGGTCAGTCGCGCTGGAGGCCCGGCTGGCCGCGCTGGGCGTTCTGTACCTGGACGCGCCGATCTCCGGTGGCGCGGCCAAGGCGGCGTCCGGCCAGATGACGATGATGACCGCCGGCCGCCCCGAGGCGTATGCCAAGGTCGGCGACGCGCTCGACGCGATGGCCGCCAAGGTCTACCGGCTCGGCGACCAGGCCGGCAACGGCAGCAAGGTCAAGATCATCAACCAGCTGCTGGCCGGCGTGCACATCGCGGCAGCGGCCGAGGCGATGGCGCTCGGCCTGCGCGAAGGGGTGGACGCCGCGGCGCTCTACGAGGTGATCACGCACAGCGCCGGCAACAGCTGGATGTTCGAGAACCGGATGGCGCACGTGCTGGCCGCCGACTACACGCCGCTGTCCGCGGTGGACATCTTCGTGAAAGACCTCGGCCTCGTGCTCGACACGGCGCGCGCGACCAAGTTCCCGCTGCCGCTGTCGGCCACGGCGCACCAGATGTTCATGCAAGCCTCGACCGCCGGCTTCGGCCGCGAGGACGACTCCGCCGTGATCAAGATCTTCCCCGGCATCACGCTGCCGCAAGCCGAGCCCAAGCCATGACCCTGCCCCTGAGCCGCCGCCCCCTGCTCGGCTGCATCGCCGACGACTTCACCGGCGCGACCGACCTCGCCAACAACCTCGTGCGCAGCGGCATGCGCACCGTGCAGACCATCGGCGTGCCCGCAGACGCCGCCGCACCGGTGGACGCCGACGCCATCGTGGTCGCGCTGAAGTCCCGCACCATCCCCGCGGACGACGCCGTCGCGCAGTCGCTCGCGGCGCTGCGCTGGCTGCAGGTGCAGGGGGTCGAGCAGGTGGTTTTCAAATACTGCTCCACCTTCGACTCGACCCCGGCCGGCAACATCGGCCAGGTCACCGACGCCCTGCTCGACGCGCTGCACGGCCCCGGACAGGGTTTCACGATCGCCTGTCCCGCCTTCCCGGACAACCAGCGCACGGTGTTCAAGGGCCACCTCTTCGTCGGCGACGTGCTGCTGTCGGACAGCGGCATGCGCCACCACCCGCTGACGCCGATGACCGACGCCAACCTCGTGCGCGTGCTGCAGGCGCAGACGAAGCGGCGCGTCGGACTCGTCGATCAGGCGGTCGTTTCGCGCGGCGCCAAGGCCATCGCGCAGCGCTTCCGCGACCTGCAGGCCGAGGGCGTGGGCATCGCCGTGGTGGACGCGGTGAGCAATGGCGACCTGTTCCTGATCGGGCAGGCGCTGGCCGGAATGCCGCTGGTGACCGCCGGCTCGGGCATCGCCATCGGCTTGCCGCAGAACTGGCAGACCACCGGCGCGCTGGCTCCCAGCGACGTGGCGGACCGACTGCCAGCCGCCACCGGCCGGCGCGCTGTGGTGTCGGGCAGTTGCTCGGTGGCGACCAACGCGCAAGTGCTGCATTTCCGCCAGCACGGCGGCGAAGCCTTCGCGGTGAACCCGCTGGACATCGCGGCGGGTGAAGACGTTGCCGCTCAAGCGCTCGCCTGGGCCACGCCGCGGCTGGCGCACGAGCCGGTGCTGGTCTACGCCACCGCGGAAGCGGAAGCTGTCCGCGCAGTGCAGGCCAAGCTGGGCGTCGCCGAAGCGGGCGAGCTGGTGGAGCGCACGCTGTCGCGCATCGCGGCGGGGTTGGTGCAGGCCGGCGTGCGGCAACTGGTCGTCGCGGGCGGGGAAACCTCCGGCGCGGTCGTGCAGGCGCTGGGCGTCACGCAGATGGCGATCGGGCCGCAGATCGATCCGGGTGTGCCATGGACTGCGGTGACCTCGCCGGTCTGCCCGGGCGAGACGGTGCATGTGGCGCTCAAGTCCGGCAACTTCGGCAGCACGGACTTTTTCGCGAAGGCGTTTGCGCAGCTCTGAATCCCATTCGTCCATAACAGGACGGTATGCAGCCTCATAATGGGCTCCTTCAGAGGAAGCTCGCCCCATGACCGCACTGCACACCCTCGGCTACCGACCCACGCATGGCGTCGACGACTTCGTCCAGCAGATCGCCCAGGCCACGCCGCTGGAGCTGGTCGAGATCGAGCGCCATGGCGTCGCGGGCATCTTCCTGAAAGACCTCTCGCGGCGGATGCAGATCCCGGCCACCCGCATGTTCACGATGCTGGGCGTGCCCAAGGCGACGGCGGAGAAGAAGTCGGCGGCGGGCGAGTCACTGAGCGGCAGCGGCGGTCAGGCGGCGATCGGCGTGGCCCGTCTGCTGGGCATCGCGCAGGCCATCGTCCACAACTCGACGGCCCCCGAGGCGGCGGATTTCGACGCGGCGAAGTGGCTCGGGCAATGGCTGGAACGTCCACAACCCGCGCTCGGCGGGCGCAAGCCGGGCGACCTGATCGACACGCCGACCGGGATCGAGGTGGTGTCGCGGCTGCTGGGCGCGATCGAGAGCGGGGCGTACCAGTGATCCTCTGGCGCATCGCGGCGGACACGCGCCGCTACGCCGCCGATGACCTGAGCGGCGGTGGCGCGGCGGCCTACCCGGGGCGGTGGAACGACGAGCAGCAGCCGGTGCTCTACACCGCGCCGACGATCGCCATCGCCGTGCTCGAAACCGCGGCGCATCTGGATGACCACGGTTTGCCGCTGAACCGGTATCTGGTGCGGATCGAGGTGCCGGACGAGGTGTGGGCGCGGCGGGAGACGCTGGCCGTGGCGGCGCTGCCGGTGACGTGGGCGTCGATTCCGGCGGGGCGGGCGAGCGTGCGGATCGGGGCGGAGTGGCTCGCGTCGATGCGGTCGGCGGTGCTGGTGGTGCCGTCGGTGATCGTGCCGGAGGAGTCGGCGGCGCTGGTGAACACGCGGCATCCGGAGGCGCAGGGGCTGCGAGCGGGGATCGTGCGGCGGTTTGAGTACAACCGGTTGTTTCGGTCGGGGTGAATGGAACCGGAAGGAATGTCGCTCGATGCTCACTCGGTCGAGCCGTGCCCCAAGCTGGCCAGCACCGCCGCTGTGGGCAGCGTCGGATCAGCGCAATAGCCGATCCGCCAGATTGCATCGACATCCCCTCAGCGCGCCTGCGCCTGCGCCAACGCCTTCCCGATCCGATTCCGCCCCACCGTCGTCTTCGGCACCTTCCCCTTCAGATGCCCGAACCACGCCCGCACGTCCTCGTCCAGCCCGATCCCGTGCATGTAGTTGTAGAGCGCCTTCTTCAGCCCCACGCCCAGCGCGTCGTGGTCGGTGCCGGTCGGGTCGATGAAGCCGACATCGTTCTGCGCGAACGTCACCGGCGGCAGCGGGCGCAGCTTCACGCCGTACTCCGCCGGGTTCAGCCCCACGGGTGAATGCACCGTGCAGGCGAAGCGGTGGAAAAACCCGCTCTGGATGCAGCCGTGCTCGAACAACTGGCGCACGTACTCCAGCGCATCGACCGTATCCTGCACCGTCTGCGTCGGGAAGCCGTACATCAGGTAGGCGTGGACCAGGATGCCCGCGTCGCTGAAGCCCTTGGTGACACGCGCCACCTGATCGACCGAGACGCCCTTCTTCATCAGCGTCAGCAGCCGGTCGGACGCCACCTCCAGCCCGCCCGACATCGCGATGCAGCCGCTGTCCGCCAGCTCCTGGCACAGCTCGGGCGTGAACGTCTTCTCGAAGCGGATGTTGCCCCACCACGAGATCTGCACGTCGCGGCGCTGCAGCTCGGCGGCCAGCGCCTTCAACGCCTTGGGCGGCGCGGCCTCGTCGACGAAGTGGAAGCCGGTCTGGCCGGTCTCGGCGACGATGGCCTCGATGCGGTCCACCAGCGTCTCGGCGGTGGCCGTCTCGTAGCGGGAGATGTAATCGAGACTGACATCGCAAAAGCTACAGCGTTTCCAGTAGCAGCCATGCGCCACCGTCAGCTTGTTCCAGCGCCCGTCGCTCCACAGCCGGTTCATCGGGTTGAGCATGTCGAGCAGCGAGAGGTACTTGTCCAGCGGCAGCCCGTCCCACGTCGGCGTGCCCACCTCGGCGAAGGGAACGTCCGGCTCGACGAAGTTGATGTAGCGCACCAGCCCGGTGTCCGCGTCCCGCACGAAGGTGCGCACGAGGCGTTGCCGTGACCGCTTGCCGTTCAGGTGCTCCAGCAGCGCCAGCAGCGGGCGCTCGCCCGAATCCAGCGTCACGTAGTCGATGTGGTCGAACACCCGCGGCTCGGCGAGTTCGCGCAGCTCCGTGTTGACGAAGCCGCCGCCCAGCGCCACGACGATCGTCGGATCGACCGCCTTGACCGCCTGCGCGATGCGGAATGCCGCATAAACCGCCCCCGGAAATGGCGCCGACAGCAGCACCAGCCGGGGCCGATGCCGCTCGACCGCCGCCTTGGTCAATTCAGTCAGCACCTCGTCCATCAGGTTCGGCGCCGCCGCCAGCGCCTCGGCCAGCGGCTCGAACGTCGGCTGACTCGTGGCCAGCGACTCGGCGTAGCGCACGAACTCGAAGCGCGGATCGACCGCGTCGCGCAGCACGTCGGCGAGGTCGTTCAGGTACAGCGTCGCCAGGTGCCGCGCCTTGTCCTGCAACCCCAGCGCGCCGAACGCCCAGGCCAGCGGATCGCCGCCGTCCTCGTCCACGTAGACATCAAGGGTGCGGAACCGCGGCCCTTCCGGCAGGAAAGCGCGGCTGTTGATGCGGTGCGCGAGCGTCGCGTCGCGGCCTTGCAGGAAGGCGATGACGCGGTCGATGGTCGCCACGTAGCGGTCGAACTGCGCCATGAAGCTCTGCACCGGCTCGGTCGGCTGCGCGGGCGGCGCGGCCTCAATGCGCCGGCGGATCTCCAGCAAGCCGCCCCGCGACAGCAGCCGCAGCACCAGCGCCAGCGCCAAGTCCTCCTGCACCGCATCGACGCCACGCGAGCGCAGGAAGCCGGTCAGGTAGGCGGTGGAGGGGTACGGGGTGTTGAGCTGCGTCATCGGCGGGATGACGGACAGCACGCGCAAGGGGGTATCGGACATGGCGCGGCTCGCGGAGCAAGCGGACGACTGGGGGCGCACATTCTGCCAGTCGGGCCCCGGATATCGCCCGATCAGGGCAAGCGCTGCGGTGGCAAGCTCGCAGCAGACGACAGCCTGGTCCTTCCGAGTACGCGCCATGACCACCACCGACGCCGCTGACCCGACCGACACGCCCCCGGACGGCCAGGACACCTCGACCCGTCCGGACGCCCCGGCCCCGCGCCGGGCCGATGCCTGGATCCGCTCCGAATCCGGCTTCTCGAGCGCCGACCATGCGCGCCTGTACTACCGCTGCTGGCAGCCGGTCGACACCCGCCGGACGCCGGCCTCGCCGCCGCTGCGGGTGCTGATGTTCCTGCACGACGACCACCAGCATTCCGGCGACCTGCAAGCCCTGGCGGACGAGCTGCTCGGCTTCCAGGACTGGGCCTTCGCCTGGGACGCCCGGGGCCACGGCCATTCACCCGGCGCGCGCGGCCGAGCGGGCGATGTCGACCGGCTGGTGCAGGATTTCCACCATTTCACGCGCCACCTGCGCCAGACCCTCGGCCTGTCCACCGAGGACATGGTCGTCGTCGCGCAGGGCCGGGGCGCGCTGGTGGCCGCCACCTGGGTCCACGACCATGCGCCCTGCCTGCGCGGGCTCGTGCTGGCGGCGACGGCGTTCCAGCCCAAGGCATGGCCGGCACGCCTCACGCCCTCGGCACGACGGCGCGCCACCACGGCACGGCGGATCGTCGCCAACGCCTCGGCGATCGACGTGCCGACGCTGGTGCTGGTGGCGGGCGAGGACGCGGTCGTCCACCCGGCGCCGCAGCAGCAGTTCTTCGACCGCCTCGGCGCGCGCCAGAAACGGCTCGTGCAGCTCCCGCACAGCGGCCACGATGTCTTCCACGGACCCGAAGCGCCACGGGAGGAAGCGATCCGGGAGACCTGGCGCTTCATCCACGATTGCTACGGACAGCCGATGGCCACGCGCGAGGACCGTCTGGACGGCGACCGCAACAGCCGCAGCGCCGCCCAGTTCCAGCATCTGCAGCGGGACACGCTCGGCTCCAGCCGGGCGCGCCTGGGGCATGCGCTGCAGCGGCATCTGCTGCACGCGCTGGGACCGTACAGCGATGGCCTGCGGAGCGGGCTGGCCTACGGCTTCGATGCGGGCGTGGCGCAGGACCATGTCTACCGCCGCGAGGCCAGCGGGCGCGCCTGGTTCGGCCGGTGGCTCGACCGGCGCTATCTGGACACGCCCGGCTCACGCGCCCTGCAGCAGCGCCAGCAGCATCTGCAGCATGTGCTGACCGAGCTGATCGCGACCCACCCGGGCAGCCTGATGCCGCGTGTCCTGGACGTGGCCGCCGGCGGCGGGCGCTACCTGCTGGAGACCGCCAAGCGCTTCCAGGACCGCCCGATGCGGATCACGTTGCGGGACCAGGATCCGGCCAGCCTCGCTGCGGCGCAGCAACTGGCGACGGCCCTGGCGCTGAACCACACGGTCGAGTACCAGTGCCGCGACGCCCTTTCGCCAGACAGCTATCCCGTCGACGAGCCGCTGCAGGACGTGCTGACCGCGATCCGCCTCAACAAGCCCGTCGCCGAGGTTGGGCTGGAACTGA
>OFSF01000891.1_pt1 | contig 10992 bp, 7 predicted proteins | sample 1543271 | NCBI WGS metagenome assembly OFSF01 (sample SAMN07774227, study PRJEB24372) | wastewater metagenome | isolation source: Exp Tend VB 100WW | collected 2016-02
CCTCGTCGGCACCGCGCTGGAGCTGTCGATCAACGGCACCACCGACAAGGTCACCATCGAAGGTTTCTTTGTCAACAGCACAGCGTCTAGCGCCTGGAACCCGATCCAGCAGGTGGTCTTCGCCGGCCCGGGCGTCACCTGGAACCTGGCCACCCTCACCGATCTGGCCATCACCATCACCGGCACCACCGGCAACGACACCCTGACCGGCACCACCCAGAGCGACAAGCTGTTCGGTCTGGCCGGCAACGACAACCTGTCCGGCCTCGCAGGCAACGACACCCTCGACGGGGGGGCTGGCAACGACAAGCTCATCGGTGGCGCAGGCCATGACACCTACGTCGTCGATGTCGCGGGCGACGCCATCACCGAACTGGCCGGCGAAGGCACCGACCTCATCCTGTCCTCGGCCACCTACACCGCCTCGGCCCACGTCGAGAACCTGACGCTGACCGGCTCCGCCGCGGTCAACGCCACCGGCAACACCCTCGCCAACACCCTCACCGGCAACGCCGCCGCCAACGTCCTCGACGGCCTCGCCGGCGCCGACACCCTCGTCGGCGGCCTCGGCAACGATGTCTACCTCGTCGATGCCGCGGGCGATGTCGTCACCGAACTCGCCGGCGAAGGCACCGACCTCATCCAGTCCGCCCTCTCCTGGACCCTGGGCACCAACGTCGAGAACCTCACCCTCACCGGCCGGCTCAACACCAACGCCACCGGCAACACCCTCGCCAACCTCCTCACCGGCAACGGCGGCGCCAACATCCTCGACGGCGCGAGCGGCAACGACACGATGCTCGGCGGCCTCGGCAACGACACCTACCTCGTCGAGTCCGCTGGCGACGTCGTCACCGAAACGGCCGGCCAGGGCACCGACCTCATCCTCTCGTCCATCACCTACACCGCCGGCACCAACGTCGAGAACCTGACGCTGACCGGCTCCGCCTCGCTCGACGCCACCGGCAACGCCCTCGCCAACACCCTCACCGGCAACTCGGGCCACAACCTCCTCAACGGCCTGGCCGGTGCCGACAAGCTCATCGGCGGCGCGGGCGATGACACCTACGTCGTCGATGCCACGGGCGATGCCATCACCGAACTGGTCGGCGAAGGCACCGACCTCATCCAGTCCTCGGTGACCTACACCGCCTCGGCCAACGTCGAGAACCTGACCCTCACCGGCTCCGCCGCGATCAACGCCACCGGCAATGCGCTGAACAACCTCCTCACCGGCAACGCCGGCGTCAACACCCTCACCGGTGCGGCGGGCAGCGACACGCTGTCGGCCGGCGCAGGCAACGACAAGCTCCTGGGCGGGGCCGGCGCGGACTTCCTCACCGGCGGCACCGGCTCCGACGTGTTCGTCTTCGCCGCCGGAGACTCCACCCTGAGCTTCCCGGTACTCTCCCTGGTCATGGCGCCGAGCGAGTTGCCCGGCTTCGACACCCTCACCGGCTTCGACACCCTCACCGACTTCAGCCTCGGCTGGCTCACCGGTGCCCAGGACAAGCTCGACACCGTCGGCACCCCGGCCGTCCTCGCCAACACCGCCGGCTTCAACGGCACCGACTCCACCACCTTCACCATCGCCGGCCAGACCGTCAAGAGCCACGCCATCGTCAAGGGCATGGTCACCTTCGACGACGAGAACATCTACGCCGGGGCCAGCGCGCTGAGCCTGACCTCGATGGACGACGTGGCCGCGGTCGTGCAGTACCTGCAGGCCAATGACCTCGGCAACGCGGGGGCCAGCGTCGCCTTCGACGCCACCACCGGCGGCATCGTCCACACCTTCGTGTTCACCCAGGGCGACAACACCGGCACCGACTCCCTCGACGTGCTCGTCGATCTCGTCGGGGTCAACGCCAACGCCCTGGTCACCGCCACCACCGGCGTCCCCGCCGACGCCATCGTCATCGGCTGAGCCGGGCCGGACCAGGGACCGGGATCAGGCGAAGCCCAGCAGCCGCTTGGCGTTTTCCTTCAGGATCAGCGGCTTGACCTTGTCCTTGAAGCCTGCCTCGTCGAAGTCCTTCATCCAGCGTTCGGGCGTGATCAGCGGGTAGTCGGAGCCGAACAGCATCCGGTCCTTCAGCAGCGTGTTGGCGTACTGGACCAATTGGGCCGGGAAGTATTTGGGACTCCAGCCGGACAGGTCGATCCACACGTTCGGCTTGTGCAGCGCCAGCGACAGCGCCTCGTCCTGCCACGGCCAGCTCGGGTGGGCGATGACGATCTGGATGTCGGGGAAATCGATCGCCACATCCTCCAGCAGCATCGGGTTCGAGTTCTGCAGCCGCAGGCCCCCGCCGCAGCGCATGCCCGAGCCGATGCCCGAGTGCCCGCTGTGGAAGATCGCCGGCAGCTTGTATTCGGCGATGACCTCGTACAGCGGCCACGCCATGCGGTCATACGGCAGGAAGCCCTGCACCGTCGGGTGGAACTTGAAGCCCTTGACGCCGTGCTCCTCGATCAGCCGCCGCGCCTCGCGGGCACCCATCTTCCCCTTGTGGGGGTCGATCGAGGCGAAGGCCACCATCATGTCGCTGTTCTCGCGCGCGGCGTCGCAGATCTCCTCGTTCGGGATGCGGCGGCGGCCGAGCTGCGCCTCGCTGTCGACCGTGAACATCACCAGGCCAATCTTGCGCTCGCGGTAGTAGGCCACCGTCTCGGCGATCGTCGGGCGGCGGTTGGAGCCGAAGTACTTGTCGGCGGCGCGGTCGTATTCCTCGCCGTAGTTGTCAAACGGGTTGCGGCACGACACCTCGGCGTGGGTGTGGATGTCGATGGCGATCAGGTCGTTCGTGTTCATGCGGAGGCCTTGGGAGTGTTCAGGGTGATTTGCTTAAATTTTGTAATCAATTCAAGCATCGCCGATCAGGGTTAACCCTGGAAATCAACGTGATTTAAACCGTGCTGCAGCGCAGCAAAGGGTTTTCATGGGGGCGAGTGCGCCGACAAATACTTATATTTGTGAAGCAAATTTCAGCTCCATGCACCGCATCAATCGCCCGCACGCCATGTCCACACACGCCACCGACACACCGTTTGAACCGGCCACAGGCCTGCTGGCCGGACTCGACCTGCTGGAGATCACCCAGTCCGGCCCGGTCACCCACATCCGACTGAACCGCCCGGCCAAGCGCAACGCCATCAACGACTCGCTGGTGGCACAACTCCACACCGCCTTCGTCAACCTGCCGGCCGACACCCGCGCCGTCGTGGTCAGCGGTGCGGGCGACCATTTCTGCGCCGGGCTGGACCTGTCGGAGCTGGTCGAGCGCGACATCCACGGCGCCATCCTGCACTCGCGCGGCTGGCACGCGGCGTTTGATGCGGTGCAGTTCGGCAAGGTGCCGGTGATCGCGGTGCTGCACGGCGCGGTGGTCGGCGGCGGGCTGGAACTGGCTGCGTCGTGCCAGATCCGCGTCGCCGAGGATTCGGCCTACTTCGGCCTGCCCGAAGGCCAGCGCGGCATCTTCGTCGGCGGCGGCGGCTCGGTGCGCATCCCGCGCCTGATGGGCACCGCGCGCATGACCGACATGATGCTGACCGGCCGCGTCTTCGACGCCGACCAGGGCGAGCGCTACGGCATCGTCAACTACCGCGTCGCCGATGGCGAAGGTCTGGCCAAGGGCATCGCGCTGGCGCGCAAGATCGCCAATAACGCGCCGATGACCGCCTTCGCCGTGATGCACGCGCTGCCGCGCATCGTCGAGATGAGCCCGTCCGAAGGCCTGTTCACCGAATCGCTGATGGCCGCCGCCGCCAGCAACACGCCCGAAGCCCAGGACCGCCTGCGCGCCTTCCTCGAAGGGCGTGCCGGCAAGGTGGTGAAGCAATCATGAGCCAGGCCACGACCGCCTCCGCCCGCTACCGCGACATCCGTGTCGGTGGCTGCACCGACGCCGTGCTGGACACCGGCCCCGACGGCCTGCAGCGCCTGCGCGCCACCGAGCCGCTCGGCTGGTACCCGCCCCGGCTGACCGACGCACTGGAACAGTGGGCCGCCGAAGCGCCGGAGCGCACCTTCGTCGCCAAGCGCGCACAAGGTGGCGACTGGCGGCGCATCGGCTACGCCGAGATGCTGCAGCGCGCCCGCGCCGTCGGCCAGGCGCTGACCGACCGCGGCCTGTCCGCCGAGCGCCCGATCGCCATCCTCTCGGACAACGACCTCGAACACCTGACGCTGGTGCTCGGCGCGATGTGGGCGGGTGTGCCGGTGACGCCTGTTTCCTCGGCGTATTCGCTGATCTCGCAGGACTACGGCAAGCTGCGCCACATCGCCGAGACCGTGACGCCGGGGCTGGTCTTCGCCGCCTCGCCGGCCTTCGGCAAGGCGATCTCGGCCGTGTTCGGCCCGGACGTGGAAGTGGTACTCACCACAGGCACGCTGGACGACCGCACCGTCACCCCGTTCGATGCGCTGCTGGCCACCGCCCCCGCAGCATCGGGCGACGCCGCCCACGCGCTGGTCGGCCCGGACACCATCGTCAAGTTCCTCTTCACCTCCGGTTCGACCAAGCTGCCCAAGGCGGTCATCAACACGCAGCGGATGCTGTGCGCCAATCAGCAGATGCTGCGCCAGTGCCTTGCCTTCCTCGCCGACGTGCCGCCCGTGCTGGTGGACTGGCTGCCGTGGAACCACACCTTCGGCGGCAACCACAACGTCGGCCTCGTGCTCTACAACGGCGGCACGCTCTACATCGACGAAGGCAAGCCGACCCCGAAGGGCATGGCCGAGACGCTGCGCAACCTGCGCGAGATCTCGCCGACGATCTACTTCAACGTGCCGAAGGGCTTCGAGGAAATCGCCTTCGCGATGGACGCCGACCCGGTGCTGCGCCGCTCGCTGTTCGCCCGGGTGCAGGCCTTCATGTTCGCAGGCGCCGGGCTGTCGCAGGCGGTCTGGGACAAGCTCGACGCCCACGGCGAAGCCGAGATCGGCGAGCGCATCCGCATCATCACCGGCCTGGGCATGACCGAGACGGCGCCGTCCTGCACCTTCGCGGTCGGCACCGATGTGCGCTCGGGCTGGATCGGGCTGCCGGTGCCGGGTGTCGAGGTCAAGCTGGTGCCGGACGGCACGGGCGACACGGCCAAGACCGAAGTGCGCTTTCGCGGCCCGAACGTCATGCCCGGCTACTGGCGCGCCCCGCAACAGACCTTGGATGCCTTCGACGAGGAAGGCTACTACCGCACCGGCGACGCCGTGAAGTTCATCGACCCGGCCGAGCCGACCCGCGGCCTGCTGTTCGACGGCCGCACCGCCGAGGACTTCAAGCTCTCCACCGGCACCTTCGTCAGCGTCGGCCCGCTGCGCGCCAAGGTCACGCTGGCCGGCGCGCCGTGCATCCAGGACGTGGTCGTCACCGGGCTGAACCGCGACGAGATCGGGCTGCTGGTGTTCCCGCGGGTCGACGAGTGCCGCAAGCTCGCCGCCGCCGACGGGCTGGAGGCCGAGTCGCTGCCCGTGCCGGAGCTGATGCACACGCCCGCCGTGCGCGACTTCTTCCAGCGCGTGGCCGACCAGCTCTGGCGCGCCGGCACCGGCAGCGCCAACCGCCCGGCCCGGATGCACGTCATGGCCGAGCTGCCCTCGATCGACAAGGGCGAGGTCACCGACAAGGGCTCGATCAACCAGCGCGCCGTGCTGCTGCACCGCGCTGCGCTGGTCGAAGCCCTCTACGAAGGCCGGGACAGCGACCCGTTCGTCATCCTGCCGCGCAAGGCTTGAAGGAGATTCCCCCATGCAAATCCAAGGACACAGCGCGATCGTCACCGGCGGCGGCTCGGGCCTCGGCGAGGCAGTCGCCCGCGAACTCGCCCGACTAGGCGCCAAGGTCGCCGTGCTGGACGTGAACCAGGCCGGCGCCGAGCGCGTCGCGGCGGACATCGGCGGGCTCGCGCTGCGCTGCGACATCACCGACAGCGCCAGCGTCACCGCCGCGCTCGACGCCGCCGAAGCCGCCCACGGCACGGCGCGCATCGTCATGAACATCGCCGGCATCGGCAGCGCCAAGCGCGTGATCCAGCGCGACGGCTCGCCCGCCCCGCTGGAGGATTTCGAGCGCGTCGTGCGCGTGAACCTGATCGGCACCTACAACGTCGTGCGCCTGGCCGCCGCCCGTGTGGCCAAGGCCGAGCCGCTCGACGGCACTTCGGGTGAACGTGGCGTCATCCTCAACACCGCCTCGGTCGCCGCCTTTGACGGGCAGGTCGGGCAGGAAGCGTATTCGGCGTCCAAGGGCGGCGTGGTCGGCATGACGCTGCCGCTGGCACGTGATCTGGCGCAGTGGGGCATCCGCGTCTGCACGATCGCGCCGGGCCTGTTCGCCACGCCGCTGATGAACGAGCTGCCCGACGCGGTGCAGCAGTCGCTGGCGGCGTCGATTCCCTTCCCGAAGCGCCTGGGCCAGCCGGACGAGTTCGCCGCGCTGGCCGCGCACATCGTCCAGAACGGCCACCTCAACGGCGAGGTGATCCGGCTGGACGGCGCGCTGCGGATGGCGCCGCGGTGACGAACCGACACCCTTCAGCGATAAACCGACCAGTCGGTCGGGAATATACGCATGGATTTTGACCCTTCTCAACGGCACATTGCCACCACCCACCGACCCCCGGAGGAAGACATGACCCCCTCGAAGAACGCACCGACGCTTCTCAAGACCCTGGTCGCCGCAGCCGCGCTGTGGGCTGCCTCGGGCGCGGCATGGGCCGACATCACCATCGGCATCAGCCTGCCGCTCACCGGCCCCGCCAGCGGCCTGGGCATCCCGATGCAGAACGCGCTCAAGCTCTGGCCCGCGTCGATCGCCGGCGAGAAGCTCAACGTCATCGTGCTGGACGACGCCACCGACCCCACCAAGGGCGTGCAGAACACCCAGCGCTTCCTGACGCAGGACAAGGCCGACATCGTCATGGGCTCGGCGGCGACGCCGGTGGCCATCGCCATGTCCGACGCCGTGGCCGCGTCGAACACCCCGCATTTCATGTTCTCGCCCGCCGTGCTGCAGGCCGGCAAGGACACCTGGGCCTTCCGACTGCCGCAGTCGAACGCCGTGATGTCGCACGCCGTGCTGACCCACATGAAGAAGCAGGGCGTCAAGTCCGTCGGCTTCCTCGGCTACACCGACGCCTACGGCGAAAGCTGGCTCAAGGACTTCCAGGCCGAAGCCGCCAAGATCGCCCCGGAGATCAAGATCGTCGCCACCGAGCGTTTCGCCCGCAGCGACACCGCCGTCACCGGTCAGGCGCTCAAGCTGACGGCCGCCAACCCGGACGCGATGCTGATCGTCGCCTCGGGCTCGGGTGCAGCGATGCCGCACAAGGCGGTCATCGAGCGTGGCTTCAAGGGCAAGATCTACCAGACCCACGCCGCGGCCACCCGTGACCTGATGCGGGTCGGTGGCAAGGACGTCGAAGGCGCCTTCGTCGTCTCCGGCCCGGCCGTGATCGGCGACCAGTTGCCCGACACCCATCCGTCGAAGAAGGTGGCACTCGACTTCGTGCAGAAGTACGAGAAGGTCTACGGCGCCGGCTCGCGCAACCAGTTCGCCGGCCACGCCTACGACGCCGCGCTGATCCTGGAGAAGATCGTTCCGGTCGCGCTGAAGAAGGGCAAGCCGGGCACGCCGGAGTTCCGCGCCGCCCTGAAGGACGCCATGGAAACGATGGGCCGCACCGTCGTCTCCCACGGCGTGCTGACCTACACGAAGGACAACCACTGGGGCTTCACGACCGAGACCGGCGTGATCCTGAAGGTCGTCAACGGCGACTGGAAGGTCGAATAAGCCTGCTGCTGCGCGGCCCCGGCCGCGCCGCCCAGCCCCCACCCGAACCGGAACCCCCTCCGATGGACTTCTCGATTGCAAGCATCCTGGCGCTCGACGGCGTGACCAACGGCGCGGTCTACGCGCTGCTGGCCACGGCGACCGTGCTGCTGTTCGCCGTCACGCGGGTGATCTTCATCCCGCAGGGCGAATTTGTCGCCTATGGGGCCCTGACGCTGGCCGTGCTGCAGACGGGTCAGGTGCCCGGCACGGTCTGGCTGCTGCTGATCATGGCGGCAGTGGCGGCGGTGGTCGAGGCGGTCCATGGGCTGCGCCAGAAGCGGCCGGTCGGGCTGGTCGCCAAGTCGGCGGTGCTGACCCTGGCGCTGCCGCTGGTCATCGCCACGGTCGCCATGGTGGCCGCGCCGATGAACCTGCCGCTGGTGCTGCAGGCGCTGCTGACGCTGGCCATCGTGACGCCGCTGGGCGGGCTGACCTACCGGCTGGCGTATGAATCGCTGGCCGACGCGACCGTGCTGGTGCTGCTGATCGTGTCGGTGGGGGTGCATTTCGCGCTCACCGGGGTGGGGCTGCTGTTCTTCGGGGCCGAGGGCTTCCGCAACCCGAGCTTCTGGGATGCGCGCTTCTCCGCCGGCCCGCTGATGCTGTCGGGCCAGACCATCATCATCTTCCTGGTCTCGACGGCCTTGATCGTGATGCTGTGGCTGTTCTTCGAGCGCTCGCTGTACGGCAAGGCCCTGCGCGCCACCGCCGTGAACCGCCTCGGCGCCCGCCTGATGGGCATCTCGACGGTGCAGGCCGGCCGGCTCAGCTTCACGATGGCCGCCTTCATCGGCGCGCTGTCGGGTCTGCTGATCGGCCCGACCACCACCGTGTTCTACGACTCCGGCTTCCTGATCGGCCTGAAGGGCTTCGTCGCCGCCGTGTTCGGCGGGCTGGCGAGCTACCCGCTGGCGCTGGTCGGCGCGATCGGGGTCGGTCTGCTGGAAGCCTTCGGCTCGTTCTGGGCCAGCTCGTTCAAGGAGGTGATCGTGTTCACCTCCATCCTGCCGGTGCTCCTGTGGCGTTCGCTGCGTGACCCGCATACTGAGGAGGATTGACCCGTGGCGGCTCGCACTCGCTGGTTCCTGTTCTTCGCCGCGCTGCTGGCCCTGTTGCCAGTGCTGCCGGTACCGGAGTTCTGGATCACCCAGCTCAACTACATCGGCCTCTACGCCATCGTCTCGCTCGGCCTGGTGCTGCTCACCGGGGTGGCCGGCCTGACCTCCTTCGGGCAGGCGGCGTTTGTCGGCGTCGGCGCCTACACGGCGGCGTACCTGTCGGTCAACCACGGGATGTCGCCGTGGCTGACCGTGTTCATCGGTCTGGCCATCACGGTCGTCGTGGCGCTGATCCTGGCGGCCGTGACGCTGAAGATGTCCGGCCACTACCTGCCGCTGGCGACCATCGCCTGGGCGCTGTCGCTCTACTACACCATGTCCAACATGGACTGGCTGGGCAAGTACGACGGCATCCTGGGCGTGCCGGCGATGTCGCTGTTCGGCATGAGCCTGGCGTCGGGGCGCAGCTACTTCTACCTGATCTGGGTCGTGGCGCTGCTGGCGGCGGTCGGCGTGATCCACCTGCTGGATTCGCGCACCGGCCGTGCCATCCGCGCGCTCAAGGGCGGCGTGACGATGGCCGAGGCCATGGGCATCTCGACCTACCGCTACAAGGTGCTGGCCTTCGTGCTGGCGGCGATGCTGGCGTCCGTCTCGGGCTGGCTGTTCGCGCACTTCCAGCGGACCGTCAACCCGTCGCCCTTCGCGCTGGGCAAGGGCATCGAGTACCTGTTCATGGCCGTGCTGGGTGGCATCGGCAATGTCTGGGGCGCCTTCACGGGCGCGGCCCTGGTCAAGATCGTCGAAGACCAGCTGCAGGAATGGCTGCCGCGCCTGATCGGCTCCAGCGGCAACTACGAGAGCATCGTGTTCGGCGTGGTGCTGGTGATCGTGCTGAAGTACGCCCCGGAAGGCCTCTGGCCGCACCTGGAGAAGCTCTTCGGCCGCTTCCTGCCCTCGCGCCAGCGGGTGCGTGACTGGGCCGACGCCGCGCCGCTGCCCGAGCGCAGCAAGCCGGCCGCGGGCGAGCTGCTGCTCGACGTGGACAAGGTGCGCAAGCAGTTCGGCGGCCTGGTCGCGGTGAACGACGTGAGCTTCCAGATCCGCACCGGCGACATCGTCGGCCTGATCGGCCCGAACGGCGCGGGCAAGTCGACCACCTTCAACCTCGTGTCGGGTGTGCTGAGCAAGACCTCCGGGCGCGTGCAGTTCCGCGGACAGGATGTCTCCGGGCTGTCCTCGCGCGAGATCGCCGAACGCGGCCTGTCGCGCACCTTCCAGCACGTGAAGATGCTGCCCGACATGACGGTGCTGGAGAACGTGGCGCTGGGCGGCTACCTGCGCAGCTCCTCCGGCACGGTCAAGGCGATGCTGCGGCTCGACCGCGCCGAGGAGCGCCAGCTCTTCCGCGAAGCCGAGCGCCAGCTCATCCGCATCGGCATGCAGGACCAGATGCACGAACTCGCCGGCAACCTCGCCCTGGGACCAGCGCGGATGATGGAAATCGCCCGCGCGCTGTGCACCGACCCGGCGCTGCTGCTGCTGGACGAGCCCGCCGCCGGCCTGCGCCACAAGGAGAAGCAGGCGCTGGCCGACGTGCTGCGCCAGCTGAAGGCCGAAGGCATGAGCCTGCTGCTGGTCGAACACGACATGGACTTCGTGATGAACCTGACCGACCGCATCGTGGTGATGGAGTTCGGCACCAAGCTGATCGAGGGCACCCCCGCCGAAGTGCAGGCCAGCCCGGTCGTGCGCGCCGCCTACCTCGGCACGGAGCACTGACACCATGACGACGACCTCAACGCACTCGACGAACGCCCCCCCTCCCCTGCTGTCCGTCACCGGCCTGCACGCCGGCTACGGCAAGGCCGAGGTGCTCTCGGGCCTGAACCTGACGCTGCCCCGCGGCAGTGTCGTCACCGTGATCGGCCCGAACGGCGCCGGCAAGTCCACGACGCTGAACGCGCTGATGGGCGTGCTGCCCTCGACCGGCAAGGTGCTCTTCGACGGCAAGGATCTCGCCAACGTCACGCTCGAAGAGCGGGTGATGGCCGGCCTCGCGCTGGTGCCGGAAAAGCGGGAGCTGTTCTCGACCA
>OFSF01000893.1_pt1 | contig 10968 bp, 8 predicted proteins | sample 1543271 | NCBI WGS metagenome assembly OFSF01 (sample SAMN07774227, study PRJEB24372) | wastewater metagenome | isolation source: Exp Tend VB 100WW | collected 2016-02
GGCCTGAATCGGCAGCGTCTTTGCAGTTTCGGCGCCCGACGCTCCACGGACTCACGGGAGGCGTTGTCACGAAGTTGACATCTGCGCGCACCACAGTGGCGCATCCGCAGCGACAGACGTCCTGCGCAACCTCGCGCACGCCTTACTCCACCGTCCATTTCCTCGGGGCATCCGCCTTCAAGCCTTCATGCACCATGTTTTCATCGGACTCGGCGGCACGGGCATGCGGGTCTGGCAGGCGCTGGAGCGCCGCCGCCTGATCGACGCGGCGGCGAGCGCCGCATCCCCCGGCCGGTTCACGCCCCGCGCCACCCGGCCCGCCCCGACGCCGCTGCTCATCGACACCGACGTCAGCCTGCTCGACGAGCACGCGCCCGGCTGGACCCTGGCCGGCCGCAGCCTGGCGCCACCCCGGGCGCGGCGGCTGCTGCTGGACGCCGTGCCCGCGACCACCGCGGGCGCCCTGTACGCGGCACACCAGGCGCTGATCCTGCCCGCACTGGTCACCACGCTGCAGACCGCGGCGACCGCCTCGACACCGTTGACCGTCCACCTCATCGCGCACCCGGGGGAGCCGACCGGCGCCGGGCTGCTGCTGGGCGTGCTGGACGCGCTGAACGACCTGGCGCGCTCACACCCGGTGCAGGCGATCACGCTGCATCTGACGCTGTCGGAGTCGTCACCGCTGCTGGAAGGACTGCAGCAGCGCGCCACGGCCTCGCCGCCCGGATTCGACCGGTGCTGGCTGTCCTCCACGGTCGATGCCCCCGCCCGGCACGAGCACCAGGCGCAGTGGCTGCTGCACACGGGGTCACTGGACGACACGGCCCCCGCAGCCGACGCGCCGACGCGCCCACGGGGTCAGTTCGCGCTCTGGGGCCTCGCCGAGCAGCGCGGCGATCTGGTCGCGGTGCAGCAGCACCTGGGCCACGAGCTGATGCTGCGGCTGCTGGCGCAGCTGCGTTTCGACCACTGGCGGCCGGGGCTGGGCTATGTGAACCACCAGACCGCGGAGCCGGGGCCCTCAGGGGTGACGGCCTCGACCGACTGGGGGCTGTCCGGCGCAGACCTCGACGGGTTCGCCGCCTTGCCCGAGTCGTCGCGCCCGCCCACCCTGGCCGCGGCGCAACGGGAGTGGCACCGCCTGGCCGCCCATTACCTGCACCTGGTGCAAGGCGTCGAAGCACCACGCCGCCGCGGGGAACTGCGGCGGCTGTTCGCGCTGGGGGTGTCGGAGCGCTTCGGCGGTCATGGCGTCACCGCCGCGTTCGACGTGCCGACCGCAGCGCTCCAGCAGCACGCGGCCACCCTGCGCCACCGGATCGAGGCGGACCTCTGGCAGGACTGGCGCCAGGGCCGCTGCGCGCTGCGCGGCTGTGCGCAACGTGTCGCCGCGCTGATGGACACCGTCTCGGCCCGCCAGGCAGCGGTCCAGACGCGGCAGGCGGGCGATGACCGGCTGGTGGCGAACCTGCGCGCGCAGATCGATGCCGAACCGGCGTCAGCACAGGGGACACGCTCGTGGTTCGGCGCCCGCGAGGACGACCTGTCCACCGCCGCGCGACCGCTGCAAGCCTGGGCCCAGGCCGTCACCGCCAGCGCTCACACCGCGGTGTCCGGCCGGCACCTGGACGCCGTGCAAGCCGAACTCCACGCGCTGCGCGACCTGATCGACGCCACCGACCTCGCGCTCGCCGCCCTTGCCCGGGAAGCCGGCGAGACCGCCGCTGCCGCGCTGGCCCCGCCCGCCAGCGAAGGGCCGGCGCTGCGGCTGGACACCCGCGAGCAGGTCCAGGCGCTGTGCAAGACCTGGGTCACCGGCGAGCCGGTGCAGCGCGAATCGGTCCACCACCTGCGCAACGACCTGTTCACCCGCCTGGGCGAGCAGACCGGTTTTCGCCCGCTGGCGCAGCGGCTGGACGACAGCGCGGGCTGCGAGGCGCTGCTGGCCGCCTGCACGCAGCGCGTGGGGCCGCTGGTGGTCGCCTCGGCCGGGCGGACGGCGCTGCTCGCCTTGGCGAAGACGTGGCAGGACGATCCGGCCGTCCGGCTGCGCGCGCTGCAGGCCCTGCGCACACGCGCCACCTGCAGCGGCTGGGCCGGCGACGCGGCGGTAGTCTCCGAGACGCTGATCCTGCCGGCCGCGCTGGTGCCCGCCGAGGCGACTTCGGACCCGACCGGCGCCCCCGACCACCCCGATCCGCAGCAGGCCGCGCTGGACGCCTTGCACCAGGCGCTGCAGGCCGAGCCGATGCCGCACCCGAACGGCACCCTCGCGGTTCGGCTGGCGCGGCCCGACGGACCGCAGGCGGGCGGCCCGGTCTGGCTGCAGCAGGTCGCGCCGATCACGCTGGACAAGCTGACCGGCCTGACGGCCGCCACCCCCAAGACCGCCGGTGACACCGCCGACACCTCCACCGGCACCCCTGACCGACCGGACGCACGGCCCGACCTTCTGCTGGGCGAGGCCCTGGGCATCGTGCGCGAGGACATCGGCCACGGGCTGGTGCTGGTGCGCCTGGATGGCGAGGGTTTCGAGGCCGACCGCGTGCCCCTCGGCGCGCACTGGGAAGCGGCGGCGACCGGCATGCCCGAACCGGTGCGGTGCTGGCTGGCGCAGGAAGTGGCCACCGCCCGGCGCACCTCGTCGATCGCCCACGAACGGCTGCGCGGGGTGATGGACCGCCGCGTCGCCCAGGTGCGCGCCGACACGCTGCCCGGTGACCCGGATGCTCAGGCCGACGCCATCGGCCAGACCTGGCAGGCCGCGGCCCGCACCGCCATGAACCTCCTCCGAACGTGACGACAGTGACAGGATCCCTCCCCATGACCCAGACCCACGGCGTCTGCACCAACCTCCCCGAAGCCTGCCGGCTCGCCGCCAGTGGCCAGCCGCAGTCGCTCGACACCGGCAGCGGGCGCTGCAGCGAATGCGGCGCCACGCTGATGGCCGCTGCCGGCGCGCAGCGGACGGCCTCGCCGCTGAAATGGCTGCTGCCGCTGCTGGGCCTGCTGCTGGTCGGCGCGGCGCTGTGGTGGTGGCTGCACCGCGCCCCCGCGAACCCGGTCGCCCCCACGGTGGCCGCCACCAGCGCGGCCGTGGTCGCCGCCGCCGCCAGCATGCCCGCCAAGCCGAACACGGCATCACCCGGCACGGTCCGGCTGCACGGCTCCAACACCGTCGGCGCCGCGCTCGCCCCCGCGCTGGCCAAGGCCTTCCTGGCGCGCGAGGGCTACACCGAAGTCGAACGCCAGGCCGGCGCCAACGCCGAGGAAAGCGCGCTGATCGGCCGCCGTCCGGCCGATGGCGCCCAGCTGCGCATCGAACTGCAGGCCCACGGCACCGCCACGGCCTTCCAGTCGCTGACCACCGGCGCGGCCGACATCGGCATGGCGTCGCGGGCGATCAAGGCCGACGAGCTGAGCGCCACCACCGCGCTGGGTGACCTGTCGGCCGAGGGCAGCGAGTACGTCATCGCGCTCGACGGCGTGGCGGTCATCGTCCACCCCAGCAACCCGCTGCAGCGCCTGTCGATCGAGCAGATCCGCGACCTGTTCAGCGGCAAGGTCGCCGACTGGTCCGCCCTCGGTGGCTCGGCCGGCGCCGTCACCGTCTACGCCCGCGACGACAAGTCCGGCACCTGGGACACCTTCCGCTCGCTCGTCCTCGACAAGACGCCGCTGGTCAGCGGGGCCCGCCGGTTCGAGGACAGCCGCGCCCTGTCCGACGCCGTCGCCGCCGACCCGCAGGCGATCGGCTTCGTCGGGCTGCCGTATGCGCGCCAGGCGAAGACGCTGGCGGTGGCCGACGGCAACGCCAACGCGCTGCGCCCGAGCCGCTTCACCGTCGCCACCGAGGACTACGCGCTGTCGCGCCGCCTCTACTTCTACGTGGCGCGCAACGCCGCCCCGATGGCGCGCAAGCTGGCCGATTTCGCCGTCTCCGACGAGGCGCAGAAGATCGCCCAGGCCGAAGGCTACGTCGGGCAGATCCCTGAAGCCGATGACGGCGTCGGCGCCGTGGCAACGGAAGCGCTGCCCGCCGAGTACACCCGCCTGACCCGCGGCGCGCGGCGCCTGGCGGTGAACCTGCGCTTCAAGCCGGGTGTGGACAAGCTCGACAACAAGGCGCTGCGCGACATGGCCCGCATCACGCGGCTGATGGAAAACCGCCTCGGCCAGCCGCAGCACCTGATGCTGCTGGGCTTCTCGGATGGGCAGGGCGACCCGTGTGTCAACCTGACGATCTCGGTGCAGCGGGCGCAGTCGGTGGCGCGCGACCTGGGTACCTACGGCATCAAGGCCGCAGTGGTGCAGGGCTACGGTCCGGCGGCGCCGGTGGCGACCAACACCACGGCGTCCGGACGCGAGCGCAACCGCCGGGTGGAGGTCTGGACCAGCGACCGGGCGGTCGCGCCGGTCACGCCCGCGAGCTGCAAGTCTGGTTATACGGGGGGATGACCGGCGGACCCTGACGGGGCGTGGCCCGCCGGCACCTCGATCGGCAACCGCCCCTGCGCCTTCACCTCCCGCAGCACCATGCTCGACCGCACATGCGTCACCCCCGGCAGCTTGAACACGGTGTCGTGCAGGAAGCGGTCATACGCCTTGATGTCGCGCACCAGCACGCGCATCACGTAGTCGCTCTGCCCCGTCGTGCTGTAGCAGCTCACGATCGGCGGGCAGGCGGCGACCTCGCGCTCGAAGCGCTGCACCGTGTCCTCGGTGTGCGGCGACAGGTTCACCTCGGCGATCACGCACAGGCCGAGCCCCACCTGCTCGCGGTCCACCAGCGCGGTGTAGGCGGTGATGACACCCCGCGCCTCCAGCTCGCGCAGCCGCTTCCAGCACGGCGTCGTGGACAGGCCCGTGCGCTCGGCGATCTGGGCGATGGACTGGCGCGAGTCGCGCTGCAGTTCGGTCAGGATCAGGGCGTCCCGGCGGTCAAGTTCATGCATTCGCGTGTCTCCGCAGCAATTGGTTTGTTCATTCCAATTTACAGCGAAAAGCAAGGAAGAAAAGAACCGATCGACCCGCGCCGGCACCTAAAGTTTCCGGCATGCACACCGCCATCGCTCCCACCCTGCGCACCGACTACCGCCTGTCCGACAACCTGTGGGCCACGGCGGGCACGGTCTTCCTCACCGGCACGCAGGCGCTGATCCGCCTGATGGCGATGCAGCAAGCGCTCGACACGCAGCGCGGCCTGCACACCGCCGGCTTCATCAGCGGCTACCGCGGCTCCCCGCTCGGCATGGTCGACCAGCAGGTGTGGAAGGCGCAGCCACGGCTCGATGAACTCGGCATCCGCTTCCTGCCCGCGATCAACGAGGAGCTGGCCGCCACCGCCGTGCTCGGTACCCAGCGCGTCGAATCCGACCCGCAGCGCACAGTCGAAGGCGTGTTCGCGCTCTGGTATGGCAAGGGGCCGGGCGTGGACCGCGCGGGCGACGCGCTCAAGCACGGCAACGCCTACGGCTCCTCCCCGCACGGCGGCGTGCTCGTCGTCGCGGGCGATGACCACGGCTGCGTCTCGTCCTCGACGCCGCACCAGAGCGACCAGGCGTTCCAGGCGTGGAGCGTGCCGACCGTGTCGCCCGCGACGGTGGCGGAGATGCTGGAGTTCGGGCTCTACGGCTGGGCGCTGTCGCGGTTTTCGGGCGCGTGGGTCGGGTTCACGGCGCTGTCGGAGGTGGTCGAAAGCGGCACCACCGTCGACCTCGACCCGCTCGCGCAGCGCGTGTCCGCCTGGCACGACGCCGACACCGTGCGCGCCCGCACCGGCTATACACCGCCCGCCGACGGGCTGCACTACCGCTGGCCCGACCTGCCCTCGCTGACCATCGAGGCGCGGCTGCACGCCAAGCTCGACGCGGTGCGCGCCTTCGCCCGCGTCAACCCGATCGACCGCACGGTGATCGCGTCCGAGCGCGCCACGTTCGGCATCGTCACCGCGGGCAAGGCGCACGTCGACCTGATGGAGGTCTTCCGCCGGCTCGACCTGTCGCCGGACGACCTCGCCGCGGCCGGTCTGCGGCTCTACAAGGTGGGGCTGACGTTCCCCGTGGAGCCGACGCGGCTGACCGACTTCGCGGCCGGGCTGCGCGAGATCCTCGTCATCGAGGAAAAGGGGCCGGTGGTGGAGACGCAGTTGCGCGAGCTGTTCTACAACGCCCCCGCCGACCAGCGCCCCACCCTGCTCGGCAAGCGCGACGCGGCCGGCCAGCCGCTGGTGTCGGCGCTCGGCGAGCTGCGGCCGTCGCGGCTGATCGCGCTGGTGGCCGCTTGGGTGGCGGCGCGGTTTCCGGCGCTGGACCGGCGGCACCTGGTCGTCGATTTCACGCTGCCGGCGCTGCTGCACAACGACGCGGACGGCGTGCGGCGGGCGCCGTATTTCTGCGCCGGCTGTCCGCACAACACGTCCACCAAGGTGCCCGACGGCTCGCGCGCCCAGGCGGGCATCGGCTGCCACTTCATGGCGACGTGGATGAACCGCGAGACCGAGGGCCTGATCCAGATGGGCGGCGAGGGCGTGGACTGGGTCTCGCACGCGATGTTCACCCGCGAGCCGCACGTCTTCCAGAACCTCGGCGACGGCACCTACTACCACTCCGGCTACCTCGCGATCCGGCAGGCGGTGGCGGCCCAGGCGACGCTGACCTACAAGATCCTGTTCAACGACGCGGTGGCGATGACCGGCGGCCAGCCGGTGGACGGCGTCACCAGCGTGGACCGCATCGCGCGGCAGGTCGAGGCCGAGGGCGTGCGGCAGGTCGTGGTCCTCAGCGACGACATCCGCCAGTACGACGGCCAGCACGCCCAGTTCCCGCCCGGCACCACCTTCCACGACCGCAGCGAACTCGACGCCGTGCAGCGCCGCCTGCGCGAAGTGCCCGGCGTCACGGTGCTGATCTACGAGCAGACCTGCGCGGCGGAAAAGCGGCGGCGGCGCAAGAAGAAGGAGCTGGTCGATCCGCCGAAGCGCTTGTTCATCCACCAGGCGGTGTGCGAGGGCTGCGGCGACTGCACGGTGCAATCGAACTGCGTGGCCGTGCTGCCCGAGGAGACGCCGTTCGGCCGCAAGCGGCGCATCGACCAGTCGAGCTGCAACAAGGACTATTCGTGCGCCAAGGGGTTCTGCCCGAGCTTTGTCGGCGTGGTCGGCGGGCGGCTGAAAAAACACGTCGGCGCGCTGGTCGGCGCCGCGGGTGCGGACAGCCCGTTCCGCCGCCGCATCGACGCGCTGCCGCTGCCCGCCGCGCATGTCTGGGCGGCGCCCTACGACCTGCTCGTCACCGGCGTCGGCGGCACGGGCGTGGTCACGGTCGGCGCGCTGATCGCGATGGCCGCGCACCTCGAAGGCAAGGCCGCCAGCGTGCTCGACTTCATGGGCTTCGCGCAGAAGGGCGGCGCGGTGCTGAGCTTCGTGCGGCTGGCGGACCGGCCCGAGCGGCTGCACCAGGTGCGCATCGACGCGCAGCAGGCGGACGCGCTGCTGGCCTGTGACCTCGTGGTGGGCGCGTCCGCCGACGCGCTGCAGACCGTGCGCCACGGCCGCACCCGCGTGCTGGCGAACACGCACGAGACGCCGGTGGCCGAGTCGCTGCGCAACCCGGACGCGAGCCTGAAGGCGCCGCTGCTGCTGCAGAAGATCGAGCACGCCGCCGGCGCCGGGCAGGTGCGCACGCTCGATGCGCAGCGGCTGGCGGAGGACTTCCTCGGCGACGCGATCGTGTCGAACATCGTGGCGCTCGGCTTCGCGTGGCAGGCGGGGCTGGTCCCGGTCAGCCTGGCGGCGATGCAGCGGGCGATCGAGTTGAACGGCGTGGCAGTGGAGAACAACCAGAACGCCTTCGCGCTCGGGCGGCTGGCGGCGGCGGACCCGGCGGCGTGCCGGGCGCTGCTGGACGAGCCGGCGGAGGACGCACCCGCAGTCGAGCCGCTGGACGCGCTGATCGCACGCGGCGTGGCGCACCTGACGGGTTATCAAAACGCCGCGTGGGCGCAGCGGTGGCGGGCGCTGGTGGACGAGGTGGGCGTGGTGGAAGCGGGTCTGCCGGACAGCGCCGACCAGCCGCTGACCCGCGCCGTGGCGACGCAAATGCTGCGGCTGATGGCGTACAAGGACGAGTACGAAGTCGCCCGGCTCTACACCGACCCCGCCTTCCGCCGCAGCCTCGACGCCCAGTTCGAAGGCGACTTCCAGCTCGAATTCCACATGGCCCCGCCGCTGCTCGCCCGCCCGAAGGACGGCCAGCCGCCGCGCAAGCTGCGGCTCGGCGCGTGGCTGCTGCCGGCGATGCGCTGGCTCGCCAAGGGCAAGGCGCTGCGCGGCACAGCGCTCGACCTGTTCGGTCGCACCGACGAACGCCGCACCGAGCGCGAACTGATCGGGCGCTACGAGGCCCGCGTGCGCGAGCTGCTCGCCGCGCTGGCGGTGGACGCCTCACCCCGGCGGCGCGCGCTGGCCGTGCAGATCGCCAGCGTGCCGCACACGGTGCGCGGTTTCGGCCACGTGAAGCTGGCCAACCTCGCGCTGGCGCAGGTGCGGGAGGCGGAGCTGCTGCACCGCTTCGATCCGGCGGCCTATCCACCGCCAGCGGGCGCGGGCACGCCGGTGGCGGGGCAGTTCAAGGGGATACGGGTCACGGCGACGTGATCCGTCCGCTACGGCCTGGCCCGCCGGGCGTCCTCGACCTGTCGCGCATAGTCCTCGCGCGAGCGGCTCATGTCGGCCAGGCAGCGTGAGCGGTCCTGGTGGTCCTGCAGCTTCATGCAGTGGTCGCGCTGCCAGGCCTGGCCGATCTGCCAGAACTGGTCCGTGCTGCAGGCGCTCAGCAGGGCGAGCAGGCCGATGGCGAGTGCGGCTGCGGTGCGGCGGGCGATGGGGGAGACGGGTCGGGTGTGCATGGCGGGTACTCCGATCAGATGCAGTGGTGCAGCAATGCAGCAATGTGGCAATGAGACCTGTTGTTTCGTCAGTGTTTGCAGCGAAACGCGGCATTGCATGCGCTTCCGCCTGACGCTGACCTTGGGGAGACTCTACCCACGCCAGCTCTGCATTGCCGGAAGACCGCCATGAACCGCCACACCCTCCCCCATACCGCCACCGCCAGCGCCACAGCCAGCGCCTCCACCCTCTACGTCGGCGTCGAGGACATGGTCCGGCTCGTCCAGCGTGTCGGCCTGCCTGCCTGCATCGCGGGCGTGGCCGAGCGCATCGAAGCGGCCTTCCTGCGCTGGAACGACTTCGACAAGAGCGCCCGCCTGGCCTGCCATTCCGCGGACGGCGTGATCGAGCTGATGCCGATCGCCGACGCCGAGCGCTTCACCTTCAAGTACGTCAACGGCCACCCGAAGAACACCCGCGCCGGCCTGCCCACCGTGATGGCCTTTGGCGTGCTGGCCGATGTCGCCACCGGCGTGCCGCGGCTGCTGTCGGAGCTGACGCTGACCACCGCGATCCGCACCGCCGCCATGTCCGCCACCGCCGCGCGCCACCTCGCCCGCCCCGGCAGCCGCGTGATGGCGCTGATCGGCAACGGCGCGCAGAGCGAGTTCCAGGCGATCGCCTTCCGCGACCTCGTCGGCATCCGCGAGCTGCGCCTGTTCGACACCGACCCCGCTGCCACCGCCAAGCTGGCCGCGAACCTCGCCGCGAATTTTGCTGGTCAAGGCCTGTCGGTGACGGTCTGCACCAGCATCCGCGAGGCCGTGCAGGGCGCCGACATCGTCACCACCGTGACGGCCGACAAGACCAACGCCACCATCCTGACGCCCGACCTGATCGCGCCGGGCATGCACCTGAACGCCGTCGGCGGCGACTGCCCCGGCAAGACCGAACTGCACGCCGACGTGCTGCGCTGCGGCCCGGTATTCGTCGAATACGCGCCGCAAAGCCGCATCGAGGGCGACGTGCAGCAGATGCCCGCCGATTTCCCCGTGACCGAGTTCTGGCAGGTGCTCGCCGGGCAGGCGCCGGGGCGTACCTCGGCCGAGCAGGTCACGGTGTTCGACTCGGTCGGCTTCGCGCTGGAGGACTACGCCGCGCTGTGCTTCGTGCACGACACGGCGCGGGCGCTGGGCCTGGGCCGCGAGATCGATCTGGTACCGCGGGCGGCGGATCCGAAGGACTTGTTCGGGCTGCTGCGGGCGCCGGTGGAGGCGCTGCGGATCGCCGCCTGATCCCGCCCGTCAGGCGAAGGGATTGAGCAGCTTCACCCCGGTCCCTTCGAAATCCGCCACGTTGCGGGTGACGACGGTCAGGTCGTGCAGCAGCGCCGTGGCGGCGATCTGCTTGTCGAGTTCGTGTGCCGGGTGGGGCACGCGCAGTCGGCCCCAGATCTGTGCCGCGTCGACGTCGAACGGCAGGATCTGGTGGGCATAGTGTGCGAGCACGTCCGCCAGCCAGTCTTCGAGCAGGCGCGCTTGCGGCAGGTCGCCCCGGTGCCGGATGAGGTCCACCCCGCGGCGCAGCTCGCCCACGGTCACGACCGACAGGTAGACCGGGCAGTGGTCCTTGGCCACGCGCTGGAAGAAGGCGGTCACACCGGGATCGGCCCGCGACTGCTTGCGGGCCTCGCTGATGACGTTGGTGTCAATCAAATACACGCGGCGCCTCCGCCACGGTCTGGATGCGCTGGAAATCGGTGTCCGTGCCGACGTCGGGCATGGCGGCCAGCACCTCGGCCAGCGGGCGCTTGCGGGCGCGGGTGAGCGCTGCGGACAGGATGGCGCGGTGCTCGGCTTCCGCGCTGCGGCCATGGGCGACGGCCTGTTCCTTCAGTGCCCGGACGAGGGCATCGTCGATGCCGCGGACCAGCAGATCGGCCATGGTGAGGTACTCCGGATTGGTGGACGTTGAGTTAGATGATATCAATGATATCGTCGACTCAGCGGTAGCTCGCCAGCAGGATGCTGGTCTCGGTGGTGCGGATGCCCTTGATCAGCCGCACCCGCTCCAGCACC
>OFSF01000894.1_pt1 | contig 10967 bp, 5 predicted proteins | sample 1543271 | NCBI WGS metagenome assembly OFSF01 (sample SAMN07774227, study PRJEB24372) | wastewater metagenome | isolation source: Exp Tend VB 100WW | collected 2016-02
TGAAAGAGCCGGAGGAGACGCCATGAATATCACTGCACAAAGCGTGCGTGAACAATTGTCTAAACAACTGCAACCTACATTCCTAGAGGTTTTGGACGAAAGCGCACAGCATGCAGGGCATTCTGGAAGCAACGGTACAGACGAAGGAACCCATTTCCGTGTTCGCATTGCCAGCTCCCAATTCACTGGGATTGCAAGGGTAGCTAAACATCGCCTTGTGTATGATGCGTTGCAAGAATTCATTGACCAAGGCTTGCATGCTTTGGCCATTGAAGTCGTAGATAACCCCTCTTGAGACATTCCATGAAAAAACACTTTCTTCACGCAGTAGCGACTGCGGCTGTTGTATTGACTTTGAGCTTGGGCGCACAAGCCCAAAATTTGGCTATCGTGAACGGTAAAGCCGTTCCTAAAACGCGCATGGACGCACTAGCCCAACAAGTAGTTCGCTCTGGCCGACCTATGACGCCCGATGTCGAAGCGCAAATCAAAGAAGAAGTCATCGCTCGCGAAATCTTCATGCAAGAAGCGCAAAAACGCGGCTTGGATGCCACCGATGATTTCAAAGCGCAACTTGAACTAGCGCGCCAAACTATTTTGATTCGCGAGTTATTTAGCAAATTCCAAGAAACCAATGCTGTGACAGATGCAGACGCCAAAGCTGAATACGACAAGTTTGTTGCAGCTAACGGCGGAAAAGAATACCGCGCGCGCCATATCTTGGTTGAAAAGGAAGACCAAGCAAAAGCTATTTACGCCAACTTGAAAAAAGGCGCTAAATTTGAAGATATAGCGAAGAAGCAATCCAAAGATCCCGGCTCCGGTGCAAAGGGTGGTGATTTGGATTGGGCAGCCCCTGGCAACTTTGTCAAAGAGTTTTCAGATGCTATGGTGGGTTTGAAAAAGGGCGAGACCAGAACTTCTGCTGTCAAAAGCCAATTCGGTTTTCACATCATCCGTGTCGATGACGTGCGCGAAGCACAGTTGCCGCCATTGGATGAGGTCAAACCTCAAATTACCCAACAACTGACCCAATCTAAATTGGGCAAATTCCAAGAAGATTTGCGCGCAAAAGCCAAAGTTAAATAAAACTTCGCTTTTTACTGAACCCAACGCCTTGCGTTCTGCCACATTCTGAGCCACGGGCTATACGCCGAAACATCCTCGGGCGTATAGCTCATCTGAACATTTCGAAACACCCGCTCTGGGTGCGGCATCATGGCTGTAAAGCGCCCACCAGGCGTGGTCACAGCTGTCAGTCCCGCCGGACTGCCATTGGGATTGGCAGGATAGTTTTCTGACACTGCCCCCGTGTTGTCAACAAAGCGCATGGCCGCAATGGCTTGTTGCGCATTGCCACGAAACTTGAAGTTGGCAAAACCTTCACCATGCGCTACCGCAATGGGCATGCGGCTTCCAGCCATGTCTTGGAAGAAAAGACTGGGCGATGGCAAAACTTCAACCATTGAAAGTCTGGCTTCGAAGCGTTCACTTTGATTGGTCGTAAATCTAGGCCAATGTTGTGCACCCGGAATGATGTCGGCCAATTCAGCAAACATCTGGCAACCATTGCAAACACCTAAACCAAAAGTGTCTGTGCGTGAAAAGTAAGCTTTGAATTCATCGGACAACAAGGGATTGAAAGTGATGCTGCGGGCCCAACCAATGCCAGCACCTAAGGTGTCGCCATAACTGAAACCACCGCAAGCCACCAGTCCTTGAAAATCTTTCAAACTCACACGGCCTGTTTGCAAGTCAGTCATGTGAACGTCATGCGCTTCGAATCCTGCTTGAGTAAAAGCATAGGCCATCTCAACATGAGAGTTGACACCCTGTTCCCGCAAAATGGCAACGCGAGGTTTGGCCAAATTGAGCCAAGGTGCTGCCACATTGTCTTCCGGCTTAAAGCTGAGCGAAACATGCAAGCCAGGATTGTTCAATTTGCCAACACCTGCATGCTCCATATCAGCGCAAACAGCGTTATCGCGTTGCTGGCAAATTTTCCAGCTGACGCTGTCCCACACTTGGTGCAAGTCTTCTACCTTGGCAGTGAAAATTTCTTTGGTATCGCGCCAAATACTCAAAGCACCCACACCTTTGTCAATGGCTGAATGGGCTGGCCGCGTTTTACCGACAACATGACTGTGCTTGGAGAGACTGTGCTCCCGCAAGGCCTGCATCACCTCTGTACGGTCTTGGGTTGCAATTTGAATGACGACACCCAACTCTTCATTGAACAAGGCTTTGAGGGTCAATTCTTCTCTTCGCGCACTGACTTGTTGCGCCCAATTTTTGGCATCGCCATACTCAGCGCGGCTGTCAGAAATACCATCGCCTTCTGTGACCAACATGTCCAGATTGAGGGCGACGCCTACTTGACCTGCAAAACACATCTCTGCCACGGTGCTTAGCAAGCCGCCATCACTGCGATCGTGATAGGCCAAAATTTTGCCTTGAGAGCGGAGCAAGTTAATGACCTTGACCAAATTCACCAAGATTTCAGGTGCGTCCAGATCGGGAACTCGGTCGCCTGATTGATTCAGAACTTGGCCCAAAATACTGCCGCCCATGCGGCTTTGTCCTTGGCCTAGGTCAATCAAAATCAAGGAGGTGTCTGTGATGCTGGCGTTCAACTGCGGCGTCAAGGTACCGCGCACATCTTGCAAGCTGGCAAAGGCACTCACGATCAAACTCACAGGCGAAGTGACCTTGTGCGCCACACCCGCGTGTGACCATTGTGTTTTCATCGACAAACTGTCTTTGCCCACTGGAATGGAAATACCCAAGGCAGGACACAATTCGAGGCCTACGGCTTTCACGGTTTCATAAAGTGCAGCGTCTTCGCCAGGTTCGCCGCACGCAGCCATCCAGTTGGCGCTGAGTTTGACGCGATCAAGTTCAATGGGGGCCGCCAACAAATTGGTAATGGCTTCGGCCACTGCCATGCGGCCCGATGCTGCTGCATCGACGCTGGCCAAAGGCGTGCGTTCGCCCATGCTCATGGCCTCCCCTTTGAAGCCTTGATAGTCTGCCAATGTCACCGCACAATCGGCCACCGGCACTTGCCATGGCCCCACCATTTGATCTCGGTGAGTTAAACCGCCCACAGTGCGATCGCCAATGGTGATGAGAAATCTTTTTGATGCAACTGTCGGATGACTGAGCACATTCAAGATGGACTCTTGCAAACTCACACCAGTGAGATTCACAGGCGTGGTGTTGCGCTGCACAGAAGTCACATCGCGATGCATTTTGGGCGGCTTGCCCAACAACACATTCATGGGCATGTTCACAGGATGTTTCAGGCCCTCGACAGCTGCAAGCTCATCTGTCAAAACCAATTGGCGCTCTTCGGTGGCAACACCTACTACCGCAAACGGGCAACGCTCTCTCTGGCAAAACGACTTGAACAAATCAAGCGATGCAGGCGCAATGGCCAAGACATAACGCTCTTGACTTTCATTTGACCAGATCTCTTTGGGTGAGAGGCCAGATGCCTCTAAGGGCACAGCACGCAAATCAAAACGTGCGCCTCGACCTGCATCGTTTGTTAATTCTGGAAACGCATTGGACAAACCGCCCGCGCCCACATCGTGAATCGCCAAAATAGGATTGTCATGGCCCATGACCCAACAATGGTTAATGACTTCCTGTGCCCGTCTTTCAATTTCAGGATTGCCGCGTTGCACGGAGTCAAAGTCTAAGTTGGCAGCATTGGCGCCAGAGGCCATTGAGCTGGCCGCACTGCCGCCCATGCCGATGAGCATGCCAGGACCTCCCAATTGAATCAAAAGCGTGCCAGCAGGGAATAGAATTTTTTGCGTTTGAACATCGTCAATGACCCCCAAGCCACCCGCAATCATGATGGGCTTGTGGTAGCCACGAAGCACGCCGTCGACCACTTGCTCGTATTCGCGAAAATAGCCCAACAAATTGGGTCGACCAAATTCGTTGTTGAACGCTGCACCGCCCAAAGGGCCTTCTGTCATGATTTGCAGGGCGCTTGCAATGTGTGCTGGTTTTCCATTGGGGCTATCCCACAATTTTGAGACTGTAAAACCTGTCAAACCCGCTTTGGGTTTAGATCCGCGACCTGTAGCGCCTTCATCCCGAATTTCGCCGCCAGCGCCGGTGGAGGCGCCCGGGAAGGGTGAAATAGCGGTTGGGTGGTTGTGAGTTTCGACCTTCATCAACACATGGTGAAGCGCTTTTTCTTTTTGGTAAACACCGCCCTGTTTCGCCACAAAACGCTCGACTTCATGACCTGCCATGACAGACGCGTTGTCGGAATAAGCCACAACCGTGTGCTGTGGATTTTGTTGATGGGTATGTCGAATCATGCCAAACAAACTGTGCGCTTGGTCTTGTCCATCAATGGTGAATTGCGCATTGAAAATTTTGTGTCTGCAATGCTCGCTGTTGGCTTGCGCAAACATCATCAGCTCAACGTCACTGGGGTTTCGGCCCAATTGTTTGAATGAACTCAAAAGATAATCAATTTCGTCTTCTGCCAATGCCAGGCCAAATTCTTGGTTGGCTTTGACCAAGGCTTCGCGGCCACCCACCAGCACATCAACGTGCAAAAGTGATTGAGCCTGCAACTCCGTAAAAAGGGCCAATGCATCTTCTCGTTTTGCAAGGATGGATTCGGTCATTCTGTCGTGCAGCAAGTCTGACAACTTCAAAAGCGTTTCAGCCGAAGTGGCTTTGGCCGCTGAAGCACTTTTAAAATGCAATGAATACACAAGCAAGCGTTCAATTCGGCGCACCATCAACCCGCAGTTGTGGGCGATGTCAGTGGCTTTCGAAGCCCAAGGCGAGACCGTGCCAAGCCTTGGCGATACAAAAATTTGAAGGGCTGTAGAAGAGATCGATGACGCTGCGGTGAATGGCTCACCATACGTGAGGAGCTGAGACAAAACCGACTTTTTTTGATCGTCAAAGGGTGAAGCACTGGCGACCAAATGCAAATACTGGCCTGTCAGCGCCCTAATTTCAGGGCAATGAACTTGCAACCGGGGTAGCAATTGCTGGATGCGAAAATCGCTGAGGGCGTTGCCGCCTTCTAAGATAAGAGTTTGCAGGGTCACAGGGTGGCCTTGAGGGCAAGAGGGAACAGTGTCTCAAATACCGCTGACTGGGGCATTGAACGAAGCATTATTTTAACCGCTGACGGTGCTCATTTCTGCAAAATTGGACGGAGGATGGGATAATCCCACCCATGACAATCACCCTTAAAGACACTGATGGCGCCACCGGCATGCGCGTTGCCGGACGCCTAGCATCTGAAGTACTCGACTATTTAACGCCCTTTGTAAAACCAGGCGTCACAACCAACGAACTGGACAAACTGGCCCATGATTACATGGTTCAAGTTCAAGGCACCATTCCAGCCCCCCTCAATTACCAACCGCCTGGTTACTCGCCCTACCCTAAGTCCATTTGCACCTCCATCAATCATCAAGTTTGCCACGGCATTCCCAACGACAAGGTGCTCAAAAAAGGCGATATCGTCAACATTGACATCACCGTCATCAAAGACGGTTGGCACGGTGACACAAGCCGCATGTTCATTGTGGGCGATGCCTCCATTGCCGCCAAACGTCTTTGCGCTGTCACCTATGAGGCCATGTGGCATGGCATTGAACAAGTCAAGCCGGGTGCTCACTTAGGGGATATTGGATGGGCCATTCAAAAGTTCGCCGAGAACTTAGGCTTTTCCATTGTTCGAGAATTTTGTGGTCATGGCATTGGCCGCGTCTTTCACCAAGAACCGCAAGTTTTGCATTATGGAAAACCTGGCACCTTGGATGAACTCAAAGTCGGTATGACTTTCACCATCGAGCCCATGATCAATGCGGGCAAGCGAGACATCAAAGAAATGGGCGATGGTTGGACCATCGTCACCAAAGACAGAAGCTTGTCCGCTCAATGGGAACATACCATTTTGGTCACCGAGACCGGCTATGAAGTGCTCACACTTTCAGCTGGAAGCCCGACTGTTCCTGATTTTGTCAAAGCTTGACCATGACCGACTTGTCTGCATTGAGGGATAAGTACAGGCAAGAAAAGCAGACCCTGTGGTCTCACATTGCCAAAAGCACTGCCAATGGTCGGGGACTTAAGCCCACATTGGGGCGTCTGGCCAAACTCGCAGACAAACTCCTTGTTCAACTTTGGCGCAATGCTGGTTTTGAACAAGGCGAGGCTTTGATTGCTGTCGGGGGCTATGGTCGAGGCGAGTTGTTTCCATCTTCAGACGTCGACGTTTTGGTTTTGCTACCCGACAATGTCATTGCAGAAGAGTCCCCAGATCTGAAAGCCAAGCTAGAAGCCTTCATTGGCAGTTGTTGGGACAGCGGCCTAGAAATCGGCTCCAGTGTTCGCAATCTGAAAGATTGCATCGACGAGTCCGAAAAAGACATCACGGTTAAAACATCGCTGCTTGAAAGTCGACTGCTTGCTGGCAGCCTTAGCTTGTACCAGCAGTTTCAGCAAAGCTACCAAGAGGCCATGGACCCGCACGCATTCTTTGTGGCCAAAACGCTCGAGCTCAACCAACGGCATAACAAGTTTGAAAACACCCCCTACTCTCTAGAACCCAATTGCAAAGAGTCGCCCGGCGGGCTCAGAGATCTTCAAATTATTTTATGGATTTCTAGAGCTGCAGGCTTGGGGCACACATGGGACGATTTGGCCGCCAAAGGCTTGGCCACGGCCTTAGAAGTGAAGCAAATTAAACGCAATGAAGCTGTGCTCAGCCTCATTCGTGCAAGGCTTCATTTGCTGGCCAAACGTCGCGAGGATCGCTTGGTGTTTGATTTGCAACACGCCTTGGCAGATGCCTTTGGCTACAAGGCACAAAGCACACCCGATGGCAAACACAAGCAAAGAGCCAGTGAAGTCTTAATGCGCCAGTATTACTGGGCGGCCAAAGCTGTCACTCAATTGAACCAAATACTGCTTTTGAACATTGAGGCGCATTTGCAAGCTCAGCGCGGCGATCTTCGAATTGAAGTGCGCAAACTCAACGAACATTTTTTAGAGATCAATGGCCTGTTGGAAGTAGCGCAAGACGATCTCTATCAAAAACACCCCCATGCCATCTTAGAAACATTTTTGCTTTTCCAGCAGACGCGGGGCGTCAAAGGGCTGTCGGCTAAAACACTGCGCGCGCTTTACAACGTGCGTGGCGTGATGGATGCCAACTTCAGACGCGACCCTGTCAATCGGGCCACCTTCTTAAAAATACTTCAGGAAGGCGAAGGCATTACACATGCCCTGCGCTTGATGAATCAGACGTCAGTTCTGGGGCGCTACCTGTGGGTATTCAGAAACATTGTGGGTCAAATGCAGCACGACCTGTTTCACGTTTACACGGTCGACCAACACATCCTCATGGTCCTTAGAAACGTGCGCCGCTTCTTCATTGCCGATCACGCACACGAATACCCTTTTTGCTCTCAACTGGCTGCCGGTTGGGACAAGCCTTTTATCCTTTACACAGCCGCTTTGTTTCATGACATTGCCAAGGGCCGTGGTGGAGATCATTCCAAACTTGGCGTGCTCGAAGTCAAAAGCTTTTGCCGTCAACACAGCATAGCCTCAGAGGACTCCAAGCTCATCGCATTTTTGGTGGGCGAGCACCTGACCATGAGTCATGTGGCCCAAAAAGAAGATCTCAGTGACCCTGACGTCATTGCTGCATTTGCCAAGCGTGTTGGCAACGAACGTCGACTGACGGCTTTGTACCTTTTAACGGTCGCAGATATTCGTGGCACAAGTCCCAAAGTATGGAATGCCTGGAAGGGAAAACTTCTAGAAGACCTTTACAAGTACACCTTGCGCATGCTGGGCGGCAGAGCCCCTGATGCCAACGCCGAAATTGAATCTCGCAAACGCGAAGCGCTGGTGGAGTTGGCCAGACACTCAGAACCGCACGATGGCCAAAAAGCCTTGTGGGACACCTTGGATGTGGGCTATTTCATGCGCCACGATGCCAGTGAAATTGCATGGCACGCAAGGCAGCTTTCAAGGTATGTTGCAAGAACTGAAGCAACCCTTGTTTCGGCGCTGAACGGAAAATGCATTGTCCGAGCCAGAATTTCACCCTTGGGCGAAGGCCTGCAAGTATTGGTCTATACAGAAGATCAAACAGATTTATTCGCCCGCATTTGCGGATACTTCGATCAAGCCGGCTTCAGTATTTTGGATGCCAAAATTCACACGGCTAAAAACGGTTACGCGCTAGATACTTTCCAAGTGGTGACCTCGCTGCTACCTGAGCACTACAGAGAACTCATGACCATGGTTGAATCTGGCCTGAGCCTCACCATCAATCAAAAAGGCACCCTCCCCCCGCCAACCAAAGGGCGAGTATCAAGGCGCGTTAAAAACTTTCCCATTGCGCCTCGCATTACTTTGCACCCAGATGAAAAAGCTCAAAGTTGGCTTCTGGCCATTTCAGCCAGTGACAAAATTGGCCTGCTCTACAGTGTGGCCACCGTCCTTGCCAAACACAGCATCAGCCTGAAGTTGGCCAGAATCAGCACGCTGGGTGAGCGTGTAGAAGACACCTTTCTGATTGAAGGCTCTGCGCTTCAACACAACCGTGAACAGATTGAAATAGAAACTGAATTGCTTCAGGTTTTACAGGCTTAGCTGCAAACTCAACGCTGAAGCCAAGTTATCGATGGCTTAACTTTTTTTGCGCGGTGGCAAACCCGTGTGCTGCGTGAGCATCGTGCCTTTTTTGGGCGAGGCCGATTCGCTGGGCGTGCTGTTTTTGCGACGCGCGCTTTGGTAATCATCTGACAAAGGCTGCCAAGTAGGAATCAAGTGGTGCTTGCCATTGCCAATGAGGTCTGCTCTGCCCATGGCTTTGAGTGCATCACGCAAAAGGGGCCAATGCTTGGCATCGTGATACCGCAAAAATGCTTTGTGCAACCTGCGGCGCTTTTCACCTTTGACCACATCAACCTTTTCACTGTCACGCGTAATTTTGCGCAAAGGATTTTTGGTGGTGTGGTACATGGCTGTGGCGGTGGCCATGGGGCTCGGATAGAAGGTTTGAACTTGATCGGCGCGAAAACCGTTTTTCTTCAGCCAGACGGCCAAGTTCATCATGTCTTCATCGCTGGTGCCTGGGTGCGCTGCAATGAAGTAAGGCACCAAGAACTGTTTCTTGCCAGCTTCTGCACTGAACTTGTCAAACATGCTCTTGAACTTGTCGTAAGACCCAATGCCAGGCTTCATCATCTTGGTGAGCGGGCCTGACTCTGTGTGTTCTGGGGCAATTTTCAAGTAGCCACCCACATGGTGAGTGACCAACTCTTTGACATATTCTGGACTTTGAACCGCCAAGTCATAGCGCAAGCCCGATCCGATCAGGATCTTTTTGATGCCCTTCAAACTCCGCGCTTTGCGGTACATCTGAATGAGCGGGCCGTGGTCCGTGGTGAGGTTGCTGCAAATGCCAGGAAATACGCAACTTGGTTTGCGGCAAGCAGATTCAATTTCGGGAGACTTGCAACCCAAGCGGTACATGTTGGCTGTGGGGCCACCCAAATCTGAAATGACGCCCGTGAAGCCCTTGACCTTGTCGCGAATGTCTTCAATTTCACGCAGCACGGAAGCTTCGCTGCGGCTTTGAATGATGCGGCCTTCATGTTCTGTGATGGAGCAAAACGTACAGCCACCAAAGCAGCCCCGCATGATGTTCACAGAAAAGCGAATCATCTCCCACGCCGGTATTTTGGTGGCAGCGTCATGCGCGCCGTTTTCGTCGGCATAAATGGGGTGTGGGCTGCGCGCATAGGGCAAGTCAAACACGGCATCCATTTCGGCTGTAGTGAGCGGAATGGGCGGTGGCGTAATCCAAACATCGCGCGCAGTCACACCCTCGCCATGGGCTTGCACCAAGCTGCGCGCATTGCCCGGATTGGTTTCTAAGTGCAACACGCGGTTGGCATGCGCATAGAGCACAGCATCAGATTTCACTTGCTCATAACTGGGCAGGCGAATGACGCTTTTGTCACGAGGCGGCACTTTGTGCAAGCCTTTGCCTGTCATGGCAGGCATCTGCGGATTGGGCACAAAATTGAGCGGTTTAACAGTCGCATTTTGCTGATCGGCTACCGTCTGCGCTTCGTCTTCGCGGGCGCACGTTGCACCGTTTTCACGTGCTTGCTCCGAGATCATGAGGTAGGGATTGACGTGTGCTTCTACGTGCCCAGGCGTGTCCACAGAAGATGAATCAATTTCGAACCAGCCTTCAGGCGTTTGACGACGAACAAAAGCAGTACCGCGAACATCCATGATGTCGTGGACCGGTTCTCTTGCAGCCAACCTGTGTGCAATTTCAACCACGGCACGTTCTGCATTGCCGTAGAGCAGCAAATCGCATTTGCTATCGACCACAATGGATCTGCGCACCTTGTCTGACCAATAGTCATAGTGCGCAATGCGGCGCAAAGAACCTTCAATGCCACCCAACACAATGGGAACTTCTGGAAAAGCTTCACGACAGCGTTGGCTGTAGACAATGGCCGCACGATCAGGTCGTTTGCCGCCAACGTCGCCTGCTGTGTAGGCATCGTCGGATCTGATTTTTCGATCGGCCGTGTAACGGTTGATCATGGAATCCATGTTGCCTGCTGTGACGCCCCAAAATAAATTGGGCTTGCCCAAAGCGCGAAACGGATCAGGACTTTGCCAATCTGGCTGGGCAATGATGCCGACTCGAAATCCTTGTGCCTCTAGCATGCGACCAATAACGGCCATTCCAAAACTTGGATGGTCGACATAGGCGTCACCTGTGACCAAAACGATGTCGCAACTGTCCCAGCCCAATTGCGTCATTTCAGCGCGACTCATGGGTAAAAAGGGTGCCGTGCCAAAACGCGCCGCCCAGAACTTGCGATAGCTGTTCAGAGGTTTGGCGTTGCGCGGAAAAAAGGAGACGTCAA
>OFSF01000895.1_pt1 | contig 10965 bp, 10 predicted proteins | sample 1543271 | NCBI WGS metagenome assembly OFSF01 (sample SAMN07774227, study PRJEB24372) | wastewater metagenome | isolation source: Exp Tend VB 100WW | collected 2016-02
GGCCATATTTTTGAGTTTGGTTTTCTTGATGCACTACTTCAAATGTGGGCTTCATTTTTAGCAGAGCGCGAAGGAAGTCTGGGGGATCGATTTGCATGTGCTTCAGTTGCAGAAGTTTTAGATTCCCACAAAGTATTTGCTGCCGCACTTAATTCGCATCAGAGCCGCACGCAAGTATTAATAGCCTAAATTAATACCGAGCTTTCATGTATTTAAGTGCATGAGCAGCTAGATCATCTGAGTCTTCCCAGAGATTTCTCCAAATACATAATGCATTAGAAAGTGCAGGATCTACAACCACTGATGAGAATGATTCAAAGGTAATTGGACCTGAGTAATTGATCTTCTTTAATGCTGAAAAGAATGTATCAAAATCAACATTTCCAGAGCCTAAGTAACCGCGGTGACTTTCTCCGATATGAACATATCCGAGTGCATCACCGGCATCTAGCACCGCCTGTGACATTCCATCCTCTTCAATATTCATATGATAAGTATCTAAGTGCAGATAAGCATTTGGTCTATTAACAGCTTCAAGGAATTTAAGTCCTTCTTTTCCGGTATTCATAATATTTGTTTCATATCTATTTACTACCTCGAGATTTATATTAATTCCTTTATCAGCTGCGTAATCTGCAAGGCGTGTTACTGCAGATATTGAGTTGGCTCTATTCTCGGCGGAGGCAGGTCCTGGGTATTTGCCTAAACTGCAGTAGATAACACCACAAAGTTCAGTTGATCCAATTGCATGTAATTTATCAACAACTTTTCGAAGTAATTCATCACCTTTTTTTACAATAGATGGATTTGTACTCGTAACATCTGTCTCAGGTGATAGTCCCAATGAGGCAGTAGCAAATAATCCATATTCTGATAACACCGCTTTTGTCATTGCCACATCTATTTTATCTGGCTCGATCATCAACATTTCAATGTAGTCATAAGACAACCGTCACCACCTCCCCCTCCGCAAAACCGCGCATCGACTGGACGCGCCCCGTGCTGTGGCTGTTCGCTGCGCTCCTCGTCCTGCTGATCCTGCTGCCGTTGTCGTGGCTCGCGGTGTTCGCCTTCACCGACAAGAACCGTCATCCAACGCTTGCGAATTTCGTCACGCTGTTCAGCAATCCCGACTTCCTCGATCCGCTGCTGACCACCGCGATCATCGCCACGACATCGGCAGTGATCTGCTGCATCGTCGCGGCGCCGATCAGCTGGCTGGTGTCGCGCACCGACATGCCGGGGCGGCAGATCATCCGCGCGCTGGTGACGGCCTCGTTCGTGACGCCGCCGTTCCTCGGTGCGGTCGCCTGGGAGTTGCTGGCGGCGCCGAATTCGGGGTTGCTCAACCAGCTCTATCGGCTGTTCGCCGGCGAAGACGCCGATGCGCTGTTCAATATCTATTCGATGACCGGGATCATCTTCGTGATCTCCTGCTACACCTTTCCGTTCGTGTTCGTGCTGGTGGCCAATGCGCTCGACACCATGCCGGGCGAACTGGAAGACGCCTCCGCGATCCTCGGCGGCAACGCCTGGACCACGGCACGGCGGGTGACCATCCCGCTCGCGCTGCCGGCGCTCGTCGCGGGCGCGTTGATCGCCTTCCTGCAGGCGATGACGCTGTTCGGCTCGCCGGCGATCCTGGCGCTGCCGGCCGGCTTCCACACCATGACGACCAAGATCTGGAGCCTGTTCCAGTATCCGCCGAAGCTCGAGCTCGCAGCCGCCGCCGCGGTGCCGCTGCTGGTGCTGACCATCCTGCTGCTGCAGGGCCAAAAGGCGCTGCTCGGCCGCCGCGGCTATTCGGTGATCGGCGGCAAATATGGCGCGCCGCGCCGGGTCGAGTTGCGCGGCTGGCGCTGGGCTGCACTCGGCTTCTGCCTCGTGGTGCTGCTCAATCCAGTCTTCCTACCCTATCTCGCGCTGCTCAACGCCGCGTTCTCGCCGAACGCGACCACGCTGGTGACGCCGTCGACGGCCACCCTGCACAACATCGTCTTCGTGTTCACCGAGCTGTCGTCGACCCAACTCGCGCTGAAGAACACCGTGATCCTCGGCACCGCAACGGCGACGATCGGCACCATCCTGGCGCTCGTCATCGCCTATGTCACGACACGCAAGGTGATCGCCGGCCACCGCCTGCTCGGCTTCCTCGCCACCGCGCCGGTCGCGGTCCCCGGCATCGTGCTCGGCGTCGGCCTGTTCCTGAGCTACACGCGGCGGCCCTTCGTGCTCTACGGCACGCTGTGGATCCTGCTGCTGGCGTTCCTCACCATCAATCTGCCTTCGGCCTACCAGCAATTGCAGGCGGCGTTCGCGACCATCCATCCCGAACTCGAGGAAGCGAGCCGCATCCTCGGCGCGACCCGGTTGCAGGCGCTGCGCCAGATCACCGCCCCCTTGCTCCGCACCGGCGTGATCGCGACCTGGTGCTTCATCTTCATCGGCGTGATGCGGGAACTGTCGGCCGCGATCGTGCTGTTCACCTCACAGACCAAGGTGCTGTCGGTCCTGATCTTCGATCTCAACGAAGGCGGCGACCTCGCTGCGATCGCGGTGCTCGGCATCGCGATGCTGGTGATCACCTTCGCCGTGGTGCTGGCGGTGAACCAGATCCCGATGTCCGGCGGCAATGCGGGCGCGAAGCTGCGGAACGGGTAGGACGCCCAGTCCGCGTGCGCGCGGACGGGCGCACCATCTGGCAATCGCCACATTCATCCCGATATAAAGCGGAACCCCGCACCATGAGGATCTTGTGACCCAATCGACCAAGCCATCGCCCCCCGTTGCGCCGCGCCGGCCGCATTCCTTCACCACCCACGGCATCACGGTGACCGACGACTATGCGTGGATCAAGGATCCGAAATGGCAGGAGGTGCTGCGCGATCCCTTGATCCTCGATCCTGATATCAGGACCTATCTCGAAGCCGAGAACGGCTACACCGAGAGCCTGCTCGGCCATACCGACGGCTTGCAGAAGCAACTGGTCAAGGAGATGCGCGGACGGATCAAGGAGGATGATTCCAGCGTGCCGTCGCCGGACGGCCCGTTCGCCTATTTCAGGAAATTCCGCGAAGGCGGCCAACATGAGCTGTTCGCCCGCACGCCGCGCGACGGCGGCGAGGCGCATGTCGTGCTGGACGGCGACGCGCTGGCGAAGGACCATAAATATTTCAAGTTCGGCAGCAGCCGGCATTCCAATGACCACCGCCTGCACGCCTGGAGTGCCGATACCAAGGGTTCGGAGTATTTTTCGATCCGCGTGCGCGACTGGGCGACCGGTGGCGATCTCGACGATCTCGTCGAGGAGACCGACGGCGGCGTGGTCTGGGCCGCGGATTCCAAGAGCTTCTTCTACGTCAAGCTCGACGACAATCACCGCCCGATGCAGGTGTGGCGGCACAGGCTCGGCACCAAGCAGGCCGACGACATCCTGATCTATGAGGAGCAGGATGCCGGCTGGTTCACCCATCTGCACGAGAGCGCCAGCGGCCGCTTCTGCGTGATCGCCGGGGGCGACCACGAGACCTCGGAGCAGCGGCTGATCGATCTCGCCAATCCCGACGCGCCGCCGCGCCTCGTCGCGGCGCGCGAGGAAGGCGTGCAATATTCGATCGCCGACCGCGGCGACGAGCTGTTCATCCTGACCAATGCCGACGACGCCATCGACTTCAAGGTCGTCACCGCGCCGCTCGCCGCGCCCGCGCGTGCCAACTGGCGCGACCTGATCCCGTATCGCGAGGGCGTCTATGTGCTCGACGTCGAGCTCTATGCCGGCCACATGGTGCGCTTGGAGCGCGCCAACGCGCTGCCGGCGATCATCATCCGCGACCTCAGGAGCGGCGAAGAGCACGCGATCGCCTTCGATGAGGCGGCTTATTCGCTCGACACCATGGGCGGCTACGAGTTCGAGACCACGAATCTGCGCTTCGCCTATTCATCGATGACGACGCCGTCGGAGGTCTATGACTACGACATGGCGACGCGGACCCGTGTCTTGCGCAAGCGCCAGGAGATTCCGTCCGGCCACAACCCGGCTGACTACGTCACCACGCGCATCATGGCGACCTCGCATGACGGCGCGCAGGTGCCGGTGTCGATCCTGCATCGCAAGGATTTCGTGCGCGACGGCAAGGCGCCGCTGCTGCTCTATGGCTACGGCTCCTACGGCATGGCGATGCCGGCCTCGTTCGCGGCCAACCGGCTGTCGCTGGTCGACCGCGGCTTCGTCTATGCGATCGCTCATATCCGCGGCGGCGCCGACAAGGGCTGGGGCTGGTATCTCGACGGCAAGCGCGAGAAGAAGACCAACACGTTCGACGATTTTGCCGCGGCCGGCCGGGCGCTGATCGAGACGAAATATACGGGCGAAAAACGCATCGTCGGCCATGGCGGCTCGGCGGGCGGCATGTTGATGGGCGCCGTCGCCAACCGCGCCGGCGAGCTGTTCGCCGGCATCGTCGCCGAAGTGCCGTTCGTCGACGTGCTCAACACCATGCTCGACGACACCTTGCCGCTGACGCCGCCGGAATGGCCGGAATGGGGCAACCCGATCGAGAGCGCGAAGGATTTCCGCACCATCCTGTCCTATTCGCCCTATGACAACGTCGCGGCCAAGGACTATCCGGCGATCCTCGCGATGGGCGGGCTCACCGATCCGCGCGTGACCTACTGGGAACCGGCGAAATGGATCGCCCGGCTGCGCGCCACGATGCGCGGCGGCGGCCCGGTGCTGCTGCGCACCAACATGGGCGCCGGCCACGGCGGCGCCTCCGGCCGCTTCAACCGCCTCGACGAAGTCGCGATCGTCTATGCGTTTGCGTTGTGGGCGGTGGGGATGGCTGAGAAGGCGGAGGTGTAAGGCACCTTAGCCCGGCTACCCCCCCATCGTCGTCCTGGCGAAAGCCAGGACCCATACCGCGTGATCTTTCGAGCAAGGAAGTCGCAGTACCACGGCACATCCGGTCTTCGCCAAACTTCTCCCTGTGCTTATGGGTCCCGGCCTTCGCCGGGACGACGGCGGAATGCGCGGCGATCGCTCGTCGACAGCGACGGGGAATGTGGGGTGAGACCTACCGCCCCTTCGCCTTCCGCCAGACCGCAAAATCCTGCAGCGTCTGCTCGTCCGTCGCGGGATAAAGACCGAAGATGCCGCGGCCGTTCTGGACCTGCTCGGTGACGAAATCCTCGAACGCGGTCATCTCGAAGGTCTCGTCCGCGATCTCGTCGGCGAGGTGGGCCGGGATCACGATGACGCCGTCGCTATCACCGAGAATCACGTCACCGGGAAACACTGGCGCGTCGCCGCAGCCGATCGGAACGTTGATCTCGATCGCCTGATGCAAGGTGAGATTGGTCGGCGCGCTCGGCCGGTGATGAAACGCCGGGAAGCCGAGCCGCGCGATCTCGGCCGAGTCGCGGAAGCCGCCGTCGGTGACGACGCCGGCGCAGCCGCGCTTCATCAGCCGCGTCACCAGGATCGCACCGGCCGACGCCGCGCGCGCATCCTTGCGGCTGTCCATCACCAGCACCGCGCCCACGGGACAATCCTCGATCGCCTTGCGCTGCGGATGCGCACGATCGCGGAATACCTCGATCGTGTTGAGATCCTCCCGCGCCGGCATGTAGCGCAGCGTGAAGGCCTCGCCGACCATGGTCGGCTGATCCGCGCTCAGGGGATGCACATCCTGGATCATCTGGATGCGGAAGCCGCGCTTGAACAGCGCGGTGGCAACGGTGGCGGTGGAGACGGATTTCAGCTTGTTGCGGGTGGTGTCGCTGAGTTTGGGCATGGCTACGTTGCTCTCTCTTCTTTCGTCATTCCGGGATGGCCCGCAGGGCCAGGCCCGGAATCCATCAGGCCGCATAGCTTGAGGAGAAATGGATTCCGGGCTCGCGCTTCGCGCGCCCCGGAATGACAGGGACTAGTAAATCGACGGCTCGCCCACCGGCTTGCCGAAACCGGTCTCGAGGAAATCGAAGTCGCAGCCTTCATTGGCCTGCTTGATGTGCTTCGAGAACATCCAGCCATAGCCGCGCTCGAAGCGCTTTTCGGGCTGCTTCCATTCGGCACGGCGCTTCACCAATTCCGCCTCCGGCACATCGAGATCGATGGTGCGCGCGGCGACGTCGAGCGTGATGCGGTCGCCGTTCCGAACCAGCGCCAGCGGGCCGCCGATAAAGGATTCCGGCGAGACGTGCAGGATGCAGGCGCCGTAGCTGGTGCCGCTCATCCGCGCATCCGACAGCCGCACCATGTCGCGCACGCCCTGCTTCACGAGCTTGGTCGGGATCGGCAGCATACCCCATTCCGGCATGCCCGGGCCGCCCTGCGGGCCGGCATTGCGCAGGATCAGCACATGATCGGCGGTGACGTCGAGATCGGGATCGTCGACTGCCTTCTTCATCGACGGATAATCGTCGAACACCAGCGCAGGCCCGGTGTGCTTGAGGAAGCGCGGATCGCAGGCTGACGGCTTGATCACGCAGCCGTCGGGCGCGAGATTGCCCTTCAGCACGGCCAGCGCGCCTTCCCTGTAGATCGGGTTGTCGACGGTGCGGATGACGTCGTCATTGTGGACTTCGGCGCCCGCGATGTTCTCGCCGAGCGTCCTGCCCGTGACGGTGATGCAATCGAGATGCAGATGCGGCCTGATGCGGTTCATCAGGCCGGGCAACCCGCCGGCGTAGAAGAAATCTTCCATCAGATAGAGGTCGCCGCTCGGCCGCACGTTGGCGATGACCGGCACCTTGCGGCTCGCGATCTCGAAATCATCGAGCGAGATGTCCTGGCCGGCGCGGCGCGCCTGCGCAATCAGGTGGATGATCGCATTGGTCGAGCAGCCCATCGCCATCGCGACCGCGATCGCGTTCTCGAAGGCTTTTCGGGTCTGGATCTGCTGCGGGGTCAGATCCTCCCACACCATCTCGACGATGCGGCGGCCAGCCTCCGAGCTCATGCGGATATGGTTGGCATCGGCCGCGGGGATCGACGAAGCGCCGGGCAATGTCATGCCGATGGCTTCGGCGATCGCGGTCATCGTCGACGCCGTGCCCATCGTCATGCAGGTGCCGTAGCTGCGGGCGATGCCCGCTTCCATGTCGACCCAGTCCTTGTCGGAGATTTTTCCGGCGCGGCGCTCGTCCCAATATTTCCAGGCATCCGAGCCGGAGCCCAGCGTCTTGCCCTTCCAATTGCCGCGCAGCATCGGACCGGCCGGCAGGTAGATCGCCGGCAGATTCATGCTGGTGGCCCCGAGCAGCAGGCCGGGCGTGGTCTTGTCGCAGCCGCCCATCAGCACCACACCGTCGACCGGATGGCCACGCAGCAATTCCTCGGCATCCATCGCCAGCATGTTGCGGTAGAGCATCGTGGTCGGCTTCAGCAGCGATTCCGACAGCGACAGCGCCGGCAGCTCGAGCGGAAAGCCGCCGGCCATCAGCACGCCGCGCTTGACGTCGTCGACCCGGCTCTTGAAGTGCATGTGGCAGGGCTGCGCATCCGACCAGGTGTTGATGATCGCGATCACCGGCCGGTCGCGCCACTCCTCCGGCGCGTAGCCCATCTGCATCGCGCGCGATCTGTGGCCGAAGGCGCGCAGGTCGTCGGGCGCAAACCAGCGCGCGCTGCGCAATTGATCGGGAGTCTTGTTCTTTGTCGTCATCGCCATGTACTTCGATATTGCGGGGTCTCGACGTTGCTCGCACGCGCGCGGCCCCCGGCGCGTATGCCCTGCGCCACGCATATACAGGATTTCCTGACATGTCGTCCCGCGCCCGGCGCAGACGTGCCGTTCGCCGGGCGTGCACCGCGCAGCCTCCGCAGCGCGGAAGCCGGAGCGTAGGCCGGCCTTGACCAGCCTCGGCTTACTTCTGCTGCGCCGTCATCACGATGCGGACCAGATCGGCGGCATTGCGCGCACCGAGCTTCTTCATGATGTTGGCGCGGTGATCCTCGATCGTGCGCGGGCTGATCCCGAGGTGGCGCCCGGCCTCCTTGTTGGAGGCGCCCGCCGTGAATTGCTCGAGCACCTCGCGTTCGCGGCGGGTCAGCGGCTCCCGCCCCGGGAAATGCAGCGTCGCGATGCGCGACGCCGAAGTCTCGGCCTGGCGCCTCGTATAGGCGTCGATCGCCTCATTCAGGCGGCTGACGATCTCGTTGCCGCGGAACGGTTTCTCGATGAAGTCGAGCGCGCCGTTCTTGATGGCGCTGACCGCCATCGCGATGTCGCCCTGGCCCGAGATCATGAAGATCGGCGCCGGATAATCCTCGCCGTGCAACTCCCGCAGGATATCGAGGCCGGATTTGCCGGGGATATGCACGTCGAGCAGGATGCAGGCCGGCGTCCTGCTGCGCGCCACCGCGAGCAGCGCGGCGCCGTCCGCAAAGCAGATCACCTTGTAACCGGCGGTCGACAGGACCACGGAAAGCGTCTCACGAACGGCGGGGTCGTCGTCGACTACGAAAATTTCCCCGCGAGGAGCGCCATTCTCAACCATATGCATCGTCCATCAGTGGTGAAATGTGCCGCCCAGACTGCACAAGACCTAACTCGACCATCTCGATCAATGGACCAGTATTTGTACGGGACGTCCGCTTAACGCACAAGTAGCACCACAGTCCCTAAAAGTGACGGCAGTGGAGAAACATGCATGGAAAATGCAGCGGCGGACAGCGTTGCGGTGTGCCTGGACGAGGACAGCGATCCCTACCGCCTGATCGTGACGGACCTGGTCGCGCTGATCGGCCATGTCCAGGCGAGCCTGCGGCTGATCGAGGCGGCGATCGCCCGGGAGGCATTTCTGGCCGAGCAGGACGCCGCCGCCAATGTCTTCGTGCTCGACGACGTCACCCCGCGCTACGCGGCGGCCTCCACGGCCCTGAAGGCCTGCGACACCGGCCTCGGCATGGCGCTCGATCGGCTGCGCGAGCCAGACGCCCCGGCGCGTTTCCTGAACTGACCAGCCGGACCGGCCAGCGCCGAGTTCGGCGACATCATGCAGATTGTGCCTGCGAGCCCCAACTCTCGAGGCAACGACCCGTTCCAGGTTCGGATTGGCGGCCGACGTTGCCCTAACCAGCCGGGGCAAGCCTTCCTGCTATCAGGCCCTGACCCGCTCGTCGTCGGCGCCTGAGCGCCGCTTGCTCGGCTTGCCCTTGAGGAAGCTGATGTCCATCTCGGTGCCGTTGACGCGGACCAGTTCGCAGCGGCGATAGGCGAGCCCGGTCGAGGACAGCAGCAGGAAGAACTCCTTCAGGTTGAGCCCCTGAATGGAACCTTCGACGGTCAATGCCGCGTCATTGTCGGAGATGGCGTTGAGCTGACAGTCGCGCCGCCAGGTGCCGTCGATGGCCATGATGCAGACATCGACGCCCCGGCTGAAGGTGACCCGCTCGATGGATTTGCCGTCGTCCGTCATCGTTCAGTATCCGACCGCCATGGCAGGCCGCGGCATCGCAAGCGGCGCCCGCACTCCGCTCGGCCGGTACAGGCCACGCCGCTCGGGAAGCGGCTTGAACGTGTCGGTCAGGCCGACCACGGTTTCAGCGGCGCCGAGCACCAGGAAGCCGTCGGCCTCCATCAACCGGGCGAGACGGTTGAAGATGTTGATCTTGGTGTCCTGGTCGAAATAGATCAGCACGTTGCGGCAGAAGATCACGTCGAAGGTGCCGAGCTGGGAGAAATCGTGCAGCAGATTGAGCTGACGGTGCTGCACCATCGCGCGCAACTCGGGACTGACCTGCCAGAATTCACCCGACTGCTTGAAATACTTGACCAGCAGTTGAATCGGCAGCCCGCGTTGTACCTCGAACTGGCTGTAGATGCCGGCCTTCGACTTCTCCAGCACCTCCTGCGACAGATCGGTCGCGACGATCTCGACCCGCCATCCGGCCAGCGCCGCGCCCATCTCCTTGAGGCACATCGCCAGCGAATAGGGTTCCTGGCCGGTCGAGCCGGCGGCGCACCAGATCCGGACGCTGCGGCGCGCAGCCCGCGCCTTCAATATATCGGGCATGATGGTGTCGCGGAAATGGTCGAACGGCACCTTGTCGCGGAAGAAGAACGTTTCGTTGGTGGTCATGGCCTCGACCACCTGGACGGTGTGGGTCGACGAGCCGGCCTTGATCTTGGCGACCAGGTCGGGGATGCCGGACAGGCCGCATTTGCGCGCCAGCGGCAGCAGGCGGCTCTCGATCAGATATTGCTTGTCCGCGGACAGATCGAGACCGGAATGGTCCTTCAGGAGCTTACGCAGATACTCATAGTCGGGGGGCGTCACGGGAGCCTCGCAAAGGCAAAGGGTGAAACTGGGTGTCAGGCTTCGGCGGACGCATCGAGCGCCAGCAGACCCACTTCCTGGAATTTCGCGATCACGATGTCCTTGTCGAACGGCTTCATGATGTATTCGTTGGCGCCGGCATGCAGCGCCCGCGAGATATGGTCGATGCCGTTCTCGGTGGTGCAGAACACCACTTTCGGCACGTCACCGCCCGCCATGCGGCGGAGCTGCACGAGGAACTCGAAGCCGTCCATCACGGGCATGTTCCAGTCGAGCAGCACCGCGTCCGGCATCGCCTGCTTGCAGGCCTCGAGCGCGACCGCGCCGTCCTCCGCCTCGACGACGGTGAACTCCATTCCTTCGAGGATACGGCGCGCGATCTTTCGCACCACTCCGGAATCATCGACGACAAGACATGTCTTCATGTGTTGGCCTCCTTGTAGAATCCGCCGTCTCCGCGGCGGAGCGTTACGCTGCAGCAGCTGTTCTGGGCACCAGTTCAAGCACGCGATCGACATCGAGTACGACCATGAGCTGGCCGTCGAGGCGATGGACGCCGCCGGCGAGCTTGGCCATGCGGGGATCGAGATTGACCGGGTTGTCCTCTCGGCTGTCGTCGGGCAGCCGCAGCACCTCGCCGATCTGGTCGATCAGGAGGCCATAGGATTCGCCGCGCTGGTCGAC
>OFSF01000896.1_pt1 | contig 10960 bp, 7 predicted proteins | sample 1543271 | NCBI WGS metagenome assembly OFSF01 (sample SAMN07774227, study PRJEB24372) | wastewater metagenome | isolation source: Exp Tend VB 100WW | collected 2016-02
CGTGAGCGCGCGCGGGACAATCTCGCCGCCATCCGGCTTGCGACCGAGATCGAGGCCGCACGCCGACCGGCGACGGTCGAGGAGCAGGCGCGGCTCATGCGCTTCACAGGCTTCGGCGCCTCGGAGCTCGCCAACGGAATGTTTCGGCGTCCTGGCGAAACCTCATTCCGCAAAGGCTGGGAGGAGATCGGCCAAGAGCTTGAGGGCCTTGTCGACGCCGGATCTTACGCCTCGCTCGCCCGCTGCACGCAATATGCGCATTTCACGCCAGACTACATCGTCCGAGCGATCTGGGCCGGCGTACAGCGGCTCGGCTTTCGCGGTGGCCGCGTGCTCGAACCCGGCATCGGCAGCGGTTTGTTTCCGGCGTTGATGCCCTCCGCGCTCCATTGCCACGTCACCGGCGTCGAGCTCGATCCGGCGAGCGCGCGAATCGTGAAGCTTCTGCAACCCCGCGCCACGATCCTCAACGAGGATTTCGCTCACGTCGAGCTGAGGCCGCATTTCGATCTCGCGATCGGCAACCCGCCCTTCTCCGACCGTACCGTTCGCAGCGATCGCGCCTATCGTGGTCTTGGCTTGCGGCTGCATGACTATTTCATCGCAAAGGCGCTTCGATCTCTGAAGCCCGGTGCGCTCGCAGCTTTTGTCACGTCCTCCGGCACGTTGGACAAGACGGATGCCACCGCACGCCAGCACCTTGCCGCGATGGCCGACCTGGTCGGCGCGGTCCGCCTGCCGGAAGGCAGCTTCCGGGCCGAAGCCGGCACCGACGTCGTCGTCGACATTCTGTTCTTCCGCAAGCGCCGCGACGGCGAAACCGCCGGCGACGGCTGGCTCGACCTCGCCGAGGTCCGGGCAGCGACCGAGGACGAGGGGGCGATCCGGGTCAACCGCTATTTCGCCGAGCATCCAAACATGGTGCTCGGCGAGCATGCTCTACGGCGCGGCGTCTACGGGCCCGATGAAACCTACACCTGCTTGCCGCGCGCGGACGTCGCTTTGGAAGAGGCCCTCACACCGGCGATCCTCCTGCTCCCGGACGCCATCTATGACGGCGAGCCGGAGGCGGTTGGTCCCGATGAGGGCGAGCCCGCAACTCGTGGCGAGCACGAACACCACGAATCGTCCGTTCGCGAGGGTAGCTATTTCATCGGGGCGAACGGCGCCCTGATGCAGATCATCGATGGCGCGGCCGTCACCATCGCGATCAAGAAGGGACGGGCGGTCGATGGCATCTTCGAGAAGCATGCGCGCATTATCCGCAAGCTGATCCCCATCCGCGATGCCGTGCGCGAGATTCTCAAGCGCCAGGAAACGGATCAGTCGTGGAAACAGCCTCAGGTCCGGCTTCGCATCGCCTGGTCGAGTTTCGTCCGTGACTTCGGGCCGATCAACACGACCGTAGTGTCGTCGGTTGAGGACGAAGAAACCGGCGAAGTGCGCGAGACGCATCGCCGGCCAAACCTCGCTCCCTTCGCGGACGATCCCGACTGCTGGCTGGTCGCCTCGATCGAGGACTATGACCTCGAGACCAACACCGCGAAGCCCGGGCCGCTCTTCACCGAGCGCGTGATCGCGCCGCCACCGGCGCCTGTCATCACCTCGGCGATCGATGCGCTCGCCGTCGTGCTCAATGAACGCGGCGCCGCCGATCCGGAGCACGTCGCGGAGCTCCTGCACCGCGATGTCGAGAGCGTGCTCGCCGAGCTCGATAACGCCATCTTTCGCGATCCGGAAAGCGGCGCATGGCAGACAGCGGACGCTTATCTCTCGGGCGCGGTGCGCTCCAAGCTCACCGCAGCCCGCACGGCCGCCGATCTCGATCCGGCGTTTGCCCGCAATGTCGCGGCGCTCGAGCGGGTCCAGCCGGCTGACCTGCGACCTTCGGACATCACCGCCCGCCTCGGTGCGCCCTGGATCCCGGCGGCCGACATTATCGCCTTCGTCAAGGAGACGATGGATGCCGACATCACGATCCACCACACGCCCGAACTCGCCTGCTGGACGGTCAATGCCAGGCAATTGTCGTGGACGGCGGCCGGTACGACGGAATGGGGCACCCATCGTCGCCATGCCGGTGAGCTCCTTTCGGACGCGCTGAACTCGTCGATTCCGCAGATCTTCGATGTCGTGAAGGAGGGCGACAGCGAACGGCGCATCCTCAACACGGTCGAGACCGAGGCCGCCAAGGATAAGCTCGCCAAGATCAAGACCGCGTTCCAGACCTGGATCTGGTCCGATCCCGATCGCACCGATCGCCTGGCGCGGCTCTACAACGACACTTTCAACAATATTGTGCCCCGCCATTTCGACGGATCGCACCTCAAGCTTCCGGGCGCCTCTGGCGCCTTTTCTCTTTATGGGCACCAGAAGCGAGCCATCTGGCGCATCATCGCGGCCGGCAGCACCTATGTTGCCCACGCTGTCGGCGCCGGCAAGACGCTCTCGATCGCGGCCGCGATCATGGAGCAGCGCCGGCTCGGCCTGATCAACAAGGCGATGCTCGTCGTCCCGGGTCACTGTCTTGCGCAGGCCGCACGCGAGTTCCTGGCGCTTTATCCCAATGCGCGCATCCTCGTCGCCGACGAGACGAATTTCGTGAAGGAGAAACGCCATCGTTTCCTGTCGCGCGCGGCGACCGTGAACTGGGATGCGATCATCATCACCCATTCCGCCTTCAAGTTCATTCCGGTCCCATCTGCATTCGAGCAGGCAATGCTGCAGGACGAACTGGTGGCCTACGAGGAACTTCTCACCCGTATCGACTCGCAGGACCGGCTGTCTCGCAAGCGCGTCGAGCGCATGAAGGAGGGACACAAGGAGCGGTTGGAGGCGCTGGCCTCACGCAAGGACGACCTCGTCACCATCTCCGAAATCGGCGTCGACCAAATCATCGTCGACGAGGCCCAAGAGTTCCGCAAGCTCTCCTTCGCCACCAACATGACGTCCCTGCGTGGCGTCGATCCCAATGGCTCGCAGCGTGCCTGGGACCTCTATGTGAAGTCCCGCTTCGTCGACGTGAAGAATCCGGGTCGGGCGCTGGTGCTGGCCTCCGGCACGCCAATCACCAATACGCTCGGCGAGATGTTCACGGTGCAGCGGCTGATGGACCACGCCGCGCTGCGCGAGCGCGGCCTGCACGAGTTCGACGCCTGGGCCTCGACCTTCGGCGACACCTCGACAGAGCTCGAGCTGCAGCCCTCGGGCAAATATCGGCCGGTGACGCGCTTCTCGCAGTTCGTCAACGTGCCCGAGTTGATCGCCATGTTCCGCTCCTTTGCGGACGTGGTGCTGCCGCAGGACCTGCGCGACTATGTGAAAGTGCCTGCCGTCTCCGGTGGCAAGCGCCAGATCGTCACGGCGGAGCCGACGCCGGCCTTCAAGGCCTATCAGCGCCTGCTCGACCAGCGCATCACCGCCATCGAAGAGCGCGACCGCGCGCCGGAGCCTGGCGACGACATCCTGCTCTCCGTCATCACCGACGGTCGGCACGCTGCGATCGATCTGCGCCTGGTCGATTCCGCGCAGGTGAATGAAGAGGGCAACAAGCTCAACGCCCTCATCGCCAACGCCTTCCGCGTCTGGACGGAGACAGGAGAACAGACCTATCGCCGGAAGGACGGGCAGGCCTTTGAGAAGCCCGGCGCGGGGCAGCTCATCTTTTCCGATCTTGGCACGATCGCGGTCGAGGCCTCGCGCGGCTTCTCGGCCTATCGCTGGATCAGGAACGAGCTCGTCCGCCTCGGCGTGCCGGCGACTGAAATCGCCTACATGCAGGATTTCAAGAAATCCGAGGCGAAGCAGCGGCTGTTCAACGACTTCAATGCCGGCAAGATCCGCTTCATCATCGGCTCGTCGGACACGATGGGCACGGGGGTCAATGTGCAGCTCCGGCTCAAAGCCCTGCATCATCTCGATGTCCCATGGTTGCCCTCACAGATCGAACAGCGCGAGGGTCGGATCGTTCGGCAGGGCAACCAGCATGACGAGGTCGATATCTTCGCCCATGCGACGCTGGGTTCGCTCGACGCCACGATGTGGCAGAACAATGGGAGGAAGGCGCGCTTCATCGCCGCCGCCTTGTCGGGCGATACGAGCGTTCGCCGCCTAGAGGACCTTGGCGAGGGCCAGGCGAACCAGTTCGCCATGGCGAAAGCCATTGCGTCGGGTGATCCGCGCCTGATGCAAAAGGCGGGGCTCGAGGCCGAGATCGCCCGCCTCGAACGACTCCGCGCCGCTCATATCGACGATCAGCACGCCATCCGTCGGCAGATCCGCGACGCCGAGCGTGAGATCGAGCGCGCCACGCGGCGCATCGACGAGATTGGCCAGGACATCGCGCGGTTGAAGCCGACGACCGGGGATGCCTTCGCCATGACTGTGAAAGGGATGCCGTTCACGGAGCGCAAGCTCGCCGGGCGCGCGCTCATGCAAGAGGTACTGACACTCGTGCAGCTCCAGCATGAGAAGGAGATTGTCATCGCCTCGATCGGCGGGTTCGATTTCTTCTTCGAGGGACGCCGTATCGGGCGTGACGGCTACATCTATACGACATCGCTCCAGCGCACGGGCGCAAGCTTCGAGATCGAGCTCGCCATGACCGTCACACCGCTCGGCGCGGTCGCCCGCCTCGAACACGCCCTCTCCAACTTCGAGGGCGAGCAAGAGGCATATCGGAATCGCCTGACAGACGCACGCCGCCGCCTCGTAACTTACGGCGCTCGCGTGGGAGAGGCTTTTTCGTTCGAGGCCGAACTCGGTCTGAAGCATGACGAGCTTGCCGCGATCGAAGCCGAGCTCGCCGTTAGCGATCCAGATCCCAAAACGCAGGTAGACAGCCTGGCGGCATGAGGAGGTGAAAAGAAAACCTCCTCGCAGAGCAGCCGGGTCAGCGCCGCTGACGCTCAACCGACCGCCTCGCGATCCCGGCCACGGCGCGCTCGCAAGGCGCGCAAACGCGCCCCGCTCACGCCTGCCGGGCAGGGCTGCTCGCCGGCAGTTGCGCCGCCCCGTCCGCTCCGCGGGTCGGGAGGGGTCTTCGAAAAGAAGACGAGAGGGACCGCCCGGAAAGCGCGGTCCGCAACCCCTGAAACGGAGAACTTCCATGAAACTGATAACGGTCGATCCGCGTGCGCTGAAGCCCAATCCGGATCCGACACGCCGCACGGCTGCGACACCGCAAGCCGATGCGCTCCTGCTGGCCACGATCAAGGCCGTCGGCATCGTGCAGCCCCCAATCATCTCGCCGCAGCAGGACGGCGGCAACAGCTATTACATTCAATACGGGCATCGCCGCGTTTCGCAGGCGATCGCCGCGGAACTGGCGGAGATCGAGGTGCTCGTCGCCGATCCCGAGACGGACAAGGATGCTCTCCGCGCCATCGTGGAGAATGTCGCGCGCGAGGGCATGAACCCGGTCGATCTCTGGCGTTCGATCGAGCGGTTGGTCGGCCTTGGCTGGACCGAGGAATCGATCGCCATCGCACTCGCCCAGTCCGTCCGCCAGGTGCGCAAGCTGCGCCTCCTCGCCAACGTTCTCCCGTCGATGCTCGACCAGATCGCTCGTGGCGATATGCCGAGCGAGCAACAGTTGCGCGTCATCGCCGCCGCGACCGACGAAGAACAGGCCGAGGTCTGGAAGAAGCACAAGCCGAAGAAGGGACAGCCGACCGTCTCCTGGGATGACGTCGCGCGGGCTCTGACGCGGACCCGCATGTACGCGCGCGATGCAAGCTTCGACGATGATCTTGCCAAGGCTTACGGCATCGTCTGGCAGGAAGACCTGTTTGCGCCGGCCAACGAGGACAGCCGCTACACGACCGATGTGGAGGCGTTTCTCGGCGCCCAGCACGAGTGGATGGCCAATCACCTGCCGAAGCGCGGCGCCATCATCGAGGTCAACGAGTGGGGCCAGCCGAAACTGCCGCCGAAGGCTGAACGCGTCTATGGCAAGCCTGGCAAATCCGATCACGTCGGCCTGTATCTCGACCGCAGCGGCAAGGTCGAGACCATCGCGTATCGCATCCCGAAGCCGGACAAGAAGACGAAAGGGGCCTTGGCGGGGAGCGAGGATGCTGCCGTGGTGGCGAAGCCGAGGCCGGACGTGACGCGCAAGGGCAAGGAAATGATCGGCGACATCCGCACTGATGCGCTGCACGAAGCGCTTGGTCGCACGCCGATTGAGCAAGACATTCTTCTTGCTCTGCTCGTTCTCGCCTTCGCCGGACAGAACGTCAGCATTGCCTCGGGCGCGTCGGACAATCCCTACGGCCATGCACGAGTCGAGCGGCACGCCGCTCGGCTCATCTCGCAAGAAGGTAAGCTCGTCTTCGACCGGGAGACCCTGCACCAGGTCGTTCGTTCTGTGCTCGGCGACGTTCTTTCGTGCCGAGAGAACCGCTCGGACAGCGGTGTCGTTGCGCGGATCGCCGGCGAAGCGATCGGCGCAGACTCCTTCCTGCCGAACATGGGAACGGAGGAATTTCTGTCCTGCTTGTCGCGTGCCGCACTCGAAGGCGCCTGCACCGGCACGTCCGTCCTGCCCCGCCCGCGGGTGAAGGACACCAGGGCCGAGCTCGTGAAGCACTTCGCTGACGGCCGGTTCGTCCATTCGAGCGCACTGTTCACTCCGCCGCTGGAGAAAGTCGCGGCGTGGGTCGAACGCTTCTCCGGCGACACGGACCCGGACGATGAGCTCGACGCGCCGTCGGAGGAGTCCGACGCCGAGGCCGAGGACGACGAGGGCGATCACGCCACGCCCACGGGCTTTGCTGAAGCCGCCGAATAAAGACGCTTCTGCCCGTTTGAACAATCTCCGCCGCCGGTCTCGAGGCCGGCGGCGGTTCTGTTTCTCCATCGCCAACAGGAGGACATCATGTCCGCGCAATCGATCTATGACCAAGCGCCGCTTGGCGCGCTCATTCGCTATTCGGACGGCACGCCGCGACCGCCCCAGCGATTCAAGAACAAACTTGCGGCCTGGGAGAACAACAACAGCGTCGGACGTCTCGTCCGCAAAGCGGCATCCCGAACGATAGGCAACCACACGACACCGGCGAGCTTTACCCTCCACCAGGGCGACTTCGGCAGCGCCAGCGTCGTGGTGCTCAAGGTCTTCAAGACCTTTTCCGTGGGCTCGCCTTTGACGTTCACCATCGTGGAGCGGCCGAAGCCGGGCATGGTGGGTGTTCTCGATCGCGCCGGCGAGGGCGGCGAGCTGTTGCATCTCGCCGACAATCGTGCGGCCGCACAGACGTGGCTCGCGTCGCATCGCTATGCCGACGCCGTGCTCGATGAAGTCGTCGATGACGACGCAACGGCAGACTCTGGCGAAGGGAGGGCAGCATGACCGCGCCTCAAAGCCCCTCTCACGCCAACAATCCCACCCCCTCCGAGCCGGGGGTTTTGTTTGCCCGCACCAGCGACGGCCTTCTCGTCGCAAAGGTGCGCGACAACGCCTTCGCGATGATGACGGCCACAAACGGCCGATACTATCTCGCCTCGGCCTGGCTCTTGTCGCGGCCGATGGAAGAATGGTCACGCGGCGATTTCTACGGTCATGGCGGCGAACTCGCGGACGAAGCCGCCTTCCGCGCCCGCGTGCATGAGAATGCCGAGCACCAGCGCCAGCGCGCAGCTCTCGCACGTCGGGAAATCCGTTCCGGCGCGCATACGCCCTGGGGCGCTTCGCAGTGCGCGACCGTCTATGCCGATGGCGTCGTCTCGCATTCGACCGCCGGGCACGGCGGCTTCCATCTCGACGCTGCGCACAATGCAAAGGTCCACCCTGCCCTTCGCGCGCGTGGAGGCTGGTATGAGGAGGATTGCGCCTGGGCGGCTATCGCGCAGGCGCTTCCGGAATTGTTCACGGACTACGAGAGGCGCTGCGCGGATCAAACCATCCGCGACTGGTATCCCGACGCATGGGAAGCGATTCATGCCCGCCCGCTTCTGCCGGGCGAATCGCACGAGAAGGATCGACGCGCCTTCGAGCGAGACCACGCCTCCGACTGGATCGTGATCTCGGCCATTCGCTCCGATCACCATCCCGGCATGACGGAGTGCGTCGCTACGCTCGGTGTTGATCGCGGGGCGGCCGAGCAGAGGCGCTATCTCGTGCCGTCCGCCGAATATCACGTCGGCCGCTTTGGCTTCGTGATCAATGCGGCGCGCCACCAGCTCTACGCCGGCCCCTCGAATTTCGCAGGATGGAGGTGAATCATGCCCTGGCGGCTCATTGCCAAAGCCTTCGGTTGGCGCACGGCCACGGACGAGGACGGCGAAACCCCGATCCTCGTCGTCTGGCATCCGCGGCTCAGACGGCATTTCACCGGCTCCGAAGCCTGGAAGCGCGCCGTGCGTCTCTCCATCCACGCGCCGCAACCCTACCCGGCTAACGCCGACAGAAAGGAGATTCAGTCATGAAGGCCTATCTTGTCGCCGTGAATCTGCTCGTGCAGGCGCATCATCGTCCCGAGAGCGCCATCGCCGACGCGCTCAACGGCATCCTGACGCCCGATATGCGCAAGCACGCCGGTAGCAATTCGGCGCTCATCGATTGGGCGATCGCCGGTGACGACATCGCGTCATCCATCGCCGCCGTCTCCCTCCCGGACGACTACATGCCGGACGAATCGGCCTTCCCGTTGTGGCCCATGGGGACCGTGCGATGATCGAGCCTCCGGAAAGGCGCATCCTGCTCGCGCGCATGGAAGTCGCACAAGCCGAGACGCAGCGCCATCTCGGCATTATCGAGCGTCAGATCGCAGCAGGCGCCGAACGGCTGACGATCACTGATCGGGCGAAACGTCGGCAGCATGGCCGCAGTGCATCGAGCTGGACGAACGCCGATGAACGGCAGTTTCAGGAGCATGTCGCGGGCCTCACGCTGACCCGTCGTGGCGAGATCGACGCTCTCACGCGCAAGCTCGATAGGCAGGAGAAGGCGCTTGCCGAGTTTCGGTCACGCCTTCGGGTTTCCGCTGCGCAGCGGTGAAGAGCTGGAGAGCCGCACCAGTCGGACTGTCAACTGCGTGGGAGGAACGCATGCGCCGGCAGAGAGGACGCCGGTCTGACGCGACCTGTCACGGTTTCGGCGGCAGTCTGACCCTTGACCGTCACCCCCTCGGTTTGTGCTGCAGTCTGAACCGGCCGCGGTCCGCTTCAAGGGCAAGTCGCAAGCGAGCGGCGGCCGCCGTCTCGTCATGGGAGGCCGCGTCCTTCGCAGGCCAAAAGGCCCGCTCGTCCGCAACCCACCCATGCTCGCCTTGGCAGCCACCGCCCCCTGAAGCGGCCCGCTCAAGCCGGTTCTGGTCGACCGCACCCGAGGGGGTGACGGTCAAGGGCCCAATCGCTCCCAAGGTGAAACCGAGAAAGGATCTCATCATGACCAAGACCGCCCGTTCTCCTCGCACCTCCGCCCGTGTCATCCCGCTTCGCCGCAGCACGACCCTCGAAATGGTTCGCCACGCCTGCCCCGACTCCGCCCAGGCGCTTCGCATCTCCGAGAGCTTCGGCCTTGCGATCCTCGATAGCGACGGCATCCGCGACTTGCACGAACGACTCATCGTCGAGACCGCCGACGCTCTCAAGGACGGACTCAGCGACCGCGCGATGGAAATCCATCTGCAGCGCATCGTTGGCGCCTATGTCGGCTCTGCCCACGGCGCCGGCCAGTTCTACTCTCGCGCCGTGACCGAGGCCCGTGAGGCCACCGCCAAGCTCGCCAACGACATGCGCGACGAGGACATCGACGGGCCGGTTGGCTTCGACAGCCAGTCGCAGCGCAAGCGCGAGTTCGCCGCCGACATGGGCCTGCAGGCACATGCGCTCCGCATGGCGGCCGAGGGCGCCGTCGCCGCCTACGAGCAGGTCATCGGCGAAGCCTGGAAGCCCTTCGAGCGGCAGGTCGAACACGCCGGTGAAACCGTCGGCAAGAAGGCCGCCGCGGTCCAGATGGCGGCTTTCGACTAGCCGTCGCGGCTTCGGCCCCGCCTTTCCACCTAGCAACATCCAGGGCCGGTCGCGAGACCGGCCCATTTTCATGTCGCCGGCGGAATCAAAAAAAGAGAGCGACGCATCGCGCCAGCGCGGCCCCTCCCGATCGGGGTCCTGCGGCGGATATGGCGCACGCGCAATGGCTTCGCCGTCCTCCGCTGCGCTGCGGCCCTTCCGGGTGCGCGAGCGCCTGGCGCCGCCGCGACGGCCCCCGTGAGGGGCCGCGACAGGCGCGGCCTCCGAAACGGAGGTCCTGAAAATGAGCAGGAAGGAAGAAAACCCCCGCGCGGACATCTACGCGCGCATCACCAATCGCATCGTTGCCGACCTCGAGCGTGGCGTGCGTCCCTGGGTCAGGCCCTGGGGCGCCGCGAACATCGTTGGCCGCATTACCCGTCCCTTGCGCCACAACGGCCAGCCTTATTCCGGCATCAACGTTGTGCTGCTCTGGTCCGAGGCTGTCGCGCGCGGTTTCCGCTCCCCAATCTGGATGACATTCAAGCAAGCCATCGAGCTTGGCGCGCATGTTCGCAAGGGCGAAAACGGAAGCCTCGTCGTTTACGCCAGTCGGTTCACGAAGACGCAAACCGACGCGCATGGCGACGAGGTCGAACGGGACATCCCGTTCCTCAAAGCTTACACTGTCTTCTGCGTCGATCAGATCGACGGCTTGCCAGAGCACTTCTATGCGCCTGCGGCGGAGCCAAAGAGCGACCCTGTCGAACGCATCGCGCACGCCGATTCGTTCTTCGCGCATACCCATGCCGTCATCCGGCACGGGGGCGACAAGGCCTACTATGCCCCGCGCTCGACGTCGTGCAGATGCCTCCGTTCGAGAGCTTCCGCGATGCGGCGAGCTATTACGCCACGCTTGGTCATGAATGTGTGCATTATGCCGCCTTCCGGATTATGCCGCGCCGATGTGCCTTTCCGCGGACAGGTGAGCAGCATCGGCGCCGCA
>OFSF01000897.1_pt1 | contig 10960 bp, 25 predicted proteins | sample 1543271 | NCBI WGS metagenome assembly OFSF01 (sample SAMN07774227, study PRJEB24372) | wastewater metagenome | isolation source: Exp Tend VB 100WW | collected 2016-02
CATTTTTTTTAGTCCCAAATTTGACTAATTTTTTGGTCAAATGGATTGTACTCAACTTGTTTACCCATTACCCAATTACCCTTTTCAACTGCAAGAGTTTGGTGTTCGTTACTCCACGCACCATTGGGCATTTCGTGTTTCAATAAGCTATCCTTTTTTACAACAAGGTCAGCAAAGTCGGTAGTTTCTTTTTCAATGGCAAATTCGCCATACAAGGTATGTTGGTTTGCACCCTCACCTTTCAATAGTGTTTGTTTTTTTACGTTACGTTTCATTTTATATGATTTTTTTAATGATGATACAAAGATAAGCAATTTATTTGAAAAATCCAAATTTTTTATGAAAAAAGGTGGAAAATAAATTCCCACCCTTTTATCAATCAATCAACTTTCGGCAACTAAAAGTTCCTTATATTCCTTTTCCGTCAAGTGTCTTGCACTATCCAAAGGCTTGTATTCACCATTGGGTTTGATTAGTATGCAATCACCTTGTCGGATAATCTTTTCAATACTACCTTGTGGCACGTTGGTTTGGATAGTCCAAGCAATACATTGGATAGCATTGATTTTTTTAATATTATACTCCCAACGATTTTCATTATTGGTATTATAAACACTTTGTGGTTCAACCCAAATAAAATAGTTCCTATCAGTTGATGTATCTTTTAGTTTGATAAAATAAGCATTTGCCATTTTATTCCAACCTTGCAACCCCTCGTTAAAATACTCACCACTAACTTCATAAAGTTCATAGGTATCATTGAATTTTGTTGTAACAAGTTTTCCGTTTTCATCTACCCAAGCAGTAGATTTTTTTAGTGTTTTTTTGCTTAACAATTTTGGTTGAACTTCACTTGAAAGTCGTTCCAACCCCAAGCATAATACACCTACTCTACGTTGTTCCAAATTAGGCAGTTTGGCAATATCTTTGAATGTCAAAGGAACAATGTCGTTCCAAATATCTTCAAGTTCAGCCATTGGGCAATCTTTGTGTTTCAATTTCAACAAACGACAACCCATATCGTAAGGAAACTTTTGATTGTTGATAATGATGTGCATATTTTTGTTATTTGATTAGAATACAAAGATAAGGAAAAGTTTTCACAATTCCAAATCTTTTTGTAAATTTATTTTTTCATAATAACTTTGTTTTCTACCATACCTTGTCCTATCACTTCAAAACGTTCACCCAAAGATAAGTTTTCATACCCCTCAAATGGATAAACAACTCTAAAGTTGCAACGAGGATTGGTTTCACAAGTAATTTCTTTTTTGCTAAAAACACTTAATAGTAATGCTAACATAATTATTTTATTTGATTAGAATACAAATATAAGGAATTAATTTGACACTACCAAATTTATTTTTGATTATTTTTAAAAAATATTTTTGCATAAAAGTTTGGAAATGTCATTTCTTTTTTCTATCTTTGTATTGTTCAATTGATGAACGGGACGATGATGAATCGGGAGGTATACTCCACTATGCCCCTACTTTAACCTAAAACCAAAAAGCAAAGGAGCCGATAGGCCCCAATTACTTCATCAATCATCAAGCGTTTACCAAACTTGGATGTTTGGCTTTGAATTCTTCAAAAGCGACATATGGGTCAACTTCTGTATCGGTATTTTTGTACTTAAGTGTCAAGTACTTGATAAAGTTGATACGTACATTTACATAGTCGGGGTTGCCATTCCCATGTATCATTTCTTGTACATCTGACAAGTGGCTTAGGATAATCATGCTTACTTTCATTGTTTTTTGATTTTGTTAAGACAAAGATAAGGAAAAGATTTGACTTTTCCAAATCTTTTTTAAAGTTTTTTTAGATTATCCAAAACATTATTGTTCCGCAATCATGCCATTCAGCAAACCAACCATGCTTCTCTAAAAAGTTGTAGATTTCAGTATGCACTCCCAACTCGTAACGTTTGCCTTCACCATAGTAGTTGAATAATGGGTAGCCATCTTTTGCTGGCACATTATCTTCGCCACTTGACCAAATACCACCTTTACAGCCATCAAATTCTTCAGTGGTACGTAAGAACATTTTTGGATACTTTGTGCTTAATGCTTCGATTAGTTTTTCTCTAGTTGTTGTCATAGTTTTGATTGATTTTGATAAGACAAAGATAAGAATAAGATTTCACAATTCCAAATCTTTTTGCAAATTTATTTTACTCTTTTGATAATTACCAAAGTCATTGGATATGTATCTTGGTAGTAATAGAACTCAACCACTTGGTAGTTCCAACCTGTTATCTTGTTAAAATAAGCTTCGATAGCCCTGTCTGACATACATCTGTCATCTGCATTGTTAATAGCCGCAAGTCCCTTTAATTTTTCAGCCTGTGGTGTTGTGCCTCTAATTGGCTTGGCAAATGTAACACATATACAACCACCAACACATACAAGGTCATTCTGTAGCGTATATTCAAGTTCTTTGCTTATTGTATGTAATTCACCACAATAATCCATAATAAGGTGAGCATAGGTATTTTCAATTTTACCATACAAAACTTCACTAAAATAACCTAATCGTGTTTCAGCATTTAAGCCTGTATTTTTAAGGTTTGAACGCATTGTAACATAGGTAGCCTCATCACATTCAATACCCAAAAATTTGGTGTTATTTAAGCCCTTGTTAATCTTTTGTTCAATAGCCCAACCTGTATTGGGTAAAGTAGGTATAAGCCCTGTAATACCACTATCAATGATAACATTAGCCATTTTATTACGTGCCACTTCTTTATTTTCGCCATCGTGGTTAATATAGGTATTTTCACCTTTGGCTTTCTTTAATTTATAAGGTGATAAAGCTTTTGTTAACTTATTGATAGCTTTGTCAACAGATACATTTGCCTCACTTACACTTATTAAGCCCTGTCTTTTTAAAGATGCTTTGTTACCACCTATTCTAATAGTTTTTACATTCAAAGCCTCTGCCATTTCATAAGTAGTAAGCCTGTCATTATTCTTTAATATAAACTTCTGAATTTTTTCGTTTGATACTTGTGTCATGATTTTGATTGATTTGATGATGGTGCAAAGATGTATAAAAAAATTCACAATTCCAAATTTATTTCAAACTTTTTTTAAAAAATATTTTTGCTGTTTTATTTGGTTATTAAAAATATTATCCTTATATTTGTATTCTAATCAAACAATATATCATGTCAAACACAACTCAACGTCCGCTATACGAAATAGCACAAGAAATCAGAAGGGATTGGACAGCTACATCCAAAAATGGTATCTACTTTGGTGCTGTACCTTACCTAGATGCAATGTCAAGCTTAGACAAGCCAACAGACAAATACGGTTATGACAGTGGCAATAGTATCATCCTTTACTTCTTAGCGAATGCTTCGACTTATCGTGGTGACACAGCCAAACGTGTGAAGGCTGAACTGAAAGCAATGAGCAAGTAATCTATTAACCAGTAACCCCAGACAGGAATGTCTGGGGCTTTTTTATTTCTATACACTTTTAAATTAACACATCATGACAAAAACGTATGAATGTACTGTATCATTTACTTATGATACCAATAGCCCAGAAGAGGCTGCTTTAGAGTTTATCGCTAACATCCAAAACAACCCTAACTGGTTTGTAAATGTACGTGAGGTAGCTCCAGAAGGCAAGAGCTTTACAGTAGATACTGAAACAGGAGAAACTGAGGAAATTTAACCACAAGATACCAGATAACTTAAGCTCCAGATTCGTCTGGGGCTTTTTTATTTCCCAGAAGCTGATTCTGGTCTTCTGGTTATCTGGACCCAGAGCTTGAGCTGGGCTGCTAGGCCAATCGGACCGATGTACACAAATGTGTATATATGGGTATCCCTAAAAAGCAAAAGGGCCGCCTCAATGAAGAGACAACCCAGCTCGGAGAAACCACTCTCCAGATTGCAGTCATGCAACAGTTTTATATAGACCAGAACATGTTCTGGATAATAGACAAAAATAAAATGGACCCAACCTATTTGCGGCTGGGCCCATTGTTACTTTTTGAAGTGTGAGCTTCGTTGGTTGGGATTACAACCCATAAAGAATCAATCGCTCAAAATCAATTCACCCAACGGCACTTCTGGGCTCAATGAGAATCCCTCTCATCAACTTGCATCCCTTGGCAGAGAACCCTTGGGTTTCGGTAAGAGGCATCCCTTCAACATGACAGAGGTCTCACAGTCGGTGGAGTTACGCATATCTTATTCGCTCCGAAGAGCTCAAACCTAATTTCGATTTGTCGGTAAACCGAGCCGAAGTATAGGTAAAGAACAGAGGCTGTATCTCGAAAGTGTTTAAACCTAACAGAGGTGGAGTACATTACCAAAAACCCAATATTTTAAAGAACTTATTTCCCTTTCAATAATACAAAGGTACAAAAACTTTTTGACACTTCCAAATTTATTTGCTTAAATTTTAAAACTTTTTTTTATCTGCTCTGGTGTAAGCTCACCAGAGGCTTGTACTTTCAAATCTTCTCTTCTCTGAGTTACAGGATGTTGGCGATGTCTAAACTCATGTATTACCCTGTTGCCTTGTTTAAAGCTACCCATATACTGCCATGCCTCACCAGATTCTGGATGACTGGCTACGCTTGGCTCTTCCAGACCAGAATTAAGTGGATGAGCTGACAGCCAGTTCCAAGCGTATTCCCATTCTGGGCTACCTATTTCAATGATTACTAATTCCATATTACAAATAATATTTATCACCCATAGAATTTCTTATGGTGTTATAACCCAATTCAATGGCTTTATCTCTAGCCAATTCAAAATTGGTAAAACACCAATCTTGATTTTCATCTAATACAATATACATCATTGGCTTGTGTTTTAGTTTTGACAAAGATACGAATTTATATTGACATATCCAAATTTATTTGAGATTCTTTTTACAACTTGCCAACCTCACTAGCATACTGTACAACCAGTTCCAGAATTTCAGCCAAAATATCTGCTGACAAATCCTCATAACTAACTTCGTATGTATGTATGCTGTCGCTACTAGTACTTCCAGTATCAAATACTTCAACCCAAACAGTGCTGCTGTTAAAGTATTCACCTATGGCTACAAGGTCACCCATTGAGTTTATTGTTACACCATTGCCCATTGGTACTTCACCACAGCCAAACGCACCCCACTCTGTAATAACACGTTTGATTTTCTTGATTATTGTTTTCTTTTGCATAATGTTATTTGATTAGAATACAAAGATAAGTATTTAAATTGACATTTCCAAATTTATTTCCAACTTTAATTCAGCCCTACCTTTTATGCTATTGGTAGGCGTTCCATTCCTACGCCATTGCCCACTTATCGTTTTGTTCAATATAGGACACTCTACTAGCCCTGTAATGATATTATCAATGGTTAGCCAACGCAAGTTCTTTACAGGTAATCCTGTGGCTGTCTGTGTTATGGTATTAAGATATTCTTGTTTCATAATGCAAAGATAAAAAAAAGGTTTGAATATTCCAAACCTTTTCTTATATTTATTTTTAATCTTCGTTAAAATTAGGTGTAATCTCTGTGTAACCCTGTGGCTTTTTGCTTTCAACACTTATGATGTCCCTAGCCCACGTTCCAATGTACTTGTTCTCACCTCTAAAGTCACCACCACCACGACCATTGCCTTCGCAAGTCAATAAAGGTAAAGGATGTATCTTTGCACCTTTCCAATCTTTGATTTCAGCAACCTTGTACTTATCCACAAACTCCTTTTTGCTGTGGTTAACCACATAACGAGTTTCAGGTATATTGGGTCTGTCAGTAGGCAATACCTTGTTACTGTCTTTGCAACGGTCATAGATATTGGTTTTTAACCCTTTGCACAAGTCGGCATAGTCACCACCCCATACAACCCTTTGAGGTTCGTTTTTGATAAGGCTTTCAAAAGCACTTACAAACTCATTACGAATATAGGAATGTTCCATGAGTTTAAGCCCATTACCATGCTCTACCTCCGTACCGTCAGCACGTTTGAATGTGTACTTGATGTCGTGAGAATAAACCCACGCTTTTACTGTTTTCTTGTTGTCAGCCAAAATGACTGCCTTGTAATACTGTCCCATGATATTATTTTGTTTTGATTAGAATACAAAGATAAGGAAAAGATTTGACTTTTCCAAATCTTTTTTAATTATTTTTAATACCCAAATTCGGTTTCTATTTTAACCTTTGTTTTTACCCACTTGATAATCTCGTCAGCCCAATATGAAGTCGATAAGTCGCTAAGGAACATATATAATTTACGTTCAGTATCTCGTTCATTGGAAAGTACACTACCTCGTGTAAATTCTTTTGCATTGGTTTGGTTAGACGATTTTCTACTACCAGTTGAGAAATCCCACTCCTTTCCAATAATGGTAATAACCTTACCGTTTATTTCGACTGTGATAACGCCACCTTGTGCTACCTCACCCAATTTCCATGTTTTTGTTGCTTTTGCCATGATATTATTTATTTGATTAGAATACAAAGATAAGGAAAAGATTTGACATTTCCAAATCTTTTCCCATATTTATTTTATTCTGCTGTCTCTTTGGCTTTCAGCATCTCATCAATTTCAATAATCCTTTCATATTGCTCATCAGCCAATGCCAGTTCTTTCAACTTGTTCAATACAACCACAGGATAATCATCGGTAAGTTCTTGTTGTTCGTGTGCCAGTACCACAAGGTTATTGGTAAACTCATCCAGTTCATCTACCACGTTCTCACATAAATAATCCACAAGATAGTATTCTTCATCACCACGAACTTCAATAGCCATACGCAACGCTTCAAAGCTTCCACCTTCGGGTATATTTTCATCGACACACTCTCCATCCAAGAACGTATATTTACCAACATTGTGTCCAAAGTCCTCATCAGCAAATTCCACTTCAAAACGCAATGTAGGATATTTTACAGACAAGATTGTAATTGCATGGTAAGGCGTACCCCAAGCTGTGCTAAAAACAATCATTGATTCATCAATTTTGTATTGGTCGTAAGCATTCCATTTTGTACCCCAGTTGGCACATTGCCAATCATACCAGTTGTCATACCCAAATTCTTCTTTGAATTCCTTTGACATCTCTTGGGTAATTCCACGACTTACACCATGAAGTTTTTCAGATTCTGTTAGTTCGTTATGTGAAATACGTTTTTCTTGGTCATCATAGTCTTCTTGAGATATGATTTTGGTAGGTGCTTGTGTACCAACCAATTCTTTTGGAATAGGTGCAAACGTATTGAAGTCAATAAATTGGTCTTCTTGTGTACCTTTGATTTCAGCAAGGCACTTGGCTACTTTTTGTTCATCCCCTACAATGGTAAGGTTATTTGTTACATGGTTTGGCATAGTATATATGTTTTGATTAGAATACAAAGATAAGTAAAAGAAATGACTTTTCCAAATCTTTTTTAAACTTTTTTTAATTCATAAAATCTTCTATTGGTACAACACAAACACTAGTTGCTTGGTAGCCCATATCAGATATGACTTGAAATAGATTCTTTGTGTCATCCACGTGTGCATAAAAGTCTTCTTCAACCTTGACACCTGTTATGTCTATTATAAAATCTTTGTTTGTCTTCCAAGTATTTTTGATAAAGGTACGAATATCTTCTATTGTCCCAGTCAAAATTATTTCTTCATTTGTGTCTACTAGTTCGTAAACAATTACCTTGTTTCTCATATTCTTTTGTTTTTAATTGTTATACAAAGATAGTATTTATTTTTTAATATCCAAATTTATTGCCAACCTTCTTTTATAATTTTAGCTTTCCCGTCAACCAATGTCCATATCTCGTACCATTCACCCCACTCGCCTCTACGACTTCTTGATACATATATGTTATCCTCCAGATTTTCATCCAGATGTCTTTTCACGTTCTTACACAATTCCCTGTATGTAGGATACACCAGTGTTTTATAAGGATTTCCTTTTTGATAACTGTTGCAATAATCCCTTCTTGTTTCTGTGGTAATCACTGTTACCTGTGGTTTGAAGTTGCTCATGGTACAAAGATAGTTTTTATTTTTTAATTATCCAAATTTATTTTAATCTTTATTTGGTAATACAGCATCTTCATCATCTTCTGACAAATCTACGGTAAACGCCTCTCCTGTTTCATCATTCACTACATCGTAAGTAAATGTGTTTGCATCATTACACCATTTGGCTATGGTCTTCGCCACTTCCAATGGATTATTTCCTGTGATACCTTCAAAGGTCAAAGATACCTTAAAGCTTGGTGCGTTTTTTTCAGCATCGCTTCTTGCGTATTTGTTACGTTCATTCTGATTATCTAAATTGAAAATTGCCATGATATATTTGTTTTTGATTAATTAATGATACAAAGATAAGTAAAAGAAATGACACTACCAAATTTATTTTTAAGTATTTTTAGTCATTGCTACCATACGTTTCCAAATCTAAAATTTCACCACTTTGGTCTTTGTATTGAAATTTAAAATCATGTGTAAAATTTTGTGTCAATGATGCACTTGAAAATACTTTTTTACGCTGAACACAATTTGCAATATCTTTGATACTTGCCATTCCAAAATCATAGCTTTCACCATGCAAGATAAATGTGGAATTATCTTCATCAAGTATCCACCAACCACCACCTTTTACCTTTTTAATATCGGTAGCAAGTTCTTTATGATAAGTACATTCACCCACTATTAAACAATCACCTTCTTGGTCTAGTGTTTCTATTATAAATTTTGGATAATCCATTTTTAATTTGAGTTTTATTAATAATTTGTTATGATACAAAGATAAAAAAAAGTTTGGAATATCCAAACTTTTTCGTGATTATTTTTTAAATAAATTTTTATTACCCTTTTGTTTATCAATGATAACCTGTAATTGTGCCATGTAGTTGGGGTCTTCGGCATAATTGGCTTTCAGGTACTGCAAATACTCTGCTTCGGTTTTTATATCCGATAAATACTGTGCTTGGTAAAAAGCATAATCAACAACCGATTCTCTCCACCCCTCATAATAAGCATGACCGTTTTCTTCACCCTTGTTGGTAGTTGGTCGCAATGTGGCAACCTTCATTCCAAATAGATTGTGGTTGGTTTTGAATATCTGGCTTTTGAAGTTTCCAGTTTCCAAACGAGCCTGTGCATATACAATATGTGGAAATTTGATGTTCAATTCCAGAATATATGCTCTTAACTTTTCTGGACTAAATTGGTTTTCTTTGGCTGATTCTTTGATAATGATAGATTTCGTTTCAGACGAAATATACCGTATATCATTGATTCTGGTTAGCATAAGGATTGATGTTATTCCTGTGAATAACACTATAATCCCAATCAAAATAAACGCTAGGTTTTTGGTTACGTTCTTATAAGTGAGATTCTTATAATCATATTTGTAAATCATAATATATGTTTTGGTTGATACAAAGATACAAAATTAATTTTACTTATCCAAATTTTCTTTCAATTTTTCTGATACCCACGTATACTGCTTGGTCTCAATGTCTTCCATAAAAGCTTGATATGCAAAGTAATTGTCACTCACAATCTCCCTGTTACGATTGAACATCTTGACGCTGTTGTTCTCATCACATTCTTCAAAAAGCACAAAATAAATGTGGTTAGGTGTTTCCATGGCACGGTGATAATCACCCAGTACCGTTTTGATTACCTTGCTATTAACTAATATGGTTCTTTGTCGCATTGTGTTTATTATATTCTTTTAAAGCTTTTGTATATTTGGTTAAGTACTCATCATATAACCCTTCATTTAGTATCTTAAGACGATTCAGGTTCGAACCAACGTTAACCTGAGATGGTGTTTTACTACGTAACCGTAACCCTCGAATTCCATTTTCAATATTTTTTATATATGTTTCTTCTGCACCCATTTTGTAAAGGTATTTAAATTATTCGAAAGTACCAAATCAATTGGTACCTTTTATTTATACAGTGATAGTAATCCTTGTAACGTTACTGCCATTCCAATCCACTTCAATGCCGTTCTCCTTTAGAACCTCGACAATCTCATGTCCATTGCCACTCCACGCTAGATAACAAGAACCAATCTCACGTAAGTCATCCGCATCCTGTCTGTGATAAAACACAGCCTTCTTAATTTGCTCATCGGTCATCGCTGACCATGCACACGTTGAACAACACCAAAAGTTTTGTCTTGCAAAGTAACCCTTTTTACGTAGGGCTTTGAACGCTTTCGTTAATTTTGATTGAGCCATGATATATGGTTTTAATTGATTATAAATGTGTATGATATCCACAGTTAATACATTCAATGTAAGGCTTCCCACCCTCCCTAACAGCAACACTGTCATTGGGCAACAGAAACCATTCATTGTTGCTACAGTCGGGACACTTAGCCTCCTCACTGCCCATACGTTCGGTCATGGTTAGTTGGTTCTTGCCTTTAAGATGTGGGTATACCTTGTCAAGTACACTTCCTTCAACCTTTACTAGGACTGCTTGATAAAACTTAGGTTTTGGTAATTTTGCCATGATATTTTTTTTATTATGATACAAAGATAAGGAAAAGGTTTGGTATTTCCAAACCCTTTCCCAATTATTTTTAAGCTTTCTGTTTTTCTTTTACTGCTTCCAAAAAGTCCTCTGCTTTGCCTTCAAACATTTTAATTCTTTTACCCCAAACTTTATAACAACGAAAAGTAATTTCATGAGTTTCCCAACTCACCTCAATTTCGTAAGTGTATTCCTCACCATGGTCTTTGGCGTTGGGTTTTTGGATATAAATACCACCAGGCTCTTTTTTAAAGTGAGCGACCATTTGAGCCGCAAGGCAACCAGCCCCATTGAACACCCTTTTGTCCTTGTCATCCATACCCAAACCATTTACTACCTTGCTACCTTCTAGGAATTCTACAAGGTCAGCACCATGTCCACTTGGATAACCGTCATATTGACGATACATAGTTAAAAGGGTTATTTTTTTCTTT